>WBZS01000735.1_pt1 | contig 34427 bp, 29 predicted proteins | sample 5204201 | NCBI WGS metagenome assembly WBZS01 (sample SAMN12344357, study PRJNA552823) | activated sludge metagenome | biome: Activated sludge suspended growth; feature: Nitrification reactor; material: Wastewater; isolation source: activated sludge from nitrification reactor of wastewater...
CCGGTTATCGGCCGTCCACATGTTCGTCCCCCGCGAATCACGCTCACGGGACTACAGAATCACAACAGATTCAGGCGACTCAAGAAGTTTGAGGACGGGTTCTAAGACTTTATCGAGCCTCGATAACTACGATTTCGCGGGTGACCAAATGTACTCTGGTTCCGACTCCTGGGTGCGATATCGGATCGGCAACGATGAAATCAGATTATCAAAAAACAGCGGTGACGTTGCTGCAATTCGGCACAGCGACCAATTAGTCGTCCTGTCGTGTTGTTCCGGCACGACGCATCTCATTGACCGCATCGGAAAAAAGCTCCTAGCACAATTGCCTTCTCAAGACCTTCCGGCACAACTGACACTGCTCAATCTGCGAGCGGACGGACGGTATTTGCTCGCCGCCTCGGATCGCGATGTTCGCCTTATAGACATCCGGGAAGGTCGCTTGCTCGCCGTTCTTAAGGGGCACATTGCGTCGGTGAAGGCGTTGACGTTTTCGGCTGACGGCCTCGTCGCCTATTCCGGCGGCGAGGACCGCACGGTGCGCGCCTGGGACATCTCCGACCTCGTCGAACCCGTCCCGGCGAAATAGCCGCAGCGCAAGTAGCCAGGACAAGTTGCGGAACAGAAAGGGCGCGGAACACATTCCGCGCCCTTTGTCGCCTTCCGCGAAACCTGTCGCCCCTCAGTGGGCCATGGCCTTGCCGATCTCTTCGGTCATCTTCTTGGCGTCGCCGAGCACCATGACGGTGTTGTCCTTGTAGAACACCGCGTTGTCGATGCCGGCATAGCCGGAAGCGAGCGAGCGCTTGTTGAACAGCACCGTGCCGGCCTTCCACACCTGCAGCACGGGCATGCCGAAGATGGGCGAGGACTTGTCCTCCTCGGCCGCCGGATTGACGACGTCGTTGGCGCCGATGACGTAGACGGCATCCGCCTGGCTGAACTCGGAGTTGATGTCCTCCAGCTCGAACACCTCGTCGTAGGGCACGTTGGCCTCGGCGAGCAGCACGTTCATGTGGCCAGGCATGCGGCCGGCGACCGGGTGGATGGCGTACTTCACCTCGACGCCGTTCTTCTTCAGGATGTCGCCCATCTCGCGCAGCGCGTGCTGCGCCTGGGCAACGGCCATGCCGTAGCCGGGCACGATGATGACCTTGGCCGCGTTCTTCAGGATGTAGGCCGCATCGTCCGCCGCGCCGAGCTTGACCGGCTTCTGTTCGCCGCCGCCCGCACCCGCCGCCGCCGTCTCGCCGCCGAAGCCGCCGGCGATGACCGACAGGAAGGCGCGGTTCATGCCCTTGCACATGATGTAGGACAGGATGGCGCCCGAGGAGCCGACCAGCGCGCCCGTGATGATGAGCGCGATGTTGCCGAGCGTGAAGCCGATGCCGGCCGCCGCCCAGCCCGAATACGAGTTCAGCATCGACACCACCACCGGCATATCGGCGCCGCCGATGGGGATGATGATGAGCACGCCGAACAGCAGCGCCACCAGCGTGATGGCCCAGAACTGCAGCGCGTTGCCGCCCGACTGGCAGAACCAGTAGATGAGCGCCACCAGCAGCGCGAACAGGCCGGCGTTGATGACGTGACGTGCGGGCAGGATGATCGGCTTGCCGGACATGCGGCCCGACAGCTTCAGGAAGGCGATCACCGAACCGGTGAAGGTGATGGCGCCGATGGCGACGCCGAGCGACATCTCGAGCAGGCTCGCCGCCTTGATGCCGGATAGCGGGTTGGCCGGGTCGTTGAGGATGCCGAAGGCCTGCGGCGCGTAGAGGGCGCCGGCGGCGACGAACACGGCGGCGAGGCCGACCAGCGAATGGAAGGCCGCGACCAGCTCCGGCATGGAGGTCATCGGAATCTTCTTGGCCGTGTAGGCACCGATGCCGCCGCCGATGCCGAGACCGGCGAGCACGAGGAACCACGACAGCGGCGTCAGATGCGAGATGGCCAGCGTCGTCAGCACGGCGATCGTCATGCCGATCATGCCGTAGGTGTTACCCTGGCGCGACGTTTCAGGATGCGACAGCCCGCGCAGCGCGAGGATGAACAGGATGCCTGATACGAGATAGAGGACAGCGGCGAGATTGGCGGACATCTCAGGTTCCAATGCTTGTGCGTGGGTTTGGTGTCGGCACCAGTGATCAGCGGCGGATTTTGGGGCTAGTAACCGTGGCAGGGGCTATTGCGATAGGCATGGGCATCGGCATCGGGTTCGACCGTCAGCTTGCCCGCCTCGAGAACCATCACGCATCCCAACGATCTCGGACCGTTGTAGAACGGGCTGGACGGCGCATCGTACGGCGCCAGGAAGGCGGCGTACTTGCGCGCGGTATTGGTCCTCACGAGCAGTGGCATATCGCGGAGTATTCTCTGGCACGTCGATTTCACGCTCGGCTGCAGCGGCGCGGTCAGCTTGATCCTGCCGCCGCCGAGCCCCTCACGGCCTTCAATGCGAGCCTTGCACTCCGCAAGATGCTCCTGCTTCACGAAGGCCATGACCTCTTTCATCTCCGCAATGATCGGCGCCCGCTTCTGCGCATGGTACACCTCGCTGTTGGCCTTCATTTCCGCCCACTTCTCCTGCGAGCACGCCGACGCGACAACGGCGGAAACGGAGACCAGGGCGAGCATTGCCGAGCGGGATGGCACGGGCATTCCGCCGCCTCACTTCTTCTCTTTCTTCTTGTACATGGCGAGCATGCGCTGCGTGACGAGGAAGCCGCCGAAGATGTTGACCGAGGCCATAACGAGGGCGAGGAAGCCGAACACCTTGGCCAGCGTGCCGGCGGCGCCGACCAGCTGCACGCCAACGGCGAGCAGCGCGCCGACGACGATCACCGACGAGATGGCGTTGGTGACGCTCATCAGCGGCGTATGCAGCGCCGGCGTCACCGACCACACCACGTAGTAGCCGACGAAGATCGCCATCGCGAACACCATCAGCTCGTAGACGAACGGCGACACGCCCTCGCCCGCGCCGCCGGCTAAGGCGGGCGCCGATGCGGCGGTGAGCGTGAGCAGCGCGGCGGCGGCCGCAGTTTTCATGGCTTTGCGCATCTGTCTCTCCTCAAGCCGGCTTCTGCACGAGGCTCGGATGCACGATGGCGCCATCCTTGGCGATCAGCGTGCCCTTGATGATCTCGTCGTCCCAGTTGACCTTCAGCGCCTTGTCCTTCTTGTCGATCATCAGCTCGAGGAAGGTGAGAAGGTTCTTGGCGTAGAGGCTCGACGCATTGACCGGAATCTCACCCGCGAGGTTGAGCTTGCCGGAGATCTTCACGCCGTTCGCCGTCTCGATGATCTTGCCCGGCTCGGTGAGATCCGTGTTGCCGCCGCGCTCGGCCGCGAGATCGACGATGACCGCGCCCGGCTTCATGCTCTCGATCATGGCCTTGGAGATCAGTTTGGGCGCAGGGCGGCCCGGGATCAGCGCCGTAGTGATGACGATGTCCTGGTTCTTGATGTGGTTGGCCACCAGCTCGGCCTGCTTGGCCTGATACTCGGGGCTCATGGGCTTGGCGTAACCGGCCGCCGTTTGCGCCTGCTTGAATTCCTCGTCCTCGACGGCGATGAACTTGGCGCCGAGGGAGGCCACCTGCTCCTTGGTGGCGGGACGCACGTCGGTCGCCGATACGATGGCGCCGAGACGGCGCGCGGTGGCGATGGCCTGCAGGCCGGCGACACCGACGCCCATGATGAAGGCCTTCGCCGCCGGCACCGTGCCGGCCGCCGTCATCATCATCGGCATGGCGGAGCCGAACATCGCCGCGCCGTCGACCACGGCCTTGTAGCCGGCGAGGTTGGCCTGCGAGGACAACACGTCCATCGACTGCGCGCGCGTGATGCGCGGCATGAACTCCATGGAGAACAGCGAGGCCTTGGAGCCGGCCGCCTGCTCGAGCCCCGCGCGATCGCCGTAGGGATCGATCATGGCAGCGACGATGGCGCCCGGCTTGCAGGCCGCGAACTCGGCTGCGCTCGGCCGGCGCACCTTGAGCACGATGTCGGCGCCGGAGATGGCGTCGGCCGCGCTGCCGACGATGTCGGCGCCCGCCGCCCTCAGCACCTCGTCGGAGAAGCGCGAGCGGTTGCCGGCCCCCGACTGCACCTTGACGGTTGCCCCGAGGCCTTTGAATTTCTTCACCGTTTCCGGAGAGATGGCGACGCGGGGTTCGTCGGCGCCTTCCGCTGTTACCGCTATTGTGACCATGCGCAGTTCCCGGGGGTTGGTGGATCTATTGTCGGACCGAACGACGGCAGGCACCGCCATGAAACGAAGCTCTCGAGAACCGCGGCCGAGGTTGCGGCCTCGGCACTGAAGCCGAAGAGGAGCCGCCATTCCTGGCCGGGCGCGAGCAGACGCCGGATGTCGAGATCGGTTCCCCTCGGGCCTACCACGCGGCAGCCCGCACGCGTCGGTGCGCGGGAGCCCAGGAGGCTTCGGGACTGACGCCCGAGGCGGTGACCGGCAGGCAGGCGGGTGAGACAAGAAAGGCAGCCCGTGAGAGCCGCCTATCGAAACGCGTCAGACGAGGAAGTAGGCCATGCCGATCAGCAGCAGGACGACGGCGCCCGTGAGCAGCGTGGCCCCTTTGAGGAAGCCCTCGTAGGTGCCTTGGTGCGCCGCATAGTCCATGGCGGGGTGCCCGCCCGAAGTGTCCACAGCCATGTGCTCTTCCTCCCTGGCCTTGTGCGGCCTTATCTGGCGTTCCGGATTCTGGTAGCTCAATGCCCGGCCCTCAGCAAGCCGCAATTGCCCGGAATCAAGGCGTGCGCGACTTGGCTACCGCGAAGGCGACCTGCGCCACGATGCCCCGCATGGGCCACCACGTTCAACCTGTGCGTTGGTACATTGTGCGTTGGTACAGCTTTGCGGGGGGCCGAGGGTCGACGCCCGGCCGGGCTTGGCGCGAAGCCGCTCTTTGGGACGGGCACCCGTTCACGACGCCACTTGAGGGGACAGGGCCTTGGATCGCTTCGCCGTTTGCCGTCCGCAGCCTGCGACGCGCGCGCCCGACGCGGGACGTGTCGTCGCGGCCACGGGGCTCCGCCATCCGCGCCGCACCCGCGTCTCAGGTCGCAGCTCGCTCGCCCGGGTTCTGGCCGGATTAACCACCCTCGCCTTTGCGGCGCCGTCGGCCCTGGCGCTCGACGAGAAGGAGGGCGAGAAGGCCGCGCTCAAGGTCTGCGAGCGCAAGTTCTGCGACATCGTGCTGGCCAAGGACGTCAAGAAGCCCGCCGACTTCCAGTGCGGACTGTCCAAGACCTGGGCCAAGCGCAAGATCAAGGACAGCGTCGACGGCAAGACCAGCGCCTGGTCGTTGGGAGACGCGCGCTGCAGCGCCTCGCTGGGGCTCGCGCGCGGGCTGATCCTGCAGGCCATGACGGCCGGCAAGCACATGGTCGAATTCGACCCGCATACCGTGCACTGCGAGGTCGAGAACGAGGGCAGCGTCACCAGGATCGACGTCACCCTGGCGCCGAAGATCGAATTCAAGGACGGCAAGGCGTCGAAGGCCTGGATCAAGCTGAAAAAGGTCGACGGCCCGGGCACCTGGAAGGCGACGCTGTGGACGCTGGCCAAGGTCGAGGACACCTTCGGCCTGTTCCAGAAGGACGTGCTGAAGGCCATCAACAAGCTGGTGCACGAAACCTGCCCCGGCACCTATGGCGCCGAGACGACCACCAGTACCCCCGCCGCGGCTCCTGCTCCCGCCAAGGCAGCCACGCCGACAGCCAAGCCGACGGCGGCGAAACCTGAGGCTCCGGACGCGACCGCCGCCAAGGCCACAACTGCCACCAAGCCGACGCCGGCAGCTTCGCAAGCCGGGAGCCCGGCCCACCCCGCCCCCGCTCAGGCCGCGCCAACCCAGTCTGCGCCCGCCGCCGAGGGCGCCACGCGGCCGGGCTCGTAGGCCAAAGCCGACTGAACGCGACCCAGTCAGCGCGGCGCGCCGTATCCCGCGCGAGCGTCGAACGCAACGCCGGGGCGTAGGCCGCTTCAGACTGAAAGACCACGCAACATATTGATTTTGCTGGTGGGCCCGGCCGGACTCGAACCGACAACCAGACGGTTATGAGCCGCCAGCTCTAACCATTGAGCTACGGGCCCACCCTCGGCCGCCCGGCGCAGGATGCGAACTCACCCCGCGCGTCCTGGGCTCGCAAGCCCCGCGGGCGGCGCGGTGGCCTCCATATCAGGTTTCCGGGCGCCGCCAAACCCACTTTGACCCCTCTTGCACCCAGGCACGTTCCCCGTGCACCGCGAACCTCCAGTCCGCGCCCCAGCGTGGCCGCCTTTCAGGCTAAGATGCGCGACGAATGGACGAGCGAAGGAGGTGCGCCGTGGGCCGATCGACGCGACGTGGGACGATGCGACTGCGGGCCGGCTGGCCAGCGGTCGCCGCTGTGGTAGCTCTCGGCCTCGCACTGGGCTTGGGCCTGCCGCAGTGCCCGGCCCAGGCGCAGAGCCCGGAGAAGCCCATGGAACGCACGATCACGGTATCCGGCACGGCGCAGGTCCTGGCCGAGCCCGACGTGGCGCGGATCACCGCCGGCCTGACGACGGAGGGCGCCACCGCCAAGGCGGCGCTCGCGGCCAACAGCGAGGCGATGCGCAAGGTCGTCACCGAGGTGAAGGCGCAGGCCATCGAGCCCAGGGACATCCAGACCAGCTCGTTCAATGTCGAGCCGGTGACGGTCTACCCCAAGGAGGGCCAGCCGCCGCGCATTTCCGGCTATCGTGTATCGAACCAGATCACCGTCACCGTACGCGCGCTCGACAATCTCGGCAGCGTGCTGGATCGCCTCGTCACCGCCGGCGCCAATCAGGTGCACGGCCTCTCGTTCGAGGTCTCGAAGGCGGACGAGTTGAAGGACGAGGCGCGCAAGCAGGCGGTGGCCAATGCGTTGCGCCGCGCCAGGCTGCTGGCCGCCGCCGCCGGAGCCGAGGTCGGCCGCGTGGTTCAGATCGCCGAGGATGTCGAGGGCGGCCCGCCGCAGCCGATGCTGCGCGCCAAGGCGATGTCGGCCGGGGCCGTCCCGATCGAGCGCGGCACCCAGGCGCTCGAAGCCCGTGTCACCGCCACCTGGGAACTGAAATAGCGCTCCTCACGGCCCTCCATGCCTGCCGGCCGATCCTCGCGGGGCTTGTTCGAACCACGCGCACCCCGCGTGCCGTCGTCATCGCACCAGAGGATGCGGACGGCGTCACCGGCCACGCGCGCACTTCGGCGCCCCGCCTCGGGGCACCGTCAGCGGGCGAGCACCACGGCTTCGGAGCCGGCGCCGGCGGCTTCCCACACGGAGATGGCCTGCTTGGTCGCCGCCACGTCGTGCACGCGCACGATCTGCACGCCCTGGGCGAGGCCGGCCAGCGCGGCGGCGAGCGAGCCCGGCACGCGCTCCTTCGGGTTGTCGACGTTGCACAGCTGCCCGATCAGCTTCTTGCGGCTGGCGCCGAGCAGCACCGGCACGCCGAGGCCGTGATAGAGTCCCAGTCCCGCGAGCACAGCGACGTTGTGGTGCAGATGCTTGCCGAAGCCGATGCCCGGATCGACGACGAGGCGCGATTTCGGGATGCCGGCGGCGACGCAGGCATCGACGCGCCGCTCCAGGAAGTCGAACACGTCGAGCACCACATCATCATAGACGGGGTTGTCGTTCATCGTCTTGGGGTCGCCCTGCGCGTGCATCAGCATGACCGGCAGCCCGCTCTCCGCCGCCGTCTCCAACGCATCCGGATCGTGCGTCAGCGCCGAGACATCGTTGAGGATATCCGCGCCCGCCATGGCCGCCTCGCGCATGACGCGCGCCTTGCGCGTATCGACCGAGATGCGGGCATCCGTTCGCGCGCGCAGGCCCTCCAGCACGGGCAGCACGCGGCGCAGCTCCTCCTCCACCGGCACCGTGTCCGAGCCGGGCCGCGTGGATTCGCCGCCGATATCGAGAATGTCGGCGCCTTCCTCCGCGAGGCGCAGGCCATGGTCGATGGCCGCCTGCACGGACGCGAGGCTGCCGCCATCCGAGAAGCTGTCCGGCGTCACGTTGACGATGCCCATGATGCGCGGCCGCGCGAGATCGAGCCCGGCGAGGCGCGGCCGGAGCGCGCGCAGCGCCTCGATGACATCCGATGCAGCGAGCGTGTCGCGGCCCCAGTCCCGCTCGAAGAAATCGCTGATGCCGCTGATGCGGCGCGAACGCGCGCGGCCATTGCGGCGGATGATCTCGAGCGCCGCGAAGGCGAGCGGCCCACCGGCCAGCGGCAGCGCGCCCCAGGTCTCGCCGCGCGTGTCGCCGGACGCGTCGCCCGGCGCTTCGGCGGCCGCCTCGGCGGCTTCGGCGGCCTCCGGCATCGCCACGCCCGATGGCACGGGAGCGAGCGCCGCCGACGGGGCAGCCGGCACGGCCGGAGCGCGAAAAATGCCCGTCGGGCGCAGATAGATCGTGCGTTGCATCGCTTTTCCCCGCGACCTGAACAGGAAGCGGCCGCGAAGGTACCTTCGCGGCCGCCAGTGTCCAGTGCGTTTTCGAGCCGTTTACGTGCTGGGTGCGGGTTCCAGGCCGCCGGGGCCGGGCTCCTCGCGCGGGCGCTGCTTGCCGGCCGATGGCACCGCCGAGCCGAGCGGCCCCTTGCTGTTGTCGTCGTCGGTGTTGCGCACGATCTTCTCGCCGCGCATCAGCGTCATGCATTCCTCGCCCGAGATGGTCTCGAACTCCATCAGCGCCTGCGTAATGGCCTCCAGCTCCTTGCGGTGCGCCAGCAGCACGTCCCAGGCCTTCTGCTGGCCCGTAGTGACGATACGGCGCACCTCGAGGTCGATGAGCTTGGCCGTATCCTCGCTCATGTTCTGGCTCTGCGTCACCGAGTGGCCGAGGAAAACCTCCTGCTGGTTGGCGCTATAGAGCAGAGGCCCCAGCGTATCGCTCATGCCCCACTCGGTGACCATCTTCTTGGCGATGTTGGTCGCCTGCGAGATGTCGGAGGAAGCGCCCGTGTTCAGGTGCTCCTTGCCGTAGATGATCTGCTCGGCGACACGGCCGCCGAAGGCCATGGCGATCTTGCCCTCGCACCACTGCTTGGAATAGCTGAGCTTGTCGCGCTCCGGCAGGCTCATGGTGACGCCGAGCGCGCGGCCGCGCGGGATGATCGTCACCTTGTGCAGGGGATCGTTACCCGGCACCAGGATATTAACCAGCGCATGGCCCGCCTCGTGATAGGCGGTCGCGAGCTTTTCCTCTTCCGTCATGGCCATCGAGCGGCGCTCGGCGCCCATCATGACCTTGTCCTTGCTGTCCTCGAACTCGGACTGCGTGACGAGGCGCTTGTTGCGACGGGCTGCGAGCAGCGCCGCCTCGTTGACGAGGTTGGCGAGATCGGCACCCGAGAAGCCGGGCGTGCCGCGCGCGATGGTCTTGGCATCGACATCGGGGGCGAGCGGCACCTTCTTCATGTGCACGCGCAGGATCTTCTCGCGCCCCATGACGTCCGGGTTCGGCACCACGATCTGGCGATCGAAGCGGCCGGGGCGCAGCAGCGCGGGATCGAGCACGTCGGGGCGGTTGGTGGCCGCGATGATGATGATGCCCTCGTTGGCCTCGAAGCCGTCCATCTCGACGAGCAGCTGATTGAGCGTCTGCTCGCGCTCGTCGTTGCCGCCGCCGAGGCCGGCGCCGCGGTGCCGGCCGACGGCGTCGATCTCGTCGATGAAGATGATGCACGGCGCGTTTTTCTTCGCCTGCTCGAACATGTCGCGCACGCGGGATGCGCCGACGCCGACGAACATCTCGACGAAGTCCGAGCCCGAGATGGTGAAGAACGGCACGTTGGCTTCGCCGGCCACGGCACGCGCGATCAGCGTCTTGCCGGTGCCGGGCGGGCCGACGAGCAGGGCGCCGCGCGGGATGCGACCGCCGAGGCGCTGGAACTTCTGCGGATCGCGCAGGAACTCGACGATCTCGACCAGATCGGCCTTGGCCTCGTCGACGCCGGCGACATCCTCGAAGGTGACGCGGCCGTGGCGCTCGGTCAGCAGCTTGGCCTTCGACTTGCCGAAGCCCATGGCGCGACCCGAGCCCGACTGCATCTGGCGCATGAAGAACACCCACACCGCGATCAGCAGCAGCATGGGGAACCAGTTGAGCATCACGCTCATGATCGAGGGCACGTCCTCGTCGGACGGTCGGGCGTCGAACTTGACGTTGTGCTTGCGCAGACGCTCGACGAAGCCGGTATCCTCGTCGGGCTGATAGGTGGTGAACGGCGTCGCGTTCTCGCGCATGGAGCCCGAGATGCGCTTGCCGGCGATGGTGACTTCCGACACCTGGTTGTTCTCGACCGCGGTGACGAAGTCCGAATACTTCATGCGGTCGCCGCGGCGCACGCTGTTCGAGCTGTTGAACAGGTTGAACAGGGCGGCCAGCAACACCAGGATCACGACCCAGATGGCGAGCTTCTGCAGGTTCGAGTTCATCTCGGTTCCTTCAGACGGCCGAGAAATCTTCTCGGGCGACAGCGCGGGACGCGCGCGAGGGGCTTCTCCCCTCGAATGACGGTTAAGATAGGGACGTGCAAACTGTTTGCCAAGCAGCGGACCCGCTGACGTCCCCGTGCCCTTTCGAGCCCGCGATCCGTCACCCGCGCGAGACCTTGCGACCGTAGCAGCCGGGCCTCAGCGACAGTCGCCGCTTTTCCGAAGCATCGCCCCACCGAAGCCGCGCCACCCGTATCAGTTTTCGGAACGGAACGAAACGGGGAGATCGGCCCGCGACGCGCCGGTAAACTCGGCCCGGAATGGGACGACATCGGGGCCGAGGTCGGTGCGATCGTCGCCGCGAGCCGGAGCAGGATCGGCGCCGAGTTGGCGTCGCAAGGATCGGGCCAGCACGGCCCCCGATTCCTCTCGCGCGGCCACGATGCGCTCCAGCGTCGGCACGGCCAGCAGGTGCCCGTCGCGGCGGAACGCGGGCAGCGTCGCCACGGCGGCCGCAGGCAGGCGCAGTTCCGCGAGCCCCGGCACCCCCCGCTTCAGGGTCGCCCAATCCGCCATCCCCAGGGCCGCGACGGCGACGGGGCCGCCCGTCCACGTTGCATCGACCGCGATGCGGAAGCGGCCACCGTCCCACTGCTGCGCCGCGCCCGCCGCCAGCTCGACGACCGGCAGCCCACGCCCGATCTCGCGGAAGATGCGCAGCCGGCTCGCTCCGTCCGTCGTCACGCGGCAGCCGCCGAGGGTTTCGTGCGTGTCGGACGCAAGCCGCGCGACGAGCGCTTCCACCTGGGCGAGCCGCGCGGGCTCCGCCTCCCCGCCGCAGGCCGCCAGCATGGACTGTATCAGTCGCACCGAGACGTCCGGACCCCAGCGGAAAAGATCGCATTCGGCCATCATCCCGTGATGCCATCGGACGGAGCGCGCCGGTCCGTCCGCGATCAAGCTCTGATAACCGAACCTCGCCGCCGCGAGCCGGCCGGCGCTGGCGGCGATCGCTGTGGGGTCGATGCCGAGCCCGGCCAGCACCTCGAGAGCCTGGCGAACACGGACCCGCTCGAAGCGGCGATCGGCGTTGCTCGGGTCCTCGCGCCAGGGCAGTCCGGCAGCTTCCAGCGTCGCCCGCAGGCGCGCGCCCGGCACCGCGAGCAACGGACGCATGATGATGCCAATCCGGCCGGCATGATCGCGAAACGTCTCCGGGCTGCGGATGGCGCTCAGACCGTCGAGGCCACTGCCCCGCGCCAGCCGCATGAGGAACGTCTCCGCCTGGTCGTCGGCGTGGTGGGCGAGCGCGATCGACCGCTCGCACATGCGGACCTTGCGCTCGCCGCACGCGAGAAGATCATCCACCCAGGCCCGCTCGTCTTCGACCACGCCGAGCAGCAACGCGCGCCGCGCCGCGCGCGCGGCCTCCTGGACGCCCGTGGTCGGCTTGGGACCCTCCCAGCGCAGGATGCGGCACGGCAGACCGAGCTTGCGCGCTTCGGCGGCGACGAACCGAGCGTCGGCGCTCGACCCGTCACGCAAGCCGTGATCCACGGTCAGAACGACGATCGGCGGCGGGCCACCCCGGGCTTCGAGTTGGTCGGCGTCGCGCACGTCGGCGAGCCAAGGTGGTGCTGCGATGGGAAGCTCCGAGCGGGCCGGCCGCTGCACCTCGTCGCCGACCGTCACAGTGACGGTCCACGCCTCGCTGCGTGCCAGCCTCACCCACCGCGCCGCGAGGTGCATCAGCGCCATGCTGTCGGCGCCGCCGGAGACGGCCAGCGCCAGCGGGCCGGTCATGCCGCTGAACAGCCCTGCCAGCTCGTCGTCGCAAACCGCGCCGTCGCGGCGGCGCGCGTCCTTGCGGCCCGGGGCATCGCCGGCCGTCATGACATCAGCCGCAGGCCAGCCGCGTACGCTCGCTCTGGGCGCGCGCCTTGATGTGCTGGGCGGCGGTGGGGAAGCGCGTGGTCAGCTCGCCGTAGGACGAGCACGCCGCCTCCTTCTGGCCGAGACGGTCGAGCGACATCGCGAGCTTCAGCAGGCTGTCCGGCGCCTTGGCGCTCTTGCCGTAGGTCTGGTAGCCCTTGAGGAACGCGCTCGCCGCCTGCTTGTACTGGCCGCGCACGAAAAAACTCTCGCCGAGCCAGTATTGCGCGTTGCCGGCCAGCGCGTCGCTCGGGTAGCGTTTCAGGAAATCGTCGAAGGCGGCCTCGGCCGCACCGTAGTCCTGCTGCAGCAGATGGCCATAAGCCTGCTCGTAGAGCTGCTTCGGCCCCGCCGCGTCGCCGCCGCCGGTCGACACAGGCGAGGCGCCGGCCGGCGCGCCGTCCGCGATCGTTTCGCGCACTGGTGGCAGCTGGCTGCTGGTCGCCGGCTGCGCCGCCGCCGAGCCTGTCTGGGGGCTGTAGCTCGGCGCGCCGCCGCCGGCAATGAGCGAGCCGATCGGATCCCCGGCGGGCGCCCCCGGCGCCGAAGTCGAGGCGCCGTAGCGCTGCGCAGCGGCCGGCGCGGCCTCCGAGCGGCGCTCGCGCGCCTGCCGCAGCTGCTCGGTCAATTGCTCGACCTGTTGCGTGAGCGCACGCACCTGCGTTTCCAGGCTGTCGATGCGGCCCTGGTCACCGGCGCCGAGGCTGCCCCCGGAACTCGAGCTGGACGCTGCGCTGCGGGCCGCGCCGCCACCCGACTTGGCCAGCGATTCCAGCGTGCCGATGACGACCTGCATGTCGACGAGTTGTTCTTCCATCTGCTCGACGCGCTGGCGCAGACCGCCATCGCCGCCCGCCGCGGCGCCATCGGCCTTGCCGCCACCGTCACTCTTGGCTGTGCCCGAGGGCTTGGCCGACTTTGCGGCCGCAGCCGTCGTCGGCTTGCCGGGGGCGCCACCCGCCGGTGCCGGCTGCTGCGCGAGAGCCGATGCCGCCAGCAGGCAGCCGGTCGCCAGCGTCCCCGCTGTCAGGAGGGAGCGAAGCGGGCGGTCGAAAGTGGCTCTGCGCAGCATGGTCGTCCCCGATCGGCGTCGGTCGGCGCGACGCCAGCAACCCTGGTGTGGTCAAACATCGTGCCCCGGTGACCGTGTCACGCGGGCTGTGAGCAGCAGGTCGGAAAAGTGTCGTGCGTGGCGGACGGTCGGACGCGCGGTGACGCCGCCATGCGCCCGCCCCCGCCGACAGATCGTTCGGAAGGCTTCTGCGCTTCGCGCCATCTTGTCAACGAGATGCCACCGGAACGATGGCGTGCGCCGCCGGTCCGAACGCCCGCACGGCACCGGATTCGGGCCGGGTGGGCAGCGCGCCGAGCGGCGGCGGGCGGCGACCGCCCTCGCCGGCCAGGATCGCCGTGACCACGCGCCGGTTCTGCGCCGCGCATTCCGGCTCGTCGCACTGCGCAAGGCGCTGCGAGCGCCCGAGACCGACCGCCTTCAGCCGGTCCGGGGCCACGCCCTCCTCCAGCAGGCGGGCGCGCACCGCCTCGGCCCGCGTCTGCGCCAGGGCGCGGTTGTCCTCGTCGGAGCCCGGCTCGTCGGCGTGGCCCTCGATGACGGCCGACAGCGTCGGGTTGGCCTCGAGCCAGCGCGCCTGGGCCGCGAGCACGGCCCGCGCCCGGCTGCCGAGCTCCGCGCTGGCGAGGCCGAAAAACACCCGATCGCCAACCTCCATGATGAAGCGGCGCTCGAGCCCGGCATCGCGTTGCACTTTCACCACCCAGCCGTCGACGCCGCCTCTGGCGGGCGGAACGGACGGCGGGGTGACGGCGGCAGCGTTGGCTTGTGGCGCGGATTGCGGCGCCGGCCCGGCAGGCACCGCCGCGACCGTGGCGGGAGCGGGAGTTTCCGTGCGTGGCGCGGCTGTGACGACCGACGTTGCCGGCTGGCGATAGAGTTCGGCCAGGACCTTGCGGGCCTGCGTCGCCTCGCCGGATGCGGGCCACCGCGCCACCAGATGCTCGAGCTGCCGCTGGCCGCCACTGCGGTCGCCGCTGGCGAACAGAGCCAGTGCGGCGCCCAGCTGCTCGGTGGCGCTGACGGTCGGCTCGGCCGACGGCGATGCCGGCCCAAGCGCGCCTGGCCCAAGCCTGCCTGGCCCAAGCCTGCCCGGCCCAAGCGTGCCCGGCCCAAACGTGCCCGGCCCAAACGTGGATGAGCCGGCCGTGGTCGCCGATGCGCCAGTGCCCGCCAGCGAAGCGCCCGAAGCCGATGCGCCGCCGCCTTGCGCGGCCTCTGCTCCGGCCGGCGGGCGAATGGTGAAGGTGCCGATAAGATGCTCTTCGCCTCCCTCGGCTCGCGCGGCGGAGACGCCAGCCAAGGCGCCCAGCGCCACGCCGCAGGCCAGGGCGACGGACCACAGCGCGCCCGCGCCGGAAGCCGGGCCGTGATTGTGCATGTTTCTCGATGCGGTGTTGCCCGATCCGCGCGGGCGGCTCGATCGGCACCCACTGCGTCCCGATGGCGAGCCGGCGGTTCTCTGCTCGTCTCGCCCTGAAGGCACCCACCGCACGCTCATGGTGGCAATCCCTCTTGCACCGCATCACGTGGCGCCGATCACCACGAAGATCGATCGCACCGTGCCGCGCCAATTTGGCGAAATTGCGCGGGGTTACGAGGCATGCTCGCGCCATCGCCGCCATCCGCGATGCCAGGCGCACCTTTCTTTCCGGACCTGTCGGCGAGTACGACGAAGCCCGCCGGCGTCGGACGCAGGCGGGCTTGCAGCGGAATGTTCGAGCGCCCGCGGCCTGCCGCCTTCAGCAGGCACGAATCGTGGCCGGTCGCGCGGCGCGTGGTCAGGTGCCGGCGCGGCTGTTGAGCACGGTCTGCGCGCGGCGGTTCTGCGACCAGCACGAGATGTCGTTGCACACCGCCACCGGCCGCTCCTTGCCGTACGAGATGGTGCGCACGCGCTGACCCTGCACGCCGTTCTGAGCCAGGAAGTTGCGCACGGCCTGGGCGCGGCGGGCACCAAGCGCGATGTTGTATTCGCGCGTGCCGCGCTCGTCGGCGTGGCCCTCGATGGTGATCGTGTACTGGGCATACTGCTGCAGCCAGCGCGCCTGCTTCTGCAGCGTCTGCTGGGCTTCCGGCGTCAAGTCCGAACTGTCGGACGAGAAATAGACCAGATCGCCGACGTTGACGCTGAAGTCGCGTTGCGTGCCCGGCGTCACCGGACCGCCCTTGCCGCCGGCACCGCCACCGTTGGCCAGCGAGGCGTCGGGCTGCATCTCCTTGTTGGCGCAGGCCGTCAGCGAGCCGGCGGCGAGCAGCACCGCGAGCAGGCGGCCTGCGCGAACGAGGCGATGATGGGCTGACATGCGGTCTTTCCTTCGATTTCTGCGGCTGGCCGGCTTCGCTCGGAAGCGTTCGGACCGACTGGCGCAGGTGACAGATTGGATGGCGTCTCGGCCTGCGGGCATAGACGAACCCTGTTGCGAAAATGTGGCCGATTCCTCAAGCGGAACGAATGGCCAATGCCAGACCATGCACAGCTTCCACAGCCTGGGCCGCGACGACGAGCGATGGCGATCCGGTTGTCCGGCAGCATCCGGCAATGTTCAACGATACCCGCAGCTTGCGTGAACCGTGACGGCCCGCCGGCTCTTGGCGGGCAGCCCCCGTTACGGAGCCCGATAGCAAGCCCGGCGCGTCCACGGGTCGCGACGGTTGCGCGCACCTTGGCAGCTCACGCGTGAGCACCGTGCGCCATCCGCCGTGCGCCGTGCGCCGTGCGCGATGCCCAGCGATGTCGCCCTGAGGCGAGACCCCACAGGCGCGATCGGGGCCAAAAACGAGCAAGACCGAATTGCCGCCGCTGAGGGCACCGGCAATTCGGTCTTGTATTCCGAGATTCGATTCGACTGAGTGCCGATCGAACCGGACAGAACTCGCTTAGCGAGCCTGCTCGGCAACCGGGCCGCCGAGCTTCATCGGCTCATGCGGAACCTCACGGCGGCAGGCGCCGACGGCGACGGCAGCGGCAACGGCAGCGATGATGAGAACGCCCTTCATGGTCTTATCTCCTAGTTGAATTGCAGATTATCGAGGTGAAAGCAGACGTTAGCGGGTCTGCTCGGCAACCGGGCCGCCGAGCTTCATGGGCTCATGCGGAACCTCACGACGGCAGGCGCCAACGGCGACAGCCGCGATAACGGCCGACACGATGATCAGCCCCTTCACACCCTGCATGTTCTTGTCTCCTGATGCTTGATCGGCACTAGCCGTATACTGGGGTACCGGCGCCGCCTGCCAAGTTCAAGAACAGAGGCCGATTCTGCCCTGCTTTTGAACCCCATAGATGCAATTGTGCCACGCCGTTGTTGATGCTCTCGGGACACGCGAACGCACGACCATGCGTGTCGTGAAAGCCTGGATTTACGCAACAATTCTTGCTGCGCGCGCCTCGCGCCCGCACGGCCCATTGAGCGTCAAAATGGTTAATCTCGCGTAAACCGCTGTTCAGTTCAGGAGCGGTGACCAGGCCGGGTCTGAGCCAAAGGACGGCGTCGGAACCGCCCGTTCGTTGTAGCCCGTGAGGTCCACCGAGTAGATTCGCGGCCCCCCGTTGGCGCCTTGCGACTCACGGAAGAACATCAGCACGCGGCCGTTGGGCGCCCAGGTCGGCCCCTCGTTGTGGTAGCCCTCGGTCAGAATGCGCTCGCCCGAACCGTCCGGCTTGAAGGCGCCGATCAGGAAGCGGCCGGCCATCTGCTTGGTGAAGGCGATGTAGTCGCCTCGCGGGCTCCATACGGGCGTCGAATAGCGGCCGTCGCCCCCCATGCTGAGACGGCGGATGCCGGAACCGTCGGCATTCATCAGATAGACCTGCTGCGTCCCCTCGCGGTCGCTCTCGAACACGATCTGGCGGCCGTCCGGCGAGTAGCTGGGGCCGGTATCGATGCGGCCGGGCGGCGGCTGCGTCAGGCGGCGCGTCTGGCGCGTGCGCAGGTCGAGTTCCTGGATGCCGGTCGTGCCGCCTTCCTCCAGGCTGAACACGAGGCGGCCGCCGTCGGGCGAGAAGCGCGGCGCGAAGGTGTTGACGCCCTGCGGGAACTCGCCGACCAGATCGCGCTGGCCGGTCTCCAGGTTCATGACGAAGACGCGCGTCTGACCCTTGGCGTAGGTCATGAAGGTGATTTCCTGCGCCACCGGCGAGAAGCGGGGCGTCAGCACCAGTTCCTGCCCCTGGGTGAGCAGGCGCACGTTGGCGCCGTCCTGATCCATGATGGCGAGGCGCTTGGTGCGCTTCTCCTTCGGCCCCGTCTCGTCGACGTAGACGACGCGGGTGTCGAAATAGCCCTTCTCGCCGGTCATGCGCTCGTAGACGACGTCGGCGATCATATGGCCGATGCGGCGCCAGTTCTGCGGCGCGGTGCCGAAGCGCTGGCCGGCCAGTTGTTTGCCCTGCGCGATGTCCCACAGGCGGAACTCGGCGGAGAGGCGGCCATCCGGCCCGCGCCCGACCTTGCCGACCACCAGACCGTCGGCGCGCACCGCCCGCCAGTCGGTGAAGCGCGGCGCCGCGTTCATGTCGCGGATTTTTTCCAGGAAGGCGGCGCGGTCGAGCGGCTCGAAGCGGCCCGAGCTTTTCAGGTCGGCGGCGACGACGTTGGCGATGTCGGCGGCGAGCTTGGGGTCCTCGCCCAGCAGCTCGGGGATGGCGACCGGAATGGGCTTCATGGTCGCGTCCGAAATGGTCACGTCCGGGATGGCGCCGGCACCCCCCGCAGCCGGCGCCGGCGCGCGCTGCTGCGCCGAGGCGGGGAGCGTGGCCAGCGCCAGGGCCGTGCCCACGGCGAGCAGGGCCAACAGGGTCCGCCCCGCCGTGACGGGGAAAATGGGGAAGCGGGCTGTCGTCATCATTGGCCGTTGCTTGCTTTCGATGGGATTTGCGGAACAGGGGCGGTGGCCGGCTGCTGTGCGGGCGCGACGAGGGTGTAGATCATGTGCTTCCACACGCGCTCGTAGTCTGCGGCCGGCAGAGTGACGAAGGGAGCGCATTTTTTTACGGCACGAACGGCGGACGCCGCAGCCTCTCGAAATCGGGGGGGTGCGCGATCGAGCAGGCGCGGCTCGGCGGCAAGGGAACCGTCGCGGTTGAACCTCAGCTCCAGCCGGACCGCCAGGGGCGCGGGGGACGGCGCGATGCTCCAGCACTGCTTCTGCCGAATCTGCGCGGCGATGGTGCCGGCGACGAGCGCGACCTCGCCCGGCGAGCCCTTGCCGTCGAGGGCGGCGAAGCGCGGCGCGCCGGCCTCCTCGGGTGCGTTGGCCAGGAGGTCCTGGACCTTGGCGCTGAACTCGCCGTCCTGCAGCTTGCTCGCGGCCTTCCGGCGCTCCGCCTCCTGCCTGGCGGCCTTCAGCCTGTCGTCGATCGGCTTGCGCCGTGTGGAAGGATCGACGGATGCCGGGCCCGGTGGCGGCGGAAGCTGCGGCGGCGGGCCATCGCCGGCCGATACCGCAGCGGCGAGAACCGGCATCGCTCCGAGCGCGAGCGATATCACGCCGGCTATGCGCCGGGTGTCGCGGTCGGTTCCAGGCGGGACTGAGGTCATGGCGGCCGGCTCTAGAACAGGCTGGTGGGATCGAAGGTGAAGAACATGTGCTTCCAGATATTGGCGTATTTGTCGGGCGGAAGCATGTTGTAGGGCTCGCACGCCTTGACGGCACGGATCGCCGCTTCGGCGGCGAAGCCGAACTGTGGATTTCCCGGGTTGGGGTTGGCCACCACCGGCTCGGCGCCAAGCCTTCCGTCGGGCTGGAAGCGCAGCTCGAGCTTGACCTTCAGCTCCTGCGCGCCGATCGCGCCGCCCTGGAAGCGCCAGCAGTCGTTGGTCTTGATGTGCTGCTTGATGAGCGCGCCGATCATGGCGACCTCGGTCGCCAGCATCTCGTTGCCGCTGCCTTTCGCATCCCCCGCCGACTTGCCGACCTCCTTCGCCGTCTGCGAGTTCCCGGAGGCCTGCTGGCCCTTCTTGGTCGGGTCCTTGTCCTGAAACGCCTTCTGCTGGGCGTCGTCGGGCGAGCTGTCGATGGCCTTGGCGATCTTGTCGAGCTTGAATTTCTTCGCTTCCTCGGCCTTCTGGCGCGCCTCGGCGAGCTTCTGCTGGCGCAGCTTCTCCGCCTTGCGCTGCTCCTCCTTGCGGCGGCGCTCCTCAGCTTCCTTTTTGCGTTGCTCCTCGGCCTTGCGCGCCTCCTCGGCCGCCTTCTTGCGCTGCTCCTCGGCGACCCTGTCCTGCTCCAGCTTCTCCTCGAGCTTCTTCTGCTCGTCGGGCGTCGGGCCGGGCTCGGGCTTGGGCGGCGAAGGCGGCGGCTCCTTCAGCTTCTCGGCGATCGGGTCCGGCTGGGGCTTCACCGGCTCGACCCTGGCCGGCTCGGGCGGCTTCACCGGCTCGGGCTTCACCGGCTCCGGCTCGGCGGCCGGAGGCGGAGGCGGCGGCGGCAGCGCGGCCACCTGGGGCTTCTTGGTCTCGTTCTTGGAGTTGTCGGTGGTGGGCGTGTCCTTGGCCTTGGTCTCCAGGACCTTGGCGTCGTTGGCGCCGAGCTTCAGCTTGTTCAGCTCCGACAGCGTGACGAGCGACGCCTCGATCACCGGCGTCTCGGGCAAAGGGAGTTCCTTCGTCGCCTGGAAGGAGAGCAGAGCCCACCCCAGAACGGCCGCGTGCAGCAGCAGCGATACGACGAGCCCCAGGTACAAGCCCCTAGCCCCCTTCCTCGACCTCGGTGACGAGCGACACCTTGCGGAAGCCGCTGGCCGAGATGCGGCCCATCACCTTCATGATGGCGCCGTAGTTGGTGCCCTTGTCGCCACGGATGAAGATCGGCTCGTCGTCGCCCTTCCTCGCCTGCGCGATCGACTTGAGCTTGGCGGTCAGCTCGCCGAGCGGCACCATGGTCTCGCTGATATAGGCGTCGCCGTTGGCCTTGATGGAGACCACCAACGGCTCCTGCTTGGCCTCGAGCTGGCGGCCCTTCGACTGCGGCAGCTCGATCGGCACGCCGACCGTGAGCAGGGGGGCCGCCACCATGAAGATGATGAGCAGCACCAGCATCACGTCGACCATCGGCGTGACGTTGATCTCCGACATGGCGGCATGCCGGCGCCCACGACGCCTGCCGCGCCGCCCGCCGCCACCCTGAGCCATCTTGACGCTTGCACCCATCGGTCAGTGCTCACTTTCCGAGGCATTGCGCAAACCGCCGGCACACTTCCCTCTCCCCTCGGGGGAGAGGGTCAGGGTGAGGGGGCGCACGGTGAAGGGGGACACACTGAGGGATGCCCGTGCGGCCGGCCCCCTCACCCGGCGCGGACTGTTCGCCCGGCACGAGGTCTTTGAACGGTTCGGCCGCGCCGACCTCTCCCCAAGGGGAGAGGCGAGGTGCAGCGCCTGTGATTGCCCAGATTTCCATGTCACTCACGTCCGCACGTCGATCTGGCGCGACACGATGGCCGCGAACTCGTCGGCGAACGCCTCCAGGCGCTGGCTGACATGCGCCGAGTCGGCCGAGAACTTGTTGTAGAACACCACCGCCGGGATGGCGGCCAGCAGACCGAGCGCGGTGGCGAACAGCGCTTCCGCGATGCCCGGCGCCACGACCGCGAGGTTGGTGTTCTTCGACACCGCGATGGCCTGGAACGAGGTCATGATGCCCCAAACCGTGCCGAACAGGCCGACGAACGGCGCCGTCGAGCCGACGGTGGCGAGAAACAGCAGGCGCCGGTCGAGCCGCTCCATCTCGCGGCTGATGGTGACATCCATCACCTTCTCGACGCGCAGCTGAATGCCGCCCAGCGCGCGGATATTGCCCTCCACCGAGCGTTTCCACTCGCGCATGGCGGCGACGAACAGCGCCGCCATGGTGATGGTCTTGGCGCGGGCGAGCCCGTTGTAGAGTTCGTCCAGCGACTGGCCGGACCAGAACATCTGCTCGAATTTCTCCGATTCCACCTTGGCGCGGCGGAAGGCGAACAGCTTCTCGACGATGATCGCCCACGACCAGATCGACGCCAGCCCGAGGCCGATCATGACGATCTTGACGACGAGGCTCGCCTGCATGAACAGGCCGACGAACGAGATGTTGCCGGCGTGCGTGGCCGGGTCGAGCGCGGTCTTGGCGATTTCAACTGGGGTCATTGCGGTTCCGTCGTTCGCGAGCGATTGGGCCGGGCTGAGGCCAACGCGACGTGGTTCGAGCGGCCCGGTGCTCGCTATCACCCAGCCCCTCGACTTTTTCATGTCACGCAGGCGGCCCCCACGCGACAGTGCCGCGCTCGAGCCCCCGGGCCGGCCCCGTCGGCTCTCGCCGCGCCCTCCCCCGCGGCACTGGCCCGCGACACGGGCCCCCGCGACACGGGCCCGATGTGAGCCAGACCGGTGACGGTTGTGTGTCCTGGCGGACGCGGCAAGCGTGGCCGATTTGCCGCAGGCTCAGGCGCGACCTTGTTGCCCTGCAATATGACCAAAGCGAGGCCCATCGGGCGTGAATTCCATCGCCCCCGGAGGAGTTTTCAACCGGAACCTGCGCTCCCGCCGATCCTCCGTAACGGCGCGGGTAGTGCCGGCCAGCCTACCCGCCTCGCGCCTTGCCGCGCACGGGCAGCATCAGCAGGATGCCGCCGACGAGAAAGGCGGCGGTGACGGCGACGCCCCAGCGTTGGCTGCCCGTCAACTGCGTGATGGCCGCGATCAGCAGCGGGGCCAGGAACGCCGTCGCCTTGCCGGAGAATGCGAACAGGCCGAAATATTGCGTCATGCGGTCGGGCGGCGCCAGACGGGCGAGCAGCGAGCGCGTCGCCGCCTGCACGGGCGCCGCCACCAGGCCGATGAGGATCGCGAAACCGAGGTACACCTGCTCGCCCAGCGTCGAGAAGCCCTTGGCGCCGGCCACCTTCTCCGGCACCGCGTGGGTGAACAGGATGTGGCTCTTGTCGATGGACAGGATGCCGACGATGCCGACCAGCATGGCGGCCAGCGAGGCGAGGATCACGGTCTTGGCGCCGAGGCGATCGTCGAGGTAGCCGCCGGCGATGGCGCCGATGGCGCCCGCCAGCGCCAGGATGATGCCGAACAGGCCGCGATCGAGCGTCGTCCAGGCGAACACCTGCGTGCCGTAGATGCCGCCGAAGATGAAGATCGCGGCCAGCGCATCGGCGTAGAGCAGCCGCGCCAGCAGCAGGTAGAGCACGTCGCGGTGGTTGGGCACGTCCTTCAGGGTGGCCCACAGGCTCGCCAACGCCGCGCCAACGCCACCCGGCACGCGGTCCACGCCCGGCGGCCGTTTGACGTCGGGCACGAACAGGAAGAACGGCAGCACGAACAACAGCAGCCAGACCGCCGACAGCGGGCCGACCAGCCGGTCGCCCTCGCGCATGGCCGCATCGAGCCTCACCACCGGCTCAAGGCCGAGCATGGTACGGTCGGTGTCGGGCGTGGTGACGATGAGCCCTGCCACCAGCACCAGGCTGGCGAGCCCGCCGGCGTAGCCGATGCCCCACCCGAGGCCCGACAGGCGGCCGAGCTTCTCGGGCGGCACCAGCGTCGGCATCAGCGAGTTGACGAACACGGCCGCAAACTCGGCCGCCGCGAAGGCCAGCGCATAGGCCGCCAGCACGAGCCAGAAATTGACGCCCGAGAGGTTCGGCACCGCCAGCCACAACGCCGACATGCCGAGCGCCATCAGCGCGACAAACAGCGCCACCCAGGGCTTGCGCCGCCCACCCGTATCCGCCACCGCGCCGAGGATCGGCGACCCGATGGCGACGAGCACGCCGGCAAACGCCGCCGCGTAGCCCCACACCGCCTGCCCGCGCTCGGCGTCGGCGACCACGGCGGTGGCGAAATAGGGTGCGAACAGGAATGTCTGGATGAGCGTGTAGAACGGCTGCGCCGCCCACTCGAACATCACCCAGCCGAAGCGGGCCCGCGCCGGCGCCTCGCCGCCGGGCGATCCCGACGTGTCCGACCGGATCGCATGCGGCACGGATGTCATCGGGGCCCCCGGAGGCAGGTTGTGACGCAGGTTGTGACCCTGGGCAGGTCGCAGGCCTGGGCCGATTGCGGGCCCAGGATCCCGAACGCAATCTTGGCACCGGCGGACGGCCTCGGTGCACGCATCGTCAGTCGAGCACGATCAGGTGGTTGGGCAGCTGCGGCGGATGATCGGAGCCGGGCGGAAAGTGCTTGGCCAAGGGAGCGCCGATGGCGTGGATGGCCTTGATGAAGCCCTCCGCTGCGTGGCCTTGGCCGATGTCGTCGGTGAGCTTGTCGACGATGGCCTGCCACGTCTCGGCCGGAACCTTGCCCGAGATGCCGGTATCGGGAATGATCTCGGCATAGCGCTCCGCGATGGAAACGAACAGCAGTACGCCGGTGCGGTTCTTGGTGGTGGTCAGGTTCTGCACCAGGAACTGCTCGACGGCGCGGCGATGCGCGCGCAGGTGCTTCACGGACCGCGGCACCAGCAGCATGCGCATGTCGTGCGGCCAGAACGCCAGCACCAGCAGCAGGAAGCAGACGAGCTGAATCAGGTAGATCCACTGCACCGGCCACCACGTGAAGTAGATGAACGGCCACGGTACCAGCAGCGCCAGGGCCGCCGCCCACAGGAACGGCGCGTAGAGGTAGGTACTGCTTTCGGCCGCCACCACGGCGACGATCTCGCCGGAGGAGCGCTTCTCGACCGCCGCGATCTCGTCGGCGATGCGTCTGGCCTCGTCTTCGGTGAACAACGTCATCGACCTCGTCCCGTCCCGCGCCGGCCCTCGCCCGTGTCCGGCCGCGCTCGCCTCAGTCCCAGATAAAATCCCCGCCCCGGGGCGCGGCAGATCACCAGCTGCCCGAGGCGCCGCCGCCGCCGAAATCGCCGCCGCCACCCGAGAAGCCGCCGTCGCCCCCGCCGCCGCCGCTCCAGCCGCCGCCGAAGCCGCCGGGAATGATGATGACGTTGCCGTCGTCGAAGCCGCCGCGCCGGCGCAGCCGATCGCGCGTGATGCGGTCGCGCCCGATGGTCTGCGGGAATTGCTGCGCCTGCCGATACTGCAGCCACATGAAGAAGATGATGATGGCGACCCAGACCAGCAGCAGGATCAGCGCCTCGTTGTCCATGCCGGGGACCGGCCGGCCACCGCCGCGCGCGCGCTCCTTGACGGCCTCCGCGTCGCCGAGCAGCACGTCCTTCACGTCGCGCACGCCGGCCCTGATGCCGCCGGAGAAGTCCCCGCGCCGGAACGCGGGCAGGATCGAGCTGCGGATGATACCGCCGGTCATGCCGTCGGGCAGCAGCGGCTCCAGACGGCGGCCGACCTCGATGCGCACCTTGCGCTCGTTGGGCGCCACCACGACGAGAACGCCGTTGTCCTTGCCCTTCTGGCCGATGCCCCAGGCGCGGCCGAGCTTGGCCGCATAGTCCTCGATCTCGTAGCCCTGCAGCGACTTCACCGTGACGACGACGATCTGGTCCGTCGACTTGGCCTCGAGCGCGGCGAGATCAGCTTCCAGCGCCTGCCGGTCGTCGTACTTGATGAGCCCCGCCTCGTCGACCACACGGCCGGTGAGCTGCGGGAACTTGGGGTCGGACAGCTGAGCGAGCGCCACGCCGCCGACCAGAAGCAGCGCCAGCAGCAGCGCGCCCGCGATCGAAACCGCGAGCGTGGCGCCGCACCCGTCGCGGCGCGGCGCCCACCAGCCCGACGCCGACGGGCCAAAGCCCGCCGCGAGGGACGATGCTAGAGGTCGCACCTGTCCCGTGTGCATGAACCAGCCCTTCCGCTGCCGCCGCGCAGGATTGCGTCCGCGGGTCTTACTTCTTGGTGCCGAAGTCGACCTTGGGCGCCTTCATCTCCTCGGCCGGGATGTCGAACGAGGCCATCTCCTTCGACTGCGGATACATGAACGCCTTCCACCAGCGGCCGGGGATGGTCGCGATCTCGGTGTTGAACACGCGCACGGCGTTGATGTAGTCGCGGCGCGACAGCGCGATGCGGTTCTCGGTCCCGGAGATCTCGTCCTGCAGCTTGCGGAAGTTCTCGCCCGACTTGATGTCCGGGTAGTTCTCGGTCACCGACAGCAGCTGGCGCAGGGCGCCGCCGAGGCTGTTCTGCGCATCCTGGAATTTCTTCATCGCATCCGGATTGGTCAGGATGTCGGCCGGGATGTTGACCTGCGCCTGGGTCGCCTTGGCGCGCGCCTCGATGACGCCGGTCAGCACGCTCTTCTCCTGCTCGGCGAAGCCCTTCACGCTCTCGACGAGGTTGGGGATCAGGTCGGCGCGGCGCTTGTACTGGTTCAGCACCTCGGACCACGCCGCCTTGGCGGAGTTCTCGTAGGTCGGGATGTTGTTGACGCCGCAACCGGTCAAGGCCGGCGTCGTGGCGAGGGCGAGGCCCAGAACCGCGGCGCGGCCGGCCGACTTCAACGACGTCTTCGAGAGCGGATGCTGTGCCATGTCGGGTTCCTTGCCTCCGGGCAAAAGCGAAATTGCGACTACCAACTATTGATTGGCCTGCGCCTTTGCAAGTGCCGCCTTTACCAATTCGGAAAAGGTCGGACGTCCAGCGAAAAAATCGAACGGCGTGCAGCCAGCCTCGCGCGGTCGATCTGATGCAGCGCAGCAAATTTTCGGCTCGCCGCGTGCTCCCGCATCGCGCGCCGACATTGCGGCCGTATGACGAAGGGAAACGCCGGATTCACCACGCTCCGGCGGCAGACTTTTGTCGCGCGGCCGCCGCGAGTACCTTGCTCGCCGAGCCCCACTCATCTCACCTCTCGATCCGCATCCAGCTGTTCGGCGGCGTTCGCGGCACGGTCCTTGCGTTCTCGAACGGTTCGATCCCGAACGGTTCGATCTCACACGGTTCGGGCCGGAATTTTCCGTCATCCCGCTTCGCCGCTGCCCCGCCCGTTCACCAAGGAGTTCTCGATGGCCATCGTCTCACGTCTCGTCCCGGCGCTCGGCGCCGTCTTCGCCGCGGCCGCCCTGCTTCCGACCGCCGCCAACGCCGGTGGTTGTGGCCACGCCCGTTCCGACTGCTACGAGCGCCCGCAGTACGTCGACGTGGCGCGCCCCGTGGTCGTGCGCCCCGGCTACCGCGAGGTCGTACACACACCGGCCGTCGTCGCCACCCGCTCCGAGGTGGTGCAAGTGGCCCCGGCTCGCACCTACACGGTGCACGCGCCGGCGGTCTACGGCACGGTGATGCAGCGCGTCGAGGTGGCCCCCGCCCGCGTCAGCTACGCCGTTACGCCGGCCGTCGTGCAGACGGTGCGCGAGAACGTGGTCGTCTCGCCCGGCGGCGTCACCACCGTCTCGCACCGCGATCCCTGCACCGGCTGCGTCCGCGCCTGCACCACCTGCACGCCGCCGGTGATCCGCACCGTGGAGCGCAACGTTGTCGTGGCACCTGCCCGCCGCGTGCCGATCGTGCATCCGGCCGTCTACCGCGACGTCGCCCGCACCGTGGTGCTGCGGCCGGCCACCTCGCGCCTCGTGCACGAGCCGGCCGTCAACACGGTCGTCAACCGCCAGGTCGTGGTGCGGCCGGCCTCGAGCCACGTTGTCCAGCATGCCCCGGTGATGGGTGTGGCCTGCGAGCGCGTGCGCGTCGGCGGCGGCTGCATGCGCTGAGACATGCGCTGACCTTTGCCAGGCGGCTTTTGCCGCCGAGGGTTGCCGGCGTCGGCCGATCCTCTCCAATGGTTCCGATGACGACCGGCATGAAGGGGCGCATGAGCAGATGCGCCCCTTCGCTTGTTGGCTGGTCGGCTGGTCGGCTGGTCGGCGGTGCCAATTCCCGAGCCCCGCACTTTTTTTGACCAGCCCGCCGTGTCGCCGAAGCCCCATTGCCGTCGTGACCGCTGGCACGCCGCCGCCGCGCCTGCCATAACACTGCCGCACCGGCGTCCGAGGACGGGGCGCGTGGGGCGCGTATGCGCACGGGGTGTCAAAGTCCGGCGGGTGAGCCAAGTCCGGTCGCCCAAGTCCGGTCGCCAAGTCCGGTCGATTGCGAAGCCAGGGGGACCGCGCCGCGACGCGCGGGGGGCAACGAGATGCTGAATACCATTGCCGTCATGAACACCAAGGGCGGCGTCGGCAAGTCGACCCTGGTGATGGCGCTGGCCGAGACCATCTCGGCCTTTCACGGCAAGAACGTCCTGGTCATCGACAGCGACGCGCAGGCCAGCGTCTCCAGCATGCTGATGTCGGTGCCCGATCTTTACAAGCTGCAATCGGACGGCCGCACCATCGTCGATTACCTGGTGGCCACCGTCCTGCACGGCACGCCGACCGACTGGACGCAATTCATCGTGCCCAAGGTGTCGGACGTCGACGACGCGCGCAGCGTCTATGTGCTGCCCTCCGACATGCAGCTCACCCTGCTGGAGCGCGAGGTGTCGCGCGAGAGCCAGCACGGGCGGCTGCGCACGGCCATCGGCCACCTGCTGGAGGACGCCGGCAAGGTGTTCGACGTGGTGCTGATCGACTGCCCGCCCGGCCTCTCGGTGCTGACCGAGAGCTGGCTGCGCGAGGCCGCCTTCCACGTTTCGCCGACGAAACCCGACTACGTCTCGATCTGCGGCCTGGAGGTCATGCGCCGCTTCAAGGCGCTGAACCCGGAGATGGGCTTCGCACGCAACCTCGGCGTCATCATCAACCTGAAGGACGAGGGCTCGGAGACCGACAACGAGTACCATGCCTGGCTCGCCGGCGTGGCCGACAACCGCTGCTTCACCGCCGCCGTGCCGCGGGTGCGCGCCCTGCAGGATGCCGCCCGCCACCAGAGCATCGACCGCTCGTATTTCGCCAAGTATCCGGGCGCCATCGGACAGGCCGTGCGCGCGCTCGCCGCCGAGGTGCTGGAGCGCCTCAATGTCGACCGCACGGCCATGGCGATGGCCCGCGCGGCGGAGGACGCAAAGCGCGCCGAGGCCCAACGCCTGGAGAACGAGCGCCTGGAGGCCGAGCGGCAGGCCGAGGAACGCCGGCAGGCCGCGGCCGAAGCCAAGAAGCTCGCCGATGAGCGCGTTGTCGCCGCTGCAGCTGCGGCCAAGGCTGCACCCACCCCGGCCGCGGTGACACCAGCTGCGGCAGCCCCGGTCGCATCACCGGTGGTCGCACCACCCGCTGCCCCCGCAAAGCCCACAGCCACCGCTGCCCCCCCGGCAGCCAGCGCCGCGACGCCGACGGCAGCAGCCGCGACGGTCGCAACGGCAGCGCCCGCGCCGCACCCCACGGCCAAACCGGCCGCCGTGCCGGCTGCCCCCGGTGGCGCGACGCCGCCGCCTGCGGCAATCGTTGCGGCGCCGCCGCCTGCCGCCACGGCAACGGCTGCAACACCGGCGGCAGCGCCGGCCTCGGCCCCCGCTGCTCCGTCCGCCGCCAAGCCGGCCGCAACGCCCGCGACGACGCCGGCAACGGCCGCAGCTGCACCGCCCGCCGCAGCAGCCCCCGCTGCGACGTCCGCGCCGGCACCGGCCGCGCCAGTTGCGCCCGCCGCCGCCAAGCCGGCTGCCGCCGCGCCGCCACCGGCCGCTCCGACAGCGGCCACGGCTTCCTCGCCCGCCCAGCCTGCGGCGGCCAAACCGGCCGCCGCAACTCCGCCCGCTGCCGCCCCAGCCGCGGCGGCCGCTGCGACGGCCGCGCCGGCACCTGCGGCCACGGCTGCGGCGCAGCCCGCCGCCGCCAAGCCTGCGCCGGCAGCCGTCACGCCGCCACCGCTCCCTGCCTCAGGACTTTCGGCCCCCGCTTCGGCCCCCGCGTCCGCGCCGCCGCCGGCATCGGGCTCGCCCGCCGCCGTCACGCCGCCACCGCTCCCCGCATCGGCTCAGACCGCTGCGCTTGCGCCCGCGATGCCGGACGCGACGAAGCCGGCGATCCCCTGAGCCAAACCGCCCCGAACGGCCGCCGTCGGCTGCGGAAATGGCGAAATGCATCAGTACACGACTCTGATACTCTGCGTCGGACCCGCACTCAGATCGTGCAACCGGTGGGTGGACAATGAGCCTGCGAAAAATCCTGCCCGCCCCCGTGCTTGCCGTGCTTGTCGCGGCCTGCGCCTCCTCGAGCCTCACGCTGTCGCCGACCGAGCGCAAAGCGCTGCGCATCGAAAGCGTCAAGGTCGAGTACGCCAAGGAGCCTCACATCTGGTGGGGCGACGCCGAGCGCGAGTTCCTGGCCCGCGTCGAGGCCAATCAATCGCCGTACCCGGCCGGCCTCAAGAAGCCGAAACGCGGCGAGGAGGCGGGTGAAACATCCGCCAGGGAGCAGGAGATCATGGCCAGCCCCGAGGCCAAGGAATACCAGCGCAGCAAGCTCGCCGGGCTGGTGCAGAAGGCCATGGACACGCGGGTCAAACCCAGGTTCACGGGCGAGCGCGCGGCGGTGCTCGTGGTGCAGATCCACAACTTCACCATTCCGTCCGTGGCGCAGCGGGTCGTCGTCGGCGGCTCGCCCATGTTCGGCGCGCTGACGTTCCTCAAGGACGCGCGCACCGGAGCCGAACTCGGCAAGCTCGACCGGCTGGCCAGCGCCGCCGCCGGCAACGGCGTCCTCGGCGTGCTGGCGGAGAAGGCGATCGGCGCCGACCAGTTGGAGAACCGGCTGCTCGAAACCTACACCGGCAACGTCCTGCGCTGGCTCGAGGGCGACGCTTCTGCGCCGCCCGAAGCGACCTCCGGAGCGACGGCGGCGCGCTGATCGAAGCTTGCGGCGCATCAGGCTGCTTGCACCGCCGACCGTGCGGCATCATTCCGACCGCAAGACTTTGCACCTCGCGTGCCCACGGCTCCACGGGCCGCGCGCAGGCACACGCGCATAGCCGTCCGCTCAGTGGCGGAAGTGGCGCATGCCGGTCATGACCATGGCGAGGCCGCGCTCGTCGGCGGCCTTGATGACCTCGTCGTCGCGCATCGAGCCACCCGGCTGGATGACCGCCGTGCAGCCGACCTCGGCCGCAGCGATGAGCCCGTCGGCGAACGGGAAGAAGGCATCCGAGGCCACCACCGAGCCCTTGATGTCGAGCTTGGCATGCTCCGCCTTGATGGCGGCGATACGCGCCGAGTTGACGCGGCTCATCTGGCCGGCGCCGACGCCGACCGTGGCCAGCGCCTTGGCATAGACGATGGCGTTCGACTTGACGAACTTGGCAACCTTGGCCGCGAACAGCAGGTCGGCCATCTCGGCGTCCGTCGGCTGGCGCTTCGTCACCACCTCCAGCTTGGCGGTGAGCGCGAGATCGGCATCCTGCACCAGCAGCCCGCCGTTGACCTTCTTCCAGTCGAGGCGCTGGCCCGCCTTGGCCGGCCACTGGCCGCAGGCGAGCAGGCGCACGTTCTTCTTGGCTTCGGCGATGGCCACCGCCTCGGGGCTGACCTCGGGCGCGATGATGACCTCGACGAACTGCCGCTCGAGGATGGCCTTGGTGGTGGCGCCGTCGAGGCGGCGGTTGAAGGCGATGATGCCGCCGAAGGCGCTCTCGGGGTCGGTGAGATAGGCGCGCTCATAGGCCGCCAGCAGGTCGCCGGCTTGCGCCACGCCGCACGGATTGGCGTGCTTGACGATGACGCAGGCGGGCTGATCGGCGAACTCCTTGACGCATTCGAGCGCAGCGTCGGTGTCGGCGATGTTGTTGTAGCTGAGTTCCTTGCCCTGCAGCTGGCGCGCCGTCGACACCGAGCCCGGTTCCGCATCGCGCGCCACGTAGAACGCCGCCTGCTGGTGCGGGTTTTCGCCGTAGCGCATCTCCTGCGCCTTGCCGAGCTGCAGCGAGAAGGTGCGCGGGAAGCCTTCCGCCTTGCCGTCCTTGTTGTCGACGATGGCGCCGAGCCAGTTGGAGATGGCGCCGTCATAGGCTGCCGTGCGCGCGTAAGCCGTCTGGGCGAGCTTGCGGCGCAGCTTGGCGCACGTCTTGCCGCCGTGCTGGCGGATGTCGCCCAGCACCTTGTCGTAGTCGGCCGGATCGACGACGACGGTAACGGCGGCGTGGTTCTTTGCGGCGGCGCGGATCATGGCCGGGCCGCCGATGTCGATGTTCTCGACGCACTCGTCATACGGCGCGCCCTTCGCCACCGTGGCCTCGAACGGATAGAGGTTGACCACCAGCAGGTCGATGTTGCCGATGCCGTGCTCCCTGGCGGACGCCTCGTGCTCCGCGTTGCCGCGCACGCCGAGCAAGCCGCCGTGCACCTTCGGGTGCAGCGTCTTGAGGCGGCCGTCCATCATCTCGGGAAAGCCCGTCAGATCGGCAACGTCACGCACGCTGAGGCCCGCCGCCTTCAGCGCCGCGCTCGTGCCCCCCGTCGACACCAGCTCGACGCCGAGCCCCGCGAGCGCCTTGGCGAACGCCACGAGGCCCGTCTTGTCGGACACCGACAGCAGGGCGCGGCGGATGGTGAGATCGGTCATCGGGGTCTCCTGGGTCGCGGAACGGGCAGGCCACGGGCGGCGAATGACGCAAGGCGAATGACGCAACGGGCCGGCGTGGGCGCGAGCTAGCACGGCCGGGGTGAGCACGGAACCGGGCAATTCGCCCCTGTCCGCAGGCTATTCTTCCCAGGCAACCACGGGCTTCACGACCAGGCTGCAGGGGCGCGTTCAGCCGGCGACGCGCTCGAATCTCCAGCGGATGTCGCTGCCGCCACGCGTCAGGTCGCGCAGAACGAGCTGCAGCGCAGCGGTCGGCCCCGAGCTGGCGGCGAAATGCACGCTCTCCTCCACCGCCACCGGCAGTGTCTCGCTGGTGAAGCGCCAGCTGGCCCCGCCGACCGACAGCAGCACCGTCTGCGCAGTTTCGCCGTGACGGCAGGCGACACCCGGGTGCAGATGGAAATGCACGGCCAGCGGCACGTCGTCCTCCAGCCGCACCGGGGTCCGCCCCGGCCCCTCGACGCCATCGCGCCCTTCGAGGCGGCGGCCATCCGCCGACAGCCGCAGCGTGCGCGTATGCAGCAGGCCGAAGCGGCCGACATAGCCGTCGTGGCTGGCCTCCAGGATCGGCCCGTCGTCGGTCTCCGTGATCTCGACGTTGACGCGATCCGGGCCGCGAATGGGAGCGGCGCCGATCAGCCGCTCCAGCTTGTCGTGGCGCACCAGACGCGATGACGACTGCTCGGCGAGGCACAGCGTGTTGTGGCTCGCCGTGGCGCGGCTCGTCGGGCGCCATGCAGCGTCGGCATTCGACGGCGCGCCGCCGTTGACCAGCACGAGATCGATACCGCAGCTGAGCTCGAACGACAGGCAGCCGGCATGCGCTTCCCCCGCGTACTCGATCGGCGGCGGTGCACCGACATCGGCCAGCAGCACGGTGTCACCGCACTGCAACCGCGCATAGCCGGAATCGTTGGCGTACCGCGGCACCGGCGCGCCGACGTCCTCGTAGGCGAGCACGGTGGCCTGCGACGCCGCGGAGGCGACGCCGACGCCGTTGAAGCGGGCCGGGCTGCCGTCGCCGAGCCGCATCTGGCGCACGAACGGCAGCATGCGCGTGATTGCCGTATCGAGGGACGCCGGCACCGGCCGGGCGCGGCTGTTGAAGCACTGGCGCAGAGGCAGCAGGTCGAGCAGCAGCTCGACGGGAACGAGCGGATTGCGGCTGACGTGCCCGCCATCGTCGAGGATCTGCACCGCCAGTTCGTCGGCGAGCACCCGCTCGGTGCCGGTGAGGCGGTTCTCGTGCCCACTGATGCACAGGTCGGCGAGCGTCAGCGCGATCAGCGCCAGCAGGCGCGGATGCCCGGGCGGCGCATCCCGCCATGTCGCCGACAGCACCTTCAGCTGCGCGCCCAGGCTCCCCATCAGCGCATCGAAGGTGCGCGGATCGGCACCCTCGAGCAGCAGGTTGGCATGCGACAGCCACGCGATCATGCGCCGCCCGCGCACGGCGGCATCGAAGCGCAGCACCTCGGCACCGCGCTGCCGTCGCGCCCAATCGAGCGCCAGCTTGCGCGCGTGGTCGCGCGCCTCCTCCTGCTCCGCCGCCGCCAGATGCCGCAGCCAGCTGAAGCCGTGCAGCGCGCGCGCCCACGCCTCGCTCGGCGCCGGGACGTCGAAGGGCGAGAGGCCGCCCAGCATCACGGCGGTGCCGGCGAGACCGATCTCGTCCAGCTTCAATTCACGCCAGAAGCTCGGGTCGGCGGTGCGCAGGTCCTGCGGCACGATGAGCATCTGTTCGGCCGCGGCGGCCCCGAACGCCCAGCGCACGGCGGGCGAGGCCAGCAGGCGCGAGACTCCGCCCCGGCGCTTGCGATCGGAGGTGAGCGCGGAAATGCGCAACCGCTCGGCAAGGGTGAGATCGCTCACGGCCGCGCCTCCCGCCGCGTGCGCAGCCGCCCCGATCGCGCCGGGGCGCCCGCTCGCGCAGCGGCACGGGGTCGGGGAGCGGGCGGACGGACTGCCGCAGGTGGTTCACGGAGGGCCATGCCTCCAGTCGGTAGCCGCAGGCAGCGGCGAACACAAGGCGAGCGCTCGCCGCGCTTGTGGGCCATTTGGCAAGCCCATGGCGCTTCGACCGATTATCCTGTCGAGACGGACCTAGCAGGCTGCTGAAAAACCCTGCCTGACAGCACTGACGAACTGTGATTCCATCCTGGAGCGGCAGCGCGGGAGGGTCGGATGCGCGGATCGGATGAGCGGACGGGGTCGCTGTTCAGCTTCGTGGACCTGGAGGAGCGGGTGCCGAAGCGCCATCCGCTGCGCAAGATCCGCCAGATCGTCAACGACGCGCTGGCCGCGCTCGATGGCGAGTTCTCGAGCCTCTACGCCGCCGAGGGGCGCCCCTCGATCGCGCCCGAGAAGCTCTTGCGCGCCTCGCTGCTGCAGGCGTTCTACTCGGTTCGTTCCGAGCGGCAGCTCATGGAGCAACTCGATTACAATCTGCTATTCCGCTGGTTCGTCGGCCTCGGCGTCGACGAGCCGGTGTGGGTGCCGACGGTGTTCTCGAAGAACCGCGACCGGTTGCTCGATGC
>WBZS01000736.1_pt1 | contig 34410 bp, 26 predicted proteins | sample 5204201 | NCBI WGS metagenome assembly WBZS01 (sample SAMN12344357, study PRJNA552823) | activated sludge metagenome | biome: Activated sludge suspended growth; feature: Nitrification reactor; material: Wastewater; isolation source: activated sludge from nitrification reactor of wastewater...
CTGCCGCCGCCGGGCTGCGCGCCATCCGGCTCACGCATCGCCATCCAGCGCGGCGGCCTGCGGCGATTCGGCGGCGCCCATCCAGTAGCAAAGCAGCGGCGCCGGAATGCGCATGATTTGCGTGTTTGCGGGAAGACGCGCCGCGCCCTCGGTCAGCGGCCCAAAGTCGTCGAGCGACTTGGTCACGACGTAGCCGCGGGCAGGGTGCTTCTTCTCGCACAGCTCGATCAAGCCTTTCAACTCGCGCGCGCCGGTGTGCTGGGCGCGGTACTTGACCTCGAAGGCGATGAGCTGCCCGTTGACCTCGGCCACCAGATCGACCTCGTGGTCCTTCTTGCCGCGCCAGTACGAAAAGCGCACGCTGGGCGCGTAGTAGCGGGCGAACAGGTGTTTGAAGACCGCGGTTTCGGTGGCCACGCCAAGCGCGGCCGGGTCTTCGAGCAGGCTCTTGCCCTTGAGCATCACCGCGGGGGCGATCGCGGCATCGGCCAGGTAGATCTTGAAGCGCGCGCGCAGCACCTCTTTGCCATAGCCGAATGGCGGCAGGCGGTAGATCAGGTGCGTGGCTTCAAGCAGTTCGATGAAGCTTTGCGCGGTCGGCCGCTTGACCGCCAGGTTGGCGCACAGCTCCACCATGTCCAGCAAGCCGCCGTCGTGCATGCACAGGTACAAAAAGGTGTGCTCCAGGTCCAGCACGCGGCGCACGCCGAACAGCGCCGTCATGTCGCGCTTGAGCACCTTGTCGATGATGTCCTCACGCAGCAGCCGCTGCGCCTGGGTGATGCTGTCGACCTGCGCGGTCTGCGGGAAGCCGCCACGCAGCAGGTATTCATGAAAGTGGCCGACGTAGGGCGCGGCGGCCTCACGGGTACGCAGAAACTCGTGCGCCGGCCAGTCGACCAGCGCGCGAAGTGACTGCAGCGGCGCCAGCGGCGGCAGCACAAGCTGCTTGATCTGCAGGTACTCGTAGAACGACAGCGTGGTCAGCCGTATCGTGTGCCAGCGTCCGACGCCCGATTCCTGGCCGACGGACAGCAGCGGCATGGCCGAGCCGGTCAGCGCAATGCGCCGGCCCTTCTGGAAGTCGACCTGGTGCTTGACCCAGGTGCCGATGTCGGCGCCGTCACGGCGCATGAACCGGGCTTCGTCAATAAACAGGTATTCCAGGCCGTCGACCTTGGGTTCGCGCTGGCGCCAGGCATCGAGCACCGCGTCGATGCCGGCCAGCTTCAGGATCGGGTGGTCGAAGGTGGCGTACAACACATTGGCTGCCGGCACGCCGGCCTTGAGCCGGCTGTCTATGGCCTGCAGCAGCAGCGTGGTCTTGCCAATTTGCCGGGCGCCGGACAGCAGCACCGCCCGCGGCGACGGCGGTGCGGACAGCCAGGTGTCCAGTTCACGAAAGGCCGCGCGCCGCCAGCGCGGCAAGTCGGCCATCGCCTCGCCCCGCCACCAGGGGTTGAACTGCGCGAGAACGGCGATCAGCTCTTGTTTTGAGACCGGCATTCGCGTTATTTTGACTAAATCAGAAATTTAATACAACTACATCATAATTAAATTCGAATCGTAGGCTGAAAACCTGACTTTACGGAATTGGCCAAACTAGGCCCCGCAGCTTCTGAACCCCGCCGGCACGTCGTTGCGGTGCGGCATGAAGAAGTTGCGGTAGCGCGGGTGGCGCAGGCGTGGCTGGGTCATGAACGAGCCGCCGCGCAGCACGCGGCGGCTGCCGAACCACGGCGCCGAGTAGTCGCGGTAGGGGTGAGCGGTGAAGCCGGGAAACGGCGCGAAGGCGCTGGCGGTCCATTCCCAGACCTGGCCCCAGTGGAAGGCGTCGGGCCGCTCGACCGCCGCGCGTTCCCATTCGGCCTCGGTCGGCAGGCGGCGGCCGGCCCAGCGGCACCAGGCCTGGGCCTCGTGCGCGCTCAGGTGGCAGGCCGGCAGGCGCGGGTCGAGCGCGCGCCAGACGCCGTGCCGCCACTGCTGCCAGCCGTGGTCGGGGTCGCGGCGCAGGTAACGCGGCGCCTGTGCGCGCTCGGCGGCCAGCCAGGCGGCGCCGGCGTCGTCCCACCATTCGGGCTGGCGGTAGCCGCCGGAGTCGACGAAAGGCAGGTACTCGGCCCAGCGCGTGACCCGGGCGTCGATTGCCACCGCCGGCAGCGCCACGTCGTGCGCGCACAGCTCGTTGTCAAACGCAAAGCCGGCGCCGCCGCTGCCCAGCCGCCAGGTGCCGGCGCCGAATTCGAGGCCGGCGCAGGCGTCGGCCAGCGGCGCCGGCTGCCAGCGCGCATCGTCGACCGCCAGGCCCAGGCTTTGCGCCATGTACAGCGCGGCCTCGTGGTGCATGTCTTCGTGGAACAGCGCCAGGCGAAAGAAGTACAGCGCCGTGTCGCCGTCGCCCGCCTGCACATCGGCGTCATGCAGCCAGTGCAGCGTGCGGCCAAGCTGCGCCGCCAGGTCGGCGCGGGTGGCGTCGGCGTCGGGCAGCGGCAGAGACCAGCGCGTGGCATGCGCCACCAGGCTGGAGTTGTACAGCGCGTCGCCGTCGTTCGGCCGCGCCGCCGCGCGTGCGGCGTGCGGGTCGGCCGCGGCGCCGGCAAAGCGCAGCGGGTTGCGGCCAATCCAGAAGTCCTGAAACCAGCCGATGTGGCCCAGCTCCCACAGCGGCGGGTTCAGCGCCTCGCGCTGCGGCACGCCCAACCGTGGCAGCGCACGCTCGACGATGTCAAAGGTGGCCAGTGTGTCGGCGCGCGTGGCGCGCAAGGCACCGTCCAGCCAGGCGGCGCCGGCGCTGCGGGCGGCGCTGGCGTCGTCAAGGTCTTGCGTCATCAAGATACCCTTGTGGTCATGACTCAGAGGCTGAGAGTTTTTCAAGCGTGCCCGAGCAACGCCCCAAAGCGTGCCCGATCTAGGCGCAAAGCACAGCCATGGCTAGTGCCATGGCGAGCATTTGCAACGACGAGCGGGTGCGTTTTGGGGTGGTGAGCGGGCATGATCGAAAAACTCTCAGCCTCTCAGCGCAAGCCCGTCGTGGCCATCGTCACCCCGGCGCTGGCCGACGCCAACAACGGCAATTGGCGAACCGCCGGTCGCTGGGCGCGCATGTTGGCGCCAGCTTACCGCGTGCGCCTGTGGCCCAGCCAAGATGCCGCGGTGGGCGACAGCGACGCCGACTTGTTGATCGCGCTGCACGCGCGGCGCTCGGCCGACGCGGTGGCGCACTGGCGGCGCGCGCGGCCCGCAGCGCCGCTGCTGCTGGTGTTGACCGGCACCGACTTGTACCGCGACATCGACAGCGACGCCGCGGCGCAGGCCTCGCTGCGCAGCGCCGACCGGCTGGTGGTGCTGAACCAGTTGGGCGCACGTGCGCTGCCGGCCGAGTTGCGCGCGAAGACGCGGGTGGTGCTGCAGTCGTGCAGCGCACGCGCGGCGCTGGCCAAGCCCACGCGCCACCTGCGCGCGCTGATGGTCGGCCACCTGCGCGACGAAAAATCGCCCGAGACCTACTTTGACGCCGCGCGGCGGCTGGCCGCGCGCGCCGACCTGCGGCTGGACCACATTGGCGCGCCGCTGGACGCCACGCTGGGCGCGCAGGCACGCACGCTGATGGCCGACTGCCCGCACTACCGCTGGCTGGGAGCGGTCGGCCATGGCCAGACCCGACGCCGCATCCAGCAGGCGCACGTGCTGGTCCACCCCAGCCGCATGGAAGGTGGCGCGCACGTGGTGATCGAGGCGCTGCGCAGCGCCACGCCGGTACTGGCCTCGCGCATCGACGGCAACCTGGGCCTGCTCGGCGAGGACTACGAAGGCTGCTTCGCGCCCGGCGACGCACAGGCGCTGGCCCAGGCGCTGCAGCGGCTGCGCGACGAGCCGGCTATGCTCGCCCGGCTGCAGCAGCAGTGCGCCGCGCGCGCGCCGCTGTTCGAGCCGGCGCACGAGGCGCAGGCGCTGCACGCGCTGGTCGGTGAACTGCTGCGCAAGGCGCCGCCCGCCGCCACCAATTCAGACCCCCCACCCGAGCGCCGAGAACCGCCATGAACGCACCCGAACGCCCCGCCGAGCCCCGCCTGACTTCGCTGTCGCACGGCGGCGGCTGCGGCTGCAAGATCGCCCCCGGCGTGCTCAGCGAAATCCTGCGCGGCACCGCGGCGATGCCGATTCCGCCGGCGCTGCTGGTCGGCATCGAGACCTCGGACGATGCCGCGGTCTACCAGCTCAACGACGAGCAGGCGCTGGTCGCCACCACCGACTTCTTCATGCCCATCGTCGACGACCCGCACGACTTTGGCCGCATCGCGGCGACCAATGCGATCAGCGACGTCTACGCCATGGGCGGCCGGCCTATCCTGGCGCTGGCGCTGGTCGGCATGCCGATCAACGTGCTGTCGACGCAAACCATCGGCCGCATCCTCGAAGGAGGCGCGTCGGTCTGCCGCGCCGCCGGCATTCCGATTGCCGGCGGCCACACCATCGACTCGGTGGAGGCGATTTACGGCCTGGTCGCGCTCGGGCTGGTCCACCCGCGGCAGGTCAAGCGCAACGCCGACGCCCAGCCGGGTGACCTGCTGGTGCTGGGCAAACCGCTGGGTGTCGGCGTGATGTCGGCGGCGCTGAAAAAAGGCCAGCTCGGTGACGACGGCTACCGCCAGATGCTGGCCACCACCACCCGGCTGAACACGCCCGGGCCGGACCTGGCCGCGCTCGACGGCGTGCACGCGCTGACCGACGTCACCGGCTTCGGCCTGGCCGGCCACGCGCTGGAAATGGCCCGCGGCGCGCGCTGCGAGGTGCACCTGGACTGGCCCGCGGTGCCGCTGATGGACGGCGTGCGCGCGCTCGCCGGGCAAGGCTTTGTCACCGGCGCGTCGGGCCGCAACTGGGCCGGCTATGGCGCCGATGTCGCGCTGCCGGCCGACTTTGCCGCTGAAGACCGCGCGCTGCTGACCGACCCGCAAACCAGCGGCGGCCTGCTGGTGGCCTGCGCGCCGGCGGCGCTGGACGCGGTGCTGGCGGTGTTTGCCCGCCACGGCTTCGACCAGGCGGCGGTGGTCGGCCGCATCACCGAGCGCAGCGCGGCGCCGCGGCTGGTGGTGGTCTGAGTCTGAGAGTTATTCGATCATGCCCGCTCCCACCCCAAAACGCACCCGCTCGTCGTTGCAAATGCTCGCCATGGCCCGAGCCATGGCTGTGCTTTGCGTCTAGATCGGGCACGTTTTGGGGCATTGCTCGGGCACGCTGGGAAAACGCTCAGCCTCTGACTGCGGCTCACTGGCGCGCCCCTTGGCGCGTGCGGGCGGCAGCGCATCCTCCAATCTGCGGATGCACGGTCGGCCTATGTTCTGTCATCGTGGCTGCTTAGGGCAATGCTGAACAAGTCCCTCGCGGCTCGCGCATCCCCGGACTCGGGCGCGCAGCGGCGTTGCAAATGCTCGCCATACCCACCGGTATGGCTGCGCTTTGCGCCTTGCCGCGCATCCCGATCCGGGGCGCGCGCACTCGCGGGGACTTATTCAGCATTGCCTTAGCGCAAAGGGCGCGGCAAACACAGACAGGGGGCACCACATGCGCTATCCAGGCCGGCTCATCAAACAGGGCGAGCAGGACGCCAGCGTCGTCCGGGCACTGAAGGACCAACTCAACAAGGCGTTGGCGCTGCAGGGCAAGGCTCGGCTCGACGTCAACGACTCGAACTTTGGGCCGAAGGTCAAGCAGGCGGTGCAGTTGTTTCAGGCCCGCCACGTCGATCCCGAAGGCCGGCCGCTGAAACCCGACGGGGTGGTCGGTGCCATCACCTGGGGCGCGCTGTTCGGCGCCGACTCGGTGCCCGCCGCGGACGAGGCCAGCGATGCCTTTCTGGGTGCCGTGCTGGCGGTGGCGCTGGCCGAGGAGGCCAGGAAGGTCCGCGAGGTTCCGCCCAAATCCAACCGCGGCCCGGCGGTCGAGGCCTACCTGGACAGCGTGGACCTGCGTGGTGGCAATGCCTGGTGCTGTGCCTTCACCTACTGGTGCTTCGAGCAGGCCGCGCGGCAGCAGGGTCGCGCCAATCCGATGGTGCGCACTGCCGGGTGCCTTGACCACTGGAATGGCGCGCCGGATAAAGGGGCACGGCGCATCGTCAAGGACGACGCCATCAACAACCCCGACCTGCTTCATCCGGGCATGGTCTTCATCATGGACTTCGGCGGCGGCAAGGGCCACACCGGCTTCATCGTCGCCGTGCGCGGCGGGATGATCGACACGGTGGAAGGCAACACCAATATATCGTTGGGCCGCGAAGGCGATGGTGTCTACCGCCTGACACGCAAGCTGTCCGAGATCAACAAGGGTTACATCGACTACGGCGGCGCCTGAGGCTGTGGAATACCACGCCACGCAGCGTCAGCGCCGCGCGCGGCGCTGAGCGGCCGGTGCGCCGCGGCACGCAGCCTGCAGGTCGTCGCCGGTCGGGCCTTGCAGGCCGGCGTACACACCGCACGGCCAGACCAGGCCGCCGTACTGCTGCAGCGACCAATGCGGCGGCTCGGTGGCGCATATTTCCAGGTGCTTCAACTGCCAGCGGCCGGCCCGCTTCGACAGCACGGCCCATAGCATCTTGTCCAGCTCGATGTGGCATTCGGCGGCCTTGTGCCAGGCCAGCGGGCCGCCACCAACGGCTACCAACTCGCCGGTGACCAGCGCCCAGCCGCCGTCAACGTTGAGCCGCTCGACCTTGAACTTCACCGGCTGCCCGGCACGCCGGGCCGCGGCGGGCCGGATGGCTTCCAGCACGGTCCGGCGCTCAGCCGGCAAGGGGTTGGCTGCAGCGGCGGCGGCGATGCCGGCGTGCAGGCCGAGCCCAAGGCCGGCAAGCCAGCCGGCCCATTTCCTTGCATGACTGCGTGGCGCCATGGCGCCGTTGTACCGCAACGGGGACTGCGCAGCGCAGACCGGCCGCGGCGCGTAGCATCCGCGGCTGCCATGCGCCCCACCCTGCCCTTTGTCGCCCAGCTGCGGTTGCGCCTGCGCCGCCGCCTGGCGGCGGCGCGCTGGCCGCTGCTGGCGCCCGTGCTGTGGCTGGCGCTGTGCCTGCCGCTGGCGCAGGCGGTGGCCGCCGGGCATGCGCTGTCGCATCTGGGTGGCCAGGCCGGCATGCCGCAGGTGGCGGCGAAGGCCGCCGCCGATGCCGCGCACGCCACCGGCGCCGAGCTGTGCAGCCAGTGCCTGGCGGCCGCGGCGTTTGACAACGCCACGCCGGGCGCCGCGCCCCCCCTGCCCCCGCCAGCGCAGCCGCTGGCTGAGCCGCCGCTGGCCGCGCCGCCGGGTCGCGTCGCCGGCCGGCCGGCAGCGCTCGGCTACGCCAGCCGCGCACCCCCCGCCGCCTTGCACTGATTGCCGCCGACCCGGGCGCGCGCCGACTTGGCTGGCGCGCCCGGGTCGCCCATCACTGCAACGTGTGGAAGGCGCGGGTCGCCATGAAATTGCATCTGCTCATGCTGGCTGCCAGCGCCGCGCTGGCCGGCGGCGCGGCGCCGGCGCTCGCCGACAGCGCCGACCCCGCGGCCACCGCCGCCGAGCTGCGCGCGCTGCGCGCCGAGCTGGCCGCAATGCGCGCCGGCTATGAAGCGCGCATCGAGGCGCTGGAACGCCGGCTGGCGGCGCTGCCGTCGTCGACACCGGCGGCGGCCACGGCGTCGTCCGACGCTGCGCCCAAAGCGTCACCCGCCGCGGCAACGACCGCCACCGCGGCGGCCGATGCCCGCGCCGCGCCGGCGCCGCCAGCGCCCGCCGCGCTGCCAACCGCCACCGCCGTCGCAGCCGCAGCCGCCGGCAACGGCTTCAACCCGGCGCTGTCGCTGATCCTGTCGGGCCAGTACATGCGCAGCACGCGCGACCCGGCGCGCTACCGCATCGCCGGCTTCGCGCTGCCGCCCGACGCGGCCATCGGCCCGGGCGGCCGTGGCTTCAACCTGGGCGAATCGGAGCTTGGCCTGTCGGCGAGCGTCGACCCGTGGTGGCGCGGCGTGGCCCATCTGGCGCTGGGCGCCGACGACACGCTGTCGGTCGAAGAGGCCTATGTGCAGACCACCGCGCTCGGCAGCGGCGCGTCGCTGCTGCTGGGCCGCGCCTATGCCGGCGTCGGCTACCTCAACCCGCAGCACGCCCACGCCTGGGACTTTGTCGACAACCCGCTGGCCTACCAGGCACTGCTCGGCAACCAGCTTGGCCAGGACGGCGTGCACCTGCGCTGGCTGGCGCCGACCGACACGCTGGTCGAAGTGCAGGCCAGCGTCGGCCGCGGCCGCGGCTTTCCGTCGGCCGGCAACGGCCACCGCGCCAGCCTGTGGACGCTGGCGCTGCACGCCGGAGACGACATCAACGACAGCCTGAACTGGCGCGCCGGCGTGTCGTTGCTGCAGGCCCAGGCCGACGCGCTGCCGCTGGCCTTCCACGACAGCAGCGGCCTGGCGCAAAGCCTGGGCTTTAGCGGCCGCAGCCGGCTGTGGATCGCCGACGCGGTGCTGAAGTGGGCGCCGGGCGGCAACGCCACCCGCACCAGCCTGAAGCTGCAGGGCGAGTACCTGCACAACCGGCGCGACGGCAGCCTGATCGCCGACCCCGGCGCCGCGGCGCTGCCCGGCCTGCCGACCGCCGGCGCGTGGCGCGAGCAGGCCTCGGGCGGCTACCTGCAGGCGGTGTACCAGTTCATGCCGCGCTGGCGGCTGGGGCTGCGCAGCGAGTGGCTGCACGCCGACGGCGACGGCAGCCGCTTCAGCCCGCGCAAGCACAGCCTGATGGTCGACTTCTCGGCCAGCGAGTTCTCGCGCCTGCGGCTGCAGTTCGCGCGCGATCGGTCGCAGCCCGGCGCCGCCGACCAACAGATCGCGCTGCAGTACCAGATGAGCCTGGGCGCGCATGGCGCGCATGGCTATTGACCTGCGCGCGCCACACGTCCCCGCGCCGGCCGGCTAAGCCGACCCAGCGCCAAAACCATCGTTTGAGACCCAACATGACATCGTTCAACCTCCCCCGCCGCCTGCTGGCGCGCGCCGCCACTGCCGCCACCGCCGCGCTGCTGGCCGCCGCCGCCCCGGCCCACGCCACGCTGCGTGTCTTCGCCTGCGAGCCCGAATGGGCGGCGCTGGCGATCGAAATCGGCGGCGCCGCGGTCGATGTCTCGACCGCCACCTCGGGCCTGCAGGACCCGCACCAGGTCCAGGCCAAGCCCAGCCTGCTGGCGCGCACGCGCAACGCCGACCTGCTGGTGTGCACCGGCGCCGAGCTGGAAGCCGGCTGGCTGCCGGTGCTGCTGCAGCAGGCCGGCAACCCGCGCGTGCAGCCCGGCCAGCCGGGCTCGCTGATGGCCGCCGACTTGGTGCGCAAGCTCGACGTGCCGGCGCAGCTTGACCGCGCGCAGGGCGACGTCCACGCCGCCGGCAACCCGCACATCCAGACCGACCCGCGCCACATCGCCAGCGTGGCGCAGGCGCTGGGCGCGCGGCTGCAGCAGCTTGATGCGCCGCACGCCGCCGACTACGCGCAACGCCTGGCCGACTTCAACCGCCGCTGGCAGCAGGCGATCGCGCGCTGGTCGGCGCAGGCCGCGCCGCTGCGCGGGCTGCCGGTGGTGTCGCAGCACAAGGGCTTTGTCTACCTCTACGACTGGTTGGGCTTGAAGGAAGTCGCGGTGCTGGAGCCCAAGCCCGGCGTCGAGCCCTCGGTCGCCCAACTCCAAGCGGTGCTGGCGACGCTGAAGGCGACACCGGCGCGCATGGTCATCCACGCCGCCTACCAGGACGGCAAGCCTTCGGAGTGGCTGAGCAAGCAGGCCGGGCTGCCGTCGGTCAGGCTGCCGTTCACGGTCGGCGGCAACGACAGCGCGAAGACCTTGTTCGGCCTGTTCGACGACACGATCGAGCGCCTGCTGGCCGCCGCCGGCCCGGCGCGCTGAAAACCCCGTCTGAAGCCGCGCGATGTCCGCCGTCACCGCCTTCGACTGGGGCCTGCTCGGCCTGCCGTTTCTGGCCGGCGTGCTGGTGCTGGCCAGCCATGTGCCGCTCGGCCGCCGCGTGCTCGAACGCGGCATCGTCTTCATCGACCTGGCGATTGCGCAGATCGCCGGGCTGGGCGTGATCGCCGCCGACGCGCTGGGCGCGCCGCCCGGCGGCGCGGCGGTGCAGGCCGCGGCGGTCGGCGCCGCGCTGCTCGGCGCGCTGCTGCTGACCTGGACCGAGCGCATCGCGCCGCGCCAGCAGGAGGCATTGATCGGCGTGCTGTTCGTGCTCTCGGCCTGCGCCGGCATCCTGCTGTTGGCCGGCAACCCGCACGGTGGCGAGCACCTGAAGGACCTGCTGGTCGGCCAGATCCTGTGGGTCGGCAACACGCAACTGGCCTGGCTGGCCGCGGCCAGCGTGCCGGTGCTGGTGGCACTTCGGCTGGGCTGGCTGGACCGCCCCGGGCGGCGCGGCCGCTTCGCCTTCTATGCCGCGTTTGCGCTGGCGATTACCGCGTCGGTGCAACTGGTCGGCGTCTACCTGGTGTTTTGCAGCCTGATCGTTCCGGCGCTGGCCGCCGCGCTGTCGGCACGGCCTGAGCGCGTGGCCTACCTGCTGGGCGCGGCCGGCTACGCCAGCGGGCTGGCGCTGTCGGCGCTGGCCGACCTGCCGGCCGGCGCGCTGATCGTCTGCACGCTGGCGGGCTGCGCGCTGGGCTATGCGGGGTGGCGGCGCTGGCAGGCCGTGGCGCAAACCATCGACCACCACCCGTCCAGCAGCCGCGACACCCGGCCCGCCGCCGCGGCGGGCCTTGCGCGCGGGGTTGGCGCCGGCGGCGGCGGCGGCGGATCGGTCAGGCCGGGCGTGCCTGGTTCGCCGGTGGCGGTCATCGTCATCGCGCAGTTGTTTGGCACCTCGCTGTGGTTTTCGGTCAACAGCGCCGCCGACGCCTTGACCAGCGACTGGGGCGTCGCGCCCGGGGCGATCGGCACGCTGACCATCGCGGTGCAGGCCGGCTTCATCCTCGGCACCCTGGTCTTCGCGCTGAGCGGGCTGGCCGACCGCTACCCGGCCAGCCGCATTTTTGCCGTTTGCGCGCTGCTCGGCGCGCTGTGCAACGGCGCGTTCGCGCTGTGGGCGCACGGCATGGCGGCCGGCGTGCCGCTGCGCTTTGCGGTCGGGCTGTGCCTGGCCGGCGTCTACCCGCTGGGCATGAAGCTGGTGGTGGGCTGGGCGCCGCAGCGCGCCGGCGCGGCGCTGTCGCTGCTGGTGGGCATGCTGACCCTGGGCACCGCGCTGCCGCACGGCATACGCTGGGTCGGCTTCGGCGGCCCCTGGCAACAAACGGTGGGCAGCGCGTCGGCGCTGGCCTTGCTGGCCGCGGCCATGGTCTGGCGGCTGGGTGACGGTCCGCATTTCAAGCGCCGCGACGGCGCACCGCCGCTGCGCCTGGGCCAGGTGCTGCAGTCGTTTGCGCTGCCGGCGTTTCGTGCCTCGGCGCTCGGCTACTTTGGCCACATGTGGGAGCTGTATGCGCTGTGGACGCTGGTGCCCGCGCTGGTGGTGCAGAGCGCGCTGGCGGCGCGCGGCGCGGCGGCGCAGTCGGCGCTGGCCTTTGCGGTCATCGGCATCGGCGCGCTCGGCTGCATGGCCGGCGGCTGGTTCAGCCAGCGCGTGGGCAGCGCGCGGGTAGCGGCGCTGGCGTTGGCGCTGCCGGCGCTGTGCTGCGCCGTCTATCCGCTGTCGGCCGGCTGGCCGCGCTGGACGGTGGTGGCCTTGCTGCTGGCCTGGGGCGCGGCGGTGGTCGCCGACTCACCGCACTTTTCGGCGCTGTCGGCGCGCGCCTGCCGGCCCGAAGTCCTGGGCAGCGCGCTGGCGCTGCAAAACTCGATCGGCTTTGCCATCACCATGCTGGCCATCCACCTCGGCACCACCCTGGCGCCGGCATGGGGGGCGCAGATCGCCTGGCTGCTGCTGCCCGGACCGCTGCTCGGCCTGGCCGCGTTGTTCCCGCTGTGGCGTCCGGGGGCGGGGCGCGGGGTGGGTTGATGGCAGGTAGCGCACGGCAACGGCCGATTTAGCCCTGTGTATATGTATAAAACAACAGATAAACTGTGCCGATGACGCCTTCGCTCGCGCTTCGCCAAGCTTCGTTGCCCGAGTTCTGTCCGGTCACCGCCGCAGTGCAAGCGCTGGCCAACGCCAGCGCGACGGAAGAACGTGGCGCGGTATTCACCAAGCCCGCGGTGGTCGGCTTCATTCTCGATCTTTGCGGCTACACGATCGACCAGCCGCTGCATCTGAGGCGGCTGCTGGAGCCTTCATTCGGAAACGGCGACTTCCTGCTGCCAGCGATCGATCGGCTGCTGGCCAATTGGCGCATCAAGGGCGCTCAAGCCGAGCCTCTTCAAGAACTCAAGGATTGCATCCGTGCGGTCGAACTCCATCGCGACACCTTCATTCGGACCCATGCCGCCGTCATCGCCCGTTTGGTCGGCGAGGGCATCGCAAAATCAACCGCAATTGCGCTTGCCGACCACTGGCTGATCTTCGGTGACTTTCTCCTCATCGATATTCACGGCGGTTTCGACTTTGTCGTCGGAAACCCGCCGTATGTCCGCCAGGAATTGATTCCCGGCGTGTTGATGGCCGAATACCGCGCTCGGTACAGCACCATCTATGACCGTGCAGACCTGTACGTCCCGTTCATTGAGCGCTCATTGCGGCTGTTGGCAACCGGTGGCGTTCTCGGTTTCATCTGTGCTGACCGCTGGATGAAAAACCGCTATGGAACGCGGCTGCGCTCACTCGTTGCCGGAAACTACCACTTGCGGGCCTACATCGACATGACCGGAACATCGGCTTTCCGCGCCGATGTAACGGCTTATCCAGCCGTCACCGTGATTGCGCGAGAGGCGAACGCACCGACTCGCGTCGCGCACCGCCCGACGCTGGAGGTTGATCGTCTGACCGAACTGGCGAACCTCATCAATGCCCCATGCCTCCCCACAAGTACGAGAGCGGTTCGAGAGATCTTCGCGGTGACCTCGGGCGAAGAACCCTGGCTGCTCGACGGCTCTGACCATGTGCATCTGTTGCGCCGGCTCGAGCGCGATTTCCCGCCACTTGAAGACGTTGGCTGCAAGGTCGGCATCGGCGTCGCCACCGGCGCTGACCGCGTTTTCATCGGCCCTTTTGCCGAATTGGACGTCGAAGCTGATCGCAAGCTGCCCCTTGTGATGACCCGCGACATCCTGTCTGGTCGGATTGCCTGGCGTGGCTATGGGGTCGTCAATCCATTCAACGATGGCCCAGGCTCAGGCCTGGTTGAGCTGGACAAGTTTCCGCGCATGAAGCGCTACCTAGAAGCGCACAAGGACGTGATCGCGGCACGACATGTTGCACTGAAGTCGCCGGCTTGCTGGTACAGGACCATAGACCGCATCACCCCGGCCTTGGCAGGCAAGCCCAAGCTCCTGATACCCGACATCAAAGGCCAGGCCCAGATTGTCTTTGACGACGGCAGGTTCTACCCGCACCACAATCTTTACTTCGTGACTTCAGACGAGTGGGAGCTGCGTGCCTTGCAGGCGGTGCTTCTTTCATCAGTCGCAGGTCTGTTTGTTGCCAGTTACTCCACCAAGATGCGTGGCGGCTTCCTGCGATTTCAGGCGCAGTATCTTCGCCGCATCCGGCTTCCAAGGTGGGCCGACGTCACGGCAAGTCTTCGCAATGATCTCAAGCGCGCCGCCGAATCGTTGGACTTGGTGGCCTGTGACGCCGCAGCGTTCAGTCTCTACAAGCTCACGTCGGGTGAACAGACCGCCCTCTTGCGAATCGGCGAATGACGATGGCGCTTGACCTGGCGAACTACGAAGCACAAGCCATACAGGCGGTCATGGCATTCTGGGGCAGTCGAGAAGACGCCCGCAGAAGGCAATTCGATGCCAGCAAGGCTGATCAAGGTGAGCGCGCCGGTGTCACTGCCGGTAAGAACATGGATCGGTTCATTGCCCTGTTGGTCGACATCATTGCAGCCAATGGGCTTGCCTCCGCGCAGATTCACCAACGCCGCGCCGTGCTCACGCTGCCGGGCTACTTTCGACCGACCAAGCTTTGGGATGTGATTGCTGTCTACAACGGCCAGCTCATCGCGGCGATCGAGATGAAAAGTCAGGTGGGTCCGTCATTCGGCAACAATTTCAACAACCGGGCCGAAGAAGCGATAGGCACCGCCTGCGATTTGTGGACGGCTTACCGCGAGGGCGCGTTCGGCCATCATCCCCGCCCTTTCGTCGGCTGGATCATGCTGGTCGAGGATGCGGCGGCTTCGCGGTCCCCGCTTCGTGACAAGTCGCCGCACTTTCCGGTTCTCAACGAGTTCCAGGGCGCGTCCTACCTTCAAAGGTACGACGTACTCTGCCGGCGCCTGATGCACGAGCAGCTCTACAGCAGTGCGGCCTTGTTGACCTCCACGCGTGATGCGGCAATCAACGGCCACTTTGGCCAAATGTCAGAGATGACGAGTTTGAAGACCTTCGTCACCGGGCTGGCAGGCCACGTGGCTGCAGCAGCTGCCAGGATTGCCTGACCCGGACCGGCGACGGACGCGCTGGCCCCAGCCTTGATCGCGCTATCGTCGCACCATGCGTCCGAGAACGGTGGTCCTGCTCGCGGCCCTGGTGGTGACCGCGCTGGTGTTGGCGGCGGTCGGGTGGGTCAATGCGCCGACGACGCTGCGCATCGCCGTTGGGCCGGCCGACCGCGACCACGCGCGGCTGGTCAGCGCGTTCACGCAAAAGCTGTCCGACGACCGCTCGGCGGTGCGGCTAAAGGTGGTGCGCAACGACTCGCTGGCTGAGAACGTGCGCCAGATCGACGCCAAGGCCACCGACCTGGCGGTGGCGCGCAGCGACCACATGCCGCGCGATGGGCAGACGCTGGCCATCCTGCACCACGACCCGGTACTGTTTGCCGCCGCGCCGGCCGCGCGGGTGCACCGGGTGCGCGACCTGGCCGGCAAGCGCGTCGCGCTGTTGCGGCTGTCGGAGGAAAACCGCGCGCTGCTGCAGTTCATCCTGAAGCAGGACAAGCTGAACCTGGACCGGGTCACGCTGAGCGAGGTGGCGCTGGCCGAGGTCGACGACCTGGTGCGCGCGCGCCGCATTGACGCGGTGATGATCGTCGCGCCGCTGCAGGGCAGCCTGGCCGAGGCGGCGGTTGACGCGGTGGCCGAGGGCGCCGGCGTGCAGCCGGTGCTGTTTGGCGTCGACGACGCCGAGGCGCTGGCGCAGCGCAACCCGGCGTATGAATCATTGGAAGTGCCGCGCGGCATCTTCGGCGGCGCGCCGCCGTTGCCGCACGAAGTGGTCAGCACACTGGCGGTCAGCTACCGGCTGGTGGCGCGCAACGCGGTCGACGAAGAGCTGGCCGGCACGCTGACCAAGCTGCTGTTCGCCGCCCGGCCGGCGCTGGCGCAGCAGGTGCCGCTGGCCGGCGCGATCGAGGCGCTGGACCCCGACGAGGCGGCCTCGCTCGGCCTGCACCCTGGCGCGCGGCGTTATTACGCCGGCGAGCAGCGCAGCTTCATCGAACGCTATGCCGACTGGGCCTACCTCGGTGTCGGCGCGGCCACCATGGTGGCCTCGGCGATCGGCGGCCTGCTCGGGCTGTCGGTCAAGCGCCAGCACCGCGACGCGGTGCGCATCACCCAGGCCTTGCAGGCCTTGCTCGGCCAGGTCCGCGCCGCACCCGACGCCGCCACGCTGGAAACGTTGCAGCAGCAGGCCGATGCGCTGCTGATCGACGCGGTCGAACGCGTCAACCGGCATGAGCTCGACGCCTCGCACTTCGCCACGCTGTCGGTGATCAACCAGAACGTCAGCCTGGCGGTGCAGCGCCGCGAACGGCAATTGCTTGCCGCGGCGGTGGCCGATTTCAGCCTGTCGTGACCCGGCGCCGGCCGCAGGCGGCGACGCCCCGTGTGGCGCCAGCGCTGCCTCAGCCCGGCCGCGCGTCCAGCCACAGCGCCGCGCACAGCCCGGCCCCCACCGCATACAGCAGCACGGTGTTCGGCACCGCATACGGGTAGAACATCAGCGCCACGCCCAGCCACAGCCGGCGGCGGTTTTGCAGGCGCCGGCCGCTGCGCCAGGCGAGCAGTCCGATGACGCCGAAAACCACGGCGCCCACCAGGTAGGCCGCGCTGGGCAGTTCAAGCCCGAGCGCTTGCAGCGTCCGCAGTGTCTCCATGGCCGGTAGTGTGCGCGTGCGCTGGTCGGCTGCCGCGGCACGGGTGACGGCACACGGCGGGATCGAGTCCACGCTGAACAAGTCCCTCGGCGGATGCAGGCTGGCCCGAAGCGCATGCGCACCTGCGCGTCGACCTGTGCCGCGCGGCCATGAAGGCCGCGGTCTGCGCCAGCCCGCACGACGGGTGCTGCCGCCGCAAGTGGCCTACTCGACGATCATGCGAAAGATGCTTTGCGAGTCGGCGTCCAGCAGCGTGGCGAAGCCTCGCGCGGGGATCAACCCGTGGAAGACCGCCCCCAACGGCGGCGTGCCGCTTAGCGTACGGGCGACGTGCCGATTGCCGGCTTCGTCCTCGAACGTCACTTCATGGCCGCTGGCGCGGGACACCCGGTAATGGGTCATGCTCAACCTTTCGCCTGATCATTGGCGCAAGGATTGCCACCATAGCCCATTGATTTGGGGGCACTGGCGCGCTTTGCAAGAGGCGCCATACAACAACCGTCGCGTCTACCGGCCGCCGACCATCGCGCGCGCGCCAACTTAACCGGCCGCCGAGAAGGCGCTGCACGCATGAAGTCGGTCCCAGAGAAGCTTGTCGATGCCGCTGTCCTGCGCAATGGCCTGAACAAACTCGGCCCCGGCCTGATCACCGGCGCGGCCGATGACGTCCCCAGCGGCATGGCCACCAATTCGCAGGCCGGCGCGCAGTTCGGCTTTTCGCTGCTACATCAGCGACCTCGCGCCCTGCACCCCCGACACGTCCTCTGGCGTGGCCCGAGCCACCCGCATCACGCCTGAGCTCTGCCTTGCAGCACCTGCGCCAGATTGGACTCAATCCAATCGGCCAATTCTTCGACCTTGGCTGCCACGCCCTGGCCCAAAGGCGTCAGGCTGTATTCCACGTGCGGCGGCACCACCGGGTACGACACGCGCAGCACCAGAGCGTCGGCCTCCAGCCACTGGAGCGTCTGGGCCAGCATTTTTTCGCTGACACCAGCAACTTTTCTTCGCAGGTCGCTGAAGCGGTGCGTGCCACCCTTGAGCGCAACCAGCACCAGTACACCCCAGCGGCTGGTGACGTGGCGCAGCACCTCGCGCGACGGGCAATCCACTGCAAACAAATCACCGCGCGCCATCCGTCTGGACAGCGTTTGCACGCTTGCCGATGCACTTCTTCTGTTTGAACCCATGGCTTACCTTTTGGTGCGTACTTGCAAATTGTTAGCGCTTACGAAATGATAGTACAAATCGCAACTCTGCTTCAAGGAACCCCTCATGATCGTCATCACCGGCGCATCCGGCCAACTCGGCCACCTCGTCATCCGGTCGCTGCTGGCCGAAGTGCCCGCAGCGCAAATCGTCGCCGCCGTGCGCAACCCCGCCAAGGCCGCCGATCTGGCCGCCTTGGGCGTGCAACTGCGCCAGGCAGACTACAGCCAGCCCGAAACACTGGACGCCGCCTTTGCGGGTGCGCAGAAAGTGCTGCTCATCTCGTCGAGCGAAGTTGGGCAGCGCATCGCCCAGCACAACAACGCGATTGACGCGGCTCAGCGTGCGGGCGTGCAACTGATCGCCTACACCAGCGTGCTGCACGCCACCGGCTCGCCGCTGGCCCTGGCCGACGAACACCTGGCCACCGAGGCGCACCTGAAGGCCGTGGGCGTGCCCCACGTGCTGCTTCGCAACGGCTGGTACACGGAAAACTACATGGCCAGCATTCCTTTGGCGCTGCAACACGACACCTTCGTCGGCAGCGCAGGCGAAGGGCGCATCGCCTCTGCTGCGCGTGCCGACTATGCCCAAGCCGCAGCCGCCGTGCTGACGCGCCCGAACCAGGCTGGCAAGGTTTATGAACTGGCGGGTGACACGAGCTACACGCTGGCGGAGTTTGCCGCCGAGTTGAGCCGCCAGGCGGACAAAACCGTTACTTACGTCAACCTGCCCGAAGCCGAATTCAAAGCGGCGCTGGTCGGCGCGGGTCTGCCTGATGGGCTGGCCTTTGTGCTGGCCAATTCCGACGCCGCCGCCGCCAAGGGCGCGTTGTTTGACGACCAGCGCCAGCTCAGCGCCTTGATTGGCCGCCCCACGGCCAGCTTGGCTTCGATGATGGCGGCGGCTTTGAAATGAAGCATGGTGAACAGGCTCCTCGGGGGGCGCGCGCCGCGAGGGACTTGTTCAGCGTTGCCATAACGCATAGGCACATTCTTTGTGTAATTTTCGACCACCGTCACCCCATCATCAAGACAGCGACAGGTCATGCCATTGAGCATCTTTCCTTCGCCCACTCGTGTGCGCCAGCGCTCTTGGCGCCAGTTTGGTGGGCTTCGCTTCCCCAGGCACACCTGAACAGGCCAAACCCGTGACATCGCCGATCTACGACCTCGATTTCAGCAAGCAGCCTTACACGAGCCAGACGACCCAGGTCAACGGTCAGCCGGTGGCTTACCGTGCTTTTGAGGACATCGTGTACGTGCGCCACCCGGTGGAGTTGAAATACCAGACGATCAACATCTACGTTCCCGAGGCGTATTTCCACGGTCAATCAGTGGCCGGCTGGACAGCCGAGACGGCGCCGATCTTCCTGCCCAACCAGGTGGGCGGCTATCTGCCCGGCGAGGCGGGCAAACCCGGCATGCGCGGCTTCGGTCCACCGCCCGAGCCTGGCAGCCCGCCCAAAGCCGAACCCATGCAGTTGGCCTTGAGCAAGGGCTACGTGGTGGCCTCGCCCGGCGCGCGAGGGCGCACCTCGCCTACCGGCAAGGCGCCAGCGGCCATCGTCGATCTGAAGGCCGCGGTGCGCTACCTGCACGCCAACGACGCAGCCATGCCCGGCGATGCGCGCAAGATCATCTCTAACGGTACCAGCGCAGGCGGTGCGCTCTCGGTCTTGCTGGGTGCCAGCGGCAACAGCCAGGACTACGCACCGGCCCTGAAGGCGCTGGGCGCCGCCGACGCACCCGATGACATCTTCGCCGTCTCGGCCTATTGCCCCATCAGCATTCTTGACCAGGCCGATGCCGCCTATGAATGGCAGTTCAATGGCGTCAACGACTACCGGAAGTTGGACATCACCATGCTCGACTACACGGTCGAGCGCAAGCTGGTGCCAGGCACGTTGACCGCCGCGCAGGTGGTGCTCTCCAACAGGCTCAAACCGCTGTTTGCCCATTATGTGAACATCCTCAGCCTCAAGGACGAGTCAGGCCACCCACTCACGCTGGGCGCGGACGGCAACGGCAGCTTCAAGCGGTACGTGGAAAGCTTTCTGATCCGCTCGGCCCAGCAGCAGCTTGATGCCGGCAAAGACCTTTCTGACCGCAAGTGGCTCACCCTGCACAACGGCAAAGTCATCGGCATCGACTTTTTCGCCTATGCCCAAGCCGCCGGTCGGCAAAAAACGCCGCCCGCCTTTGACGCAGTGGATTTGAGCGCCGGGGAAAACCAGTTGTTCGGCACCGAAACGACCGACAAACAGCACTTCACCGAATTCAGCCAGACGCACAGCACCAGTGCGGCCACCCGTGCCGATGCGTGCGCCGTGGCCATGATGAACCCGATGGGCTACATCGGCCACGCCACCAATCCGCAGCATTGGCGCATTCGCGTGGGCACGGCCGACCGCGACACCTCACTGGCGATCGCCTCACTGCTGACCGCGAAACTGCGAAACACCGGCCACGCGGTCGATTTCTCGATGCCGTGGGATGTTCCTCACAGTGGCGACTACGATCTGGACGAGTTGTTTGCCTGGATGAGGCAGGTGGCCCAGGCCCACCAAGGAAATTAGGGCAGCGCGGAATCCACAGGGCCTCGTTCTTGAGTAACCGTATTGCAGCGCCTCATGAGCGCCTCATGCGGCGTGAAGGTGTACTGCAAACGTACTGCCCCCTGGAGGCCCGACAGCAACATCTTGCTGCGCGAGCTCTTGAGCAGTGGTCCCCCCGACAGGAATCGAACCTGTATCTAGCGCTTCGTACCACTTCGGCTTTCGCCGCCGCAGGTTGCGTTCGTGGTCTGGACTATGCCTTTGCCGTGGGCGTTGCACGCCGGTAGGCAGGAGCCGTCTAGTCTCTACACCTTCCCGATGGCTCGGGCTTGGCTCGGCGTTGCCACGGCGCATTGCGTGCCAGAGGATCCACCGACTTTGACTCCATTCAGCCGAAGCTTTCGCAGTCGACTGCCCATTGAAAGGAGGCGCTCGTTCTATCCATTGAACTACGGGGAGATGGTTTGATGTGTCTTGATGGGCATTCCTGCTCTCGCCCCCGGGACAGGACTTGGCAGGAATGCAAGTGGCGAGTTGATCGATTGAAAATCTATGGCTTGTCGAGTGAGGCTCGCCGCTTTTGGCTTGCAGCATTGCCTTGGGAGGTCTGCGTTTTGTCTGTTGAACTGCGGCGGCGCTGCGGCGGAGATTCTGGCATGCAAGGGGCTGAACGGCCGGCGGCCGTGGCTGGCCGCGCCAGGCGTCACCAGCGCCACGACCAGATCGCGTCAAGCGCGTTTTCGTTGCCCGACTGCGCGCGCAGCGTGAAGCGCTGGGCGACGCGGTAGACCAGTTGCCAGGTGCCGGCGGTGGCGTTGACGCTGCGTTCGTAGCCAACATACCAGCGCCGCGACAACTGCTTGCCCAGGCTGACGACGGTTTCACGCACCGTGCCTTCGGTCTGGCGCAGCGAGAACTCGGTCAGCCCGAGCGCGTTGAGCAGCGTGTCGGTCGGCGCCTTGCCGTCGCCGGCCAGCAGCGCGGTGGCGGCGCGCTGCAGCAGCGCGGTGTCGTTGCGCCCCAACCCATCGGTGCCGCGGCCGAGTACCAGCCAGGAGAGTTTTTCGTACTCGCTCATCTCGGGCTCGCTGAACAGCCGCACGCGCGGCCCCAGCGCGCTGCCGGTGATGGCCACGCCGACGATGTCGTCGATGCCCGGGCGAATGGCCTGGATGTCCAGCCGCGGGTTGTCCAGGTTGCCGCTGAAGACGACCTCGCCGCGCGCGATCTCAAGCTTCTGGCCGTAGGCGGCAAAGGTGCCGCTGTCGCTGCGCACCGCGCCGGCCAGCGCCAGCTTGCCGCCCGGGCTGGTCAGCGTCAGCTCGCCGCGCAGGCCGGTGTCTATGCCGCGGCCGCGCAGCTTGAGCCGCTCGCCCAGGTCCAGCGCCAGCGCCACCTGGGCGTTGCGCAGCAGCGCCGGCAGCGGCGGCACGGCGCCGTTGTGCTCGGCCGGGGTGGCGCCGGCGCCGCGCACCACCACCACGTCGTCGTCGAGCTTGGGCGCGTCGCCCTGGCTGATGTCGATCAGGCCCTCGTCGACGCGCAGCCGGCCGTCGACCTTCAGCCGCTCGGCGTCGAGCGCCAGCGTCGCCGTGCCACTGGCGACGATGCGCCGGTCAATGCGGCCGAGCACGCGAAAGCGCTCGGCCTCCAGGCGCAGCGCCAGCGCCGGCGCGCTGCCCAGCGTGGCGCTGCCGCTGACGCTGAGCTGGCCGTCGCCGCCGTGGAACACCAGGCGCTGGATCTCGGCGCGCGCGCCTTCCAGGGTGATCGCCAGCTCGCCCTGGTGCAGGTTGACGCCCTGCAGCACGTTGCGCACGGTCAGCGCGCGGCCGTCCATGCTGCCGCGCAGCTCGGGCGCGCCCAGCGTGCCGGCAATCGCCGCGGTGGTGTGCAGGCTGCCACCCAGGCGCCAGCCCGGCGGCACCCACGCACCCCAGACGCCGAGGTTGGCCACCCGCGCCTCGACCACCCCCGACAGCGGCGCGCCACGCCCCGGCCAGCGCTGGCCGGCCGGCAGGCGCAGCACCTGGGCGCCGGCCATCTCGCCGACATTGCGCCCGGCCAGGCCCTGGGCGAACTGCCAGACGCCGTCGTGCGCGCCGAGAGCCAGGCGCAGGTCGGTCAGCCCGAGCGGCTGCTGCTGGTCAAGGTCGTCGGTGACCGACAGGTCGCCGCCGCGGCGTTCGAGCACGATGTCGGCGTCGACGCGCTCGGCGCTGTGCAGCTCGAAGCGGCCGCCCAGCGTCAGGTCGCCCTGCCAGCCCATGGTCGGCTGGGCCAGCGCCAGCAGCCGGGCGACGGTGATGGTTTCCAGCTCGCCGGCCAGGTCGATGCGCGGCGCCGCGCTGCCCGCGCCGGCCTGCCACTGCGCCTGGCGCCAAGACAGCGCGGTGCTCAGCAACTGCAGCCGGCCGGGCGACAACTGCGCGGCCAGCGGGTTGCCCTCGCGGTCAAAGCGCAGTTCGGCGTTGACGCCTTCGGTCGACGCCCAGGTGCGCGCGCCGCCCTGGGCGTCGCGCGCGCCGCCTTGCAGCGTGATGCCGTTGACCTGCCAGGTGCCGCCGCCAACGCCGCGCGCGCCGGGCGTCCAGCCGGCCTGCGCCTGGCCGACCAGGCGCGTGCCGCTGCCGGCCGGTCCGAGCAGGTTCTCGGTCCACGCCGGCGGCTTCAGCGGGCTGTCGACCTCGAACTGCAGCCGGTGCTGGCGCAGGTTGCCGTTGGCCAGCAGGCGCAGCCGCTCGACCGACTGGCCGCCCAGCTGCAACTCGTCGGCGCGCACATCGAGCAACAGCGGCGCGTCGGCCGCGTCGCCGCTGCGCCACTGCGCCTGTGCCTGTTTCAGGCGCAGCGCGGTCGATTGCAGCGCGCTGACCGCCAGCTCGCCTTCGGTCTGCAGCGCCGGCCAGCGCCCGGCCCACTGCATGCGGCCTTGCACGCTGCCAGCGGTCGGCCACCACGGCAGCAGCTCGGCGTCCCATTCGCCGACCAGCGCGCGCAGCGGCGCCAGCGCCGGCAGCGCGGCGGCGGCGACGGCCAGCGTCCAGCGGTCGTCGGCCGCCGCGGCGCCGGCACGGCCGTCAAGCTGCAGGTGGTTGCCGGCGACGTCCAGGCGCGAGGCCAGTTGCGCGGCGTGCGCCTCGGTGCGCAGTTCGGCGCGGCCGGACATGGCCACGCCGGCGACCACGCTGTCGCGCAAGACCAGCGTGGCGTCGCCCTGCGCGGCGCGCAGCAGCCGATCGGCCAGCGCGCCATCGTCGGGCAGTCCGCGCCACAGCAGGTCTGCGCTCAGCTCGGCGTTGAGCCGGTGCGGGCCGCGGCGCCAGACGCTGGCCTCGGTGCCGCGCCACCACGGCAAGGGGTCGAAGCGTTCCAGCCTGGCCTGCGCCTTCAGCCGCCACGGCACGCTGCTGGTGGCGCCGCGCTTGTCCGCGCGCTGCGCCGGCGGCTGGGCCTGGGCCTGGGCCTGGGCCTGGGCCTGGGCCTGGGCATCAAGCGTGAACTGGGCGCGCGCGTCGCCGGCGCTGGCCTCGCCGACGGCCACGCGCAGGCGCCGCGCGTCGCCGTCGGCGACCAGGCGCAGTTGCACCGGCAGGCCACGGCGGTCGAGCGCGCGGCCGGCCAGTTTGGCCTCGCCCGACCATTGCAGCGCGCTCACCGATGCCGGCGCGGCAACACCGCTGGGCGACGGCAGACCGCGCACCTGCAGCGTCAGCGGCCCCGACACCAACAGCTCGGCCGCGCTGCCATGCAGCAGCGCCGGGCGCAGCTCGTCGACGCTGAGCGCCAACTGCAGCGCATGGCCTTGCCACTGGCCACTGCCGCTGGCGCGCCCGGCGCTGGCTTTGCCGTCGCCAAACAGCAGCTCGAACTGCTCGAAGCGCAGTTGGTCGGGTTGCTGCGGGTTGCCGCGCAGCGACAGCGCCAGCCGCTGCACCGGCACGCGCGCGCTGTCCCAGGCCCCGGCCAGCCGGTTGTTTAGCGTGGCCTGCACCGCCACCGGCGCCTTCAGCCCGCTGCTGGCCACGCGCGCCTGGCCGTCGATCAAGGTGCGCGGCAGCGCCGGCGACAGCAGCGACAAGTCCAGCGCCTCGGTGCGCAAGGCCAGCTTGGCCAGCGGCCAGTCGGCAAACGGCGCCACTTCGGCGTCGGCGTGCAACTGCGGCGCGGCGCGGTCGCGCGGCGCGCCGGCGCCCAGGTCGCCCTGCAGGTCGGCGACCAGCGCCAGATGCTGCAGCGGCCCGTCGGCGCGCAGCGTGGCGCGCCAGGACGGCGTGGTGGTCGATTGCAGCGCCGCGTTTCCGGTCAGCAGCAGCGGCGCGGCGCTGGCGATCGCCACGTCGGCCTGTACACGCGCCTGCGGCAGCGTGAACGACAAGCCGTCGAGCCGGTGCTGGCGCCCGCCGTCGGCGCCCAGCGTCAGCCGGGCCTGCACGCCACTGAGCTCGGGCAGGCTGTCGATGCGCAGGCGGTCGACGCGCAGCGGCAGGCCCTCGGCGCTGACCGGCAAAGCCAGGCTGGTCGGTGGCGCCGATTTCGACGGCGGGCCACTGGTCCACTGCGCCCGCGTCGCCGACAGCGCGTCCCAGTGCAGGGCCGCCCAGGCGCCCGCGTGCGGCGAGCGGCGCAGCGCCAGCCCATCCAGCGCCACATCGTGCAGCTCCAGGCGGCCAACGTCGGCGGGCAAGCGCAACTCAAGCCGGGCAATGCGCAGCCGCCCGCTCCCCAGCGTGCCGGCCACGCCTTCGGCGCGCACCCCGGGCGCGGCGCGCAGCAGCAGCGGCAAGGCCTGCGGGTGATGAAGCAGCGCCCAGCCGATGGCCAGTGGCACGCCCACCACCAGCGCCAGGTACACCAGCAGGCTGACCGCGTGCGGCCAGCGGCGGTAGCGCGGCGGCGCCGGTGGTGGCGCGGCGGCGGCCGCCGCCGCGTCGTCTGGCGGCGGCACAGTCGGTTCGGGGCGGTCGTCGGTCGGCGTATTCAAAATGCAATGCCCACCGACATGTGCAGGCGCAGCTTGCGCAGCGCATCGGCCCAGGCCAGGTCGACGCGCAAGGGGCCGATCGGGCTGCGCCAGCGCACGCCAACGCCATAACCGCGCACCGGGCGCAGCGTCGACCAGGCATCTGCGGCGTTGCCGATGTCGGCAAACACCGCCCCCCACACCGCCGGCAACCTGGCCGACACCGGCCGCGCCAGCTCGATGCTGGCGCTGCCCATCACCATGCCGCTGCGCACCGTGCCGTCGGCATCGACCGGGGCCAGCGAACGGTAGGCGTAGCCACGCACCGAGTCGTCGCCGCCGGCGCGAAAGCCCAGCGCATCGGGCACCGCGACGGCGCTGGGCTTGACCACCTGGCCGGCCTCAAGCCGGACCTGCCCGTACCACTGCTCACCCAGCGGCAGGTAGCCGGTGATGCGGCCGTACAGCCGCGCGAAGGCGCCACTGGGGTGGGCCGAGCCGGCACTGCTGGCAAAGCCGGCGCCGGTCTGCAGCGACAGGCTGATGCCGCGCGTGGGCAGCAGCGCGCTGTCCAGGTCGCGCCAGACGACGTGGTAGTTGCCCGACACGGCGGTGGCGGTGTTGACGCCTTGCGCGTTGGACAGGCGCGAGCGCAGCCACTCGCCGAAGTACAGCCGCTCGATGCGCTGGGTGTCCTGCGTGCGGCCCAGGCGCAGGCGCTGCGACAACACCACGTCGGTGTTGCTCTTCAGTCGCGAGATCTGCACGCCGAGCAGGTTGCGGTAGAAGTTTTCGCCCGGGTGGGTGGTCAGGTCGCCGGTCCAGCTCTGCGCGTCGCGGCCCCATTCGAGCTTGTTGTGCGCCACCAGTGCGCGGCCGAACGGGCGCCGGTGGGTGTGTTCCAGCGACGCGCGCGGCCCGGTGTTGGCGCTCACGCCCAGGCCAACCACCGCCTGCTGCAGCGGCAGCTCGCCCACCGTCACGGTCACCGGCATTGCGCCGGCCTGGGCTTCGTCGGGCTCGAAGGTGACCGCGGCGCGGCCGAACAGCCCGGCGCGCTGCAGCCGGTCCTGGAAGTCGAGCAGCGCGGTCTCGGTCAGCGGCGTGCCGGGGTCGAAGCCGGCCAGGTTGCGCACGGTGGCCGCGTCGTGGTGGACCAGGCCTTCGATGCGCCACTGGCCAAGCCGAAAAAGCGGCCCGCTGGCCAGCTTTAGCGACAGGTTGGCCTGCTGGTCGATGGCATCGATCTCGGCCCGGCTGTCGGCCAGCCGCGCCGCGGCCCAGCCGGCGGCGCGCAGCCGGGCCACCACCTGCTGCTTGGTGTCCGCCCAATCGGGGTTGCGAAACGGCAGCCCGGGCTTGAGCGCGTTGCCCTGCACCAGGCCGGCGCGTTGCGCCTGTGCCGCTGCATCGCCGGCGTCGGCCTGCTCGGCCAGCGCGCCGTCAACCTCGACCCGCAGTTGCACCACCTGCACGCGCGGACCCGGCACCACCCGCACCTGCACCAGGCGCGGCCTTGCCGCATCGCGGCTGACCGCCACCTCGGGGTTGAACCAGCCTTCGGTCTGCAGCAGTTGCCGCACCTGCTGCGGTGCCGCGGCGACCAGCCGCACCAGTTCGGACTCGTCGGGCACCTCATCTTCGGGCAACTGCTGCAGCCGCAACAAATCGAGGTGCTTGCGCAGCAGCGCGGCCACCGCATCGGGGGCATCGACCTCGACCTTGATCGCCGGCTCGGCGCGCGCGGCGGCGACTTCCGGCGCGGTGGCCAGGCCGGCGGCGGCATGCGCGGCGCGTGGGTCGGACTGCACCGCGCCGGTGGCCGCTGTATCGACCGCCGCCGCGCCCGGCGCCGGCGCGCCAAACGACGGGTCGGTGGCCTGCAGCAGCGCGCAGCCAGCGTTTAGCGCCACCACGCACAGCGCGGCCAGCCCGACCCGCAGTGCCCGCAGGCCAGCGCCGCCAACGCGTGGGCTCACTTGGTGAGCAGCCGCATCGCCCCTTCCAGGCCGGCCAACGTCAGCGCGAACATGCGCTGGTTCATCAACTGCTGGACGATGGCGATGCTTTGCCGGTATTGCCAAACGCCTTGCGGCTCGGGGTTGATCCAGGCGTACTTGGGGAACGCATGGGTCAGCCGCTGCAGCCACTCGGCACCGGTTTCCTCGTTGTTGTATTCGACGCTGCCGCCGGGCTGCACGATCTCGTACGGGCTCATCGTGGCGTCGCCGACGAAGATCAGCTTGTAGTCCTTGTTGTACTTGCGGATCACGTCCCAGGTCGGCGTCTTCTCGGCGTAACGGCGGCGGTTGTTCTTCCACATGAAGTCGTAGACGCAGTTGTGGAAGTAATAAAACTCCAGGTGCTTGAACTCGGTCTTGGCGGCCGAGAACAGCTCTTCGACGCGGTGGATGTGCTCGTCCATGGTGCCACCCACATCCATCAGCAGCAGCACCTTGACCTTGTTGTGGCGCTCGGGCACCAGCTTGATGTCGAGCAGCCCGGCGTTGGCCGCGGTGCAGTGGATGGTGTCGTCGAGGTCAAGCTCCTCGGCCGCGCCCTCGCGGGCAAAACGGCGCAGCCGGCGCAGCGCAACCTTGATGTTGCGCGTGCCGAGTTCGACCGAATCGTCGTAGTCCTTGTACGCGCGCTGGTCCCAGACCTTGACCGCGCTGCGGTTGCGGCCCTTGTCCTGGCCGATGCGTATGCCCTGCGGGTTCACGCCGTAGGCGCCGAACGGGCTGGTGCCGCCGGTGCCTATCCACTTGCTGCCGCCTTCGTGACGTCCCTGTTGTTCTTCGAAGCGCTTTTTCAGCGTCTGCATCAACTCTTCCCAGCCCATTTTCTCGATCCTGGCGCGCTCCTCGGCGCTCAGCTCCAGCTCCAGCCGCTTGCGCAGCCAGTCCAGCGGCACCTCCTTGGTGAAGTCGGCCAGCATCTCGACGCCCTTGAAGTAGGCGCCGAAGGCGCGGTCGAAGCGGTCGAAATGGGCCTCGTCCTTGACCAGCGCGGTACGCGCAAGATAGTAAAAATCGTCAACCGAGGTATCAATGACGCCGGCCTTGATGGCTTCGAGCAGGGTCAGGAATTCCTTCACCGACACCGGCAGCTTGGCCGCCCGCAAGGTGTAGAAAAAGTTGATCAGCATCGGTGGCACCCCGGCAGCAGACGCAAAGATTGTGGCCCAACGCCGGGCACCGGCTGGCACGCCAACGCGGGTGGTCAGTCGGGCACGACAAGACCACAATGCAGGCCACTGACAAGCCGCAAGAATAAAGCGACCCGCCACGGGTGGTAGTGCAAGCAATGAGCCTGGTGCAGGGGCTGTGGTTGATGATGGGTGTTCAGGCCACGTTGTTCGGCCTGGGCTGGCTGGGTGCCGGGCAGTTCGCGCATGAAATGCGCCGTCCGATGCGCCATGTCGCGCAGTTCAACCTGCTGCTCGGTCCCGGTGTGGTGCTGGTCGGGCTGCGCGAGGTGCCGCTGGTGCCTTACCTGCTGAGCCACGGCGTGGCCAATGTGCTGCACGTCGCCGCGGTCACCGCGCTGCTGCGCGCCGGCGACGTGCTGTATTTCGACGCGCCGACGCAGCGCAAGCTGCGCCGGCTGTACCGGCTGCTGCTGTGGCTGGTCGCGCCCGGGCTGCTGTGGCTGGGCTCATCCGAGGCCACCGCGCAGGCGCGCGCCGGGCTGGCGCAGTTTGCGCTGGCGCTGGCCTGCGGCATAGGCGTCTGGGCCGCCTGGCGGCGGCTGCGCAATGGTTCGGAGCATCCGCACGCCGACCGCATCCTGTTGCTGCTGGCGCTGGGGTTGGTTCTGCTGCTGGGCTGGAACGCCAGCAGCCGCCTGCTGCAGGGCCTGGACATCGAACTGCGGCGCACCACGCCGGCGACGATGGTGGCGGCGCTGTTCGTGGTGCAGTTCGGCATGAACATGGTTTTTGTCAACACCTTGTTCGGCCGGCTGGTGCGCCAGTTGCGATCGCTGTCGCGCCACGACTGGCTGACCGGTCTGCCCAACCGCCGCGCGCTGATGGAATGCCTGCATGCCGAGTGGACGCGGTTTGCCCGCGCCGGCAAGCCGCTGGCGGTGCTGTGCCTGGACGTCGACCATTTCAAGGCCATCAACGACTCGGCCGGACACGCCGCCGGCGACGCCGCGCTGGTCGGTCTGGCGCAGGTCTTGCGCGACCACATCCGGCAGGGCGACGTGGTTGGGCGCAATGGCGGCGAGGAGTTTGTCGTCGTTCTGCCCGAAACCGACACGCAGGCCGCGGTCGAGGTCGCCGAACGGCTGCGCCGCGCCGTGGCGCAGGCCGAGCGGCTGCATCCGCTGCGCACTCAGGCGCTGACGGTCAGCATAGGCGCGGCCTGCGCCACGGCGTCTGACCCGCACTTCGACGCCCTGCTGGCACGCGCCGACGCCGCGCTGTACCGCGCCAAGAACGGCGGCCGCAACCGCGTGGTGGCCGGCACGACCGACCCGCGCGGCGAGATTGACGCGGCGCACGGTTGATCAGCGGCCGCTGGTCAGCCTTGGCGCGGTCGCCGCGGCGCCTCGTGCCTCGGCCTGCGCCGGGTCACAGTGGCGCAGCCAGGCCAGCACCTCGGCGTACCACTGGCGGCTGTTGCGCGGCTTGAGCACCCAGTGGTTTTCGTCGGGAAACCACAGCAGCCGGGCGTCGATGCCGCGCGCCTTGAGCGTGTTGTAGTAGGCCAGCCCCTGCCCGTCGGGCACCCGGTAGTCGAGCGCGCCGTGGACCACCAGCGTCGGCGTGGTCAGCGTCGCGGCACGGCTGTGTGCGCTTTGCGCGTCGACCTTTTGCCCGTCTTCCCAGTACCACGCGCCGAGGTCACGACGGTGCCAGGGCCAGCAGTCGTCGGCGAACATCGCACCCCAGTCCCAGCAGCCGGCGTGGCAAACATAACCTGCATAACGGCCGGCTGGCAGGTGGCCGTTCATCCACGCCACCAGGTAGCCGCCGTAGCTGCCGCCGGCGGCGAAGACGCGCGCCGGGTCGGCCCAGGGCCGCTGCAGCAGCGCGTCGGTGGCGGCCTCCAGGTCCTGCAGCTCCAGCGTGCCCCAGCGCGTGGCAATGCTGTCGGCAAAGGCGCGCCCGAAGCCGCTGGAGCCGTGGTAGTTGACCAGCGCAACGACGTAGCCGGCACCGGCCAGCAGCTTGTTGTTCCAGCGGAAGTGCCAGTTGTCGCCGGCCGCGGTGTGCGGCCCGCCATGGATGACCTGCAGCAGTGGCCAGCGCCGGCGCGCGTCAAAGTCGGGCGGATAGTGCAGCCAGACCTGCACCGGCTCGCCCTGCGCACCGGCGACGGTGATGACCTCGTGGCGCCCCAGGTCGCAGCGCGCCAGCAGCGCGTCATTGAAGGCCTCGATGCGCAGCGGCGGCTGCCCGGCACGCCGGGCATGCAACTGCGCCGGATGGTCGGCGGCCTCGTCCAGCGTCAGCAACACGCCGGCGGCGCTGTCAAAGCCGGCGATCCAGCCGCCGGCGGCCAGCACCTGGGCCGTCTCGGTGGCCAGGTCGAAGCGCCAGACATGGCGCCGACCGTGCTCTTCGGCGGCCAGCAGCAGCGAGCGGCCGTCGTCGTCCCAATACAGCGGCGGCTGCACGTCGCGGTCCCAGGCGGCGCTGGCCACGCTGCACGGCTGGCCGGGCGAGAGCACCGCGACGCGGCCCGGTGCACTGGTACTGGCCGCCGCCGGGTGGGCGATGAATGCCAGCCGCGTGCCATCGGGGCTGTAGCGTGGCGCGCGATAGTCCCAGTCGGGGTCTTGCGCCAGCACGCTGATGCTTCGCTGCTGCAGGTCGACTTCGGCCAGCGCGCAGCGGCCGTCGGCACGCTTGGCCGGCGCCGGGTCGTGGCAGAAGGCGACGCGCCGGCCGTCGGGCGAGACATCGAAGCAATGCAGATCGGGTTCACCACGCGGCAGCTCCAGGCCGCTGCCGGCGAGCAGGTCGCGCACTTCGCCGCTGCGCGTGTCAAGCAGCAGCAGGTGCGGCGCTCGGCCGGCCGGCAGCATGTGGTCCCACCAGCGGTAAAAGCCCTCGCTGGTGGCGATGCCGCTGGTTTTGGCGGCTTTGTATTCGGCCATCGCCTGCGCCTGCGCCTTCTGGTGGCGGTCGGTGGCCGCAGCCGGCCAGACCCAGCTGATCAGCACCACATGGCGGCCGTCGGGGCACCAGCGAAAGGCCTCGACGCCGGTCACCACGTCAGCGGCGCGCCAGGCCTCGCCGCCGTCGGCGGCGATCAGGTAAAGCTGCGGCAATTCTTCGGTCGCCTCGGCGCCTGGCGCCTGGCGGCGGGCGATGAAGGCGATCAGGTCGCCGCGCGGGCTGAACGCCGGCTGGCCGTCCTTGTCGCCGCAGCGCGTCAGCCGGCGCGGCGTCCTGGCTTCGGTGGACAACAGCCACAGCGCGCTGCTGCCGCGGTTGTCTTCCATGTCGTAGGCGGTGACCGCCGTCACCGCCAGCCGGCCGTCGGGCGACAGGCTGGGCGTGCCAATGCGCTCCAGCCGCCACAGCTCATGCACCGTCAGCGGTGCGCGCTTGCCGCGCCGGTGCTGCGTCGCGGTCACCGTGCCGCGGCGCTGCCGCGCTGCCAGGGGATAGCCGGCGCCGGCCGGCAATGGCGCTGCCGGGGCGTGAAAAAGCGGGGAAATGAAGCGATCACAGTCTTCAGCCCTCAAGTGTTGCGCCCCGGCCGCCGAAAGCGTCTTCGTGGCGATGGTGCCACAGCGGGCAATCTCGTCTGCGCTGCGGCAACGGACTGGCCATCAACTCTCGGAGTGGGTTTGGACACCACCTTGCTGCTGATCCTGCAGATCACCAGCCAACTGTCGTTGGCCGCCGCCGCCTGGTGGCTGGCCGGCAACCATCTACCGATCTCGCGCTCGGCTTCGCGGCATTGGATGGTGTTTTGCGTGAGTGGCGCGGCCGCCGGCGCCTTGTCGAGCTGGGCGCGGCCGCTGCCGCCGGCGGTGCTGACGGTGGTCAACCTGCTGCTCGGGCTGGCGGTGGTGGCGAACGCGCGCGGGCTGACGCGGTTCCTCGACCGCGCGCCGCGCGACCGCGAATTCGCCGCGGTGCTGGCCGGCCTGCTGCTGGTCGGCGGCGCCGACATGGCCGGCGCGGTGGCGCCGCATGCGCGCGCAATGGCCGCTTCGAGCCTGCTCGGCGCCGCGCTGGCGCGCTCTGCCTGGCTGACCTGGCCGGGACTGCAGGCTGAATTTGGCCGCCGGCTGGCGGCGCTGGTGGTGGTGCCGCAGATCCTGGCCGCGGGCCTTTTTGCGCTGCGCGTCGCCGACCTGGCGTTTGGCAGCGTCAGCGCCGCCGATGTGCAAATGAGCGCCCACGCCGGCCGCAACCTCAGCACGCTGATGGGCTTGAGCGTGCTGATGTGGACATTCAACCTGATGCTGGCCGCGCTGGTGGTATTGCGCCTGGTGCAGCGGCTGAACCAGTTGTCGCAACACGACGCCCTGACCGGCCTGCCCAACCGCCGCGAAATGCTGCGCCGCTACCAGGATCTGCGCGCGAGGCTGGGGCAGCGCGGCGCGCGCTTCGGCCTGTTGCTGCTTGATCTGGACCATTTCAAGCGCGTCAACGACAGCCTTGGCCACGCCGCCGGCGACGACGCGCTGCGCCATGCCGCCAGCGTGCTGGCTGGCGCAGCCGCCGGCTGGCCGGGCGCCGCAAAGCCGCCGCTGCTGGCGCGTCTGGGCGGCGAAGAGTTCTGCGTGCTGCTGGAGGCGCCCGCCATCGCCAGCGCCGCTGACCTGGCCGAGCACATGCGCGCGGCGCTGGCTGCCGCGCCGCTGGCCTGGTCGGGCCACACGCTGCAACTGACCACCAGCGTCGGCGTGGCTCTGGTTGAGCACACCAACGAGCCGTTCGAGCAGGCCTTGCAGCGTGCCGACGAAGCGCTGTACCGGGCCAAGAACGGCGGCCGCAACCGCGTCTGCATGGCCAGCGAGCCCGGCGCCACCGCCCACCGCGCGGCGGCGAAAAAGCCGCCGCGCGACAGCGCCGCGCCGTGGCCGATCAAGTCAGCCAGTCCGCACTGACCGGGCCCCCCAGGCGCTGCAGCAGCCGCGCGCGCGCCGCCGGCCATTCGGCGGCGGTCATGCTGTACATCACGGTGTCGCGCACGCTGCCGTCGCGGCGCGGCGCATGGTGGCGCAGCACGCCGTCGCGCCGCGCACCCAGCCGTTCGATCGCCCGCTGGCTGGCCAGGTTGTCGATGTCGGTGCGCCAGCCGACCAATTGCGCGCCCAGCGTCTCGAAGGCATGGCGCATCAGCAGCAGCTTGGCGCTGGTGTTGACCGCGGTGCGCTGGCAACGCGCGGCATACCAGGTCCAGCCAATTTCCAGCCGGTCTATCGCCGGCACGATGTCGTGGTAGCTGGTCGAGCCGATGACCTCGCCGCTGGCGCTGTCCACCACCGCAAACGGCAGCCTATGCCCCTCGGCCTGCATGCGCAGCGCCGCCTCGATGTAGGCCTCGGTGGCCTCCGGCTCGGGCACCGACGTCACCCGCAAAGTCCACAACGCCCCATCCGCCGCCGCCCGCCGCAAGCCATCGGCATGCGCCAAAGACAAGGGCACCAGCCGCACCGGCGGCAACTCCAGCTCGACAGGCTGCGGATTGATCATCCGGCGAATTTAGCCGACCACGCGCGCGCGACATTTCGTGGTCTCTACCAAATTCACTACTCGGGAAGATACAAGGCATCACAGACGCTTGAGCAAGGCATCGTATTCGTCGTGGGGTCCAACCCAAAACCAAACTACCGTCCCGGCTTCGAGTACACCTAGCGCGCGCCAGTCGAGATCAACGCGTGCGGAGTAGATCGGATCCGTGTTGTGTACCTTCTTGAACCGAATGGATGGATGGGTGGGGTTCTCGCGCCAGAGCTTGTAAGACCTTTTGATTTGTGCCTGCCGCTGAGTTGATGCGGCCGCATAAAGGCGGCGAAACTGCTCAGTAGTGACAGAGTTCAAAGTAACTCGTCGAGCGGCTTCGTCTTGCCAGCATGATGCTCGGTCAAGGCTTCAGCGGCAAGCGTTTTCAGAAGCGTTTGGGAGTCAGCAAAAGACTGAGTCCATCGCTGCTCAGATTTGATTTCATCCATCAATAGTGTGGCCAACGCTTCTTGCTCCTCAGGAGGGAGCTTGGCCACTTCGGCAATTGCTGCTTCAAATACGGTGGTCATGGTGGGATCCGGCGTGGGCTTGGAGGACGGATTCTAGCGAGGCCTGGAGAGGGGTTAGCGAAGTAATCGGCCCGTTGCCGTAAATCGCGCCGAAGAAACTCCGGTGCCCTGCGTTGTGGCAAGGTGGAATGCGGCGCTGCGGAAGACCGATGTAGCAGTGGTGCGTACTGCCCGCGGGTTAGCGTGGTCCTGGGTGACGTCATCGACATTGGTGAATCGCTCCT
>WBZS01000737.1_pt1 | contig 34348 bp, 33 predicted proteins | sample 5204201 | NCBI WGS metagenome assembly WBZS01 (sample SAMN12344357, study PRJNA552823) | activated sludge metagenome | biome: Activated sludge suspended growth; feature: Nitrification reactor; material: Wastewater; isolation source: activated sludge from nitrification reactor of wastewater...
GTGTTCCGCGTACGTTTGCTCTTGCCGCGGCGATGTTCATCTTCGAGAACTTCGACTGCGACCTGATCGGCACTCGTTCGGCCGGCAAGATCACCGACGCCTACGTCGCATTCATGGAGAAGAAGCATGCTTGATCTGACCCTCAGCTCACTCGCGCTCCCCGTAGCCTCGGGTGAGGAAGAGCTCGTCGCCCGCGTCGCCGGCACCGCGCTCACCACCGACGAATACACGTTCTTCTCCCAGGCCGCGCAGTACGTGGGCGTGACCGCTCAGTTCAAGGACGTCCTCAACACCTTTCCCGAGCCGGACGGCACCCCCGCGGGCTTCCGCCACGTCCTGACCCTGGACGACAAGGTTCTGCGGGTCGATCTGCGGCGCGACATCTCGTGTGACCGCAACGGACTTCCCCGCCCCACCAAGGTCCTGTTCTCGGCCGATTCGGCCAACCCGTACGAGGTCGAGCCGATCTCCCCGCTGCTGGCCAACCTGACCTGCAACCCGGGCATCATCTACGACCTGTTCATCAACAACCCGAAGGCCAACGTCGGAGGCAAGTTCAAGACGCGCGACGAGGTCATGGCCGAACTCGGCCGCATCCTCGGCCCCGGCTGCGACATCTCCGTCGAGTTGAACAACCCGTTCGAAGAGGACTTCAACAAGATCCTCGAAGAGGCCGAGAAGTTCCGCGAGATGCTCAGCCCCTACCGCGTGGTCATCAAGGTGCCCCACACCGGTCCGGTCAACAAGGACAACGTGGGTCAGCTCCTCGAGGGCGACAAGAAGCTGGACGCGAGCTACCGCGCCGTGGCGACCAAGGACGCGTTCCTCAGCCACAACCTGACGCTGAAGCTGCACGAGAACGACTACCGCGTCAACTACACGCTCATGTTCGAGCCGTACCAGACGCAGATGGCGCTACAGGCCCGCCCGTACTTCATCAACACGTTCCTGCGGCAGCGGCTGGGCCAGACGCAGGCGATCAAGGGGTACGTGTCCGCGTACGAGGCGACCGGTCTCTCGTCCCATCTCGCCGACCTGCGTGACTTCCTGTACAAGAGCGACTTCTACACCGCGAAGGAAAAGGAATCCGAGCCTCTGCTCGAGGTGCTCACGTTCGCCAAGAGCCTGCTCAAATACCGCCACTTCGAAGACCCGGAGGGCGCAGACGGTCTCGACCAGTTCCGGCACAACTTGCGGAGCCTGCGCAACGCCAACATGCCCGACACGCGGCTCATCGTGTGCTCGATGGAGGGCCCGGACAACTACCCCGACCTCGACAAGCTGATGGCCGAACCCGAGTTCATGGACATGCACGACAAGCTGGTCATCACGGCCGAGCCCAACTACCTCGCGCGGTTCACGTCCACCAACCAGGTCATCACCTACCAGCGGCGGTTCATGAACGCCGCCGCCGGGGAGTCCTGATCATGGTCAAGCGGGTCTTCTGGATCGTGTGCGACAGCCTCGGGGTCGGTCACGCCTTCGACGCTGCCGACTTCGACGACGAGGGCAGCGACACCCTGAAGGCGTGCTTCGACTCGGGGGAGCTGAACATCCCGAATCTGGCGCGCATGGGCATCTACAACATGCTGTACAACGGCTGGGGTCCGCGGGTCGACGCTCCGATCGGAGCGTTCGGCCGGGCCAACGAGCAGTCGGCCGGCAAGGACACCACCAACGGCCACTGGGAGATGGCGGGCGTAATCAGCACCCACGCGATGCCGATCTACCCGGACGGCTTCCCGCCCGAGATGGTCGAGGAGTTCACCCGGCTCACCGGCAAGGAGGTGCTGCTCAACAAGCCGTATTCGGGGACGGACGCCATTCGTGACTACGGTGTGGAGCACATGGAGACCGGCAAGCTGATTCTCTACACCAGCGCGGACAGCGTCTTCCAGATCGCGACCCACAAGCAGGTCGTGCCGCTGGAAGAGCTGTACCGGTACTGCCAGATCGCCCGCGACATGCTCACTGGCGATTGGGCGATGGGCCGTGTTATCGCCCGTCCGTTCGACGGCGAGCCGGGCAACTTCTACCGGACGACCGAACGCCACGACTACTCGTTGCAGCCGCCCGAGCCGACGGTCTTGGACGCGCTGAAGGAGCAGGGGTTCGATGTTCTTGGGATCGGGAAGATCAACGACATCTTCAACGGTTCCGGCGTCACGTGGACGCAGTCGACCCACGGCAACGCCGACGGGTTGCGGGTGACCAGTGAGCAGGTGGATCGTGACTTCCACGGCCTGTGCTACGTGAACCTCGTCGACTTCGACATGCTCTACGGGCATCGCAACGACGTGCCCGGTTACACCCGGGCACTGAACGAGTTCGACGAATGGCTCGGCGGTTTCCTGGACGCTTTGGGCCCGGAGGACATCGTGGTCATCAGTGCCGATCACGGGTGCGATCCGGCCACGCCGTCCACGGATCACAGCCGGGAGAACACTCCCGTGCTGATGGCCGGCGCGCCCATCAAACCGGGGGTCGACCTGGGCGTCCTGCCCACCATGGCCGACACCGGTGCGACGATCGCCGACCTGCTCGGGTCGGACTACCGGGGAGCGGGGACGTCCCGCGCCTGCATGGTTCGCGCCTGAACCGATTGCTGGGGGCCGCTCGTCCGACTTCGGACGGGCGGCCCTTCGCCGTGCCGTGCGGGCGCATCGGGCTACCGGCCGTTCCCGTCGGACTCGATGTCCCGGTCGAGCGGGCGTGATTGGGTCTCGGCGGTCAACCAGGCGGCTGTCGCCGCCAACAGCAGGCAACCGGCGCCGAAGCCTGCGACGGGGAGCCATCCAAGGGGCCCCGGACGTTCCAGGGAGGTCATGATGGCCGGGGCGAAGCCGACCACGATCATCCCCAACTGTCCGCCCAACGCCGCTCCCGAGTAGCGCACCTGCGTCGGGAAGAGTTCGGCGAACCAGGCGGCACTCGTGGCGTTCGCCGCGGACCACGCCGCCAGCATGGCCGCAGAGCCGAAGCCGACCAGCAGCAGGTTGCCTGAACCCAGTGCCGGAAGGTAGGCGAAGTACAAGGTGGCCGCCGCCAGGCAGGAGCCGATGAACACCGGACGCCGCCCGATTCGGTCGGACAGGCGTGCCCACAGCGGTTGCAGCACCAATCCCAGTGCGGTTACAACCGAGATCATCGCCAGATACGCGCCCGGGGAGGTGCCTCGGGTGGTGGCGAAGCTCAGACCGTACACGTTCAGGACCGCACCGCCGACGGCGAACAGGGTGCCGACCGCGACCGCCGCCACCTGCCACGGGTGCCCGATGACGACGCGCACCACGGGGGTCCTGTCGCGTCGGTCGGTCGCTGCGAGTGCGGTGAACGGGGGCGTCTCGGCCACCGAGCGCCGGATCGCCAGCGCGACCAGCATCAGAGGGCCCGCCACCAGGAAGGGGAGTCGCCAGCCCCAGGCGAGCAGGCTCGGCTGGGGCAGCCACACCACCCAGAGGAAGGCCAGCTTGCCCAGGAGGGTGCCCAGGGAGATGCCCTGCATCGTCCATGCCGCGTAGCGGTTTCGCTCTCCGGCGGGGGCGTGTTCCAGGGACAACGTGTTGGAGCCGGCCTGCTCGCCGCCGGCCGACAACCCCTGGAGGAGGCGCAGGATCAGCAGCAGCACCGGAGCCGCCGCGCCGATTGCAGCGTAGCCGGGGAGCAGCCCGATCGCTGTGGTGGCCGCCCCCATCAAAGTCACCGACCAGATGAGCGCGGCACGGCGTCCGACCCTGTCGCCGATATGCCCGAACAATGCCGCACCCACCGGTCGTGCGATGAACGCGCTGCCGAAGGTTCCGAAGGCTGCGAGCGTCCCAGCTGCCGCCCCCAGAGGAGCGAAGAACACGGGGCCGAGGAAGAGCGCCGAGGCCGTCGCGAAGAGGGTGAAGTCGTAGTACTCCACGACGCTGCCCAGCAAGGCAGACCGGGCGGCACGAGTCGCCATCGACGGGCCAGTAGGGACGGCTCCCATATCCCCAGCCTAAGGCGGCGGGTTGGTCGCGGCCGGGAGTGTGCTTCAACCCTTTGCGGATGGCTCACGAGTATCACCCTGGATGCGGTGCGGCGGCTTGGTCGCGGCCGGAAGTGAGCTTCAACCCATTGCGGATGGCTCACGAACATCACCCTGGATGCGGTGCGGCGGCTTGATCGCGGCCGGAAGTGAGCTTCAGCCCGGGCGGGCTCCCCGGAGGGACGTCCGCGCCATCGGTTGTCACCGGCTCATGAAGCAGTCGCTTGCGGCGGTCGGGGTGTATTGGGGTTGGTTTCGGCTTCACTCTTCACTCCTACGGCATTGAACCGCTCAGCGGTTCAATGCCGTAGGAAGCTGACGGGCTATTAGAACTTGCCTCCCACCAACCCGATTTGGCGCAATCGGCCAGAACATCCTCACATCTGGCTTGCCGCTCGCGTCGCGGACGTGGAGGACGAATAGGCTGGCCCGCATGAGTGACACTGAAGGCCGCAGCATGAGCGACGCTGAAGGCCCCCGCAAGAGTGACACTGAAGCCCCCCGCACGACTGACACTGATGGCCAAAGCGGGGCATCGGAGACGCCCGTGGCGTCAACGGTGGCGCAGCGCGTGCCGGGGAGGCTGGGAGGCGGCCGTCGCCTCAAGGTGTTCGCTGACCTCGGACACCCCATCGCTTGGGGGTTCCTGGCCACTGTCGGGGCACTCATCGCGCTGGCCCTGGCCACGTCGGTTTCGGCGTTGTCCACCGTGGTCGTATCGATCGGGGTGGCTCTGTTCATCGCCTTGGCGCTCGACCCACTCGTGCGCTGGCTCGAAGCGCGCCGCCTGCCACGTGGGGCGAGCATCGCTGTGGTGTTTGCGGGCTTCTTTCTGGTGTTCGCAGGTCTGCTTGCCCTCGTCATTCCGGTGGCGATCACACAAGTGGGCCAGTTCGCATCGTCCGTGCCCGGCTACCTCAACGACCTGCGCCAGTCGGACTGGTTCAAGGATCTTTCGGACGCCACAGGACAGGGCAGCTTGTACGCCAGCCTCCTCGCCCAAGCACAAGCCTGGCTGTCCAACCCGGCGAACCTCCTCTCACTCGCGGGCGGCGCGCTGGCGGTCGGCACGGGGGTCGTCAACGGCGTGTCCGGGTCGCTCATAGTTCTTGTGTTGACCCTGTATTTCCTCGCCTCCCTCGACTCGATGAAGAAGGCGCTCTACAGCCTCGCCCCGGCTTACGGGCGTGGGAAGTTGGCCGACCTCACCACGCAGATCAGTGACTCCGTTGGCGGGTACGTGGCCGGGATGGCGATTCTGGCGGCGACCAACGCCGTCTTCTCGTTCATCTTGCTGTCCGTGCTCGGGGTGCCCTTCCCCGCACTACTGGGCGTGGTTGCACTGGTCGTGACCTTCATCCCACTGATCGGGCCGGTCCTGTTCTGGATCATCGGGAGCGTCGTCACCGCCGTTACCTCCGAGTGGTGGGTGGCCCTCGTCTTCGTCGTGGTCTACTTCGCATACATGCAGGTCGAGGCCTACGTGGCAACCCCGCGTGTGATGACCAAGGCCGTCGACATCCCGGGGTCCCTCGTACTTATCGGAGCCATGGTCGGCGGCACCCTGCTGGGTCTGCTCGGGGCCCTTGTCGCAGTACCGGTGACCGCCGGACTGCTCCTCATCATCCAGCAGGTGTACATCCCTCGTCAGGACGCAAGGGTGACACCGGAGGACTGACGAACCTCCGTGCGGCGCTACTTCTTCGGCGGCACTACTTCTTCGACTGCGACGCCGCCCGCGCGTTCGCCTCTGCGTCCGCGATCTTGGTCAGTAACTCGTCCGTGCGGGATTCCTCTTCAAGGCTGGCGCTGAGCAGGTCCACAGCGTCGGTGAGTGTCAGCATCTTCGCCCAGCGGCGCAGGGTGCCGTAGCGCGTGATCTCGTAGTGCTCCACGGCCTGCGCGGAACCGATCAGTCCGGCGTCCAGCGCCGCGGTGCCCTTGTAGTCCTCCAGGACGCTCTCACCCTCCTTGAGGATGCCGTCGATCGCTTCGCACCGTTTCGAGACGGGCTTGCGGTCGATGAGCGCGAATACCTGCTCCAGCCGCTTGATTTGACCCTCGGTCTCGCCGGCATGGTGGCCGAAGGCTTGTTTGAGCTCGTCGGACGCGGCGGCTGCCTGCAGCTTCGGCAGGGACTTGAGGATGTGACGCTCGGCGTAGTAGATATCCCTCAAGGTGTCGTAGAACAGGTTATCGAGTCCTTTGTCGGCCATGGTTCCTCCTGGTTGTGATGCTTTTCTACGCCTCCAGGTACCCACCTGGCTCGAACCCAAACGCTTCCTGCCGTGACGACACGGTTCGGCGACATGGCGACGCAATCAGCAGGCAGTTCTCGTAAACAGGAGGCACCCATGAGGCAGTTCTCGCAAACAGGGTGGCGGTGGTAGCGAGCTAACGCCCCACTGCCCGCCAGGAAACATCGTCCGCGAATGTTTCGAGCCGAACTGCGTCGGGTAATGGACTGATAGCAACATCGGAACAAGGAGGAATCATGGGAGTCGACGACAAGATCCGCAACACCGCTCAGGACGTGGCCGGGAAGGTCAAGGAGGGTGTCGGCAAGGCGACCGACAACGAGCGTCTCGAGGCCGAAGGCAAGGCCGATCAGGCTGCCGCAGACATCAAGCAGGCCGGCGAAAAGGTCAAGGACGCCTTCAAGTAACAATCCGCATCTGGCCGACACATGACAAGTCGTGTCAGCCAACCCAACCCATAAAGGAGTGACGACATGGCAACCGTACTGTGGATTCTCGCAGCCATCCTCGTGATCGCAGGCATCTTCGCGATCTTGCGCAAGCAGGTTATCTGGGGAATCGTCCTAATTGTTGTCGGGCTCCTGGTTGGGCCCGGCGGGGTGAGCATCTTCACCTGAGCCACAACGATTTCAAGTTGCCGGCTACCCAGGGTGGTAGCTGGCAACTTGTTTGTTTGGGGAGAGTAAGCAACAAGCGATCCACCACGAGAGGTGAGTAAGCGAATGGGAAGAAGAATGGTTTGGGCTCAGGTGGGGTAAATGGTCCACATGAGTCAAGCCAGGATCTGGTGCCGCGCCACTGCGCGGGCGGTTTGCGGCGCCTCGAAGCCCGGGGAGCGGCATGGTGCCGCGCGCTGAGGCTGAAGCGGTCCTGGCCTTCCAGCGCCACCTGATTCTCCCGCTGCTCCACGAGGTTGCGAGCAGTGGGCCGGCGGCGCGGGACGCCGCCTGCGATTCGGTCCGGCGGCTGCTGGCAGCATATTTGGCTGCACCTCGTCGCTTCTTCGCCTCGAGCACTGCTTTTAAGGGGTTCGGGCTCGCAGTGAGCCACTCTGTCAGCTATCTGGAGGCCATTGCCCGCGATTCTCTCGACTTCGCTATTGAGATCGGGCTTCTCGAGGAGGTGGTGGCCGACCATATCGCGGCGCTGACCGCCGGCCGGATCGTCCCGGACGCTGCCCTCTCGGGCGGCCCGAATAGCGCCTGGCAGCAGGTGATGGCCGTCGTCGCGGTGGCCGCGCGCGGCTTGCCCTCCGATGAATCTTGGCGTTTCGAACAACTTCGAGCCACCGCACGCGTGCTCAGCGAACTGCCCGCGGGGCGCTGACCGCAGCCACTTCACGGGCCGAGTAGCCACCATGTGCGGCCAGAGCTCTTGTCAGATGGAAGTCGGGTTGGCAAGCTGGAAGAGTTCTCAGCGGTCAAACCACGTGCCGACTCTGAACATGCTCGAAAGGAGCAGACGATGGCACGTGGAAATAGCCGCGTTCCCAACGTCCAGATCCAACAAGCTCACACCCAGCGGCTGCTGGACCGTCTCGCGACCACCACCGATGAGGACGAGCGTGCGGAGCTCACCGAACGCGTCGTCGAGTTGAACCTCGGTCTGTGCGACGCCATGGCCAGCCGCTACACAGATCGTGGGGCAGAACGTGACGACCTTGTACAGGTCGCTCGCCTCGCACTTGTGCTGGCTGTCCGCCGGTACCGTCCGCAAGAAGGCCGGCCGTTCGTCGCCTTCGCGATCCCAACGATCACCGGCGAACTGAAGCGTCACTTCCGGGACCACTGCTGGATGGTGCGGCCTCCGCGTCCGGTTCAGGAACTTAGGACGCGAGCGCGCGTCCAAGCTCGCGAACTGGAGCAGCGACTCGGACGCCAACCCGATCCCTCCGAGTTACGCGACGAACTGGGGGTGGACGCCGAGGGTCTGCGGGAGGCGTTCGTCCCGGACGGAAGCTACCGCCCGTGGTCGCTCGACGCCCCCCGGGACGACATCAACGGTGAACCGGTGGGCTCGACGGTCGCCGACCCGCACGACGCCATCGAGGGGTTGACCGATCAGCTCACGCTGCGTCGGTTGATCCGCGGACTCGGTGAGCGTGAGCGGCTGATCGTCAAGTGGACCTTCGAGGACGGCCACAGTCAACGCACCATCGGCGAGCGGTTGGGGATCTCGCAAATGTCCGTGTCTCGCTTGCTGCGCCAGGTGCTGGACCAGTTCCGCCACGACCTGTCCGCCGCCGCGGAAGAGACCGCGGACGTTGCCGTGCGCTCGGCGCTCGCGGGCGACAGCCAGGTGCGCGGGGGTTCGCGAGCGTCCGCGTAGACGGCCCGATACGGCGCCGCCGATCGGCATCGGTCGGCGGCGACCGTCACGGTTTCCCGTCCACTTCGTCGGAGATCGGCTAGTCTGCGCCCAGACGCCGACCGCAATGCCGCTCGGGACGAAGGGATGAGTCGGATGGCTCTCACTGACGGGTGGCCGAGCAGCCCACAACCGCCGAAGATGCGGGAGCACGCCACGGCGACCGGCCAGGCGCCGAGGCTGCTGCTGTTGGAGGAGGACGTCGACCGCGGGCGCCTGATCATGAGGGCGCTGGCGAGTTCCTACCAGGTGCAACTTGCCTCCACGGCGAACGATGCTCTCAACCTGTTGCAGACGGATTTGCCCGATCTCCTCCTCGGTTCATCCGGAGCCGACTGGGTGCAGGCGGTGTGCGCCGACGCCGCGCTGCAGGGTGTCGCTGTCGTTCTTGTCGCGCCCAGCGATGACGGCGTGCCCGAGAAGGAGGTCGTCGCTGCCGGCGCTATTGATCTGGCAGATCTGCGGATCCGGCTGGCTTCCGCCTTGGCCCGCGCTCGCCACCGTTCCCTCGACGCGGCCTGGCGCCGAGCCCTGCTCTCGTCCCTGCACGAGGGCGTCCTCATCTTCGACTCATCCGGCGAAGTGATGGAGATGAGCCCTGCGTTCTCGCGACTGTTCGGCTACACCATGGCGGATGGCCCATTTCGTCCGCCCTATCCCTGGTGGCCCACCGACGACGAAGACCCCGAGCAACGCGCTGTCATCGCGCAGCGTCATCAACAGGCCCGCGCCGGAGTTACCGGGGTTTCCGAAGCGCTGTACTTCGACGCCGAACGGCGTCCTCATTGGGTTGCGCTGACCGACGCGCAGGTGCGCGACCCCGACACAGGCCTCACCGCGACGATCCGAACATTTCGTGACATCACACGACAGAAGGAAGCGCAGAGCCGACGAGCGGCGGCGGCCAGTGTGAGCGCCGATTTCGCGGGCGAGGACGATATTGCCAGCCTCCTAGGGCTCGCCGAGTACGGTTTCGAGTTGCTCTTCGAAGGCCGGTGCACAATCCGACTCGACCTGGGAACACCGGTTCTGTTCAGCGGAGGAACCGTCGTGCCGGCCGACGAACTCCCCGCGCAGGTCCTCGCGGGCCTCGACGGAACGCCCAGCGCGGACAGCCTGAGCCTGCGCCCCGGCATCCTGCTGGTGCCGCAGACCAGCAGCGCGGGTTGCCGGGCGTGGATCCAGTTTCCCCGCAGACGCCAGATCGGCCCCGACGAGATGATCGTGGCCGACCTGCTCGCACAAGCGTTCGCTCTCGCGATCGATCGGCTCACGCTCGCCCAGCAGGCCGCCGACCGCCAGGAGAACCTCGCCAGGGCAGTGGAAAGCCACCGCCTGATCGGGCAAGCGGTCGGGATCCTGGTCGAACGGCACCGCGTCCCACCGGCAGCGGCGTTCGACCGCCTCAAGCGCGCCAGCCAACAACGCAACCTCAAACTGCGCGCGCTGGCGGAAATCGTCATCGACACCGGCGCAGACCCGGAGACGATCTGAAGCTGCAGGCCAGGGCCAGCGTGACTACCGACCCGTCATTCGGGGATCGCTCAGGCGTCCCGGCTTCGCTCAGGCGTCCCGGCTTTGCCCGGACGATTCGACTTCATTCCTACGGCATTGATCCGCTCAGCGGATCAATGCCGTAGGAGACTCACCAACCAACTGAGACAAACACGCTGCGCCGCTCACGACGGTGCGGTCCATCGACGCCGTCCAGGCCGCCGCGAGAGTCCGCAGGGGGGTTTCGGGTGACGTGGTGGTTACGGTTCAGCCGGTGTTCGGCAGTAAGCCGGGCAGCATCACCACGGTTCCCAGCGCCAGCGCCGCCAGCGTGAACGCCAGCCACAGGGCGATCCAGGCCAGGCGGGGGAGATGAGTCAGCCGGGCGAGTTGGGCCGCGTCCGATCCCGCACCGCCACGTCCTGTGTTGAGCGCCAACTCGAGCACGGGTCGTGGGCCGGCGAGCAGCAGGAGCCAGGCCAAACCGTAGGCGATCCACGTGAGGATGTGGGTGGGCGCGTACCAAGTCGCGATGGCCAGCACCGCGCCGAGAGCAAGCACGACCAGTGCTCCGTGCAAGTTGCGGATCTTCAGCAACATCAAGGCCAGCAGCCCCACCAACAGCCACAGCATTGCGACCGCGTGGCCGACCCCGGCTACGGCGGCCGCGGCCAGGCCGACCAGCGACGCGGCGGGATTGCCGGAGAGCAGCGTGATCACCATGCCCACGCCGGTGGGTTTTCCCCTGGTCAAGGTGACCCCGGACGTGTCCGAGTGCAGCCGGATTCCCTCCAGGGAACGGCCGGTGAGGGTGGCTGCGACGGCGTGACCCGCCTCGTGGCACACCGTGACCACCATCCGAATCGCCGGCCAGGCGAGGGTCACGCAGGCCAGCGCCACGAACGCGATGACAAGGAGGGCGGACGCGTCCGGGACCGGAGTCGCGACAGAAGCGCGGCGCCACAGATCCTCCAGGATGGCCATGAGGTCAGTGTCCCAGCAGGCGCCAAGGGAAGATCAGTCGGGGATTCCCAGCCGTCGGCACACGTCGGTGCCACCCATGCGTCGGATGGTTTGAGGGTCGCCGACCACGATGAGCCGGTCGGTGGCCCGTGACAGGCCGACGTAAAGCCGTTCGGAAGCGCGATCGCGGCCCCCGTCCTCGTTGACGCACAACACGACGGCCCTGCGCTCCATGCCTTTGAACCCCAGGACGTGGCCGTAGAAGATGTCGTCAGTGGCCCAGAATCGTTCCCAGTACCCCTGTTGTCCGAGGGAGGCTTGACGCTCAGCCTGCACGGGGTGGCGTTGGCCGAGCGTGATGAGCGCGATGTCGCCGGCGCCCCAGCCTTCGTCGAGGAGGACGTCCACTTGCTCATCGGCGATGTCCAGCGCGTCGGCCCGGCTGCACGCAACGAACGTCACCTGCGGCCCGTCGCCGCCGCGCAACTCCATGCCGGTTGGGGCCAGCGGAACGAAAGTCTGGGCGATCTGGCGCGTGTTGCGCAGATTGTGGTCCAGCACGAGCGGAATCAACTGCACCGGCGGGCGGCCGAAGCGGGCGAACACGCGCTGGCGCTCATCCGAGTACGCGTACAGTCCGCCGCTTTGCTCGTCTCGTAGCGAGCGCAGCAGCGGCGTCCACCAGTCGTCGGCGAAGTCCTGGGCCTCGTCGACGATGATCGCGTCGAACTTCTGGTCGTGGGCCAGCCCGGACGCCCGCTCAGCCATCTGGCGGGGCAGTTCGACCTCCCAGAACGCGGAGTCGTCGCGCGAGCCGAACTCGGTGACTCCCCAGCGGCGGCCAAGGTCCTCGAAGGTGCCGACGAACGTGGGCCGCTTCGATGCCTGGCCTGCCAGCAAGGACCGGCGTAGGTAGGTGGCCAGCCCGTAGGAGTAGCACACCACTGCGACGCGCAGTTTCCTACCGAGTAGGCGCCCGGACGCCAAGTCGCGCGCCTGCTGCATCGCCAGCACCGTCTTGCCGCTGCCGGCGCCGCCGCGGACCTCGAGCCGTGGGAGCAAACGCGTCACCTTCAACAGGTTGGCCTGCTCCGCGGTCAGCCGCTGGGCGCGGTCCTCGCGGTCGCCGGCAAGGGCGGCGGCGTCGCGTGGAGGTGGGAACCTGCCGTTGAGGATCTCCAGGATGAGATCGACATCGTCGCGAGTGGGGACGCGGGCGTCCTTCTGCCACCGCCAAGTCGTGTCGAACACACGCGCCCCGAGATCGGCGAGGTCGCCGCGTCCGCTGACCTGCCAGCGGGGGAGGTCGGGGAGGGCGAAGTCGTCCGCGACGTCGGTGTGGGCGAGGACGATGTGGTGGCTCCAGCGGACGCGGCCGCGGCTACCCCACCGCGGGTCTGCTTCGACATAGTGCCGCAGAGCGTACTGGGCGTCGCGAGCCTGGGCGACTGGATCGAGGCGCTGCGCGCCCTGGCCGCGATCGATGAACCACGCCCCACCGTCGACCCAGACGTGGCTGCCCTTGACCTCCACGACCACGACGCCGGACTCGGGCATCAAGACAACGAGGTCTGCCTCGTGATCCTTGTGGGGATCTGCAACGCGCAGGTTCGCCAGGACCACGCTGTCAGGAGCCAACTGCTTCACCACGCGCTGCCAGACGTCCCTTTCGGACGTGGTGGTGAACGACGGGTCGACGGGATGCACGCGGGCGGCCATGACCGATTGTCGCCCACGCCAGGGTCCGTGGGTGCACGGGGCGACCGCTGGGCGGCGCCACTAGCACCCCGTGAACGCTCGGTAACAACCGTGGGCGGAGACCACACCGCCGCCAAGCACTAGGATCGGAGATGACTGCACACCCGAAGCCGCGGTCCTCCAGGCAGCGGCGATGCCAAACGGGGCGGTCTCAAGGGTGGACGGAGGTTGTGATGCAGCGACTGCGTCCCGGGCTGGTGCTGTCGGAACGTTATCGCTTGGTGCGCCACGTGGCGTCCGGCGGTATGGGGCAGGTCTGGGAGGCGCTGGACGACACTCTGGAACGCCGGGTCGCTCTCAAGATTCTGCACCCCCAGAACCAAGACGACTTCGCGCTCGTCGAGCGGTTCCGGGACGAGGCACGCTTCGCCGCGCAGTTGTCCCATCCGCACATCGTCACCGTGCACGACTTCAGCGAGTTCGAGGGGCTCGCCTACCTGGTGATGGAGTTCGTGGACGGCCCCACGCTTGCCGTCCTGCTCGCCGGTGGTCCATTGGACTCTGACCTGGTTCGCGTTCTTCTCGGGCAGGTGGCGTCGGCGCTCGCACTCGCCCACGATGCGGGGATCGTCCACCGCGACATCAAGCCCGCCAATGTGCTCGTAGCCGATGGACGTGCCCAGCTCACGGATTTCGGAATCGCACGCTCGGTCGAAGGCGATTCCCGAACCCTGACCGGCCAGGTCTTGGGCACTGCCTATTACCTGAGCCCCGAGCAGGCCCTCGGACGCAGAGTCAGTCCCGCCACCGACATCTACAGTCTCGGCGCCCTCGCCTACGAGATGTTGACTGGCTCCAAGCTGTTCGACCGGGGGACGCCGATCGCCACAGCGCTCGCCCATGTGCAAGATCCGCCGCCGTCGCTGCCGTCCGGCACGCCGCCCGACCTGGAAGCGGTGGTGATGGCGTGTCTGGTGAAGGAACCCGAACACCGCCCCTCGGCCGCTCTCATCGTGCGCGCGCTGGAGGGTGGGGCGAACGACGTCGACGAGACGATCGACGCGGGGGCCACGATGACGCTGGAAACGCTCCCACGGCGCGCGCTGCTCGACGACTAAGGCCGGCGGAAGCGAGGATCAGCCCGATGCCGACCCGCGCTGAGCTCTTGCTTCCCGATGGAAGTTGATCGGCGTCCGGTCGAGGACGAGCGTGCAGATCGCGGCGAAGAAGCGGCCCGGTTCGAGTTCGGCTGGGACTGCACCACGGACCAGCGTGACGATCGGGAGTGCGGCCAGGTCGGCGTCGTCGATTGTGCCCTGATCGGCAGGATTGGCCACCAACGGTTCGGAGACTCCGGCGTCAAGTGGGCCTGCCGGATCCTCGTCGGAGGTCGCGTCTGGAGCACTGGGGATGTGGGGAATGACCAGCCCAACAGCGTCGTAGGCGTCAGCTTCGCGACCCAGCTTGCCCAGAAGGTCCATGAGCCAGCGTGCCGTGTCCGGTTCGGTTTCCAGCGCACTGGCACCGAGTCCGTAGAGGAACCCCAAGGCTGCCTCGGGGTGGCGGGAGCGAAGGTTCTTGGCGTCGCCGTAGCTCTCCTCCACGCGATTGGCCGCGTTCTTCCCGAACGATGAATCCATGCGCTTGGTGGAGATCATCAGTTCCGGGCCGGTGGCCCAAGAGCTCATCACCACGTCGACCTGCTTGACGTAGTTCTTTCCCAGGATGTTCGCCGCAGTGGACCCACCCACGCCCTTCACGCTGATGCGTTCCTCCAGGTCACGACGCTGCTTGGCCGGTAGTGCCGACACGAAATCCAGCACCTCCCGCGGCAACACCCGAGGCCCCACGGCGCGAGGCCAGACACGGTTGGGGTCGAACCCGGCACGCCTCAGCTCATAGGCCACCCACACGTCCAGCGCCAGTGCGGGGACACCCGACTGGCTGTTCGCCTGAAGCAGGGCAGGGACGCCCAGGAGCCTGCACAACGTGTCGTAGTCGGGCTCAAAGCGAACACCACCGCCGTCTTCGCGTCGCCAAGGGTTCGAGTCACGCTGTGGGCAGTGTCGACGATGCGATCGAACAGAGCCCAGGCGAGAGAACGGGGGGTCGTCATGACGCTCCTCGGTTGCTGGTGCGGCTTCGGGCGCGAACACGGCGACGTTCACTGAGGCGGCCGTGCGCTTCGCGGATCGCCACGAGCCCCTCCGACCCTGTAGCCGGATCGAACAGGATGCCATCTACCAGTTCCCGCGCTGCTGGGAGTCGTCCGGCTCGGAGTAGCCGTTTTGCCTCGGGCAGCGCATCCGTCAGGTCGTCCCGGAGGTGTTGAACCGCCGCCGGTGACGGAACCAGGAGCCTGGCCGCCTCCCGCGGCTCCATCTTGAGGATGCCGCCCCCGTAGGCTCGTCCCGAGATCTCGGCGCTGAGACCCGTAGCGCTGTTCAGAGCCGCCAGGGCGAGCACGTCGGCAAGATCCTTGTAGTCCTCGTTCAGGTACAGTCCGTGCACCGAATTCACGTAGTGAAGCCGTGCGGGGTTGGCTGCCATCTGCGGGGTGGCTTCGTTCATGTAGGTGAAGAAGAGGTCGGGTGGGGCAGGCAACGGCGTGCGCCACCACGGCGTCCGCACCCGGCATTTGTAGGCTTCTTGAACGCCCATTGCCTCGCCCTCGGCGATGTACGCCAGCGCGGCGGCCGACGGCTCCTCGGGGCGGAACAGCAGAGACCGCGCCCCTTCAACACCCATCGACTCATGCATCCGCTTGGTCAATGTGAGCGCTCGCAGGTGGCTGGATCCTGCCGGAGAGACCGGCACGACGTCGGTGGACGCCAGCCCGAGTTCGCGAGCCCGCTCCGGCGAGAGGAGAAAGTACCCGTTGTTTCCGGTGACTGCGCCCAAGCTCAGGCGCCCCCAGGCAGACAGCGGGGCCACAGCGCCAGCGGTCGCCATGTCTTGGAGGTGCTGTTGCGCATCCAATGACACCAGGGCGGTCGTCCAGCGTTGCCCCTGCCGCACGTCGATCACGGTGTCGAACGTGACGCTGGGGAGCTGTCCGACGTCGTCGACGGCCGAGAACCTGACAACGTTGCAGCCACCGGCCCCCTCCGCCAGGAGGAGCAGCGCCTCTGTCTGGACGCCTGGGAATACGTGCCGCCCGAACAGCACCACACTCACCGAGGCGAACCTTTGCACAAGGAAGTCCCTGACCTCCTGTGCGTAGTTGGACGCCAGCAGTTCGGCTGGCAACACCAGCGCGAGCCTTCCTCCGGGTGCGAGATACGCGGCTGCGTGGATCACGAACGCAGCCCACGAACTGGCCAGCTTGCTCAGCCGGACGCCCTGCACCAAGGCTGCGGCCAGCCCCCGCGCCCGTGCATCGCCGGTGAAGCCCTGGTAACGGATGTAGGGCGGATTACCGATGACCGCGTCGAACAATGGCCTGGCCGTCGTCGCCAAGAAGTCGCCCACTTCGATGGTGCCGTCCTGACGAAGGTCGGCCAGCAACCGCCTAGCGGCGGACGCAGACTCTTCATGCAGTTCGAACCCGCGGATCGACGCCGGGTCGCCCAATTCCCGCAGGCGTTCCACTGCAGCGCTCAGGATGGCCCCGTCGCCACAGCTAGGCTCCAGCACGCGATCGGAGGCAGACCGGATCGCCCACTCGGCGAGGAAACCCGTAACAGCTCTAGGCGTGAAGAACGCGCCCCGCGCCTTACGCAGTTCGGCCGAGTCTCGCGCCAGTTCAACAGTCACGTCGCCTCCACGGATTCAATGTACTGGCCTCATCCTTTCGGACGCCTCCGACAGTCCTTGGGGAGGACGCCCGTCTATGCCGTCGACCGGAAGTCCGCCGTGAGCCAGGATTGACCCATGACACCCGACAGCCAGGACCGATCGGTGACGGTGGTGCCGGCGACGTCCGACCTGTGGCCGGACGCGGAGGTGGTGTTCGGGACGCGGGGTGATTCGTCCTGGTGCTTCTGCCTGTTCTTCCTGACCAGGGGCGACGGCTATCAGGAATCGGTTGAACGCAACAGGAGTGCCTTGCGCGCCCAACTGTCCCAGCAACCGCACCCGGGACTGCCGGCCTATGCCGGCACCGAGCCGGTCGGCTGGGTGCAGGTCGGACCGCGGGCTTCCTACCCCCGCGTCACAGGCAACCGGCGCCGCACGCTGGAGGCGCACGCCGACGCGGGATTAGTGGAAGTGCTGCGCACCCGCCCGGATCGCCCCGTCGTCAGATTGGCGCTCGCCTGAGAGGACTCGCCCGGGTGGCTACGCGATCAGCCCGTGCGCCCGGGCCGCCGCTACGGCCGACGTCCGGCTGTCCGCGTGGAGTTTCCCGAAGATGTGGACGAGGTGGGTCTTGACCGTGGACTCGGAGATGCAGAGTGCCCGCGCCACCTCCTTGTTGGCGTGACCGGCGGCGACCAGTCGCAGCACGTCGCGCTCGCGGTCGCTGAGTTGGGGGACGCCGTGGGACATCCGCTCCGTGACTCGCCGCTCGAGGACGGGAGACAGGACGAGCCGACCGGCGGCGGCGTCACGGACTCCCTGGAGGATGACGTCCGGTTCGGCGTCCTTCAGCAGGTAACCGGCGGCGCCCGCCATCACCGCGCGCACGATGTCGCTGTCGTTGTCGTAGGTGGTGAGAATGAGCACGGCCGGCCGCTCGCCTCCCCGCCGCAGGGTTTCGGTGACCGCGACGCCGTCCATGCCCTCGCCGAGGCGCAGATCGCACAGCACGACGTCCGGGCTGAGATCGGCGACGAGAGCGAGAGCCTCCTCGCCGGACGCTGCGTCCCCCACCACGGTGAGCGTCGGTTCGCCTTCGAGCAGTGCCCGCAGTCCGGAGCGGACGACGGGATGGTCGTCGACGAGCAGGATCCTGATCACGACGGCACCGGACCGGCGGGCACGAAGGGCACGGTCACCGAGAGTGCCGTCCCATGCCCGGGTTCACTCTCGACGGCGAGGTTTCCCCCGAGGGCGGACAGTCGGGCCCGCATCGCCCGCAGCCCGTAGCCACCGGCCAGGGTGGGTTCGGCGTCCAGCAGCGACGCCGGGTCGAACCCCGCTCCGTCGTCGACGACGTCCAGACGGACCTCGTCGTCCACTTGGGCCACCGTGACGACCACGTGGCGGGCCTCCGAGTGCCGCCGGACGTTTGCCAGGGCGCCTTGCGCCGTGCGCAGGAGCGCCACCTCGGTGGCGGTCGCCAGCCGTGGCAGGTGCGGGTCGATGTCGAGCGTGACGTCGGCGTCGAGTTGGGTGGCAAGTTCGCTGGTCATGCGGGCCAGCGGCGCGGCGAGCCCGCCGGCGGTGAGGTCGTCGGGGGCGAGTGCGTACACGAGGCGCCGTGATTCGGCCAGGTTCTCCGACGCGGCGGCCTGGATCTGGGCCAACAGCCCGCGGACGCGCTGCGCGTCCGGTTCACGGGCGGCGGCGCGGGCGAGAAGGAGGATCGAGGAGAACCCTTGGGCGAGGGTGTCGTGGATGTCGTGGCTGAGCCGGGTGCGTTCGGCGAGGACGCCGGCCTCCCGCTGCGCCCGGACGAGTTCGTCGGACAGGGCCGCGGCTTCCGTCTGGGCTTCCAGGACGCGAGCCAGCAGCCGCCGGTGTTCCTCGCCCTCGCGTTCGAGGCGGAGCGCCCCGCGTGCGAGGCCCACAGCCACCAGCGCCCCGATGATCGGCCCGAGGACGGCGGCGCTGGAGGACTGTCCCTGCTGGTGGAACACCGCGATGACCACGGTCACGCTCACCGCTGTGAGCGTGAGTGCTGCCGGCAGCGGCAGGAGGTGCGCGACCCACATCCACACGGGAAAGGCGAGCCAGACGAAGTCGGGCGAGACCAGCATCAGGGCGACCGTGCCGACCAGGAGCGCCACGACCCACGCAGACCGGCCGATGGGCCCCAGGTGGCGGTGCGCGACCAGGCCCGCTGCGAACAGCACCGCGACCCCGCCGCTGGCGACGAACAGGGGCCAGCCGCCCCCGGCCGTCGCGCCGCGCACCACCCCGATGAGAAGGAGGGCGACGAACAGGACGCTCTGACCTATCCGCAGCAGCCTGGCCGCCGCCGACGACTGGAACGTCACGCTCATCGGGCTTACCCCTCCGTGGTCACCGTAGCCCTGTCACGGGTTCGTCTGGACCGCCGGCACCTCGGTGGGCGTCACGGCGTCCGCCTTGACCGCACGGCGCAGGATCAGGAAGAACAGCACGAACGAGCCGGTGAGGATCATGTGGCCCAACCCCGAGATGCCGGCGATCATCGGCGAGGTCGCGAAGGCGACGCCGAGCACCTGTAGCGTGCCCTTCACCAGCATCATCACGAAGGTCAGGGCGAGCCCGGCGTTCCAGAACAGCAGGAACAGCCGCAGGCGACGGTCGCCATCCAGGCTGAACACCTTGGTGAGGGCCAGCACCACGAGCAGGATCGTCGTCCCGAGAGCCAGCGCGTGCGTGTGCGCCACTGCCAACTGGGTGGCGCCGGTGAAGTCGTTCTGCCTGGTCAGTTCGCGGTAGTACAAGCCGGAGGCCAGGCCGAGGAAGGTCCAGACGGCGGCGGACGAGAACAGCTTGGAGATCATGTGTTCCTTTCGGATTCGAGGGTCAGACAGCGGAGCCGAGCGCTCCGGTGATGTAGGGCAGCAGCCACACTCCCCAGACGGCCAGGGAGAACCGGTGGAAGACCAACCGGTCGGCCTCCCGGTTGCGGATCAGGACGACGAGGGCCCAGGCGAAGTGCACCGCCATCAAGGCGAGGGCCACTGCGCCGGTGACGGCCATCACGCCGGTGAGGGCGCTGGTGGCGCCGGCAGGGCCGGAGTCGGCGGCGATGACGCTCATCACGGCGGTTCCAGCCGCATCGAACGTGAGCCCGGCGCCGAACAGGGTGGCGTGGCCCCAGCGGAGCCGGCCGGCGCGGCGTTCGGACCACACCCCTGCCGAGTACAGGACGAGCGCGGAGGTGATCAGGCCAACAGCGAATACGAGCATGACTCCATGGTCGGGAAATCCTGGTGGGGCTTCCACGGCGCCGTATCCATCGTTCGATGGAGTGGTGATGGGAGGGGTCGTGGACGTGGGCCGGTCCCTCCGCGCGGCAGTGGTCGGTAGCCGATGCGTCTTGGGCGTTCCCAGGGACGTCGCACCGCCCCATCGCCTGGACCGCGAGATGCTCGTCGGTGACCGGAAGGAGACAAGGGCGAGGTAACCCGCATCCGTCCTGGACGCATCGTCAGAACCCGAGCGAGGGGCTTCGTCCAGCCTGGATTTGAGCCCTTAGTAGCCGATGCTCCACCCCTCGACGAGACCGCGTGCGTAGGCGGCCTGCGCCACGTGGGCGACAGCGTCGTCGATGAGGCTGACCAGGCGAACCCCGCGCGTAACGGGAGGATCCCACCGGGTGTCGACCACGGCGTCCAGGTCGGCCGCCTCCAGATCCGCGACGTAAGCGACGAGCGCCTCCACCACATCGCGGAGGTACTCGAACAGCAGCTCAGGGTCTTCCACACTCAAGCTCGCAACTCGTTCGGGGGTGTCACCGAAGCCGATGTCTTTCGGACCTCGGGGGATGCCCAAACGGGTGGCCCACCCGCCGCCGCTCCACACTTGGTCGGTGCCGGTGAGATCGGACAGTTGTGCGTCCATCTGGCGGGCCGCGTGCCAGACGAGCCAGGCGATCGAACTGCCGCGCCCCCCAGCGCTGGCGTGCAGGGTCTGGGTGGTGATGCCGCGCAGTGCTTGCCGGGCTGCAAAGACCGGACGCCGTGCGGCGTCGATGAGAACGTCGGAGTGATCCATACCCGATCATCCCAAACAGCGCCCAGGGCACGGTAAGCCACCGCTCGGCCTCGCGGCGCAGTGCGTGTACCACTGTAGGTTTGGCCCATGACGACAAGGACCATCACGCCCCCCGAGCAGGGCCGGTTGCGCACCCTCAATCTGGCGGCCGCGGCGCTGCACCTCGCGCAGGCGATCGCAGTGGTGGTTCTGGCCACCGATTTCGCACTCCCGATCACCGCGTCGTACTTGGCCGGTCCGCCCGGGACGCCGCCCGGCCCCGCGACGACCCTGTTCGATCTCCCCACCGGGCTGGCGGTTGCGGGCTTCTTGTTCCTGTCCTTCCTGGCGCACCTGATCGTCGGCACCGTGTGGTTCCGGAACTACATCGGCGACCTGTCGCGGCAGATCAACCGGGCCCGCTGGGTGGAATACTCCCTGTCGTCGACGCTCATGATCGTGATCATCGCCCAGTTGGTGGGCATCACCGACGTCACCGCCCTGATCGGAATCGGTGGGGCGAACATCTCGATGATCCTGTTCGGCTGGCTGCAGGAGAAGTACGAACAGGCCGGCGGGCATGGGTGGCTGCCTTTCATCTTCGGCTGCATCGCCGGCGTGGTTCCTTGGCTGGCGATCCTCTTCTACACGATCGCCCCCGGCTCGGATGCCGAACCTCCCGGCTTCGTCTACGCGATCGTCGTCTCGCTGTTCCTGTTCTTCAACGTCTTCGCCCTCAACCAGTGGCTGCAGTACCGGGCCAAGGGCCGGTGGGCCGACTACCTCGTGGGCGAACGGGGTTACATAATCCTCAGCCTGGTCGCGAAGTCCCTGCTGGCCTGGCAGATCTTCGGGGGGACGCTCGCCGCGTAATCAAAGTCAAGGGGTCCCCAGGGCGATGGCGCGGCCGAAGGTCCCCGGGTCATCGAGTATCCGCACAATGTGTCCGGCGACATCGGCCCGGGCGATCCTGGCCTTCATGGGACGGCCGTCAGCGGTCTCCTGCGCCACGTAGGAACCAGTGGCAGGGCTGTCAGTCAACCCACCCGGCCGCACTATCGTCCAGTCCAACCCGGACGCAGCTGCGGTGGCCTCCTGCTCGGCGTGGTCGGCCAGGGCGCGACCCAGCACAGCCCGAGCGAACACGCGTGCGGGGCCGGGCATCAACTCCATCGAGTCGCCCACCCCGAGTGACGATTGCAGGATCAGCCGCCGGACACCTGCCTCCCGCATAGCTGCGATGACGCTGCGGGTGACTTCCGCGCGGTTCCGGTTGGACCCGGTCGAGCCGCCCACGGTGACGACCACCGCGTCGGCCCCGGTCACGGCAGCCCGGGCTGTCTCCGGGTCCAGGGCATCGCCCTTGAGATCCCGCACACCCTCGACCCCCGCCCCGCCGCTCCGGGACAGACAAGTCACCTCGTGGCCGGCTTCGGCCGCCATCCGCACCACCTGCGCGCCCGTCCCACTGTTTCCGCCCACCACCGTGATCTTCATGGGTTCATTCAACCAGCCGGGCGAAGGTGCGCAGCCCGCGAGCAGCGCGGGTGCTCCGGTCGTCAGGAAATGATGGCTGCGCGCACCTGGGCGCGCAGCGGCTTCCCCAGCATGCTCTTGGGTAGTTCCTCCAGCGCGACGAAACGGCGCGGCACCTTGTACGCGGCCAGCCGCCCTCTGCACCACTCCTCGAGGCGGTCCGGGTCCACACTGCGCCCGGCCAGCGGGACGACCGCCGCGATGACACGTTCGTCACCGCGCCCCGTGGGCTCGCCGACGACGGCCACCTCGGCCACGTCGGGATGCGAGACGAGCGCCTGCTCGACTTCGCTGGGGGACACGTTGAAGCCGCCCGTGATGATGATCTCCTTCACCCGGTCGACCAGAGTCGCGAACCCGTCGGCGTCGACGCGGACGACGTCGCCGGTGCGCAGCCACCCGCCGGGCAACAGGGTGGCGGCCGTCTCGGACGGGTTGTTCCAGTAGCCGCCGAACACCTGCGGCCCCTTGAGCAGCAACTCGCCCTGGTCACCTTGGGGCACCTCGCGGGTGGGGTCCTCGACATCGACGACGCGCATCCAGGTGCTCGGAAACGGAATGCCGATCGTGCCGGTTCGCCGGGTCGGCCAGAACGGGTTGCCGAGGGCCACCGGCGCGGACTCGGTCATGCCGTAGCCCTCCACGAGCAGCCCGCCGGATTCGGATTCCCACAACTCGGCCACCTCGTCGGGCAGCGTCATCGCGCCGGAGATGCAGAACTTGGCCGTCTTCAGCGAGATGCCACGCTCGCGGGCGCGCTCTGCCGTGCGTTGGTAGATCGTCGGCACGGCGCAGTAACTGGTGGGCGGATGGGTGCGCGCAGCGTCCAGTACCTGGTCGACGTCGAAGGTCAGGAACAGCACCTGCCGCGCGCGCCGCAATACGCCGTGGGTCATGTGCAGCGTCATCCCGAACGCATGGAAGAAGGGAAGCACCGCGTAGAAGGTCTCCTCGCCGTCGCGGGCGTCCCTCATCCAGGCGGCCCCCTGTTCGGCGTTGGAGTAGAGATTGAAGTGACTGAGCATCGCCCCTTTGGACTTGCCCGTCGTGCCCGAGGTGTACTGGATCACGGCCAGGTCGTGGACGCCGGGACGCGGGTGGGAGGCGTCCAGCGCCGGCCCGCGCAAGACGCTCCGCCAGGGCGTCCCGCGAGGCGGGCGGGCCGTCAGCTTCGCCCGGAGGGAGCGGAGTTTCGGCACCGGAAGAGCGAGGGCAAGCCGCTTGACCGGGGGGAACGCGTCGAGCAGGTGCACCGCGATGACCACATCGAGGGTGATGCCATCGAGCTTCTCGACGGCCTTGTCCCACGCGATCGCGACCCGGGCGCCGTGGTCGGCGAACAGCACGGACAACTCGGGGGCAGTGAAGAGCGGGTTGTGCTCGACGACGACGGCGCCCAGCCGCAACACGGCGTAGAACGCGACCAGGTGCTGCGGGCAGTTCGGCAGCAGGATCGCCACCCGGTCTCCTGCCCGCACCCCGCGACTACGCAGGCCCTCGGCCAGCCGGGCCACCTGGTCGGCGAGTTGAGCGTAGGTGAGTTCTGCATCGAAGAACTGTGTCGCCACCGCATCGCCCCCTACTGAGCAGGACTCCTCGAACATCTCCACCAGGCTCGTGGTCGGATAGTCGATGCGGGCCGCCACTCCCGGCTGGTAATGCCGCACCCAGGGCTGAGGATCGTCGAAGTCGCTGTCGAAGCTGGTCACGCCCAGCATCCTAGGGCCCAGGGCGTTGCCGTCTGGCACGGGGAAAGAGGGCGACCCCGGGGGTTGGGCGTGAGGTGCCGGACACACGCCGTGACCTCTTGCAGCCGCACGCAGTTGGAGTACGTTTGAACGTGGTTTCAACAACCACAAGGCGTGGGTGTGACGACCGAGTAACGGAGCTTCCATGGATGTCATCGAAACCACGAAGCTGACCAAGTATTACGGCAAGTCGCGGGGCATCGAAGACCTCGACATGGCCGTCCGTGAGGGTGAGATCTACGGCTTCATCGGACCGAACGGCTCGGGCAAGTCCACGACAATCCGGACATTGCTCAATCTCATCTATCCCACCAGCGGGTCCGCGACGGTCTTCGGTAAGGACATCGCCAAGCACGGAGCCGAGATCCGCCAGGAGGTCGGCTACCTGCCTTCGGAGGTCTTCTACTACGACGACATGCGCGCGATCGATCTGCTCAAGTATTCGGCGAGCTTCTACGGCAAGGACGCCAAGGAGACCGGCCGGCGCATCACCGAACTGGCCGAGCGGTTCAATCTGGACCTCAAGAAGAAGATCGACGACCTTTCGTACGGCAACAAGAAGAAGGTCGGCATCATCCAGGGTCTTGCCCATCGGCCGAAGCTGATCATTCTCGACGAACCCACGGGCGGCCTCGATCCGCTGATCCAGCAGGAGTTCTTCGGACTTCTGCGGGAGGAGAACCAGAACGGCGCGACCGTGCTCTTCTCGTCCCACATCCTGTCGGAGGTGCAGAAGCTCTGCGACCGGGTCGGGATCATCAAGGACGGCTCGATCATCAAGGTCGAGCAGATCAAAACCCTGTTGGAGAACGCGACCAAGCGCTTCAAGCTCGAGACGGCGGCGCCGGTGGCGCCGGACCTCTTCCGGTTGGACGGTGTGAGTGACCTGGCCGTGACCGACCAGACGGTGAGCTTCCTTTTCCGCGGACGCATCAACGACGTGACGAAACTGCTGGCGCAGGTCGATCTGGTGGACATGCAGGTCGAAGAGCCGGACCTTGAGGAGATCTTCCTTCACTATTACCAGAAGGAGGAGTAGGTGAAGCTCTTCCTGCGCGAGCTCACGGCCTACCGGAGGTCCACCCTGATCTGGGCCGTCTCGTTGGCGGCGCTCGTGCTCCTCTTCATGGCGATGTACCCGAGTTTCAGCAGTGACGTCGAGGGGCTGCGCAGGGTGTTGGAGCAGTTTCCGCCGGCCATCAAGGCCGCTTTCAACCTCACCGCTGAGACGTTCCTGAGCGCCGCGGGCTTCTACGGGTACGTGCTCGGCTTCGCCACGCTGGCGGCGGCTATCCAGGCCACCAACCTCGGAGCCGGGGTCATGTCGAAGGAGTCCGCGGGCAGGACGGCGGACTTCCTGCTCGTCAAGCCGGTATCGCGCGCTCGGGTGGTCACGGCGAAGTTGGCGGCGGTGTTCCTGGCGATCCTCGTCACCAACGCGGTCTTCGTGGCCGTCTCCTACGGGGGTCTCGCCCTGGTGGCCCCCGACGAGTTCGAGCCGGTCACGGTGCTGTTGCTGGCGTCCACGATGTTCTTGGTGCAGATGGTGTTCCTTGCCCTGGGGGCGCTTCTGGGCGTGGCGCTGCCCAAGGTGAAATCCGTGGTGGCGGTCTCACTGCCCATCGTGTTCGGGTTCTTCATCATCGGTGCTCTGGGCGACGTGCTCGGCAATGACGAGGTGCGGTACGTGTCGCCGTTTCGATACTTCGAACCGTCCTACATCATCCAGAATCAGGGCCTCGACCCGAAGTATCTGGCGGTCGTGGCCGGCATCGTCGTGGTCGCCATCGCCGCGACCTACGTGATCTTTCTCAAGAAGGACATCCAGTCCACGACCTAGGTGGAGAGCATGAACATCTTCCTGCGCGAACTGAAGGCGCATCGCTGGGGGCTGCTCTTCTGGTCGCTCGGCATGATCGCCATGGTGTACATGGGCATGATGAAGTACGGCGCCTATGAGGCGTCAGGCGAGTCGGTGCAGGCGATCATGGACGCCTTGCCCAAGGCCATCGCAGCCGTCTTCGGGCTGACTGGCTTCGACCTTTCGACCGCGGCCGGCTTCTACGGCGTCCTCTTCACCTACATAGCGGTGATCGGCGCGGTGCACGCGGTGCTGCTCGGGGCCGAACTCATCGCAAAGGAGGAGCGGGACCACACGTCCGAGTTCCTGTACTCGAAGCCGGCGTCCCGGGGGAAGATCCTGACGGGCAAACTGTCGGCGGGGCTGTTCAACCTCGTGGTGCTCAACCTGGTGACGCTGGTGACGTCGCTGTACGTGGTGTCCGTGTTCAACACCCAGGCGCCGTTCGACGGCGACATCATGCTGATGATGGTCGGCCTGTTCTTCATCCAGTTGGTGTTCTTCTCGATCGGGGCGGTGCTGGCGGGCAGTTCGTCCCGGCCGAGGGGGGCGTCCTCCCTGGCGGCATCGGTCATGCTCGTGACGTTTCTCCTGTCGTCGGTCGTCAACATGAACGAGAATCTCGGCTTTCTGCGGTACTTCACGCCATTCAAGTACTTCGACGCGGCGAACCTGCTGACCGACCACGCGCTCGATCCGGTCTTCGTCGCACTGTCGGTCGTGATCATCGCGGCCGGCGTGGTGGGTACCTATCGGTTCTATACGGCACGTGACCTCGCCGTCTGAGGTCGCGTGAGGGGGGCGGCCAGGACGCGACTCAGCGGCTCTGCAGGTATCTGAGCGCAGCTTGAGCAGTGCGGCGTCCTGACAGCAATGCGCCCTGGATCGACGCTCCCTCGACGTGGTCGCCCGCAACGAAGAGCCCGCCACCGAGGTCGATCTCGGGACGGTTCATGCCCGGGGGGATCGCGGGAAGGCTCCTGGCGATCTCATGCCGGGCGACGACCCGCCAGTCGGCGGCGAACCCGCCGTACAGGATCTCGGCGTGGGCGCGGACATCCGCTTCCGTGACAGCGGCGCCGTCGAGCACCACCGAACACTGGATCAGGTGCTGGAGCTGAGGGGCATAGCTCGGGACGACGTTGCTGACCACCGCCGTGTTCACCACCGGACCCCGGCGATCGGCGTCCACGAGAAGGAACGGAAGGTCAGTGGGGGCTTCGTCAGCCGCAAACCACCACGTTGCCAACCCGCGCATGGGCACTGCCGGTGACGCAGTCAGGGCCGTCAGATCCACGGGATCGACTGCGACGATCGCCGCTCGCGCGTCCAGCGGCGCCTCGGCCGTGCTGACCCTGACACCGCGCGCTTGCCGGGTCACGGCGTCCGCGCGCTGGGACAGGCGCACGTCCAGCCCCGCGGCCAACTGCGCCGGCATCGCGGCCATGCCTGCTGCGGGCAGCGCCGGAGTGCCCCGCAGGAACCAGCCGACCAACGAGCGTGTGAAGGCGGCAGAGGTTTCGGCGCGTGTGTCTGCCAACACCCCGGACAAGAACGTCTCGGTCACAGCGCGCAGGGGCCCGGAGAAACCCGCACCGTCGAAAGATTCGGCCAGTGTCCGGTCGCCGGTGCGGGACTGCGAACCCGCCGCCCACGCGGCCAACGCCCCCAGTTGGGGAGGCCGCAGGTACCTGCTGCCGAGCGCTCGCAGGGCCGTCAGCGGGTGCCGAGTCGGGTCCGCCAGCACTGTCAGTCGCTGGGTGTCCCGGACGGCAACGCCGCGTCCGAAGGCATGCAGATGAAGGGGCCCGATGTCCAGGGCCGCGCGCACCTCGGGGTAGCGGGGGTTGAGGAGTTGGAACCCGCGATCGACGAGGAACCCGGACACCTTGTCAGTGCGCACGCGCCCGCCTACCCGGTCTTGGGCCTCCAGCACGATGACCGTGCGTCCGGCCGCGGTCAGAACCCGGGCGGCTCGCAGCCCCGCCAATCCAGCGCCGATGACTACGACGTCGGCGTCCATGGAACTCCCCTCGTGTCCCGCAGGTGGCCGGACCATCGCCCCGCGCCTGCACCCGTCCTTGCTGCCAGCGTAAACCCACAGTTGCGGCGAGCCGAGGTTGTCTGCTCCTGGATCATTCGCGGCCGTGCAGCGACTCCGCGGTCTTGTGCGGGCAGGATCCGGCCACCATGCTGGGGGTGCGGATGCGCCGGCGTCCGCTGATAACCGGGGAGGCCCAATGTCCACTCCCGCGGCCGAAGGCGGCCCGCACGCGTTGATCATCGTTCAGAATCTGCCGGTGCCGCTCGACAGGCGGGTGTGGCTGGAATGCCAAGCCCTCGTATCCAACGGGTACGACGTCAGCGTCATCTGCCCGAAGGGTCCCGGGGATCCCCGGCGCCAGGAACTCGAAGGTGTCCACATCTACAAGTACGCGCCCCCGCCGATGGCGAAAGGCTTGCCCGGTTACGTCTTCGAGTTCATCTACTGCTGGCTGCGGACGGCGCTGCTGTCGCTGGTCGTTTGGGGCCGCAGGCCCTTCACCGTCATGCAGGCGTGCAACCCGCCCGACACCTACTGGCTGCTGGCCTGGCTGTGGCGGCTGCGCGGCGTCCGGTTCATCTTCGATCACCACGACCTGAACCCCGAACTGTTCCTGTCGCGCTTCGGTGAGCCCTCCTCGGTCCGCGAACGGATCCAGTACCGGGGGCTGCTCTGGCTCGAGCGCATGACACTGGTGATGGCGGACAGGATGATGTCCACGAACGAGTCGTACCGGCGAACAGCGATCGAGCGCGGGGGGCTCCAGCCCGATCTGGTGACTGTGGTGCGCAGCGGCCCGGACACCCGGGCCATGCGACCGCTGCGGCCGGACGCCCGTGGCGCCGCCAAGGCAACCACCGCCGAGTCGGGGGACGCGCCACCTGCTCGGTTCGAACTGGTCTATCTGGGCATCATGGGGCCGCAGGACGGGGTCGACCTGCTGCTCGACATAGTGGACGAACTTGTGCATCGGCGCGGGCGTAGAGACGTCCACACCACGCTGCTGGGTTTCGGGGATTGCCTGGAGGACCTGCGTGCGCAGTGCACCCGGCTGGGTTTGGACCCCTGGGTGACGTTCACCGGCCGCGTCGACCGCGACCAGATAGCCGAATACCTCAGTGCGGCGGACATCGGCCTCGGACCCGACCCCAAGACGCCACTCAACGACGTGTCCACCATGAACAAGACGATGGAGTACATGGCCTACTGCCTGCCGTCCGTGGCGTTCGACCTCACCGAGACCCGGGTGTCGGGAGGCGACGCAGTGTTGTACGTACCCAGCGGCGATCTCGGCGCCTTTGCGGACGCCGTCGAGAAGTTGCTGGACCACCCGGAACTGCGTGTCGAGATGGGGTTGCAGGCGCGGAGGAGGGTGGCGTCCGAACTGGATTGGCGGCCCCAGGCGGTTGCCTACGTGAGCGTGTTCGACGCCGTCACCGGTCATCGCTCACCGTCGGGCCAGTCGGAGCAACCGTTCAGCGAACCCCCAGCCGGGTCCGACCGTCACGGACGGCCCTACGTCGACTTGGGCGATGAGCACGAACTTCGTCACTACATCGCCAATCGTGGCAGGAACACCGAGTGACCCCAGACACCATGCAGCGGGATCAGTCCTCGTGGGCCATCATCTTCAACTTCCACGGCATCGGCCCGCCCGATGCGAGCGTCCCTCGGGACGAACGACCGTACTGGTGCCGATCGGAGGAGTGGCCACAATTTGCTGACGCCATCGCGGGGCTGCGTGACCGTGGCGTCCCGGTGGCGCTGACGTTCGACGACGGGAACCTCAGCGACGTCACCGAGGCGCTGCCGGCTCTGGTCGAACGCGGGCTCGTGGCCACCTTCCACCCCTGCGCCGGCAGGATCGGCCTGCCCGGCTACCTCTCCGCGGACCACCTTGCTTCCCTGCGAGAGGCAGGCATGCGGATCGGCAGCCACGGCTGGACGCACGTCGACCTGCGGGGTGTAGATGATTCGACCCTGGTGCAGGAGTCCGACGGCTCCCGGCGCGCCCTGGCCGAGGCGTCCGGCGGCCCTGTGGACGAGTTCGCGATCCCGTTCGGCAGTTACGACCGGCGCGTGCTCGCGGCGTTGCGTGGGTATCGCCGTGTCTACACCAGCGATCGCGACCGGACGAAGCGCGCTGCCTGGCTCCAACCGCGGTATTCCTACACGCGCGACTGGGCGCCCGAGACGGTGACCAGACTGGCAACGCAGACCCCTCGGCCTTTGCCGCGGTTCAAAGGCATGCTCGTGAGGGCGGTCAAGCGTCTGCGCTGAACTCCGCGCGCGCCAGGTGCCAGATCGCGCCGGCTAGACCGACCAGCAGGAAGGTCAGCCCGGCGACGATCCGGAAACTCAAGGCGTCGAACGTGAAGAAGGCGGTGAGTACCCCGGCGAGAGACGCGGCGACGGCCAACGGGAGGTGGTTGGAACGCGGGTCCGTGATCCTCGTGCGCGCCGAGAGGCTGACGATCAGGTGAGTGGCAACGAGGAGGACGAACGCCGCCGTTCCTACGATTCCCAACTCGAGGAGGAACATGAGGGCTTGGTTGTCGAGGGTGCGGAAGTAGAACGGCACCCAAGTGAACAAGCCCTGCCCGAAGAACGGACGTTCGCTGACCATCCGGATGACGACTTCGTAGTCGGCCGTCCGCCCCGCGATGCTCGGGTCGTCAGCGAGATTGGTAAACAGCGACTGGATCGTGCCGAGCAGGCCCGGGAAGACAGCCCTGGCCGCCACAGCGGCGATGGGGACGATGATGATCGCCCACACGCGACGCCGCATCGGCCAGCCCAGCAGCAGCACCACCAGTGCGACAGCCATCACCACGATCGCCGAGCGGGAGACGGACATCAGGACAACGGCCGAGATCATGATCGTCTGCACCCAGGGGATCGCCTTGCGGAGGTGCAGGCTGCGGTGGAGGGCCAGCGGGAGGATGCCGGCCATGACGACGCCCAACTCGATAGGGTGCCCGGCCGTGACGACAACCCGGTTGACGACCGAGCGCGTGAAGGTGTTCTGCTCCATGAGCGAGGACAGTCCGGGGATGCGGAACCAACTCGCGACGTCGGCGCCCGTGAAGTACTGCAGGAAACCGAGAGCGGCTACGAACGTCCCGAATCCGACGATCCAAGCAACTATGCGCTCCAAGTCCTTCCAGGATCGCGGTGCTTCGGCCGTCAGCAGCACGACGCCGAGCCAACCGGCCAACGCGAGCAGTCCGCGGTTGCTTGCACTCTCCATGGCCACGTTCAACTGATCCAGTGGGACGCTGCGCCAGAGGCGGTCCGAGGATTGATGGATGTCGGCCGGTTGGTACCAGCCGGTGATGTGCCCGATGGAATAGCTGAACAACACGCAGCAAGTCAGAATGGCCACCGTGACGCGGGTGGGCGACCATCCGCGGCGGTGGTTCAACCCGCCGACCGTGAAGCACACCCACAGCAACAGGCCGGCGATGGCGACGAGGTTGGCGGGGGTGCCGGGAGCGCCGATCTGGGGTACAACCAGGCGGGTCGGGATGCACAGCAGGAGTCCGGCGTAGACGATCGGCGCCCAGATGGCGGGGATCCGGACGCCGTTAGGGAAGAACCTCCGCGTCGCGGCGCGCCGGGGCCGGCGGACCTTGCGTCTGTGGCTGGGCGCGACCCCTACGGCAGCCTCAGGACGTCGGGGCATCGACGGGCCCCCGAGAGCGGCGATCGACCAGGAACGCAACCAGCAGGGTCATGAGGCCCCCCGCCGCTGCGGCGCCGCCGGCCGCCTGCAACCTGCCACCTCCCATGGCCTGAGCAGTCTCGTCGACACCTGCCGTCCGGAAGTGGGCGCGCTGGCGCGCGGGCACCTTCTCTTCGTCCTGGACGCGGTCGAGTTCCTTCCTCAGCCTCTCGATCAGGGCGTCGCGCGTGGCGATGACGTTGTCGGGATCGACGTCGGTGACGCTGATGTTGACGGTGGGTTCGCCCCGCTCGACTCCTACGGTGTAGTTCGCCGTGAATCCCGCTTCGCCCATCGACCGCCTGAACAACTGGGTGCTCGGAGCGGTCGCCACGTGGGCCGCCAAAATGTTGAGCCCGTTAGGGAGGTACAGGAAGGGGCTGTTGGGAAGTTCGGCACCCGAGGCGCCGGGAGGAAGCAGCAACAACAACTGGGCGTTGGTCTGGAAGGACCGTGGCGACTGCGAGTAGACGTACGCGGCCACCCCCGAGGTGAGGATGATTCCGAGGAACAGGATTACCCACTGTCGAAGCAACAACCGCGCACCGACGGCGAGATCCATCACGTCTCCGATCGTCCGAATGGAGGGAGTCCTGGCTGTGTCCCGAGCATACACACACCCCGAATGCTCGTGCTCAGTGTGCTACAAGGGCCGACAGCCTGCTTGTGAACACAGCGATGCGCTCCTGGGCCTTACGGTTGCCGGCGGCGACCGCGGTCGACAGGGCGCTTCGGTTCCTGACGTGCTCGAGAGTCGACTCGACCGCCTGCCGCGTCGCCTCGCGGGAGAGATCGACCAGCACGGGGTAGCCAAGACTGCCGAAGAATCCGGCGAACTTGCGACTGTAGGCGACAGGGACGGTGGGGACACCGCTGGTGAACGAGGCGATCGTGGCGTGCATGCGGGATCCGACGAAACAGTCCATGCGGCTGATGTACGACTTGGCCTCCACCGGGCTGGCGAACCGCGGAGCGAGCACGCAGCCGGGGTACTCCTGCAGCAAGGCCCCCGAGGCCGCGACGTCGTCCTCGTCGGCTGCGTCTCCGCGCGAAAGAACGTGGGGAACGAGGTGAACCTCGACGCCCTCTGCCAGGAGGCCCGCGACGACGCCCCGGCAGAACTCCCGGTAGTCCGTCCGTAGCGCGAACTGGTTGCGTCCGGTGTAGCCGCCGTTCCACAGGAGTCCGGACACGTTGAACCCGACGCGCGGACGTTCGCCGGCGGGCAGAACGTAACGTGATGGGTCCCACGGGAGGGTCACCGCGACGTCGGTGGCGACGTGCACCTCGCGTTCGACGACTCTTGACAGGAAGTCGCGCGAGGGTTCGTCCCGGGTGAACACGAGGGCTGCTCGGGTAAGAACGTGCTTCACCAGCGGCAGCGTGACGCGGCCGCTGAACGGGCCGAAGGTCTGAGGGGCGAGCACGAGCGGCACGCGGCAGGCCAGCGCAAGTTCCTTGTCGGCAAGCTTCTTGAGGATCCGCTTCGTGCCGTAGATGTCGGAGAAACTGTCGCCGCCGGTGAAGTCCAGGATGGCATCGCACTCACGCATTCGCGCCGCCAACTTGAGCATGGCAACCGGGTTCTTGCGGCGGAACGGCACGGCGCGGAACCGCTTCCCCGTGACGCCCAGACTCTCTGCCATGCGGTCGAGTTCGGTCTGCGAGTTGATGGAAAACAGGATGATGTCGGCGTCCCCCGGCACGATTTCGTCGAGGATTCCTACAACTCCGTAGGTCAGCGCGGCGAGGCCCATGTTCGCGGTGTCGCACTGCACACCCATCAGACCTATGCGCGTAGGGGCTTGCCGTTCGGCGGGCTTGCGGGTGGACTCGTCCTTCGCCCAGGTGAGGCTCGACCTTGGGCCCCGCCGCGCGGCCACGGCCGCCCATAGGCTGAGCGCGGCGTACACGATGCCCGCGGGCGCGAGCCGGGGGTTGGGGAGTACCACGTCACGCAACCAGGACAGGCGGTCGGCCGGGCGCACGGCGGACGTGGGCACTTCCTGCGCGGCACGCATGGCGGCATTACCCCGGCGGACCCGCACGAGCCGCCGGAGGAGGGCGGTCGTCGTGAAGGGCGTCTCCACCACCACCTCCACTGCCGGCACGACGGTGCGCTCGGCGGTGGTGAAGAGAGAGTCGAGAAACAGGTCGTCGGCCACCATGACCGGGAAGGTGCCGAACCGGGCGCGGCCCAATTCGGACAAGGCGATGAGCCCGCGTCCGAAGAGGCCGTCGGTGAACACCGGCAGGCGCTGATTGATCGCGAAGTAGGCCCGCACCGGGAGGGCGCGTCCGTCCAGGGCGAGGCGGCGTCCGGGCACCGCGACCAGCGCACCGGTGGCGTCGAGTGCGGACAGCAGCGCAGCTATGCCGCCGGGGGGCACGGTAATGTCGGCGTCCAGGTAGATGCGCGGGAAGGTCGTTGCCACGGCGTCGCCGGCGTTGAGGGCGACCGCCTTACCAGCCTCGGTGAGTTCGACCACTCTGACACCGCAGCTGCGCGCCACCGCGGCGGTGTCGTCGGTGCAGCCGTTGGCGACCACGATTATCTCGTGCGGGCGATCTGCGGTGCCGGACAAGAGGGCATCCAGCGTGCGCCCCAGCACCGTCGCCTCGTTGTGTGCCGCGATGACGATGCTGGCCATAGCATTCCCTTCGGAGCCGCGCCGGTGGTGCATGGATTCTATGCCGCCCGGGTCACCTCGGCCCCTCGTGCGACGCGGAAATGGCAAGTGCCCCCGCTGGTGGGCGGGGGCACTTGTGGTGTTTTACCTCATGGGCGGACGGGGGTGCCGTCGTCGAAGAGGTTGTTGGTCCAGACGTTGCCGGGGGCGCTGGAGTCG
>WBZS01000738.1_pt1 | contig 34292 bp, 25 predicted proteins | sample 5204201 | NCBI WGS metagenome assembly WBZS01 (sample SAMN12344357, study PRJNA552823) | activated sludge metagenome | biome: Activated sludge suspended growth; feature: Nitrification reactor; material: Wastewater; isolation source: activated sludge from nitrification reactor of wastewater...
TGCAGGCGAATTAGATTGGCGACACGGGCAAGACTCAATCCGTATTCTTGCAACGTACTTTCCGGAATCTCAACGGCGATCTCGTAAGGCTTTGCAGCCACGATGTCTGCCGAAGAAACCGCAGGGCCCGTCGGTTGAAAGAGTCCCTTGAATGGAGCGCGAATCCAACTCTTCGGGGGTACCGCTGGCAAGTCCAACAATTCCTCCCGCACGTCTTCGACCAGGCGACGCATGGCAATTTCTTGATTCAGTTGCTCGTTTGGGTCGCCTGAGCGTTCGGGTCCGACCAAGCCAATACTGATCGCTGGTGCGCGGAATACAATTTGTTTGACTTCAGGCCTTTCGCTGCGGGGAGGAAAGGTTGAGATCTGCTGAATTTGCGATTGAACATCGTCCAAAACCTTTTTCGGATCGCTGATGCTTCCCTCAAGCTCCATAATCACGTAGCCGAAGTTTTCCTGGGAAACGCTGCTTACCTTTTTTATGCCATCGACATTGGTTACAGCGGCTTCGATCTTCTGGCAAATGCTCTTTTCAACCTCTTCTGGAGTGGCACCCGGGAAGGGCACGGAAACGAGCAGAATTTCCAGTTCAAATTTCGGGAATACCTCTCGCGGCATCACGATCAAACTAATTGCACCGATTGCAACCAGCACGATTACGAAAACATTCAGCGCGGGGGAATTGTCGATTCCCCATTTGATTAGTGAACGCATTTCAAAGTTCTACCTGAAAATTTATGGTGCTGGTTTTTATTGTGGCGACTTGGAATCCGTTTTCACGGCATCTTTTGTTGCGTCGGCGGGGGCGGAAGTCGCAGCAGGAATTTCGGCTTGTTCGTCACTGATAATCATTACTTCACTGCCTTCGCTGGGTTGCCCGATTGGAGAAATGACGACTTTATCGCCTGGCTGCAATCCCCCATCTTCAAGTCGCACGATCGCCAATTGCAGTTCTTCGTTGCCATATTTGGGATCAACTGCGGTTGTGTTATTAACAATCTTGACACGATGTTGACGAAGGCGATTGTTGGCGACGGACCAAACAAAACTACCTGAACGGATCGCCTTGGCGGGAAAAATCAAATGACTTGCAGAATCCGCACGTGAGTCCGGCGGAACTTCAATTCGGCACTTTACGAACATGCCGCGGACAAGCGTTCGGGAACCCCGCTCGGTTCCCACGACAGGCTTCGCCACGATAATTCGCACCGGGATGGTCTTCGTCATTTTGTCGAGGCCAATACCATCGAATCTTTCCAAGGTTCCAACCCATTGTATGTCGGGTTCGCGTGGATCAAAAACCTTGACGTTCATTTTTGGAAGTTCGTAGGCAATGCGACGCAAGTCGTTCGCATCAATATTTCCAGGCGTTGGGGCCACATTTTGTTTAATCCAGTTGAGGTCAGTCATCGTCAGGTTGCAAATGACTTCAGCATTTTCGGTGGCTTCGAACGTCAACAGAATAGTCCCGGGTGAAACAAAATCTCCCTTCTCAACACTCTCTTTGACAACAACTCCATCATCCGGAGCCACAACATTCGTTTTCGCCAGATTGAGTTTGGAACGTTCCAGTTTTCGCAAGGACAATTCCAAGGCACTCCTGACACGTTCCAGGCGAGCGTCAGCCGTTAGTTTGTTGTTTTGCCAAGTGCTGAGTTGTGATTGCGAAGTAAGCAATCCCCGTTTCGATTGATCCAGTTCGGTGCTGGAAACGACGTCCTTCAATCGATGATTGCGCTCGAACTCTTTTTGCAGCAATACAAGTTCCTGTTGAGCGATCTCAATCCTTTCCGAGATTCCCAAAAGCTCTTTTTCCGTTTCCACGATCAAGTTTTTGGATTGAGCAACCTCAGCATCGAGTGTTTTTACCTCGAGTTCGTAACTTTCCCTGTCGATGACGAGCAAGGGGGTGCCTTTTTTGACATAGGTACCGGCATCGCATTCGTGAAACTTTTCTGTAAGTCGTCCGCCGACTTCCGCAGCTACCTTGATTTCCTTGAAAGGGACAACCGTGCCGGACACGACCAAGTCCAAGTTCCCAACGTAAGGTTTTGCTGAATACACTTCGACCTTGGGGATCATTGTGTCGCTGGCTTTGTTGGCCGGGGGACTCTTCATAAAATAGAGCGCCGAGGCAAAGCCGATGCTGCCTGCGACGATCAAGAGCGAAACTGCAGTTTTTACGATTTCGCCAATCGTCGAAAACTTTGTCGATTTAGCCGCCTTGTCCATGAGTTGTCGTCTTAAAAAAAGTTATTTGATACTTAAGTGTTGATAAGATTCAATTCCTGCGACCGAAAACCGCGCGATATGTTCCGCGATGGCCTCAACCTGGAAATTGCGGTCGAGGCTTTCTGGGTCCGTCAACATTCGCACGATGGGACCTGCCAACCGATAATGCAAACATTGTCCAATAATGCTAAATCCAATTTTCAATCGTTGCTCTTCGACCAAGGGTACATTCGCGATGCGATCGATCAATCGCAACAAATTCTGGAAATAGGGACGAAAATGACTGTCGACAATCTCCTGACACGCGTTACCGGGGAACAAGAATTCATTCGTCAACAATTGAAGCTGCCAGTCGGGTTGCCCACCGATTCCCAATTTGTTTAACAAAACTGCAATGAACTTCCGCAGAAGCTCAGTCGGTTCCAAGGATTCTCCCATGGCTGGGAACGACATGCTTCCACTTTGTTGTTCCTGCGCGAGTTTCACCGCTTCAATGTAAAGGTTTTCTTTGTCGCCAAAATAATAGTTGATGCTTGCCAGATTTACCCCGGCAGCTTCCGAAATGTCGCGGACAGTTGCCCCTTGGTAGCCGTTTTTTGCAAAAATAGGTCCGGCTGCAAACAAAATTCTCTGCTTAGTCGATTCTTCGTTCATTTCAATTGACCCTAATAGTTAGCGGGCTGAAGATTTCAAACCCGCGTTTCGATCCTATATGCAACTGAAAAAAGCGATTTCTTTCAACAACGAACACGAAAAACCCGCAAAACAAGGCGAAATGTTCTCCTCGGATTCGTCGACGAAGCACCATCCGCCGCGTCTTTTCCCGAAAACTCGCGATTTTCTAGCGTCGCCAGGCACGTTTAGGACTAAGCAATTCCGGTCTTCCGAGACGTGCGGGTTTCCTTTTTAGTTTATTAAACACATGTTTTGACGCAACATCAAATTGGGATAATTGGAAAAACAAGGTGGCTTTTTTGTTGTCAATCTGGATGCAGGCTCGAATTTGAAGGCTGGCGAGTGGGTGTTTTTGGAACGATTTGGAAAAAACAGGGGAATTTACCAGCCCACGCAAGCCCTTTCAAAATTCCCTTAATCAGCGGAAACGGATAAAACTGTTCAAGGTGCCTTTTAACTAAGAGTTGAACGGTTCGAAATCCATCCAGAGCGCACAACCCCATGACGACAAGTGTTCGCATTCGATTGACTTGGTTTTTGGTTCAGTTTTCTTTCGTCTTGTTGGCCATTTCAGCGACGGCGCTTGGTTGGCAGGGAACCAAAGTGATCACGTTAAAAAACGGTTTGAGCGTCAAAGGAAATTTGGCGACCCTCAACTCCTACGTCACGGATGTCAGCGCACCGAACCCGTATAGCCCAGATGCGCCGGACAACGTCGTCTTGGTCGATGACGGCATGCGACGAATCTTTTTCAATCGTGATCGAATCGCCAATGGACCGGTCGATGAGCTTCTATCGCAAAACCTGGTCTTTGAATTGACATCACAAAAAAAACTGGCTCTGTCTGAAACGGGAGCAGAAGGCTACGCAGAGCAATTTCTAGGTGTACGGCCATTTGACGAACACGGCCATCGGGAATTATTGGTGATCTACAAGGGAAATACAGAGGCCTATGTTCAGGGGATCACCTCGATCACGCCGAATACGACAACTGTGGAAACCATGAAGGGACGTGAGTTTGGCAATCGCAGTTGGCAAATGCAATTGGCAACCAACTCGATTCCCCAGAAAGTCCTCTCTCAAGTCATGCATCGGGAAATAGCGGATCCCACAAACCCGGCCGACTATTATCGGATATTCAACATCTTCGTTTCGGCGCGAATGTACGACGCAGCTCAAGACCAATTGACGCGAATTAAAGAAAAATTTCCCGACGAAGCAGCCGAAGTCCTGTTGAAGCAACAAGGGATGCGTTCCGTCCAGTCGAGTCAACTGCTGGAAGAAATCCGCAATCGCCGTGAGGCGGGGCAGCCCAAGTTGGTGCGTTCGATTGCCGGAAAAGTCACGGACAATGAACTGGCGGAAGAAAGTCGCATTGCATTCGAGGAGCTCAAGGCCGAGTTGGAGAAGGAATCACTTAAGATCGACGAACTGCGCAAGACATTGAACAACTATGTGCAGCAGCATTTGGAAAAACTTGCGACGCCCGAGCAACAACAGGAGTTGCGCGAGTTTCTCAACGAAATCGAACAAAATCTGTCTGTTGCCAACTACGAACGCTTCGACGGATTCGTCCGTTTGCTCTCCGACCAAACGATTTCGCTCGAACAGCGTACCGCGCAAATCCTCAGCGGTTGGTACCTGGGTAGTTCTCAAACGATCGATAACTACGCGGTCGCCGAATCTCTGATTCCAGTTTATCGGCTCGTTCGGACCTATTTGAACCCCAAAACCACTCCCGTCGAACGAGCGCAAATCCTGGAACAGATCAAAAAATACGAAGGCGGGGCTCCGCAATATGTGGCAGCCATGCTCGCGCAAATGCCTCCTGTCCAACCTGTTGATTTCGCCGCGTATACGGGTGAGAAACCAATTCCACTGACGATTGATCTGCCGGATTTCCAGTCGAAACAAGTCGGGCCGTTGACTTGCACCTGCTACGTTCATTTGCCGCCGGAGTACGATCCCTACCGCAAGTACCCACTCCTGGTCGTCTTACCGTCCTATGGAAATGCCGAGCAACATTTGAGTTTTTGGTGCGGAGATTTCGATCCGAAACTGATGATGCGAACCGGCATGGCAGGTCGCTTCGGTTACATCACGGTTGCACTCGATTGGAAGTTGCCAGGACAAACGAGTTATGGCTACTCGGCTCGCGAACATCTCGCTTGCCTAAAGGCCATCCGCCAATGCCTGCGCCAGTTCTCAGTCGATTCCGATCGCGTCTTTCTGGCAGGACATGGAATTGGAGCTGAAGCTGCCTACGATGTCGGAATCTCTCACCCGGACGTCTTTGCCGGAGTCGTCTCAATTTCTGGACCATCGGCTCGCTATTCCGAGTTTTACAAAGAAAACAAACACTTGGGCCTCGCGATCTATGCCGTGGTCGGCGACAAAGACCGCGGCACGACAGTGACTTCCGAAAAGAGTTGGAACGTTTGGCTGCAGCAAAAGAGATCTGCATTCGATCTGCTGTTGGTTGAGTATGCTGGGCGGTTAGGGGAATCATTTTACGAAGAAGTTCCCAAGATCTTTGAGTGGATGGCGACTCAGACTCGCAAAATGCCAAATCAAAACGACGATATCGAAGTGAGTTGCAAGACGTTGCGCGCATGGACATGCCAATACTGGTTCGTCGAGTTTTCGAACCTGCCGGAAGAGAATATGGTTCCTCCCGAATTCTGGATTTCCAGTGGTTACAACCCATTGAAGATCGAATTCCAAAAGAAAGGCAATCGCATTTTTGATTTGGGTCCGTCGAAACTGGGCCACGTTTCAATCGGTTTATCGCCAGAATTTGTGGACCTCGCCCAGAAGATTGAAATCAAGGGCCGCGGGGACTTTTCGCAGTTCGTTAAGCCTTCATTGCGGGTCATGCTGGAAGACGCGCGAACCCGCGCTGATCGGAAGCACCCCAATTGGGCTCGCATAAAAAACGAAGGTAAGAAGTGGTTCGTCGACGAGTAAGAGCAGCGCCTGTCGGATCGTTCATTTGGCCAGTTTGTCAGGCACTTGACACCTTTGAATCCCAGTAATCAACTAAAAGAAGCAAACAGAGTTGGATTCCCAGCAAAGGTTTCTGTTACCAGTCAGATTTTTGGAATCAAGTGGCCACAAAAAAACAGTCGAGACAAATCCGCCCCCGCTGGGATGTTCCCAAAATTTCCGCTGGTCGACGTTTCTCGACAATTTCCGCATCCGAAATGTTTGTCGGATCCTTTGTCCTGTTGATCATTCTCGGAACAATAGGCTTGAAAATCTATCCTCCTTTTTACACCGGTGATCCTCTTAATTGGTGCGACGCTCTTTTCACTACTACCAGTGCGGCTTGTGTCACAGGGTTGATCGTCGAGGATACTGCAACCTACTTCACCTTTGCTGGGCAAGTTTACGTTTTGCTTCTAATTCAATTGGGCGGGTTGGGCATGCTTACATTTGCAAGTTTGATCATTACGGCTTTAGGGGGCCGGCCATCACTACGGTCTGAGCTCGCTGTAGCCGGATCGCGAGACGCCCATCCGCATATTCCGGCAAAACGTATCATGATTGACATCCTGAAGTTCACATTCATTTGCGAATCTATTGGCGCGATCGCACTTTACCTGTTGTGGGCCCCGCAGTTCGGCTGGAAGGAGTCGATTTGGCCGGCAATTTTTCATTCGGTAAGCGCTTTTTGCAACGCAGGTTTTTCGACCAATACCGATTCCCTAATCTCCCATGCGAACTCGAGTCTTACATTGTTGGTAATTTCGGCCTTGATCGTCGTTGGCGGAATCGGCTTTATCGTGATGGAAGAACTTTCGTTGTTCTTTTTCAATCGTACTCAGCAGCTCAAGCGAATTTCAACACACACCAAAATTGTTTTGCTCGCCACCGGTTTGCTTGTGGTCATACCAGGATTCTGGTTCGCTTTTTTTGAATGGAATCGCACCCTCAATGATCTTTCAGTTGCTGACAAAATTTCCAACGCTTTATTCATGAGCGTGACACCGCGAACGGCAGGTTTCAACGCCGTTGATTACGGGCAAGCATCCGATTCGACCAATTTGTTGACCATCTTGCTGATGATTATCGGAGGTTCTCCGGGATCGACTGCCGGGGGACTGAAAACAACGACATTTGTGCTGTTATTGCTCTTGGCTTGGTCGCGAATTCGCGGTCGTCGCGTTGCAATTTTCTTCGATCGGTCGATCCCAGAAAACACGATTCAGCAGGCCATGGGTTTGTTTATCATCATTGCTGGATTGACTATTGTTGGCGTGTTTTTGACGCAGCTGTTTGATGATCCATTTGGCAACGATCATCGAATTTTTCATCGCGTGTTCGAGGTTGTTAGTGCCTTCAACACAGTAGGGCTGTCGATGGGAATTACTGCCCAATTGACAGATGGCGCAAAATTGACCCTTGTTTTGATGATGTTCGTCGGTCGGGTCGGTCCGTTGGCGGTCTATGCGGCGTTCGAATCCCGCTTTGCAAAACGTACCGATTACCGATTGGCAAATGAAGATGTAATTATTGGTTAAAAATTGGAAGGCTAAGGTCCGTATATGAAGCGGTTTGTAGTGGTAGGACTCGGAAATTTCGGGTTTTCTTTGTGTCAGCGTTTGTCTGCTTTGGGACACGAAGTCATCGCCATTGATTTGGACGCGGTAGTCGTTGATCGAATCGGCACCCTTATTACGAGAGCGGCGGTTGCTGACGCGACCGATGTCGAAGTTTTGCGACAACTGGGTGGCGAAAATGCCGATGCGGGAGTTGTTTCAACGGGTGACGACATAACCGCCAGCATTTTGTCCACCATGGCCCTCCAAGATTTGAAGATCAAAGAGATTTTCGTAAAAGTTATTTCGGCTGACCATGAGCGGGTCATGGAGCGTCTGGGTGTATCGGAAACCGTGTTTCCAGAACGAGACACTGCTTTGGCGTTGGCGACAAAAATCAGTGGCAAAGCCGTGCTCAATTATTTCAAACTGGGTTCAAACTTCAGCATTCAGGAAATGGGTGTTCCATCAAATTGGGAAGCGAAGACGATCGGTGAGTTGCAAATTCGCAAAAATTTCGGAGTTAATATTGTTGCGATTCACGATATCTTGACGGACAAGTTTTCGGCGACACCTGGACCAGAATACTGCCTGAAAGATTCAGATACCTTGTTTGTAGCAGGCAATGATTCTGCATTAAAAAAAATCGCCGCGATCGATTGATGTTCATGTCATTAATTCAGCGGGGGAGAGGCTGCTATGTTTCGCCGCGACTTTTTTCGTCGCGATGTTTTATCACGAACAGGGTTTTGGAGAATTCTGGAACTCAGAGGGAACCACTGCTGCAGGTCGCAAAACCGACTTCAGATCCCGGTTCCTGCGGGAAGCGCCAGAATCCTGGAACTGCGCTGGTGCTTTGTCAAATCCAAACCTTGGGTTCAGCGCATGGCGTTAGCCACGGTTGAGTTGGAAAAAAGCCGGCGCTAACGCCCACCGGCTGATTTTTCCATCTCCAACTTTTGGTGCTGACATAGCACTAGTACTAGTGACGACCGCCTAACAACTTACCTTGGTCCAGGCAGCAGGAGCAGTGCAAGTGTCGGTACCGTTGCCGCCGTCGACCAGACCAAGGATCGTGAACGCGGCGTCGATCGTGATGAGATCATCGCCATCGGTCGCATTGACGACCACTTCGTCGCTGGCATCGTAGACAATCGAATCCTGTTCGAGGACGGACACCAGGCCCCGGGGCTTGAGAATGAAGTTGGCCGTCGTGGCGGATAGGAATTGCAACCGCAAACCATCGGCGTTGTTCGTCCCGTCGAACCATAGCAGATCGATTCCGGCACCTCCACTCAGAGAATCATTGCCTAAACCGCCAAACAGTTGATCGTTGCCGAGTCCGCCAACAAGGCTGTCGTCGCCGTCATTTCCGAACAAAATGTCGACCCCATCGCCTCCATCAAGACTGTCGTTGCCGAGATTGCCAAAGAGTCGGTCATCGCCGGTTCCGCCGAGAATTGTGTTGGTACCGGTCCCGCCCCGCAACACGTCATTGCCGCCAAGACCGTTCATCGTCAGAGCACCGTTGTAGCCCACTCCGATGAGGGTGTTGTTTCCGTTGCCCCCATTGAGCGTTGCCCGTTCCACTTCGTCGTGGAAAACGACTCCGCCAATGGAACTAACCACTCGCGAATCGTTTATTCGATAATCAGCCTCGCCGGTCACTGCCAACCGGTCGCTCCCTGCACCACCTTCAAAGCGGAAGGCGCCACCCGAAACCGGTAGTCCCAGGTCCACACTGTTGACAACCAAATTGTCGGCCCCTTTGCCACCGATCACGGTCAGGTTCTGCATTCCAATGGCCTCCAGACTGCCCGTCGAGAACGTGATGCTATCGTTCGACTGCGCCAATGCTGCGTCCTTCGCTCCAACGTCAATCGTTATATTCCGCACGTTGTCAAACGTCAGCGGGACGATGGTGGTTCCACCGGTCGTTCCAGAGATTCGCGAAGCGATAGCGCCCCCGAATCCGGATACAGAGTTGATTGTCAACACATCCGTCGAAAGCTGCGTTTCGACGATGGTCGATCCAAAGCTTGTAATGCTCACGGCTTCAACATCGGTAAAGGCTACTGCTTGGGAATCCAACAAGATTCGGTTGGTACCGTCTGCATTTTGGCCGGGACGGTACAGCGCCGTCTGATTCGGGAATCCCATAATCTGCAACGAATCATTGCCGGCGGCTTCGGCTCCACCACCAAACCTGATCTCGCCATCGATTTCCAATGGTCCACCAAATGCCAAATCGATTGTCAATTTGTCAACCTGATTCGGCAACCCGGCAATCGTAAAATTTCGAATTTGAGAAAATGGAAAAGACTCCGCAACAAAACCGTTGGCGGAATTCACCAATTCAACATTGAGTCCATTTCTCCTCAAAACGGCTTCGTTGCCGGAAAAGAACGAGAATTCAAACTTCACATCGGGCGAGAGCCGTGTAATAAAAATATCCTCAGAGTTATTAACGGAATCGACCAGGTTCTTGGTAAAGCCCGGATCGAAATCCGATTGATATTGATGGGTGCCCGCCACGAACACATTCCCTGCCGGATCTGCAACGACTCCGCGTGGCTGCGAACTGGTTGCACCGCCAACGACGCTTGTGGCATGAACGTAGTTACCGTCCCGATCGAGCTGCGAAAGAAATGCACCGCCAGAGGATGCGAGAATTACAGTGCCGGAACCCGGATCAAAATCAATCGAGTCAGAGAATTCTCCAACAGTGTAAACATTTTGATTTGCGTCAACAAAAATGTCGTAGGAAACTTGAGAATGGGTCGGACCCGCAAAGGACTTGGCCCAAGTGAACTGGCCTGCCGAATCGTATTTGGCTACATAAATGTCTTGACGCCCCAGGCTCGTCAGGTTTGCTATGCCGGTGCTGGGATCAAAGTCGGTGGTGCCATAAAAGTCGCCAGTCAGGTAGATGTTGTTTGCGCTATCAATGGTCATCGCACTGACGCTGTTAGTGAAACTGGTCGTGCCTCTAACCAATTGCCTTACCCACCGGTGTTCGCCGATTGCATTGAATGAGGAAATAAAGTTGTCCGAACCAGGTCCTGAGGACAGGTTATTCGTTCCGCTCCCGGGGTCGAAGTCAACAGTGCCTTGGAAACTGCCGGCAACAAAGATTGTGCCTTCTTGATTGGTGGAAATGGCAGTGACAGAATCCCAATTAGTTCCGCCCCAGGTTTTGGCATAATTAAATGCCAGGTTCTGATAAAGGTTTAGTACAAAACAATCAGAGACCCCAGCGCTCACGAGATTGAGGGTTGCCGGCCCGGGATCAAAGTCCACTGTTCCCTCAAACGAGCCAGCGATTGTCAAATAGTTTGAAGTAGAACTGCCAACGACTTTTTCATTGCCGGCGCCTCCAACGCTGGATGCGTTTAAGTATGCTCCATTCGCATCCAATAGTGAAACAAAAATGTCATCCCCACCATTGCTTGTCCGCGAAACGTTTCCCGGGCCGGGATCAAAGTCTGCAGTTCCCTTAAACGTACCCGTGGTAAAGACCTTGCCGCTTGTCGCATTCACCGCGATATCAACTGGGACATCGTCCAAGGGACCACCCATTTGTTTTGCCCAAATCAAATTTCCCTGAGAGTCGAACTTGGTGATGAATACGTCCTTGCCACCCGCACTGGTCATACTCGTTGTGCCAGATCCCGGATCAAAGTCGACAGTCCCGGTGAAATAGCCAATTGAAAAAACGTTTCCCGCCGCATCGAGGACAATTTCAGTTGCCCCATCATCGCTAGCCGACCCGAGCGTAATGTAACTATCTAGGTCAACTGCCAAAAGGTTGCGAGATTCCAATCGCTCGAACAACAGGGCCGATTTGGTGGATCTGGGCCGAGTCTTGTTAACTTTCTGTTTGCCAGTGCCTTTCGACCCAATGGAACCCTGCGAATCACAACCACGGCGGTCAAGTTCATTAAAACGATTCATGTCTTGCAATCCCTCAAAAAAGGTCACTCATCATCGGCTAACAGCGAAGACGTCGTGTACGGTTCTCCGCTCAAGCAATCCCATCGCAAGCGGCGATTGCCTGCGGCCAGAAAAGTGGACAATTTGGAAGAATTCAAGAACTCCCCCACCAAATCTCGCAATTGCAACGATTTTCAATCAATTTTCTGCAAGAATCGGCACGTAGACGAAGGAACTCATTGCGAGGTTATGGAGACTGACCAAACCGTCAACGAGGGTCACCGGTTGCCTCGCGCTGGTATTCATGTTCAAACCGGGACGCGGCCTGCGACCATACGTGCGAACCACCTTTCCCATTGTGCAAAAGTGTTTCGGATCCGTCGGCTCTGATGTAGATCACTGAATAGGTACTTCTCCGCCATTTTCTACCCCACCACAGGCTGCGCGGGTGGCCCTGCCGGATGCGTGTCACAATCTTGTTGCCATTTGTCAAAGAATAGGTTGCAGCAATCGGGTTGAAAGGGCCACGAACGACGAAACGGTCAGGGTGGATTTCGATTTTGTGAATTGTATGGACCCAGAACCCGAAAACCAGGAAACCACCGGCGACCGCCAGAATCCCCAGTCGGTGCCAGGTTTCTTCAAAGTTTCCAAGAAACGCTGTTGCAGTGATCAACAGCGTGCCAATCAGCACGACGACCAACCCAAAAGCTCCAAGGCGGCAAACGAAATCTTGCTGGCCACGCTCTCCCAGGGTCACTGTGGGACACCATCCTAAACCCACGATCCAAAAGATCAGGACGCCGAACAGGAATCCGGTGCCGTAAACCACCGACATTGCAGTTCGCCAAGGCATTCCGAACAACTCGTTGCCCTTTTCTAGGGGCAAATGGATCAGTTCTTGGACTGAATCATTTTGGTTGGGCTTTAACCTGTGGAGTTTCACTAGTCCTCTTTGTTTTCTGGTGCCTTGTGAAAATCAGGAATCGTGTTTGGCGGTTGGTCATCCGGACGCTAATGCGTACCGTCTGATTGCGTAGTTGATTTTTTTCGAGGCCTTAGCCCGATATTTGTTGCGACTGCATTTATCGCCCGGTTCCTCCCAACGCCCGGTAGATCAAAATGGCGGGATTCGCATCAAGCAAAGTCCGCTCCGACAACCAGCGGACAGCGGGCCGGACGGGTTCCGGAAGACTGCGGATGAATTGCGGAGACGCGCGGTCAAGTTGATGGCTCTCCAGAGTAGCAAGTAGGCGGCTGAATTTTTCCCGCTCGCGGAACGAACCATATTGCGGTGCAACCCTCAATTCACGAAGGGAGGCGGCAGTGGGAGAGTATTGCTCATCAACCATGTGCTGAAGCATTCGTTCTGCGCGGCGAGCAAGTTCGTCGGCGGCGGGAGTGCCCGCTTGCGCGTTGGCGGCAACGCTGCAGGCGCGCAGCAAAGTTTGCAGAGGAAAGTTGTCTGGAATTCCCTCGGCGAGAATGCCGTCGACTCTTTCGAGGACTACTTCCGGTCGAAACCAAGCGAGGTTGTGGGCTTGAGATGCCCGGTTCTCAAAGCTTGGATTGAGCTGCACCGCTTCGGAGAACTTCAGATCGGCTTCCTGGAATTTTTTTGCGGCAAAAAGCACTCGGCCTTCGCGCGTTCGCAGATCTCCCATGGTGCGGAGCACGAGTTTGTCTCCCGGATATTGATCGACGGCCTCCTGGAGGACTTTGCCGGCAACGGCCAACCGTCTGATCGCTTCGGGCTCGTTTTTTTCGGCAGCGCTACCGGACGCCTGCCCCATCCAGGCCTGCGCCAATAAAACGCGGTAGTAAGGGTTGTCCGGAAAAGCGTCTACGATCTCTGTCCGCAGTGCTAGTTCGCGTTCGCGATGAAAAATCGCAAGCTCAGGCTGCTTCATGCCGTCATACAACATTGCGATTTCTCGATGTAGCCCCGCGACTCTGTTGAGGACTTGATGATTTGCCTTTTGGGTCTCGAACAGCAGTCGAAGGTCTTCCGCGGCCTGGTCCAGACTTTTTCTGGCATCAGTCGGGTCAACCACTACTTTTGGGGTCGCGGCCGAAAATTGCTGGTCGAGTCCAGGGCCGAAGCTCGGATTGTTGGCGGCCAAGGCTCGCAACGATTTCAGTATGGCCGCTTTTTCCACCCGGGCGTATGCAATCCAGTATTCGGGCAGGCCCGAACGGTCTTGGCTGGAAATATTCTGCAGTGTCTGGATGGCGTCTGCCAACGCAATCAGGTCCGATTTTCCGACAGCGGTATGCCGGCGCACACGAACTCGCTGAATTTTCGAGATGGACAAGATCATGGAACGGGCGGCAATCTCTGGAAACTTTTTGGCGAATCCGTCCCAGCGTTGGATCAGTTCATCCAGCAATTGTTCGGCACGATCCAATCGGCGCGTTTCCAGCTTTAGACCTGCAAGGTCGAGTTTCACCGCTTGCCATTCGGACTGGTGATCCGGAATGTCTGGCTGTTCGTTCGTCAATGCGGTCCATTGAACAATTGCCTCGCGGAAGTCGATGTCGGCAACCACAGGTTGTTGATGGATGCGGCGCAGGTTTCCTCGCCGATGGTGCAGGCTGGCCAGGGTCTGTCGATACTGCGCCGCTTGGGGATACCGCTTGGCGAGACGGGTGCTAAGGTCGATAGCCTCAGTTATTTCGCCAATTGCAAGCGTGATCTGCCCTTCGAACTCGCGGAGTCGGGAAAGGCTGTTAAGGGCCAGCGCGAGGCCGAGTTCGTGTTCTGGCCGGTCGGGGAATTGCGCTACGAGATCGCGTTGAGTCTGCACAGCCAGGTTAAGCGATTTACCCTGACGAGCAATGTCGCCTAACCAACGCGAGTTTTCGCCCTGCATTCGGTAAACGGCAGCCAGAGATTGTCGCAAACTTTTATCCTGAGGCTGAACGAGGAGCAACTCCTCAAAGCCTACTTGTGCCTGCGCCAGCGATTCGTCGGCCGCTACCCATTCCAGTCGTCGTTGCTGGGCCGCAGCCAGAATCCGGTAGAGGCTGGAACTCGCCATTCGAACGGCTTGATCATTGTTGTCGACTCGATCTGCAACAAGGATCTGAAGTGCCCCGGCAGCTTCCTGAAGTCCTTCTTCCAACTGGCCGACCCGTTGCAGGGCTTCGCTCAAGTCGCCTTTGGCTCGGGCGAGTTGCAGCCTATGAGCCGCGTCGCCGGTTTCATCTACAAGACGCTGGAACTGGCGGACTGATTCTCGCAGCTTCGTCAGGGCCTCGGACTCGTCTGCCAACCGCAGCAGGATCCTGCCGGCCTGGCCCAGTCCTTCCGCGCGAATCGCGACGCTGGATGGGGCGTTTCCTTGAATCCGGGCTAAGGCTTCATATTGGTTCAAGACTTGTTCGAGGAAGCGTCTTTCCTCCGCATCCGGAATCATTCCTTCGATTAGGTCGCGAACCACAACGTCGTCAACCATGGATCTAAGAGCGAGAAGCGTTTGTTGGTTGGCCAAATTCGATTCGGCAATGGCACTCACAAGACGGTCGTTGCTACGCGCCAGTTCGCGATTCTTCTGATTGAGCAAGGCTGATCCGATGAAGCCTGCCAAGAGTGCAACAATGGTCGTCGCGATCATCGCTGCAAAGACCCCTGGACGTCGGCGGAGAGTACGACTGATTCGGCGATGAAGAGGATCGGCGAAGACGCTCACTTCGTCGCCCGCCAAAAAACGTTCCAAGTCCGCGGTCATTTCGGGAACTGTTTGGAACCGTGCGATTGGGTCAGTGGCCATGGCTTTTTGGCAGATGGCTTGCAAGGCACTTGGGATCGCCGGAAAAATGGAACGCGGCGCAACAACCTTTCCGCGAACGACATTTTCGATTTGCTGGCTGAGATTCCCTGATTCAACCGGAAATTTTCCAGTCAGCAAGAAATACAACGTAACGCCGAGCGAATAGACATCGGTGCGTTGATCGACACGATCATTTTGCCCTAACAATTGTTCAGGACTCGAACAAGCAGGAGTCCCCATGACCTGTCCATGAAGTGTCTCCAGTGGCGAACGAACTTCATCCAAAGCTTGGTGCTCGCTGGCAATTCCCTCGGCCTCTCCAATGACCTTCGCGAGTCCCCAATCCAGTAGCAATGTTTCACCAAACGGACCGAGAATCACATTGCCCGGCTTGATGTCGCGATGAATGACATTTTGGCCGTGTGCGTAAGCGACGATGTTGTTAAGCGAGATCAAGTTTCGCAGCAAATGCCGAAATTCAAGCGCGTAGAAAAAATTGCGGCTGCGCGACTCTCCGCCATGTTCGTGCAGTTGACGGATGGTTTGCTGTAGCGTGGGGCCTTCGACGAAGCGCATCACATAGCAAGGCCGGCTTGGATCATCTTGTTTCAGCGAGTGGACAGGGACAATTCCCGGATGATCCAGTCGGCCAGTCACGCGGGCTTCACGTTCAAAACGGGCTCGCTGATCATTCGTCAAGCGATGCCACTTGGGAAATTTGATTGCGACGCGACGATTCAAGACCGGATCGGTCGCCAAGAAAACGTGGCCTAACCCTCCGCTCGCATGCAAGCGTTCAATGCGATATTCCGTGGAAACGTACACCGGCCCGGATGGGGGCAACACTGGAATCGGCTCTGTGTTTCGAGATGGCAACGAGGATGTCGAACTGGTGCCACCAAAGTGAGATTCGACGGCTTGTAAGGCACGAATATGCCAGCGGACTTCGCCCAATAGTTCCGGACACTGTTGGCAAAGCTCTTCTGGTGTGATCGGTACACCCCGCTCCTTGCGTTCCTCCCATTCACACAACAATTCTTCGATGGCAACCATGAGAACCTTTGACTTCTTGACGAGGAATAGTCTGCCGCGAGAAACGCTCCTCTGGTTTTCGATTTCCTGAACTTCTGTCGAAACGATTTAGATTTCAGGAGATTCATCGAGCAGGTCACGGTACAGTTTGATACGCGCGGTCTTCCACCGGCGACGCGTCGTGCGTTCGGCAGCACCGAGCATTTCGGCCGCTTCACCCAACGTCAACCCCTGGTACCACAACAAATCAAACATCACCCGATCATCGTCTGGCAAACTTTCTACGTATTCATGAAACTCAGTCCACCGTCCCAGCCGCTGGGGATCGTACGTCTCGTCGGGAGCTGCTGCGGCGGGCGTTGTAAATCGCTCGCCATCTTGAACCCACGAACGAGCCAGGTTGGCAGCCATACCGTGCGGTCCAAAATAATGTCGCGACAAATCGATCAATTCCCGACGAATCACCGCTGCCGCCAACCGAAAATAATCGAGCGGCGTCGGCGGGTGATGATTCTCCAGTGCTTTCCACAAGCGTACCGCCCCATTTTGCAACAGGTCGTCCGTATCCTCCCATCGAGACACGCCTGGAATGTCGGCCATTATTTTTCTGGAAAGTTGCCGCAATCGCTCGATTGACACATCCAACAATTGCCGTGAAGCCTCTGGATGGCCGGCCGCCAACATGTCCAACAGCCGCTGAACAACAATTTTTGAAGTCGGCTCATTGGAATCAGACGAATTGGCAGAATTGGGGTCGCTTGGCATCACACTTTGAGAAAACGACAATTGATTTGTCCTTTCAGTATAAAGTGGGTTTTTCCCACCCACAATCAAATCCACTCAATTGTTCGACATTTTGAAGGTTGCCCCATCGAGAATCCAGTTTCGCCCGCACCTCCAATTAGGTGAATTTGGATGATTGAAAGTAGGTCCAGTACGGATTAAATTATACCCGACCCAACACCCTTTTCTTTTGAGTGGGAGCCGACGATGAGAGTTGTAGTCGCTTTTCTAGCATCGTTTTTTTCTTTGGCATTGATTACAGGACCAGCCAATGGTCAATCGGCCTATTACGTTCAAGTAAATACGAATCCGTTGGGCAGCGACATCATCGGCGATGCAGCCAATGAACCATCGATTGCCGTTGATCCGACGAACCCGAATCGAATGGCGATCGGTTGGCGACAATTCGATACCGTCACAAACAATTTTCGCCAGGCTGGTGTTGCCTACACGACGAACGGCGGATTGACATGGACGTCCAGCGTGTTGACACCTGGATTGTTCCGGAGCGACCCCGTTTTGGAATCCGACGCCGATGGGAATTTTTACTACTCGAGCTTGAGTTCCGCGACGAAGGCCGAAGTGTTCAAGTCAACAGACGGCGGTGCGACTTGGGGACCACCGATTAATTCCTTTGGCGGCGACAAACAATGGTTGGCAATCGATCGAACGTCAGGACCAGGACGAGGCAATGTGTATCAACATTGGAATGTTCAATTCGCCAACGTGGCTAACACCAGTTTCACTCGTTCGACGAATGGAGGCGCATCGTATGACGCACCGACAACAGGACCAAATCCGTTTTCTAAATGGGGCACAATGGATGTCGGACCGAATGGAACACTCTACGTCGCCGGAGCAGCGCTAAATACCAATAACGGACATCTGTTTGCGAAGTCCACCAATGCACAAAATGCTGGACAAACGCCGACTTTCACGACGCAATCAATTTCGTTGGGCGGAACGACTTCGACGGGTGGAGTCAATCCGGCAGGATTGCTGGGGCAGGTCTCGATCGCGACGGATCACTCGTTCACTTCAAAACGAGGAAACATTTATGTGCTGGGTTCAGTCGACCCAATCGGCGCTGATCCGCTGGATGTCATGTTCATTCGTAGCACAGACGATGGGCAGACTTGGAGTGCTCCGATCAAGATTAACAACAATCCACTGGGCGATAACTCGTACCAATGGTTTGGCACGATGGCCGTGGCACCTAACGGCCGCATAGATGCGATTTGGAACGACACAAGCGTAGCAGCGAACAACAGCCTTTCAGTTTTGAATTATGCCTATTCATGGGATGGTGGATTGACTTGGTTGGGTAACATTGCGTTGACCTCGCCGTTCAACCATTCTCTAGGCTATCCCTCCCAAAACAAAATGGGTGACTATTACGACATGGTCTCGGATAATTTTGGCGCTAGCTTGGCATTTTCAGCCACGTTCACCGGAGGCCAAGACGTGTACTACATGCGAATCAATGCTGTCCCGGAACCCTCGGCCGCCGCGCTGTTGCTGTCGGCGAGTTTGGCGTTGATTTTCGCACGACGTCGACATCGTCACTTGTCAGCGGTTTGAAGCCAAGACGGTCAAACGGAAGCAAACATTGATGCCCTGTTGGCTGTCCCCGAAAAGTAAAGTGCTATCATTCGCGTCAAGCTTTGTCGGTCCGCGCACCCATTCTGTTAATATTTGGCGGTTGTTCCGATAACGAATGAGTGTCGTGAATGCGGGTGGCCTCAACGCTGACATGTCGGCAGATTTCGAGATCACTCGAACAAGGCTCTGGCAACCGCCAACCAACGAAACCCTACGGAAACGGAATTCCTGGTGGATTCTTCGTCGAAATCAAATTTTTCCAGGCCGATAGCTGCGCCATCTCCGACCCGCCGCGCTGCATTAAAGGCCTCGGCCATTGCAGGTATCGCTGCGCATTTAGGACGTAGCGCGGCGAAAGCAGACGATTCGTTGCCGATTCTAAATCGTACCCGCCCCTGCAATTCACCGTTGAACGCCCAAGCTGCCAACGACTATTGCCAAAGTCTGGCACCCTTTGGCGGGCGATTGAGCAACGATATTCGCGAACTCTTCTTGCAGACCCAACGCCCCGACGACCTTCATTACAGTGTCATCGTCATTGGATCAGGCTACGGTGCATCGATTTGCGCGGCCCGCATTTCGCAAGCCCTTAACCCCAATCACCGAATTGCCATCCTGGAGCGGGGACGCGAATGGACTCCCGGATCATTCCCGGATACGTTCGCCCATATCACGAAGTCAACTCGGCAACAGATGATGGGACCTGGCAAAGGCCAAATCATCAATCCACTAGGGCTTTTCAACCTTTCATTCAACGACGAAATCAATGTTCTTTCGGGCTCCGCATTGGGGGGGACATCGACCATCAATGCCAACGTCGCCCTGCGGCCTCATCCCGAGACTTTTCAATGCGGTTGGCCATCTGCGATTCGCGACATCGAAACGTTGACTCCCTATTACGACATGGCGGCGCGACAACTAAGCCTTTCGCGAACCCCTTTGGACATGGTCCCAAAAATTCAAAAACGACGGATCACAGCGGAGATTCTCAACAGCAACCCTGATAACTACGACCGCTCTCCGGTTGCGGTCATGTACGATCACCGCTATCTCGACGACCAGATGCGGAATCAACATGGAATGATTCAGCGGGCCTGCACTCAGTGCGGAAATTGTATTACGGGTTGCAACGTCGGTGCCAAGAACACGTTAGTCTACAACTATTTGCCCGTCGCCAAATGGAATGGGACCGACATGTTCACCCAAGTCCAAGTTGATCGAATCGAAAAACGCTCGGGCTACTACACGTTGCGTCTTACATACGTCGACGACTCGGAAGGAAAAATCACACGGCATCCACTCACCATCAATTCGCGCGTGGTTGTATTGAGTGCCGGAAGCATGGGAAGTTCAGAAATCCTATTGAATTCGCAACAGGATGGTTTTGTCTTTTCCCCAATGCTCGGCAAACGGTGGAGTGCGAATGGCGACGTAGTTGGATTCGTCTTAAAAACTCCCGATGCCACCAACGTTGGTGGCCTCAGCACGTGCGAGCCGGACTGCCGCTGGCCAATCGGGTCGACCGTGCAATCAACCTTGAACTTTTTCGATCGACCGGGCATCGAAAACAAGTACATCGTCCAAGAGGCAGCGATACCCCGCGGAGTTGCCAACCTGTTTTCCATCCTCTTGCGTGACAAGTACCTCGATCATTCCATGGTGATGCTCGGGATGGGACATGACGAAGGCCGCGGAGAGATCGTCTGGAAGGACGGGCGTTATCAAATCAGCTGGCCCAATCTGAAGAACAGCGAATATCGACAAATGATGTTCCGCGAGTTCGACAACATTGCTTCCGTCGAAGGGAAGAAGTACAAACGTCTCAAGGCATTTGGCAACAACCTCGTCACCGTCCATCCGTTGGGCGGTTGCGCAATGGCCGACACACCCGACTGCGGAGTTGTTAACGACTTGGGCCAAGTGTTCGACGGAAAATGTGGGGGTTTTGCAAACAAGACGGGGCAACCTGCCGTTCATCACGGACTGTTCGTGGCCGACGGCGCGGTCATTCCAACTGCTCTGGGTGCCAACCCCTATTTGACGATTTGTGCGGTTTCCGAACGTATCGCGGCGCACTTCATCAACAACCCGAATTTCGCTGACCTATTTGCCCGCGTCTGAGTTTGAAGAGTTGCGATCAAAGCCAATTCAGCGTGTCACTGCCACTACCGCCGAACATCTTGTTCTTCTTTCGTTTGCCGGTCAGAGTGTCATCGCCGGACCCGCCGAACATCAAATTTTCGCCTTCATCTCCGAATAAGGCATCATCGCCGCCCAAACCAAATAGACGGTCGTTACCGGCGCCACCTCGAAGCAAATCGCTCGCATTTCCCCCGCAGAGTTTGTCGTTGCCGCCTTCGCCATAAATCCAATTTCCTCGGCTGGTTCCGAAGATCTTATCATTGCCCCCGCCAGCCAAAATCTCGGCGGTCGCGTTAACCTTGCTGTCGAACGCCAAGCGGTCGTTTCCCAGTCCAGTGTTGATGAAAAAATGGTTTACGTTAGACGCCGAAAATTGCGCGATGAACTTTGCGCGGTTTGTCACAATAATATTTGAACCTTCCAAACGAACCATGAGATGGTCACTGGCTCGAGTACCTGAGACATAAACCGCTGTGCCGTCCTGCACGGCGGTGACACTCTGGACTGGAGGTAATAGCGAGCTCGCAACCAAAGCCCCGATCTTTCGTCCAATCGCAAGGCCCTCAGTGTTGTCGAACTGGAAGTGAATGCCGCCGTAAATACGACTCATCCCAGCTTCCTCTGCGGCTGCTCGAATGCTGGTGAACGACCGGTCAGCAACGCCTGGCACTTCTGAGTTTAGCGTAAACGATTGCGTATCGGACCCAACGAAACTGGCAAGAATCGTCGAGGCTGCACCGCTAAAAGTGCTATGTCCAGAAGGGTAAGCGGAAAACGGAGGAGTTGCGATCAAGGGTTTCCAAGTGTCCACTTTTTCCGTCAAGGCATTGGCATCCGTGTCCGCCAACTGGATGGCCGTGATCGGACGCCACAAATTGAATGCATATTTTGCATCCCAACACGCAATGGCAGCGTCAGCCAAACCGATGTTGAGTAATGCAAATAATCGCGCGTTCTTCTCGAGGGAATAGCCATTGCGGCGTGAAATGTCTTGAGCAATCATGTTCCATTGTCCTGGAGGGGTTGCAGTTCCGCCTCCCCCAGCCCAAATGCGAGCGATTTCGGTTTGATCCGACGTACGGGTCGTACTGTCGATCGCCCCAAGCGATTTTACTTCGTTGAAAGCCGCGGCATACTCTGGTGAGTTCAATGTTGGCGGTGCAATCGGTCGAAATTGTGATGCGCTCCCGAGGCTCCAAGGAGTCACGCTCGGCCATTGAGGAAAAGCGCCGGGCGAAAACAATGGGAGGGTTGGTCGCCATTCGCCTGGGGCCGTGCCTGGAGTGTAGTTGACGACCGTTTGAGCTCCGTCTGCTGCACGCCAAGCAAGAATCTGGTCGGCGGCGAGCCGGCCACAGGTGACGCCTTGTGTCTCGCGAATTCCATCTTCGATTGTGCTCAGTGAATCGGTCAGCTTTTGTGAAAAGGTTGCTTGGAGTGCTGGAAACAGAGTCGACAACGTTCGTTCAGCCGCGGCCGCAACTGCCGCCTCGATCGAGGCTTTCGAATGGGCTGCTACCGGAACAGACTCACGGTACGATTCGTAGGAGTTCTCGATCGAGCTAACCGCGTTGAAAATCGAAGTATGCACGATGGCCATGGCTCGGGAGGCCGGCGGCGGGGGCGTCGCTGTTGAACGGATGGCGTTGAGTAGGACTTCATTCCATTCCAACACCATGTCACTCGCTAACAGCTGTCGAGTTTCTAGAGATTGGTAGGAACCGACAGTCATGGATTGCCGGGCAACGCGGCAGCGAGAGCGATTCTTAGCGCTGTGTTGGGATGGCAGAAAAACCCGCAACCAACCACGGAAAAAACCATTTTGTTTCATAAGTCGATTCTCCAATTTTTCCTGAGCGTTTTCACGGAAATTGTAAAGAAATTGCGGGGTCGCCGAAACCTCGGTTTGACGCAGAATCTTGACGGTCTCCACCGATGCCAGCACCTATTCTCAGCCGGTTCATAAAGCCTTGGTGTTTTGTTCCTAGAATCCGCCTTCCAAAACGTTATGTCTGACGGATCGCGAATGATTGGGCGTTTGGTCTGCGTATTGTTAGAGCAAGGGAACTGCCACCGGTCTATTTTTTACCTGATTCCGCCGGCTTTTGTGGCTCGGAGGACGGGTGAGTCTGTTGGAGTCCGCCGGAATCATGTTTTGCGAGCCACGCATCGATTGGCGGAACTGGCAGGGGAGCGGGGCGGGCGCGTTCCAAGGCTTGAGCGAGTGCCAGAACTTTTTCTTCCTGAAACAAATGGCCCGTGATTACGACATTTTGGGGAACGTCGATTTCGCCCGCGCGACGAATCCGAAACGGCAACGTCACGGATGGATGTCCAGTGAAATTCGTGTGCATCAGATCGTTAGCATTCCACAAGACGTCGACCTCCTTAATCGCTTCTTCAAACGCCAACATCAGCCGCCGTCGCACGCGTTGCATTCGCAAATAGTCAATCGCTGTAATGAATTGAGCCGCTTGAAACGATTTGGTCCACGTATTCCAACCCTCCGTCTGTCCCGCACGCAACAAGTCGTCAAACACCGCGGCTCCCTCGACGTCGATGATATTGGTCAGCGAGAATAGCGGGAAATCCGCTGGGAGTTTGACTTCGCTAATTTGGCAACCCAAGCTGCGAAGGATCTCCAGCGATTCGTCGGCAGGCGCGTTTTCTCTACGCGATGGAACGATACCCACGCGAAGACTCTTGAAGTCGAGCGGACGCGACAATGGCCAAACAAATGAGCGTTGCACTACGGTTTGATCTTGCCCATCCGGTCCATAAATTGCAGAAAAGATTGAGGCTAGGTCGCCGACGCTGCGCGCGAGAGGTCCGATCTTGTCCATTGACCAAGACAAGGGCATACAACCGCTGCGGCTTACTCGGCCAAACGTGGGACGTAACCCATGAGTTCCGCACCGTGCGGATGGCGACAAAATGCTGCCAAGCGTTTCCGTGCCGAGCGCAAATCCAACCAGCCCGGCGGATGTGGCACACGCAGAACCCGCACTGGAACCGCTAGAGCCAATTTGGGGATTCCATGGACTTCGTGTCATACCGCCAAACCAGCGATCGCCCATGGCAATCGCGCCGAGGCTCAATTTCGCTACGAGCACAGCGCCGGCTTCCTCGAGACGTTTGGCGACTGTCGCCGTTTCGTTCAACACCCGGTCTTTGAAAACTGGAATGCCCCAGGTCGTTGGATAACCAGGAACACTGATAAGGTCTTTGGCTCCCCAGGGAATTCCGTGCAGCGGTCCGCGATAATTTCCCTTCGCCAATTCGCTATCGCATCGCGCAGCTTGTTGCAATGCAAGTTCTTCAGTCAAATTCACCACACACAATAGCATTGGGTCATATTTTTTCAGACGCTCCAGATAGAGCTTCGTCAATTCAACGCTCGAGATTTGGCGACTGCGAATCAGATTCGCCAAAGTCGAAACCGAAGAGAATGCCAACTCCGAGTCTGTTGAGGGCTTCTGAGTCGGCGGAATTTGTAACGGCCAAGAATTGCGGACAATGGTCTCCCGTGATGCCGACGATTGGTCAGCCCCCAATGTTTCCATAACGAGGGCAGGCGAGTCGTTTTGTGGATCAAGTTTGAACGCGCGGAGTGTGGTGAGTTGTTTTTGCAAGGAATTTACTTCGCGCAGTACCTCTTTCTCCTGTTCTTCCGTCAACTCGATCCCGCTCACCCATTTGGCAGCGGCAATCATTTCCCGAGTTAATTCCGAACTCCCAGCAGCTTCTTGAGCAAGCGCTCGTGCGAAAACAGTGGAGCCGATCCCTAGGGAAGAAACGAGTCTCAAAGCTGCGCGACGTGAGATCATGAAGGCTCTCGAAAAGTGGTTTGGAAACGGACTGGGCACAGAGCTCCAAAGACGTTGTTCCCTTGAAGAATTGCTGCCGCTGAATGATCCAGAATAAACAAAACCATTGGAAAAGGGCTGCATTAGCCAAACGATTCAGTGCCGTCCTCAAATTGGAGTGTCCAGGCAGTTTGGTAAAGAAGGTTGTTTTTTTCGTCCTTCGACAGGTTTTAAACAAAAGCCATGCTTTTGCCCGGTTTTCTGTCAGCAAAATTGCCGGTCAAAGACCGCATGCTAGCGGCAAAAAAAGATCAGACAATTTTTTTTGAATTTCTTAAGTCTGTGTCCCCCATAAGTTTACGATAACATGGAATCGGGAATGCGAATTTTTTGAGGCTATGAAAAATGGTCAGTACGGACTACTTTTGAAGCTCACAAGAAAGCAAAAAAAGACGGGCGCATAATCGAACTCCTTCGTTGTTCGCTCTGGAAGAAGTCAGCAGGTATCTGGGCCACAGTGTATCCGTTGATTAGATTCCGTTCAGTTTTTGGAAATGAAACTGATTGCGAACGGATCGTTTGCATTTGGCTGCAACGATCCCAAAAACGGCATGTCGTACATGATGTAACGACAGCCGTTTTTTTTTGCTTAAAGGAAATGCGACAGGGATCGCCTGTGTGAGGACGGCTGGTTCTAAAACCGTTTGATCATGTCGCGGGGATCGTAATGCTCGAAGGCCACGACGCGCCAGATACCATCTGGTTCTTTCTCGAATTCCAAGACAACATTTCGTTGCGCCGGGCCGTTGTAGCCGTACCGAATCGTGGCATCGAGATCCACAAAGACCGTAAAGTCAATTCGAGCTCGCGGCGGCGACTTCGACTCATCGATCTGCAAATCATTGCGACGAACAATATTGCATGAACGAAACTGGTAGTCGGGGAACTCCTTCTGGACGCGGCGATAGGTTTGTTTGCTGTCTACGCTGACGTACTCAAGCAATCCGTTGACATCATTTCGCTGGACACAATCGGACATGAAGTAGATTGACTGATCCAGGTATTCGCGGTCTGTAACAACGAGCCGTTCGACGACCACCCAGACAACCAACAAAACGACGCCTGCAATTCCCCAGTAGATAAATTTTGGCTTGGCAAACAATTTGCTGGACACAAACAAAATTGCCAGCAGCGGGGCGACAAAAATCACGATTCGGAATGAGTTTTCGAAGAAAAAATCGAACATTGGTGCATCCTTGATTTTTAGCAGAAACCCCCGGTTTGTCTTCGCTCAACGAACTCGAGTGTCGCTGAATAGTTTATCGAAAAGTCCATCTGAAAAATTGCAGCTCGGCATTGGTCAATTGTGTGGTTGCCGTAGAGACGCCAGAAGCCAACAAAAAAACGCTTGGGAATTCCCAAGCGTTTCAATTGTTTGTTCGGAGCAGGAAAAAGTCTATCGTTTCGAGAACTGGACGCCTCGGCGAGCGCCACGAAGTCCGTATTTTTTGCGTTCCTTCATGCGTGAATCGCGGGTCAAATAGCCGTCATCTCGCAGCTTTTGGAAGTGGCTTCCATTGTAGCCAACCAACGCTCGAGCCAAGCCCATGCGGCTCGCACCGCTTTGCCCGGTCGCACCACCTCCGCTGGCAGTGATAAATACGTCGACCGAATCGCGAACACCTACCGCGTCTAGCGCATCAGTGATCGCGGTTTGGTCCTGAACGTTCGGAAAATAATTGTCCAGTTCACGATTGTTCACCAAAATCTTGCCGGTGCCGGCGGTCACACGAACTCGAGCCACTGCACTTTTGCGGCGACCAGTTCCGAGGACCATGCCCGTTTTTGCATCTGTCTTGTGAATCAGCATAAAAGTCTATCCGTCTTAATCCGTTTCGGGGTTGTAGTTACTTACGCTTTGGAACGTGAAATATTGAGTGGTTGAGGACATTGTGCCTGATGAGGATGTTCCGATCCCTTATAACACTTGAGCTTCAACAGCATGTGCCGAGCCAACTTGTTCTTAGGCAACATTCGTCGAACCGCGTCTTTGAGAATCAACTCAGGCGAGCGTTGGATCAAGTTCTTTGCAGTTTCTGTATGCAAACCACCTGGGTAACCGGAGTACCAAGCATAGGTCTTTTGTTCCCATTTCTTGCCAGTGAATTTTACCTTCTCCACGTTGAGCACGATGACATAGTCGCCGGTATCCACATGAGGGGTGTAGGTCGGGCGATGTTTGCCCATCAGCACCATTGCGATTTCCGTTGCCAAACGGCCAACGATCGCGTCCTCGGCGTCGACGATCCACCATTTGGCATCGAGTTCGTTTTGCTGCGCAATGTACGTTTTAGTTCCAGCCACGGAAAAGTCCTTTGTTTGACGGCAAAAAATAAAATGACCCGCGAGAAACTGCGGGGCAGTTCAAATCTGAAAGGGATAAAGATACAAAAAACGCGGGAATCCGACAAGGGACAGAGCCCCGTCGCACCGACTCAAATCCAGCAATCCTGGTTACCATCGGCCAAGCTATCCCGTTTTTGCCTAAATTCGATCATCGTATTGGTCGTCCGCCGCCACGCCGAAACCGTGAGAATCGGCATAAATCGCAAAGTTGGCGACGATTTTGAACCGTCGGGACGTGACTTTTCCGATTTGGAAAAGAATTCAGGCGAGTCCGTCGATGGCTGAGCCAGTACATCCGTTTGCCCCGCCCGGAACAAACGTTGTGTTTTCATTTCTGGCCCTGCGTCAGAATGTAACAAGCAGATCTCGGATTCGTTTTGGAAAAAAAAAGGAAATGTCAGAAGCGTCGCCAGAATATCCTCGCTTGTTCCCGAATGCCGGAGACACTTCGGCTTCATTGGTTTCAGTTCCGCGCGGATTCGATGCCGTATTCCAGGATTTCGAAGATTTGACCGGCTGGGTTTTGGGTTTCGCGGAAACTGCAAACAGTTTTGAACGGCGAACGCAATTCGCCTTGGGCCCGCAAGCGGCGGAGGGAAGTTTTTTTATCGAAGACCTTTCTGAGTCGGTGATCGGTCAGCGCACTGCCATCGACCGTACGGCTTCAGAGAAAATGGCGAAGTCGTTGTCGAGCATATTCTCGCAACTGACGGAAACGCGGATTGATTTGCGGAAGGCACACGCCGAACTAGCAACAATGTGCACGATTGAGGTGCGACCGGACGACGAAGCCCGCCAGTGGGCCTTCTTCCAGCAAATCTTAAAATCGGCCATCGACCTGTTGGGCTTTGAGTCGGCTGCGTTGTGCGTGCTGAATGAGCAAACCAATGCGCTGGTTTTTCGAGTGGTGGCGGGTGCTCATTTCGATGATCGACTCGGCTACTATCGCGATTTGCGAATTTGTCGGGGCGATGTGACGGCAATGACCGGAAACGTGCTTACCCTCGGCCGCAAGGCAGAAATATTCGCATGGGAGACTCCAGTTTCTTGTCGTTCAGCAATCTGCGTACCGATCGCATCGCTCGATAACATCATGGGCACGCTTTGGCTGACGAGTGATCGGAGGCGGACATCGTCGGACGAAGATCTTCAAGTACTTGAAATCATCGCCGGAAGGATCGCGTGTGAAATGGAGCGTCGCTCTCTGTTGCGACGACTCGACTCGGCGTTGATCTCTGCCAAGATCATTTTCCAATCAAGTCCACAAGAACAATTGGCCGCAGCGTGGACCCCGACGCCGTTTTCGGACTGGACGATCTCCAGCGGTCGGCAATCGAAGAATTTGAGCCCTCAACGCGAACACTTCGCAATTTGGCGAGTCACAAGCGATGACAAATTGGGCGTGCTGCTGGCCGAATTGCATGGTGTCGATGCAAGTGAACAAGGGAATTGTTTACGGACCGGTTTCGACGTGCTGTCACAATTGAAGTTGGAACCGCAGGCCTGGTTAAAGGCCCTTTTGGGAAATCTAAACCAGCATTTTGACGCCCCGGCGATCGAGTCCATCGCATGTTTGGTCGTCGATCCATTGACTGGAGAATGCCAAGTCATTTCGGCGGGAAATTATTCGTTTGGCTGCGGTGCGTCAGAAACGCCGGTCCGTCGGATGGAGTTCGCCAAGGCCGAACGTGTGCCCCGTTTTTTGCCCCATCAATCGGTGCTGGTCGTCCGCCAGGAATTCGGTTCCACTGATGACTGCTTGATTCGCATTAACCGCAAGTGAAACGAAAACTCGCATGCCCGACTACCGTTCGATATACAACGAAGTCATTTCAAAAAACGAGAATTACAATCGCGCGGAAAACTCGCCGGGTTTTTTGAATTGCGTCAAGTCGTTGAGTCGTCTGCAAATGTTGCAGGGAAAATCGCTAGATGTGGGCTGCGGCGTTGGCTTTGTATGTCAGTTTCTGTCACGTCGACCGTGCCACTTTGATGTGCACGGCGTGGACGTCAGTGACGAAGCCATCGGGCGAACTCAGGAACGGCTGCCGCACCTCAAGAATATGCCGGCACGTTTTCAACGCATCGAGCATTGCGATTTGCCTTTCGAAGATCAATCGTTTGCATTGGTGACCTGTTTTGACGTGCTGGAGCATCTCGACCCGCCCGACATTGACAAGCTGGTACGCGAAATCATGCGCGTATTGAGGCGCGGCGGTTTTTTCTTTGGCTCGGTTTCGTGTCGTGCCGCCGGCTCTTTGGATCTCCACGGTGAAAACCTGCACCGCACCGTCGAGCGACCGCAATGGTGGATCGATCGCATCCAGCCAGATGAGGCAACTTACGAATCGGATGAAGAGCAGTTGCTCATGTGGAAAAGAAATTGGGTCGCCAAAAAGGCCTAATTGCCTATCCCAAGTGGGTTTGTCATTGCCTGTGTTAAAGTCAGCTCCGATCACGGCATTGAAACTGGTGTTTGGATACTATTCGGAAGAACGCTGATGAGTATTCAAGACAAATTTTCAAGTTTGGTCGCAACCATTTTTGCGGCTAGGTCTTGGTGAATTTGGTTTGATCGACCAGAATTGATTCTACGATAAGATGATCCTTGTTCTCGACAGCACGGCCATCGAAACCTTGCGGCCAAACGAATTGGAATTACGCGTTCATCCAACCATGCCTCCACCAGCCACCGACATCTCGATGAACGCAAGCATATCGAAGTCGAAGGCGACGGTCTGTAGCCCGAAGCGAATCACGTTTGCGATGTTGGGATTCGCATTTGTGACCTTAGGGGCTATCGGTGTTTTTCTACCGGGAATCCCCACCGTGGGACCTTTGCTCGCTGCGTCGTTCTTTTTCACCAAGAGCTTTCCGCAGCTTGAAAAGCAGTTAATTCGTAATCGTTTCTTCAAGCCCTATCTACAGCTCGTCGATGGGGACATGCCCATGCCCTTGAAAGCCAAAGTAATTTCAATGGTGCTGATGTGGGCCAGTATTCTTACCAGCTGCAGTTTGCTTTGTAGTCGACCCAACCCTGCCTATGGGCTGCCCGCAGTTATTGTTGCCCTGGGTTTTGTGGGCACTTGGTTCATCGCTATTTTTCAACGAAACAAACGGGAATATTTTGACGTGGACGCCGATTCCAGTTCGACCGGGCATGAAGGCCACTGCGAACAGAATTAACGACATTTCCTGTTGATTTTGGCGCTAGTCGTCGAGGACCCGAAACACGCCAACGAAGAAAACCATCAGTGGAATTGCCGAGGCGATCAATACCGTCGACAGGACTTCGGCAACTGACTTGGGCCACCAGATCCCTTGCAGACTTTCTGCAGCGAGTTTCGCGTTCGGGTCATCCATGGTGAACGCCGTAACGCCTGCAATTGCGAACAAGATCAACATGTACACGGCAGCTGCCGAGGCGACGTTGATTGACGCCGTTGTCCGCGAGACGGCTCCCCGTTCCGAAATTTCTTCGTTAGCAGAGAACATGGAAAGCATCAAAAAAATGCCAAAACCAATGGTCGCCAGCAGCAAGACCACGCCGAGCACGACCCGCAGTTGCAACTGGGTGTAAAGGGTGGATTCGAACCCTTTCTCAGCCCACGCCGAATGGGTGCCGCTGCAACTCGCCACCACGGCAATCGCCAAAATGACCATCACCAGGCATTGGAACAAGGCAACTGCCGTGACGAAAGCAACGATTGCCGGTTTCGCCTCCGATCGTCTTCGTACGTTTCCACCTTGCGCCCAAGCTGGATTTCGATAGACCATCGGTGGTGGCGGAACCGGTGGCATTGGAGGAAATTCGGATGCGACAAATTCAGAGGGCGGCAGGGCCGCCAAATGTTTATGCAGTTCCTCGGTGTAGCCCACAGGTGCCGGGTCACGCTTGCGATCGTTTTCCAATGATGGCAAGCCATCATAACGATGATTTTGCTTTTTCTTTCGCGCTTCCTCTTCCTTGAGATCGAACGCGATGTTTTTCGTGTTCCAGTGATCATCCGCCTGTTCCTTCGGCCTTCGTTTTTCAGATTTGGCGTTGCGCGAGGTGTCCGAGATAATTTTCGTCGCTTGAATACTATCAAATGAATCGAAGGAATCGTTATCGTGAGACGGAATCGTTCCCCTCATTGAATCATCAGAGTCGTGAATTGCCAGACTTAGGTCAAATTCACCGGAATCATCATGTTGCTTCGGCCCAAGCCGCAAAACACAGCCGCAGTGGCACTGGATCCGTTTCCCCAAAAATTCGCGTTTGATATGGTCAAAACGCTTCCCACAATTCGGGCAATTAAAGGCGAGTGGCATAGAGAGTTGACTCTTCAAAATCCCGACAAAATCCCGATGCGATGGAGAGTTGCATACGCCTTTGTCTGAGCAGCGACTAAAAAGCCCATCAATTGTTTAATCACCCCCGGACAAACTTTTGCAATTGTAATGAAAAACCCCGACAAAGTGGAGCATAATTTTGAAAGCGGAGAAAGAAACGAAGCGCGCGGCCTGAAAACAGGGCTTTGGGCAACAAGGAAAATCCTCGACGTTAAGAGTCGAGTTGACTAAGTGGAAATCGAATCCGTTGCCGCAATATACGAACAATCGAAGGTTGATTGCATGAAGTTCCTTGGTTGTCCAGCGCGCAGCAAATGGGAAATCCAGCGCGGCGCGCGAAGCATAATGCACCGCTACCCTGTTCGCAACCAACTTTGGACTTCCTTGGACTTGGTCTAATTCCCTTAAAAAGAAATTGACATTGCTGCCAAAGCTCTCGAAAATTAAAACAGCGCAGCCCCAGATTATCCCCCCAGATTATCCAGCGCGCACTGACATCTACTTTTTCCTCATCAGGTGACTGCTCAATGACAAAGACATCATTGGTCTCGAAGTTTGCGTTGATCCAGGAACATTGGCGACCAAAGGTTGTTGCGTCGCTGAACGGCCAAGAGCTCAAGCTAGTCAAGTTTTGTGGAACGTTTCCTTGGCATACGCATGCAAAAGAGGACGAGATGTTTTTAGTCTGGCGAGGATCGATGGTTGTAGAGTTTCGCGATCATCTCGTTTCGCTTGACGCCGGCGAGTTGTGCGTCGTTCCACATGGAATTGAACACAGGACAATTGCAAACTCCGAGGCTGAAGTGATCATTTTTGAACCAGCCGAAACCAGAAATACCGGTAACATTGTTGACGACGACTTTACAGCTCCAAATGGGGTTTCCATTTGACCAATTAGCGATCAAAATGTTGGAAAGTAGTAACGTGACATGCATTGGATTATTGGCGATCTTGATGACTCGGTTCCAGCTCATCTTGCAATTCCCAAAGCGTTCCGCATGATTGCTGAACATCGAGATTTGACAATCAAACCCAGAGTGGCTTGAAGGGATCGAGATCATGCCCGAGTTCATCTTGCTTGTGCATAGCGACGTTAATGATCGTGCTCTAGCCAATGACGGACAACTCTGGGGTGCGTATCTTGCGAAACTGAGGGCAAGTGGTAGTTTCATCGGAGGAAGCGGCATCGGGACGGGCGTACGCTTGAGAAAGGCCAAGCAATCAGCACCCTCCGACGTGACCATTGAAGGCTACATCCTTGTTGAGGCGGAAAGCCTGGAGACAGCAAGTAGGCTCGTGGAAGGCAATCCAAACTACGAGGCCGGTGGCACCGTTGAGATCAGAGTGCTTTCCCACGAATAGTCGCCTGATTCGCTACCGATTTGCTCTGCCAGTGCTACCCTTTCCTCGGCGTTAGCACCAGCCGATTTCCGGCGATTTCCATGGCTTTTAATACCCCCGACAGGATTTGAACCTGCGACCTAGGCTTTAGGAAAGCCTCGCTCTATCCAACTGAGCTACGGGAGCGTGTTCGTCTTTGTAGCGGGAATGGACGCCTTATTATGCGCCGCCGTTTTGAATCTTACCAGTCAAAAAGTCGCAACCGAATGTCTTCATCCTCACGAAAAACTACGCGTTTCACCGCATTCCATCGCCCATCTCAAACAAAGTAACGACACCTTCAAACGCGAATCGTTTCAGCAATTTCCAAAGCACCATCGAGGTCATCTCTCGTTAAATCTGCCACAGATTCTGCCAAACTGGCGAATCCACGCTTGCCTTCGATTTTCAAAGCGCAACGGGAACAGTGCGACAAACTTTATGGGTCGTCAAAGCCGCCGCAGTCCCGTCTGCCATGGTAACAATCTGCCCATCGCGATAATATTGAAACTCGAATTTTACTTGTTCACCAGGCATTTGGAACTCAACGGAAGAAAATGGAAGCAGGCATCGTCGGCCTTCCCAACGTCGGGAAGAGCACTCTTTTTAACGCATTAACGAGTTCCAAAGCGGCTCAAGCCGCGAATTACCCGTTCTGTACGATCGAGCCGAACGAAGGCATCGTGCCTGTGCCCGACGATCGCCTGCAACGAATCACCAAATACATCCCGCCGCAAAAGGTGATCCCTGCGTCGCTAAAACTCGTCGATATCGCGGGAATCGTTAAGGGAGCCAGTGAGGGCCAAGGTCTGGGAAACAAATTCCTGAGCCACATTCGCGAGGTCGACGCGATTCTGCAGGTCGTCCGCTGCTTCGATGACCCCGACGTGATCCACGTCGCTGGAAACGTCGATCCAATCTCAGACATCGAAACGATTGAAATCGAATTGATGCTGGCCGACATGGAGTTGCTTGACAACGCGCTGCCCAAGGTGGAACGGGCGGCACGCCTCGCCGACAAGGAGGCCAAGCTCCGACTCGAAGTCATCAAGAAATGCCAAGCCCATTTGGCAACTGAACAGGCCCTGCGAAAGATGGAAATGAAGCCCGACGAAAAGAGAGTCGTCGATGCATTTGGGCTCCTCAGTGCAAAACCGATTTTGTACGTGGCGAATGTTGACGACAATGACCTCGAAGGCCGCGGCGCATTGGTCCAAAAGGTGCGCGAATACGCCACCAAGGTCGGGGCAGGCGTTGTTCCGGTTTGCGCAAAACTGGAGGCCGAAATTGCCGAACTTGAAGAGGCAGACCGGTTGGAAATGCTGGAGGCGGTGGGGTTAAAGGAACCGGCTTTGTCGATCTTGGCGCGAGAAGCCTACAAAACGCTGGGTTTGCAAAGCTACTTTACGGCAGGAGAAAAAGAAGTTCGGGCCTGGACGGTTCCAGTCGGCTGCACAGCACCCCAAGCGGCAGGCGTCATCCACTCGGACTTTGAGAAGGGATTTATTCGCGTCGAAATCTATTCGCTGAACGACTTGGAATCCTTCGAAACCGAGGCCAAAATCCGTGCCGCAGGAAAATTGCGAATTGAAGGCAAGGCCTACATCATGCAAGATGGCGACATCTGCCACTTCTTGTTCAATACGTAAT
>WBZS01000742.1_pt1 | contig 34218 bp, 26 predicted proteins | sample 5204201 | NCBI WGS metagenome assembly WBZS01 (sample SAMN12344357, study PRJNA552823) | activated sludge metagenome | biome: Activated sludge suspended growth; feature: Nitrification reactor; material: Wastewater; isolation source: activated sludge from nitrification reactor of wastewater...
GCCCAGGCCGTGCAGCGGAGCGGCCACCCCAACGGCTACGCGCGGCACGTCGAGAACGCCCGGCGACTGGCCAGCGCGCTGTCCGGGGAGACGCCGGCGTCGTTCACCTGCGTGGTCAAGGGCTCGCCGCTGGCCGACCCCGCCGGCATGGAGGCGTTCCTCAAGGCCACCCTGCCCGCCGACAGCCAGGTCACGCTCTCCCCCGGCCGCGTCACCGTGCGCGCCCGCACCAACCAGCTGGCCTGGTCGGCGGCTCACATCGCGCTCGCCAACACGGCCGCCTACGGGGTCGCGCGCGTGGAGGTCGGCGGCCAGCACTGGACGGCCAGCCGCACCAGCCTCGCGCCGTGGCTCGGGGAGAAGACCAACGCCACGACGGCCATCATCATCTTCGAGCTGCCGAGCCCGACGCCGACGCGCTGACGGTGGTCAGGCCAGCCGCGCGGCCGCGGCGGCGATGCGCTCGTCGGACGCCGTGAGCGCCAGCCGGACGTGGCGGCGTCCGGCTTCGCCGTAGAAGTCCCCCGGCGCGGCCAGGATGCCCCGGGCGGCCAGCCAGTCGACGGTCGCGCGGCCGGATTCGCCGCGGGTCGCCCACAGGTACAGCGAGCCCTCGGACCGGTCGATGCGGAACCCCGCCGCCTCCAACGCCGGACGCAGGACGCCGCGGCGGGCCAGGTAGCGGGCGCGCTGCTGCTCGACGTGCTCCCGGTCGCCCAGCAGCGCGGCCAGCACCGCCTGGACGGGCCCCGGCACCATCAGCCCCGCGTGCTTGCGGACGGCCAGCAACTCCCCCACCAGCGCCGGGTCGCCGGCGACGAAGCCGGCCCGGAACCCGGCCACGTTCGAGCGCTTCGACAGCGAGTGCGCGGCCAGCAGCCCGTCGGTCGAGCCGCCGCACACGTCGGGGTGCAGCACGGAGACCGGCTGGGCGTCCCAGCCGAACTCGCCGTAGCACTCGTCCGAGGCCAGGACGGCGCCGACCGAGCGGGCGGCGTCCACCCAGGCGCGCAGTTCGGCGGCGGACAGGATCGCGCCGTGGGGGTTGGCGGGCGAGTTGATCCAGATCAGGGCGGGGCGGGCGGCGGCGGCCTCGGCCGGGTCGTCGGTGGCGAGCACCTCGGCGCCGGCCAGGCGGGCCCCCACCTCGTAGGTGGGGTACGCCGTGGCGGGGATGACCACCACGTCGCCGGGCCCGACCCCCAGCTGCAGGGGCAGGTGGGCCACGAGTTCCTTGGTGCCGATCACGGGCAGCACGTGCTCGTCGGCCAGGGGCACGCTGCCCCACCGGGACTCAAGGTAGCCGCGGACGGCGGCCCGCAGCGCCGGCGTCCCCCACACGGTCGGGTAACCGGCCCAGGCCGGCCCGGCCTCGGCGAGCGCGCGCACGGCGGCGTCCGGGACGGGGTCGACCGGCGTGCCGACGGACAGGTCACACACCCCGTCGGGGTGGGCGCGCGCGGTGTCGCGGGCGGCGGAGATGGTGTCCCAGGGAAAGTCCGGCAGGCGCCGGGACAGCGGGGGCCTCACTCGCCCTGGGGCGGGAGGGCCTCCACGACCGGGTGGTCGGCGTCGATCTTGCCCATCTTGGCGGCGCCGCCCGGGGAGCCGATCTTGTCGAAGAACTTGACGTTCACGTCGTAGAACTCGGCCTGGTCGCCGGGAACGTCGTCCTCGTAGTAGATCGCCTCCACGGGGCACACCGGCTCGCAGGCGCCGCAGTCGACGCACTCGTCCGGCTGGATGTACAGCATCCGGTTGCCCTCGTAGATACAGTCGACGGGACACTCTTCGACGCACGCGAGGTCCTTGACGTCCACGCACGCCTGGGTGATCACATAGGTCATGACAACTGCTCCTCCGATGTGGGTCCCGGACTAGGGATGGGTCCACCTTAGCGCCGAACCGAGGAGGCGTGCCGATGCCGCCCAGCGACGCCGTCGCCGCGTTGACGCCCGCCCTCGCCGTCGGCGAGCGGGTGAGCCTGCGGGTGAACGATGAGGCCGGACGCCGCGAGGTGATCGGGTTCGTGACGCGGCTGAGTGAGGCTTCTGTCTGGGTCGTCGACCGGCACGGCGTCGAGCACGTGATCGCCCGGGAGGCGGTCGAGGCCGCGCGACGCGTCGGCGTGGCGCGCGGGCGGCGTCCGGAGGCGACCCCCCGCGACCTCCTGGACGCCCTGGCTAGCCGCGCCGGGGCGTCCGGCACGCCGTGGCTGGCGCGCATCAGCGACCTGTTGGAGGGCCGGACCCCGCCAGCCTCGGTGCCGGCGTGGGGCGAGTGGGCGGAGGTGTTCGGCGTCCGGGCGCGGTTCGAGGGCGAGTGGGTGACGCTGCCGTGGTCTGGTGCGGACGCCGTGCTGGCCGCCTGCTGGTGGGCGACGCGGATGGGGGCGCGCAGCGTCCAGGTGCTGGCGGGTCCGGGGGCGGACGCCCGCGCGGTGCGGGCCGCCGGGCTGGTGGAGGACGAGCGCTGACCGTCCGCGAGGGTTCGCGACGGAGGCCGACTACGGTTGGCCGGAAGACGTGGTCCGTAGGGAAACGAGGAGCGAGACATGCAGTTCGGCATCTTCACCGTCGGTGACGTCACCACCGACCCCACCACCGGGCGCACCCCGACCGAGCACGAGCGGATCAAGGCCACGGTGGAGATCGCCAAGCTGGCCGACGAGGTGGGCCTGGACGTCGTCGCGCTGGGCCAGCACCACAACCCGCCCTTCGTGGCCAGCGCGCCCACGACCACGCTGGCGTACATCGGCGCGCAAACGCGAAACGTGATTCTGTCCACGGCGACCACGCTGATCACGACCACCGACCCGGTGCGCATCGCCGAGGACTACGCCACGCTGCAGCACCTGGTGGACGGCCGCGTCGACCTGATGCTGGGCCGCGGCAACACGGGCCCGGTGTATCCGTGGTTCGGTCGTGACATCCGCGACGGCATCGCCTTGTCGATCGAGAACTACCACCTGCTGCACCGGCTGTGGACCGAGGACGTCGTCGACTGGGAGGGCAAGTTCCGCACGCCTTTGCAGGGGTTCACGTCGACGCCCCGCCCCCTGGACGGTGTTGCGCCGTTCGTCTGGCACGGGTCCATCCGCAGCCCTCAGATCGCCGAACAGGCCGCCTACTACGGCGACGGGTTCTTCCACAACCACATCTTCTGGCCGCCCGAGCACACCAAGCAGATGGTGGAGCTGTACCGCCGCCGGTTCGCGCACTACGGCCACGGGACTCCCGAGCAGGCGATCGTGGGCATCGGCGGGCAGGTGTTCATGCGGGCGAACAGCCAGGACGCCGTCCGCGAGTTCCGCCCCTACTTCGACCACGCCCCCGTCTACGGCGGCGGGCCGAGCCTGGAGGACTTTACCGAGCAGACGCCGTTGACCGTCGGGTCGCCGGCCCAGGTCGTCGAGCGGACGCTCGGGTTCCGCGAGTACGTCGGCGACTATCAGCGGCAGCTGTTCCTGATGGACCACGCCGGGCTCCCGCTCAAGACCGTGCTGGAGCAGATCGAGCTGCTGGGCACCGAGGTCGTCCCGGTGCTGCGGACGGAGTTCGCGGCGCGGCGTCCGGCCGGCGTCCCGGACGCCCCCACCCACGCCGCGCGCGTGGCGGCGTTGGGGGCCCGACGCGCCGACGAGGGCGAGGCCTCCGTCGACCGCTGGACCGGCACCCGCGCCGAGGAGCACAACGCCTCGGCGTCCGGGCGGCTCTGACTCCGGTCAGCCGGACGCGGCCAGGCTCGCCGCGAACGCGGCATAGTCCTGCTGCACCTGATCGGCGTAGGTGCGGGCGAACGCGGCGATCGCACGGTCGAAGGTGGTCGCGTTGCCCAGGTAGGCCGAGATCGCGACCGCGTCGCCTGATCGCGCATGCGCCTGGGCCAGCGTGTGGCCGCACAGGACGGCGTAGCGGACCATGCCCGGACCATCGAGAACCGCCGGATCGGGCGACCACTTCATGTCGCGCAGCTGGCGCACGTAGAAGTTGCGGTGCCCGGGCCTCCCGACCCAGCCGAGGAACGAGTCGCCGGCCGCCTGCATCAGACGCTGGCCGCTGACCACGCGCTGTCCGTGATGGGCGGACTCCGGCGGGTCGGTGAAGGCTTCGAGGACGGACGCCTGGGCCTCCTTCACCTGCAGAATCATCAGGTCGTCTTCGTCGCGCCCCCGCATGAGCACGGCGATGGCGAGCAGCCCGACGCTGCCGACTCCCACGATCTTGTGGGCGATGTCCACGACCTCGTACCGCCCGAGCAGCTCGCGCAGGTCGTCCCGCAGCGTGGCGCGGTAGCTCTCGAAGAGGTCGTGGATCATCTCCACGGCGGCGTCCTCCGCGGCGATCCGCTCGAGTAACGGCGGCTGGTCGAGGAAGCGGCGCCGTCCGTCCACGACCTCGGTGAGCTTCTCGACCACCGACCACATGTCGCGCGCGCGGGCCTTTTTGACCGCTCGCTGGCTCTCCTCGAGCAGCACCGAGCCCTGCTTGCGCCGCTTACGGTGGGTGATCTGGCTGACCGTGGCCTCCAGGCGGGTCCGGTCGACGCGCTCGTACCAGATCTGCAGTTCGGTCTTCTCGGCGAAGGACGCCATCGACTCGCGGTACGACTGGGCCGCCGCCCTGGCAGCGGCCAGGCCGTCCGTCGCGGACAGGTCGTTGTCGCGCGCGGCCAGGACGAACGAGGTCGCCAGGCGCTTGACGTCCCACTCGAACGGGGCGGGGTGGGTCTCGTCGAAGTCGTTGACGTCGAAGACGACCGAGCGGTCGGGCGCGCCGAACAACCCGAAGTTGGACAGGTGCGCGTCGCCGCAAGACTGGACGGTCAGGCTCGTCCGTGGCTGGCCGGCCAGGTCGCTGGCCATCACCAGCGCGCTGCCCCGGTAGAACGTGAACGCACTCACCACCATCCGTTCGTGCCGCAGCGGCACCAAGTCGCGGACCCGGGACGCCTCCTGCCCCCGCAGCAGTTCGACCGGATCAGCCCGCTCGGCCCTGGGCACCCAGCAGGCGAGGGCCGACCGCGGGGTCTGGGCGCGGGCCCCGCGTCCCCGGGCCACCCGGGCGTCCACACTCGAACGCCCAGTCACCGGCCGCGCCGCGGAGCCCGCCGAGCCGACCGCCGCCCTGGCCGCGATCCCCTCAGCAAACACCTCCGCCACGGACGCCGCGGTGCCCGGGTGCGACGGGCTCGCGTCCCGGACCTGGCTCACGGTGTCGTCGGTCCCGTCGCTGGAATTCATAGTGGGAGAGCGTACGCGGTCGCTGCTCGCAGATCCGAACCGGTTCGACGTACTCCGGCCCGCCCACGCCTTCGCGCAGGCCGCGAATGTCCCCCGCCCGCTGGTGCCGGTGCTCTGAGGATCTTGGGGCGCCCCGCACAGGGAGCACAACGCCCGGCGATTGGCGTCCCCAAACTCAGGGTCCCGGACGGCTTACCTGCGGATCGAGACCTGAACCGAAAGGGGACGGTTCTCTTTTGGTTCAGGGGACCCCTGAACCAAAAGAGAACCGTCCCCTTTCGGTTCAGCGAGCTCAGCGCTCGATGCGATCCGCGCGCGCGTTGGGGTTCGTGCACACCACGGGCGTGAGGGTGTTGTACGTCCACTTGAACGGCTCGGTGCGCACGAGGTTGCCGTTTTGGTAGAAGAGCCGGTTGAAGTTGACGGTGAACCCTCGCATGGCGCTCTGCGGGCTGCACACCTCGGCGTTGCTCTGAATGGCGGCACCCGGGTCCTTGAACGCGCTCTGCACCGGCGTGGACGCCTTGACGTCGTACGTCTTCGTCGACCACACGCGCACGGTGACGGTGCCGGTGCCGCCGACGGACGGGTTGTTCGTGAACGCCTGCAGCACGACGCCGTAGTTGGAGTCGTTCTTGAACTGCATGTCGACCGAGTTGTAGTCCAGCGTCGCCTCGCGGCCCATGGGATAACGGCTGAAGTACAGGGAGTGGGGCTTGTGGGTGATGTCCTGGAGCCCGGCGAAGAAGATCGCGTTGAAGGTCGTCGTCGTGGTCTGGGAGATGCCGCCGCCCATGCGCTCGACGACGCGGCCGCCGTCGATGGCGCCGCCGGCCATCCAGCCGCGGGCCAGGGTGCGCGGGCCGAGGGTCTTGTTCATGCTGAACGTCTCGCCCGGCTTGAGCAGCGTGCCGTTGACCAGCCCCGCGGACTTGCCGATGTTGTTCACGCGGTACGCCGTCGCCGGGAAGCTCGTGGTGAACTCGCCGGTCACCTCCTTGACGCCCAGCTTCTCGGCGTCCGCGGTGCTGAAGGACGCCTGCTGGGGGGCGATGGTGACGGTGGCCTTGCGCTCGGACGTCTTGGTCATGGTCTCGGTGACGGCCCGGACCAGGTCGTCCTTGGCGACGCCGAGCCCGTCGGTGGAAGGCACGATGGCGGGCTTGCCGCCGGTGAAGGTGAAGCGCGCGTCCTTGGGCTCCTGCAGGCCGAGGGTGGCCATGGCAGCACTGGCCTGCTCGCTCAGCACGTCGCCGTTGAGGACGGGCTTGAGGGCGCCGTCGGCCGCCTCGAAGGTCAGGGCGGGAGCGATCATGGCCGGGGTCACGTCGAACCCTTTGTCGCCGGCCTTGATCGAGATCGCGCCGGACAGCGCGGGCGTGGCGACCTGCTCGAGCGCAGCGCGGGCCTCGTCGGTGGTGATGTCGGCGGGAGCCTCGACGAGGACGGCCTCGATCTCGGTGCGGTCGAGGTAGCCGGCGGCGAGGGCGTCCTTGGTGGCTGCGGCGTCCAGGGCCACGCCGTCGGACGCCTCCTTGACCGTGGGCGTCGTGCCCTCGATGACGAGCTCGGCGTTCGTCGGCGTCTTGTCGACGAGCTGGGCTAGCTCGGACGCCGCGGCGTCCAGCTTGGCTTCGTCCCGGGTGACGACGGCCTGGTGCGCGGAGCCACCCATCAGGGCGTCCCAGATCGCGACGGGGTCGAAGGTCTTGCCGGCGCCGGCCGCCTGGACGGACGCCGCGGCGTCCACCCCCAGGCCCAGCTCGGCGGGGGTCTTGGCCAGCTGCTGCCCGGACGCGACCAGCGTCACCGGGGCGTCCGCGCGGGCCGCCAGCTCGGTGACGAGCTTGGCCTCGGCGTCCGCGGCGGAGAGCCCGCCGACGGCGACGCCCTCGATGGTCGTGCGCGGCGCCAGCGTGTTGCCGGCCAGCGCGTAGCCGATGCCGTAGGCGCCGGCCGCGACCACGACCAACCCGCCGGCCACCCAGGCGGCGATCACACCCCCGCGCCGACGGCTCGTTGCGGACTGAGTGGTAGCGGGCGCGCCGGACAAAGAGGTTCTCCAAACTCGTGGCCCCGCTACCGGGGCATAGGGATTCCCCTCTATGGTACGGGGGGACCCCCAAGCCCCACGAATTCACCGGCCGCCCGCGGCAACCGCCGAAGCCGCGGCCTGACCAGCGCGCCCGCGGGAAAGGTCAGCCGAGCAGCGCCTTGGCCTTCGCGACGGCGGCCTCGGCGGTGATGCCGAACTCTCGGTAGAGGGTGGCCGCGTCGGCGGACGCGCCGAAGTGGTCGATGCCGACGGCCTCGGTGTTGGCGCCGATCAGGTCCTTCCAGCCGATCTGCACGCCGGCCTCGATGACGACCTTCGGCACGGCCGCGGGCAGGACGTCCTCGCGGTAGGCCGCGTCCTGGGCGGCGAACCACTCCACGCAGGGCAGCGACACGACCCGGGCGGGGACGCCGTCCGCCTCCAACTGCTCGGCGGCCTTGACGGCGAGCTCGAGCTCCGAGCCGGTGCCGACGAGCACGACGCGCGGCTCGGCGGACGCCTCCTTGAGGACGTAGCCGCCCTTCGCGACCCCCTCGGCTGACGCCATCGCACCCTCACCGCGGTCGAGGATCGCCATGTTCTGCCGGGACAGGATCAGCGCGACCGGGCGGTCGGTGATGCGCAGGATCTGCGCCCACGCCTGGGCGGTCTCGTTGGCGTCGCCGGGACGCACGACGTCCAGGCCCGGCACGAGGCGCAGGCTCATCACGTGCTCGACAGGCTGGTGGGTGGGGCCGTCCTCGCCGACGCCGATGGAGTCGTGCGTCCAGACGAAGATGGTCGGCACCTTCGACAGGGCGGCCAGGCGGGGCGGCGTCCGCATGTAGTCGGCGAACACCAGGAAGGTGCCGCCGTAGGCGCGGGTCAGGCCGTCCATGGCGATGCCGTTGAGGATGTTGCCCATGGCGTGCTCGCGGATGCCGAAGTGCAGTGTCCGGCCGCCGGGGGCGCCGGCGAAGTCGTGGCTGCTGCGCTCGGCTGGCAGGAACGACTTCACGCCCTTCATGGTGGTGTTGTTCGAGCCGGCCAGGTCGGCGGAGCCTCCCCACAGCTCGGGCACCGCGCCGGCCAGTGCCTCGAGCACCTTGCCGGACGCCGCCCGCGTGGCCATCGAGCCGGGCTCGAAGACGGGCAGCGCCTCCTCGAAGCCCTCGGGGGCCTCGCGCGTGAGCAGGCGGTCGAGCAGGGCCGCGCCCTCGGGGTTGGCGGCCTGCCAGGCCTCGAAGCGCGGCGTCCACTCGGCCTTGGCGGCGGCGGCGCGGTCGGCGGCGTTGGTGCGGGTGTAGGCCACCACGTCGTCGTCGATGGCGAAGGGGGTGTTGTCGAAGCCGAGCAACTCCTTGAGTGCCGCGATCTCGGCCCCGCCGAGCTTGGAGCCGTGGACGCTGTGGTCGCCGGCCTTGGTGGGCAGCGGCCAGCCGATGATCGTGGTGACCTTGATGAACGAGGGCCGGTCGGTGACCTGCTTGGCCGCCTCGATGGCGTCGTACAGCTCCTGAACCTTCTCCTCATAGACCGTGAAGCCCTGGGTGAAATCGACGTGCTGGGTGTGCCAGCCGTAGGCGTCGTAGCGGGCCTGGACGTCCTCGGAGAAGGCGATCTTGGTGTCGCCCTCGATGGAGATGCGGTTGTCGTCGTAGAGCAGGATCAGGTTGCCCAGGTTCTGCGTCGCGGCCAGGGAGGACGCCTCGGACGACACGCCCTCCTGCATGCAGCCGTCGCCGGCGACGCAGTACACGAAGTGGTCGAACACGGACTCCCCGGGCGTTGCGGTCGGGTCGAGCAGCTCACGGACGCGGCGCGCGCTCATCGCGAAGCCGACGGCGTTGGCGACGCCCGTGCCCAGCGGCCCGGTCGTGCACTCGACGCCCGCGGTGTGGCCGAACTCGGGGTGGCCGGGGGTCTTGGAGCCCCACGTGCGCAGGCCCGCGAGGTCCTCCAGCTCGAGGCCGTAGCCGGCCAGGTACAGCTGCGCGTACTGGGTCATCGAGCTGTGGCCCGCGGACAGGACGAAGCGGTCGCGCCCCAGCCACCGGTCGTCGGACGGGTCGCCCGCCATCACCTTCTGGTAGAGCAGGTGGGCGATCGGCGCCAGCGAGATGGCGGTCCCCGGGTGACCGTTGCCCACCTTCTCCACCGCGTCCGCGGCCAGCACCCTCGCGGTGTCGACCGCCTTGGCGTCGAGTTCGGTCCACGTCAACACGTTCATCGGCCCTTTCTTGGCACACGTTTTTCCACATACAGGCGGCGAGGAGTCCACGTCGCGCAACGACTCTCAGGCTAGGGCACGCCACCCGGCGCGCGCCGGGTGTTGCCGTCTTGTGCCTTGGGCCGCCCGGCCGGGCGCGTGAACCGGAAGGGGGACGGTTCTCTTTTGGTTCACCCGCCCGGCCGGGCGGGTGAACCAAAAGAGAACCGTCCCCCTTCCGGTTCAGCTCTCGCGCAGAGCGAGCCCTCGGTTCTCGGGCAGCGCCAGGGCCGCGCCGGCGGCCACGATGAACGCCACGCCGAACACCGAGAACATCAGCACCGTGCCGCCCGCCCCCAGCAGCAGGGGCACGGCCACGGGGGCGATGATCGAGGCGATGCGTCCGAACGCGGCGGCCGCGCCCGTGCCGGTGCCGCGGATGGTGGTGGGGTACAGCTCCGGGCCCACGGCGTACAGGGCGCCCCAGGCGCCGAGGTTGAAGAACGACAGCACAGATCCGGAGATCAGGATCGCCTCGACCGTGCCCGCCAGCCCGAACGCCACGGCGCCGATGGCCGACCCGGCCAGGAAGACGGCCAGCGTGATGCGGCGTCCGAACTTCTCGATGGCATAGGCCGCCGCCGCGTAGCCGGGCAGCTGCGCCAGCGTGATGATCAGCGTGAACTCGAAGCTGCGCACCAGCGGGAAGCCGCGCTGGACGAGCAGGCTGGGGATCCAGATGAAGGCGCCGTAGTAGGACAGGTTGATGCAGAACCAGACGGTCCACAGGGCGAGGGTGCGCCGGCGCAGCTCGGGGCTCCAGATCGAGACGGTGCCCACGCGCTTGTCGGGGACGACGTTCTCGCTGGCGACCGGGGCGACGCCGGCCGATTCCTCGAAGCGCCGCACGGACGCCTCGGCTTCGTCGAAGCGCCCCTTGCTCTCCAGGAACCGCACCGACTCGGGCAGGCCGAACCGGACCACCAGCGCGTACAGCGTGGGCACGATGCCCACGGCGAGCGCCCAGCGCCAGCCGTCCGGGCTGGACGGGACGATCAGGTAGCCGATCAGAGCCGCCATGATCCACCCCACCGCCCAGAACGCCTCGAGCGCGACGACGACGCGTCCGCGGATCGCCTTGGGCGCGAACTCGCTCACCAGCGTGGACGCCACCGGCAGTTCGGCGCCCAGGCCGACGCCGACGAGGAAGCGCAGCGCGATCAGCGCAGCCACCGACCCGACGAGCGCCGACGCCCCGGTGGCCAGCCCGTAGACCAACAGGGTGATGGCGAAGACCTGGCGGCGTCCGACCCGGTCGGCCAGCAGGCCGCCCAGCGATGCGCCCAGCGCCATGCCCACGAAGCCGATCGAGCCGATCCACCCCAGGGTGGTGGCGTCGAGCTTCCACTGGGCGGCGAGCGCCGCCATGACGAAGGAGATGAGGCCGACGTCCATGGCGTCCAAGGCCCACCCGATGCCCGAACCCAGCAGGAGCTTGCCGTGCTGGCGGGAGAAGGGCAGGCGGTCGAGCCGCTGGGCCCGCGACAGGGTCTCGCTCATGGGGGGCTCCTGGGTGATCGGCCCACGCCCACCGCGCGGGATCGTCGCAAGGCTAGGGGTCAGCAACCCCCGGCGCTAGAGGTCCGGACGGTATTTTTAGTATTAGAGACGATTTCTCAGCCCGCGGCGTCCGGCTGCCGTCGGCGTCCCCTCGGCACCCCCTCCCGGAACGCGCGATTCGACCCCGCGGGTGATACCCCTGCGGGTATGATGGACGCCGTTGCATCCAAAGGGGGATTCATGCACCGGCTCGTCATCCTGGGCGGTGGTACGGCGGGCACCACCGCCGCCAACAAGCTGCGCCGCGCGTACCCGCGCACCGATCTGGCCATCACGGTCGTCGACGCGACCACCGACCACCATTACCAGCCCGGCTACCTGTTCGTGCCGTTCAACATGGTGCCCGCGAAGCGCCTGGCGCGCGACCGGGCCTCGTTCCTGCCCGACGGCGTCGACTTCGTCAACGCCGAGATCGACCGCGTGGACGCCGACGCGAACACCGTGCACCTGGCCGACGGGCGCACGCTCTCCTACGACACCCTCGTCATCGCGACGGGCGTGCAGCCACGTCCCGAGCTGACCACCGGCGGCGACGGCCCCGAGGCGGGGGTGAGCATCCACCAGTTCTACGACCTGGAGGGGGCCGTGGCCCTGAAGGAGGCGCTGCGCGGCTTCCGCCGCGGCCGGCTCGTGATCCACATCAGCGAGATGCCGATCAAGTGCCCGGTCGCGCCGCTGGAGTTCACGTTCCTCGCCGACTCGTGGCTGCGCGGCAAGCAGATCCGGCACCGCTACGAGATCGTCTACGTCACCCCGCTGGACGGCGCGTTCACCAAGCCCGTCGCCAGCCGCGAACTCGGCGACGCCCTGTCCCGGCGCGACATCGCGCTGGAGACCGACTTCGCCGTGGAGAGCATCGACAACGACACCAAGCAGCTCGTGTCGTTCGACGACCGGCGCATCGGCTTCGACCTTCTGGTCACCGTGCCGGTGAACCTGGGCGCCGACTACGTGGCCCGCTCCGGGCTCGGCAACGAGTCGAACCTCGTGGAGTGCGACCAGCACACCATGGTGTCCCTGGCCCACCCGAACGTGTTCGTCCTCGGGGACGCCGGCACCCTGGCCACGTCCAAGGCCGGGTCCGTGGCCCACTTCAGCGTCGACGTCTTCGTCGAGAACTTCCCGCATTACCTGCGCGGCGAGCCGCTCCCCCACTCCTTCGACGGCCACGCCAACTGCTTCATCGAGTCCGGCGGCGGCAAAGGCATGCTGCTGGACTTCAACTACGACACCCAGCCCTACACGGGGGTGTTCCCGCTGCCCGTGGTCGGGCCGCTGGCCCTGCTGCGCGAGTCGCGGCTCAACCACTGGGCCAAGGTCGCGTTCGAGTGGGTGTACTGGAACCTGCTGATCCGGGGTCGGCCGTTGCCGGTCACCACGAAGATGTCGCTGCTGGGCAAGGACGTCGAGGACGCCCCGGCCCGGACGCCGGCCACCGCTGACGCCGTTGACCACCGCTGACCCACCGACGCAGACGTTAGGAGTAGCCACATGCCCACGACCCTGATCGACGGACGTCCGATCGACGTCACCGACGAGGGATTCCTCACCAACTACGACCAGTGGGACGACGACCTCGGCCGCACGCTGGCGGGCTTCGCCCGCGTGGAGCTCACCGACGAGCACTGGGCCGTCCTGCGCTTCCTTCGGGCCGATTTCCCCGCCCGCAAGGAGACCGCCACGCTGCGCCGCGTGGCCACGGTCGGCGGCTTCGACATGAAGCGGCTGTTCCAGCTGTTCCCGGGAAAGCCCGCCAAGAAGATGTCCTACATCGCCGGGCTGCCCAAGCCCAAGGGCTGCGTGTAGGCGGAGGAGGAGAACATGAGCGAGATCCTCACCACCCCGATCATCCCCGACTTCGGCGACGCCCGGCCCGCTGCGGGTCCGGCGGACGCCGCCAAGCCGTCCCCCGGCAAGGCCAAGTCCAAGGCCCGGGCGTCCGCCGAGGCCGAGCCCGCGGCGTCCGGCACCCCGGCCGCCTACGCGGGGCCCCGCAAGATGGTGTTCATCGCGTCCAAGGGCAACCTGGACATGGCCTACCCGGCGCTGATCATGGCGAACGCGGCGCTGGGCGAGGGCATCGAGACCCACATCTTCTTCACGTTCTGGGGCTTCGACCTGGTCACTGAGAAGACGATGGACCACCTCAAGTTCACGATGCTCGGCAACACCGCCATGCACCTGCCGATGGCCAAGAGCATGCCGCTTTGGTCGGGGCTGGGCGCCGTCCCGGGCATGACGAAGATGGCCACCTCGATGATGAAGAAGCAGCTGGACGACCTGGAGATCCCCAGCGTGCGGGAGATGCTCGACATCATCGTCGCCGCGGGCGGGCACCTGTGGGGGTGCAAGATGTCGTTCGACATGAACGGCCTCGACGAGAACGACCTCTACGACGGGGTCGAGGCCGTCATCAGCGCCACGGACTTCATCGAATTGTCTGAGGGGGGTCAGATCATCTTCGTGTGAGAACACGTGGGTGGTCAGTGGTCGCGCACGAAGACCGCGGCCGTCCGTCCGGGCACGGACAGGACGCCGTCGTCGCAGCGCGCAGCCCGCACCAGGTCGTCGGCACCGGCCGCCTGCACGGGGTGCAGGCGCCACTCGTCCTTGCGCAGCTGCGCCGCCTGCTGGTGCACCGGCCACGGGTTGGCGTTGAACGCCACGCAGAGGCCCGACCAGCGCTCGTCGACCCGGCTGCCGGCCCGGTCGTCCAGGTGCATGACGATGACCCCGGCCACCTGGGCCCAGGTGCCGGAGACGGGGAAGGTCAGCTTGCGCTGGATCTGGTCGGCGTCCCGCAGGCGGAACAGCCGGCTGGACGCGCGGACGCGCAGCACGTCGAGGGCGCAGGCGTGGGCCAGGCGCATGTCGTCGGGTCGCGGCTTCAGGGAGGGGTCGGCGAGCAGCGGGCCCTTGAGGAACCAGGTGTCGCGGTTCTCGGCGGCCGGGGGCAGGCCCGCTCCGAAGCCGTTGTCATGCAGCGTGAAGTCGAGGTAGTTGAACCAGTCACCGGAGTCGTAGCTGTTGCGGTCCAGCGACTTGCTGCGCAGGAAGTCGCTGCCGGCGTGCCACATCACCGGGCTCTGGCCCCAGGTGGCCAGGGCGAGCGCGAGGGTGTTGGCCCGGACGCGGTGCGCCATGGGCTCGTCGGCGGGCAGCTTCAGGGTGAGCGCGTCGAAGAGGGTCTCGTTGTCGTGAGCGTCGACGTAGGTGATCACCTCGTCGGGGGCGTCGGCGTAGCCGGCGAAGGCGTTGCAGTAGGGCACCTCGTCGCCGCAGATCGGACGGCCGGTGCGGGCCGAGCGGAAGGCGTACGAGCGCAGGTTGCCGGCCAGCCCGAGCTGGATCACGTCCGTGGCGGCCCGCAGCCGCTCGGCCTGCGCGGCGGGGGTGCCGTTGGCGGGCGACCCGTTCGGCGCGCCGGCCAGGCCGGTGACGAAGCCCTGCAGGCGGGGGTCCGGGTCCCAGGGGGTGCCGCCGCGGACGGCGTCCCGCAGCCGGTCGGAGAAGGTGGCGATGCCCGTCCCGCCGAGCTGGCCCTGGGTGGCCTGCACGAATCGGGCGTTGCCGGCGACCTCGCCGAAGTCCCAGCCCTCGCCGTAGAGGGTGATGCCCGCCCCGTCGACGCCGTCGCGCTCAAAGGTGAGGGCGTCCAGCGCGGCGCGGACGGCGAGCAGGTTGTCGCGGCTGTGGTGGCCCATCAGGTCGAACCGGAGGCCGTCGACGCGGTAGTGCCGCGCCCAGTGCACGACCGAGTCGACCATGAGCTTCTCGGCCATCCGGTGCTCGGTGGCCAGGTTCGGGCAGCAGGTGGAGTGGGCGACGGCGCCCCGGTCGTCGCGGCGGTGGTAGTAGCCGGGCACCAGCCTGCCGAGCACCGACGTCGCACCCTGGCCCTCGCCGTTGGTGTGGTTGTATACCTGATCCAGCACCACGCGCAGGCCCAAAGCGTGCAGGGAACCGATCATGGTCCGGGCCTCGACGACCCGTCCGGCGCCGCCCGCCGCCGCCTCGCTCGCGTACGAGCCCTCGGGCACCTGGAAGTGCCAGGGGTCGTAGCCCCAGTTGAACGACGGGCGCGCGGTGCGGGCGTAGCGCTGCTGCAGCTCGGAGTCGGGAGCCGCGGCCTTCAGGCGGTCGCGGTCGGGCTGCTCCTGGCGGCACGGGTCCTCGTCCACCGACGCGTAGTCGAAGATCGGCAGCAGCTGCACCGACGTGAGCCCCGCCCGCGCGAGCTCGGCGAGGTGGCGGCGCCCGTTGCCGTCGTGCGCGAACGCGAGGTAGCCCCCGCGCAGCGCCTCGGGGACGGCCTTGTCGGCGATGCTGAAGTCGCGCACGTGCAGCTCGTAAATCACCTGGTCGACCGGGTGCGCCAGCGGCGGGGACGGGGTGTCGGCCCAGACGCCCGGGGCCAAGGCGGGGTCGTCGAGGTCGGCGAGCACGGAATGGGTGGAGTTGATGGTCAGGGCGACCGAGTACGGGTCAGTGACCCGGTTCTCCACCACGCGGTCGAAGGAGGCCGCGTAGACGGTGGCGGCGTACTGGTAACGGCCGCCCGCCCAACCGGGCTCGCCGACGACCGACCAGGTGCCGTCGGGGGCGGGGGTCATCGGGCGCCGCCGGGGGGCCTTGTCGAGGCGGCGCCCACGCTCCCACACGAGCGCGCTCACCGAGCGGGCGGTCGGCGCCCACACCCGCAGCGTGGGGACGCCCCCGGCCCAGGTCGCCCCGAGCGTCGCCTCGACGGCGTCGGGGTAAAGAGCGTCGATGAGGGGGGCGAGCTGCAGGCCGCTGCAGTCGGCGACGCGTCCCGAGGCGTGCTGCACGACGACCACGACCTGGCCTTTGACCACCTCGGCCAGGTCGGGCCCGGCGGGGACGGCAAGCGCGACCGCGTCGGCCAGGTGTGGGAAGCGGTCCGCCAAGTCCAGGGGCAGCCCTCCGGGCAGGGGTGTCAGCGGCAGGCAACTCCACGCCACCGGCTCGGGGGCGGCGGGGTCGATGCCCCCGGACGGGGCCCAGTGCAGGGTCCAGTCGAGGTCCGCGGCGTCGGCGCCGGGCGGCAGGGACCGGCGCGGCCACGCGATCGTGGTGGCGTCCAGCCACGTGCCGCGGGCCAACGTCAGGTCGCTGGCGGCGCCGACCATGCCTCGTCCCGCCCTAGGGCTGCGGCGCGTACGGCGACTGCGGCGGGTACGGCTGCTGGGCCGCCGGGTTACCGGGCGTCGCCTGCCCGAACGCCTGCTGCGCGCGCGATCGGGCGTCCGCCGCCGACTGCGGCGTCGAGCCGGGCTCCCCCTCGGGGATCGGGACGACGACCACCGCGGTGCCGTAGCAGCAGACCTCGGAGAACTGGGCGGCGATCTCGCCGGTGTCGAAGCGGCACGCGACGATGGCGTTGCCGCCGCGCTGGGCGGCCTGCTGCCACATTCGCTCCATCACCTGCTGGCGCGACTCGTACACCAGCTGGGTGTACTCGTTGACCTCACCGCCGCCGATGGCCCGGAAGCTGGCGACGAAGTTGGCGCCGATGTTCGCGCTGCGCACCGTCATACCCATGACCTCGCCGAGGACTGCCTCGACGCGGTAGCCGGGGATGTCGTTCGTGGTCACGATCAGCATGGGGGTCAGACTACGCGTTTCGCGCACAGCGCGGGTCAGGACGCGAGCGCCGCGTAACGTCCGCCGGCGGCCAGCAGATCGTCGTGGGTGCCGCGCTCGATGACGCGGCCGGCGTCCAGGACGACGATCTGGTCGGCGTGGCGGACGGTGCTGAGCCGGTGGGCGATCGTGAGCGTCGTCCGTCCGCGGGAGAGGGCGTCGAGGGCGGCTTGCAACTCGCGCTCAGTCTCGTTGTCGAGCGAGCTGGTGGCCTCGTCCAGGATCAGCACCCGCGGGTCGGCGAGCAGCGTGCGGGCGACCGCGAGCCGCTGCCGTTCGCCGCCGCTGAAGCGATGCCCGCGCGCGCCCACGATCGTGTCGATTCCGTCGGGTAGCCGACGCACGACGTCCGCGACCTGGGCGATGCGCAGCGCGTCCCAGAGCTGGTGGTCGGTCGCGCCCGGCCGCGCCTGGAGCAAGTTGTCGCGGATCGAGGCGTGCATCAGGTAGGTCTCCTGGCTGACGACGCCGATGCACCGGGCGAGGTCGGCGGGGGAAAGGTCACGCAGGTCGACGCCGTCCAGCGTGATGCGGCCGGCGGTCGGGTCGGCCAGGCGCACCAGCAGGGCGGCCAGCGTGGACTTCCCCGACCCGGTCTCGCCGACCACGGCGACGTCGGCGCCTGGGACGAGCGTCAGCTCGATGCCGGACAGGACGTCGGCGTCCCCGTCGGGATAGCGGTAGCTGACCCGGGAGAACCGCACCTCGCCGCGCACGGCGCTCGGGGCCAGCCGGACGGGATGCGCGGGCGGGGCGACCTCGACGGGCAGATCGAGGTAGCCGAAAATGCGGCTGAGCAGGGCCAGGGAGGCGATCCACTGCGCGCCCATGTTGAGCAGGCCGAGGACGGGCCGGAAGATCTGGGCCTGCAGGGCGGTGAACGCGACCACGGTGCCGATGGTGAGGTTGCCCGTCAGCGCCGGGAAGCCTGCCGCCAGGTAGATCAGCGCCGGGATCGTGGCCAGCACGATCTGCATGGTCGCCATGCGCCACTTGCCGGCAAGCTGGCTGCGCACCTCGAGGTCGGCCAACTCCCGCGAGGTGCGCTCGAAGGACGCCACGCGCGCCGGGCCCGCGCCGAGGGTCTTGGTGAGTAGGGCGCCGCTCACGCTGAGCGCCTCGTCGACCTGGCCGTGCAGGTCGGCCAGCACCTCTTGGCGTTGGGCCGTGATCTCCCGGCGCACCAGCGCCACCTTGCGGGTCAGCACGATCGCGGGCGGCAGGACGACCAGCGACAGCAGCGAGAGCCGCCAGTCGAGGATTGCCATGGCCACCGCCGTGCCCAGCGCCGTGGTGACGTTGGAGGCCACCGACGTGGCCGTGCTCGTGATCACCGACTGCAGCCCGGCGATGTCGTTGACCAGCCGCGACTGGATCTCGCCGCCGCGCGTGCGCTTGAAGAACGCCATCGACTGGGACTGCACGTGGGCGAACACGTCGGCGCGCAGCCGGCACATCACCCGCTGCCCCATGGTCGTGGCCAGCCACGTCTGCACGACGCCCAGCACGCCGGTGAGCGCGGCCACGCCGATCATGGCCCCGACGGCCCACGCGAGCAGGGTGGTGTCGCGGTTGGGGAGTGCGTCATCGATGATCAGTCGGAGCAGGAAGGGCTGGGCCAGACCGACGACGGACGCCGCCACGACCGCGATCACCACGATGGTCAGCGGGCCGGCGTGCGGGCGGAACAAGGTCAGCACGCGGGCGCCGGACACGGGCGACTCGGCGAGTTGCTGGCGGTCGCGCGGGTCGATGCGCTTGGGGCCCTTGGCTCCGCGCAGGGCGGTCGGGTCGGACATGACGGCCTCCGTTTCCCTCAGTCTCCAGGGGTATATGCTGAGGTTACCTCATCTCTTGGAGGAATCCTTGAACGACAGCGTCGATGAGACGGCCGACGCCCTCTTGCGCGTGGCGCGGCGGCTGCGCGCGGCCACCCACGCCGCGTTGGCCCCGCTGGGGCTGAGCCCGCACCAGGCGCGGGCGCTGCGCATCATCGGCGACTCCGGGCCCGTGCGGCCGTCCGCGATCGCCGCACACCTGCGCATCGCCCCGCGCTCGGCCACCGAGGTGCTGGACGCCCTGGCTGAGCGCGGCTGGGTGGCCCGGTCCGCCGACCCCGCCGACCGCCGCGCCGCCCTGATCTCGCTCACGGAGTCCGGGCGGGCGCTCGCCGAGCGGGTGACGGAGTTGCGGCGGCAGGAGTCCGAGCGGCTCCTCGGCGTCCTGGACGCCGACGCGCTGGGCGACCTCGCCGAGTTGTTGCGCCGCGTCGAGGGTGGCGACACCAGCGGGCGCGGGGCTCGACCGGAGGGCGAGGGATCAGGGTGACTGCCTGGGATGGTCCGGTTCCGGGACCCGGACGCTGAGGTACCGGCCGGAGGAACCCGCTGTATCGCCGTCTGCAGCAACGCGAGTACCGCCAGTTCGTCGACCACCGCGCCGCAGATCGGGAGCGATGGCGTCGACTGTCCGACCGAGCAGGTCGGTCGGCGGGGCCTGAAGGAGTCCGCAGCCGCGACCTGACGCACGGCGAAGGAAGGCGCGATCGACGGCCAAGACTCCGCACGGCGAGCGGGTCACGCTCGTCCTCGCCCCCGTTAGCGACGGATCCACCTGTTCGCGCGGGGGCGTACGCCACTATCTGGCGTAATCCGCGTCTTGGCAGCCGCAACCCGGCCGACTCGACGGGCAGGCGTCCCGCTTGTCGACACGCCCGCCAGGTAGCACGCCCGCTCCACGTCGCAGGACAAAGACTGCAACCCCGTTGGTGAGAACGATTCTCGTTTGCTAGTCTGATCGGCATGGTTCCCCACGCCCGGACGTTCGTGCCGCTCGTGCTGCTCGCGCTGGCGGCGTCCGGATGCACGACGGGCGCGCCTGCCGCACCGGTCACCCCCACGGTGGTGGCGACCACGACGCAGCTGGGGTCCATCGTCGGCGACATCGCCACGTGCGCGGGTTCGACGTCGGCGACGCTGATGGGTCCCGGCGACGACCCGCACGACTTCTCGGTCTCCTCCCACGAGGTGGCGACGATGGCGCGGGCGAAGCTGGTCGTCTCCAACGGCCTGGGCCTGGAGGCCGGGCTGGCGTCCACGCTCGGCAACCTGGAGTCCGACGGCGCGCGCGTCCTCGAGGTTGCACCCCTGCTCGACCCGCTGAGCTACGCCGAGATCGAGGACGCGGCGGCGTCCGGCCACGACGGCCACGACCACGAGCACGCCGCCGTTGACGACGGCCACGGCCACGACGCGGACGGCGAGGACCCGCACGTCCACCTCGACGCGTCCCGCATGGCCACGGCGGCCCGGCTGATCGGCGCCGAACTCACCGCCGCCACCGGCGACGCCCGCTTCACCACCTGCGGCGAGCAGGTCGAAACGGCACTGCGCACCACGGACGCCGAGGTCCGCAGCATCCTGGCCGCCGTCCCCGAAGATGGGCGCGTGCTGGTGACCGACCACGAGGCGTACAACTACTTCGCCGCGGCGTACGGTTTCGAGGTCGCGGGCGTGGTGATCCCCGGCGGGTCCACCGACGCCGAACCCAGCTCGACCGAGCTGGCCGCGCTGGTCGACGTGATCCGCACCGACGGCGTCCGGGCCGTGTTCAGCAACAACACCGTCAACCCGCGCCTGGTGGACGCGGTCGCCCGCGAGTCCGGGACGACGATCCGCGTGGTGCAACTCTACGAGGGGTCGGTGGGGCCACAGGGCTCCGGGGCCGAGACCTACGCGAGCATGATGACCACCAACGCCCGCCTCATCGCCGACGCGCTGAAGGCCTGACGTGGACTGGTGGATCGAACCGTTCCTGCTCGGCTTCCAGCAGCGCGCGCTGCTCGGCGGACTGCTCGCCGGCATCATGTGCTCGGTCGTCGGGGTGTGGCTGGTGCTGCGCGGCATGAGCTTCTTCGGCGACGCGTTCGTCCACGGCGTCCTGCCGGGCATCGCCGCGGCCATGATCTTCGGCTTCAACCCCTACCTCGGCGCCGCCGTCGCCGCGCTGGCCATGATCGGCGGCATCGAGCTCGTCCACCGGCAGACCGCGCTCAAGGAGGACACCGCCATCGGCCTGCTGTTCGTCGGCATGATGGCGCTGGGGGTCGCGATCATCAGCAAGTCCCGGTCGTACACGGGCAGCCTGACCGCGATCCTGTTCGGGGACGCCTTCGGCGTGGACGCCCAGGCGCTCACCACCATGGCCGCCCTGGGGGCGCTCGTCATCGTCGCGTCGCTGGTGCTCTACCGCCCGCTGCTGGCGCTGGCCTTCTCGCCCGAGAAGGCCCAGACCCTCGGCATGCGGCCGCGGTTCGCGCACGGCGCGCTGCTCGTGCTCATCGCGGTGGCAGTGATCGCCAGCTTCCAGGCCGTGGGCACGCTGCTCGTCTTCGCCCTGCTGGTCGGACCGCCCGCGACGGCGTCCCTGATCAGCCGCACCATCCCGCGCATGTTCGTGGCGTCGATCGTGCTGTCGGCGTTCGCCGTCTGGTTCGGGCTGGTGCTCAGCTATCACTGGGCGACCGCGGGCGCGGCCACGATGGCGCTGGTGGCGATCGTCACGTTCTTTGCGGTCCTGGCCGGCACCCGGCTCCTGGACGCGGTTCGCTCCCGCCGGAATGCGGTGCCGGCATGAGCGCCCCGGACTCCCCCGGCCCCGACGCGACCCCCGTCCCGGACGCCGCGCCGCTGGCCGAGGCGTCCGGCCTGGTGCTGGGGTACGGAGCCGAGGTCGCGCTGGCGGCGTCCAGCTTCACCATCCCGCACGGCCAGGTGACGGCGATCATCGGCCCCAACGGGTCGGGCAAGTCGACGCTGCTCAACGCCCTGGCCGGCATCATCGCCCTGCAGTCGGGCACCCTGAGCGTGCTCGGCAGCCCGCCCGGACGCGGCGGCGTCGCGTACGTGATGCAGTCGCTCGCCTTCCCGCAAGGGACGCCGATCACCGTCGCCGAGGCCGTCACGATGGGCCTCTACCCGACGCTGGGGTGGTTCCGCCGCCCTTCGCCCGCCGACAAGGAACGAGTGCGCCGCGCGATGGAGCGCCTCAGCGTCGCCGATTTGGCGCGGCGGCACCTCGACGAGTTGTCCGGGGGCCAGCGGCAGCGGGTGTACGTCGCCCAGGGCATCACGCAGCACCACGAGGCGCTGCTGCTGGACGAGCCGCTCACCGGCCTCGACCTCGTCTCGGCGCGCACCATCGACGGCATCGTGCACTCCGAACGCCAGCGCGGCCACGCGGTCGTCCTCACCACCCACGACCTCGACGAGGCCCGCGCCGCCGACTGGGTCGTGCTGGTCAGCGGACGCGTGCTCGCCGCGGGCCCGCCGGCGTCCGTGCTGACGCGCGCGAACCTGGAGGCCGCGTACGGGCTCGGCTCGCTGCACGACCACCTCGACACGTTCCTGGACGACCCGCACAGCCACGACGGCGATGGCCCCGCCCGACGCGACTCGTCGCGGCTTCGCCACCCTCATTAGCCAAACCCCCGACCCCTCCGGCCGCGTGCGGCGGGTCGGTGGTGCTATGTCGACTCTCGATTCTGCGACCGGGTGCGGGACCGACCGGCAGATCGCGCTGACAAGCCGCGACGCTGGCGCCGCTCTTACGCACAAGAATCGAGAGCCGAAAAAGCTCCACCTCAGCGCGTGGCGTCGGCGTCCGCCGGACGCCCCGGCGTGCGCCCGGTGCCCCACCCCAGCACCCTCACCGCGAGTTCGTAGGCGAGCGTCGCCACCTTGAGCACCGGGTGCTCACCGAACCGATACTCCCCCGCCGTCGCCAGCCGCCGCGCCAGCTTCGGCGCCTGGGCGCGCAGGTGCGCGCGGGCGCGCGCGGCGTGCAGCGGGTCGGACGCAATGCGCACCGGCCCGTCGGACGGCAGCAGCGGCAGGCAGAACGCGATGTTGTCCCACGTGGACGTCGCCCGCTCCTCCAGCACCAGCACGTCGGTCGGCACCCCGAACCGGTCACGCAGGACGCCGGCCATGACGGACGCCTCGCTGGCGCCGCCGTCCGGGGCGAACCCGCTGACCAGGACCACGGCGTCGGCGCTCCGGCGCGCCCGGGCGGCGATGGCGCAGCGCCACAGCTGCATCGGATGCGGACGTCCGCGCCTCCGGGACGGGTAGCCAAGGACGATCACGGCCTCGCGTCCACCCGCGCCGGGCGCCCCGAGGCCCCGACGGGACGCCGCCCAGCAGGCGGCTTCCGCGACGAGCCACGCGCCGGCGGTGAGGCCCACCAGGGCGGTCAGGGGTGTGCGTGCCATTCGCCCACGCTAGCGCCCGGCAGCGGAGCCCGCCCGGCCCTTCGACAAGCTCAGGGAACCAGCTTGCGGGCGGGGACCGGTGGCTTCGCCCCAGGGACCGGTGGCTGAGCCTGTCGAAGCCCCGGCCACCTCCGGGCTATGGTAGACGCGAACTACTACACGAAGTCGGAGTCGCCATGCCTGCCGCCCCTCGCACCACGGTGCTCGTCTTCCGGGCCGCCGCCTTGTTCACCCTGCTGGCGGTGATCGGCGGGGCGATCGTGTGTGCGACGGAGTCAGGGTTCGAGTGCGGCAACTGGCCGGGCTGCAACGCGGACGCGCTGCTGCCGTCGGGTCCGGTGAACGAGTTCCTGTACCGCAATCCCTGGATCGAGATGGCCCACCGCTCCTCGGCCGTGCTCGCCGGACCGCTGGCCGTGGCGTCCGCGCTACTGGCGACCCGGCTGCGCGGCGTCCACCCGCTCGTGAAGGCGCTGCCGTGGGTGACCGTGGCCGGGGCGGCCGTCGCGGGCTATGTGGGCCGGGGCATCGTGCTGGGCGTGGAGTTCCCGGCGTGGGTGTCGGCCGCCGATCTGGGCTCGGCAATTCTCGCCATGGCCGCCATGGTCACCGCGACCGTCGCCCTGGAGCGCACGCCGTCTGCGTGGCTGCCCACCTCGGCCGGACGCCTGGCCTGGGCGGCGTCCGGCACGCTGCTCGTGTTCCACCTGGTCAGCCTGTACGCGGCCGGGCCGGGCTCGTTCACACGCTGCATGAGCTGGCCCGTGTGGGAGCTGCTGAGCGCCGACACGGCCGGCAACGGGTCCCTACAGTGGGTGCGGTTCGGGCTGGCCGCCATCGCGGCGGCCTTCACCATCGCTGCTGTGGTCGCGTCCCGCGCGCCGTCCCGTCCGCGCGAGGAGGCCGTCGCCGTGGGCGTCCTGCTGGGGGTCGTGCTAGCCACCGGGCTGATCATCAAGGTGAGCGGCACCGACGCCCTCGGCGTCCCGTACGCGATCGCGACCGTGGGCCTGCTGTGCGGGCTGGTCCTGCTGGCGGCGCGGGACAGCCTGCCCACCGTCCCGGCAGCGGACGCGGCCCGTCCGGCCGTCGACGCACACGGGGCCGGTCGGGCGTAGCCGCCGGGTGCGGCACAATACGTCGGTGATCATCGCCGCCGCCGACGGGTCGTCGCTGTCCAACCCCGGCCCGGCCGGGTGGGCTTGGTTCATCGACGGCGACCGCTGGGCGGCCGGCGGCTGGAAGCACGGCACGAACAACATGGGCGAGCTGATGGCCGTTCTCGACCTGCTGGACGCCACCGCGGACGCCGGCGACGACCTCCTGGTCTACTGCGACTCCCAGTACGTCATCAACGCGCTCACCAAGTGGCTGCCGACCTGGAAGCGCCGCGGCTGGCGCAAGGCCGACGGCAAGCCCGTGCTGAACGTCGAGTTGCTCAAGCAGTTGGACGCCGCCCTGGTCGGCCGACGGGTCACCTTCGAGTGGGTGAAGGGCCACGCCGGGCACGACCTCAACGAGGCCGCGGACGCCCGCGCCCGCGCCGCGGCCCTGGCCTACCAGCGGGGCACGCCCGTGGATGCCGGCCCGGGCTTCTCCCCCGGCGCCCGCACGACCGGCTCGCGGGCCGTCACACCGGGCCCCGTCCCCGAGCCGAACCTGCTCGACGACTCCCCCGGCGGCACGGACGAGCATCCCGTCGTGGCGCTGCAGCGGTCCCTGCTCGCGGACGCCGTCCGCGCCGATCCCGCCGCTGTCGACGCGCTGCTCCACCCGCGGTTCGTCGAGCACGACGCCTTGGGGCGCGCGTCCGGCAAGGGCCGGACGCTGGCGTCGCTCGCCCCGCTGACCGAGCCGACGACGCTCGAGGTGGAGGCGGTCGACGAACTGGCGCCGTGGATCGTGCTGCTGCGCTGGCGGGCCCGGTCGGCGTCCGCGGTGACGCTGCGCGCGTCGGTGTGGGCCAAGCAGGGGGAGGCCTGGCGGCTGCGGTTCGAACAGCAGACCCCGACCGCGCGCTGAGCGACGATCCTGACGGCCCCGACGGGGCCGGCCGCGTCCGCGGGTCGCCCGATAATGGTCAGAATGACCACCCATCGAACGCCCGGCCACGGCGTCACGGCCGCACCTAGATTGTGCGCCATGTCGGACACCCTGAAGATCGTCACGGACTCCGCCGAGGCCGAGTTCGCCGTCACCGAGGGCACCATCCGGGCCACGGAGCTGCGTCAGTTCGCCACGCCCGACGGGCCGCTGGCCTCCTTCGACCCGGGCTTCATGAACACCGCGGCCTGCCACAGCTCCATCACCTACATCGACGGCGACGCCGGCATCCTCGAGTACCGCGGCTACCCCATCGACCAGCTTGCCGCGAGCGCCACCCACCTGGAGGTCGCCTACCTGCTGCTCAAGGGCGAGCTGCCGAACCCGACCCAACTCGCCGAGTGGGAACGCCAGATCATGACCCACCGGTTCGTGCACGAGAACGTGCGCGACCTCATCCACGCGTTCCGCTACGACGCGCACCCGATGGCCAAGCTGATGTCCGGCGTGGCGTCCATGCATACCTTCTACCCGAGCGCCCGGCGCATCGAAGACCCCGAGGCCCGCGACCTCAACATCGTGCGTCTGCTGGCCAAGATTCCGACCATGGCCGCCTGGTCGTACCGCCACTCGATCGGCCGCCACTTCGTCTACCCCAACGACGAGCTGGGCTACGTGGACAACTTCCTGGCCATGCTGTTCCAAAGCCAGCAGCGCGTGTACCGCGCCGACCCGCGCGTCTCGCGCGCGCTGGAGATCCTGTTCGTGCTGCACGCCGACCACGAACAGAACTGCTCCACGAACGCGGTGCGGGCCGTGGCGTCCGCGGGCAACGACGTGTACACGTCCGCCGGGGCGGGCATCGGGGCGCTGTTCGGCCCGCTGCACGGGGGCGCCAACGAGGCCGTGTTGAAGATGCTGCGCGAGATCGGCACCAAGGACCGCATCGGCGAGTTCATCGAGGGCGTCAAGAACGGCCGCGCCAAGCTGATGGGGTTCGGCCACCGCGTCTACAAGAACTACGACCCGCGGGCCAAGATCATCAAGGGGGCCTGCGAGGACGTGTTCGAGGTCACCGGCGTCAACCCGCTGCTGGAGATCGCCGTCGAGCTCGAGCGCATCGCCTTGTCGGACGAGTACTTCGCCAAGCGGCGCCTCTACCCCAACGTCGACTTCTACTCGGGGCTGATCTATGAGGCCCTGAAGTTCCCGCCGGAGATGTTCACCGTGCTGTTCGCCGTCCCGCGCACGGCTGGCTGGTGCGCCCAGTGGCTGGAGGGCACGCTCGACCCCGAGCAGAAGATCATGCGGCCCAAGCAGATCTACACCGGCTACCGCACCCGCGACTTCGTGCCCATGGACGAGCGCTGAGCCTGCCCCGGTGACTGAGCTTGTCGAAGCCCCTTACGACTTGATCAGGTACCGCTGGGTCGGGCGATCGGCATGGCCAGCCCGGCGAGGGCCTCGGCGGCCAACGGCGGGATGACCCACTCGGCGCGCCCGGACCCGTCGTCGCGCAGGTGCACCACCACCGCGTGTGGCGACCCGAGCGTCACCACGTGCCCGACCCAGTGTCCCCAGCCGACCCAGCCCCCGGACGCCGCCACCGGCAGCTCGCGGCCCTGCCAGCGCATGACCGAGCGGTGCCACGTCCCGTGCCCCACGACCAGGGTGTTGTCGCCGCCCTGGGCGTCGACCCAGCGCAACCGCCAGCCGTCCGGGTCGTCGACCAGCCGCCAGCGGTTGTTCCGGTTCTCGAACGTCAGGGCCACCGACCCGCCGCGCTCGCCGCCGACGGGCGCCATCCGCAGGCCGGCCAACCGGGACGCCACGGCGTCCGCCCCCTGCTCGGCCGGCCGGTCGAACGCGGGGAGCAGGTGCGTCCACACGTCGTCGAGAACCTCCTGCATGCGGTCGGTGCCCGCGGTGGCGACGATGACGGCGTCCACCTCGGGCAGCACGATGCCGAACTGGCCGAACGCCCCGTCGCCGCGGTGCCCGAACTCGGCGTTGCGCCACACCTGCCAGCCGTAGCCGGCCGCCCAGTCGGCGGTCATGCCGGGGCCCGCGGTGGCGCTGTGGGGGCGCGCGTACTGCTCGATCCACTCGGACGGCAGCAGCAGCCGACCCTCGTGGACGCCGCCCGCCGCCAGCAGCGCGAAGAACGCCGCGACCGCCTCGGTGCGCAGGTGCAGCCCGCTGTAGCCGAGGACGCGTCCCCCCGAGTCACGGTCCCAGGCGGCGTCGGTGATGCCCATGGGGCCGAACACCCGCTCGTTGAGCAGCGCCAAGACATCGGACCCGGTGGCGTGTCGGACGGCCTCGGCGAGCGTCCACGTCGACCACTGGTTGTAGCAGAACGTCTCCCCGGGGGTGCCCTGGGGCTCGATCGCCAGCGTCACGCGCCAGGGCTCACGGCCCGGCCGGGAGGCCAGCCGCGGCGTCGGCACCACGTCGGCGGTGTGGCCGGTGGCCATGGCGAGGCAGTCGCGCACGCGGATGCGGGAGGCGACCGGACCCGCGTCCGTGACCACGTCGGCGAACAGGTCGACGAGCAGGTCGTCGTACGACAGGGCGCCCGAACTGACGGCCAGCCCGACCGCGGCCGAGGTGAACGTCTTGCTGAGCGAGTAGAGCAGCGGGGTGTCGTCAGGACCGTACGGCTGCCACCACCCCTCGGCGAACACCTGGCCGTGCCGCAGCAGCATCAGCGAGTGCAGTTCGATGCCGCGGCGTTCGATCGCGTCCAGGAAATGCCAGACCCCGGCCGGGTCGAACTGGACGTGGTCGGGAGTAGCTCGGGGCAACAGCGGGGGCTTGGGCACCTCCCCAGTCTGGCACTGGAATCCACAGGGTGCTGGGCGTTCCCTGTGGAGGAGACGCCGTGGCCTGTGTATGACTCGCGGACTCTGTGGACGACACGCCGGGGCACTTGCCGGGGCGCCGACGGTGCGGGTAGACATGGCTCCGCGCGCCCGCATGGGCGTGCGGTGTCTCGAACGAGGTGCCCACTGGCGGCCTGCAGTCCGCCACTCCGGCCGGGTGACGTGGCCGGAGGGACGCCCACCTCGGGTCATCGGCCGGAATCGTCACAACATCTCCGGCCAGAACAACATCGAGAGGCCCCTGCCACCGCCGGCGGGGGCCTCTCGCACGCTTACTTCCCCCGCCCGGCTGGCATCGGCCGCGCTAGGGTGAGGCCAGAAACCCGGACACGCTCAAGGGAGCTCCGCATGGCCAAGATCATCTACACGCTCACCGACGAGGCGCCGCTGCTCGCCACCTACTCCCTCCTGCCGATCATCGAGGCGTTCACCTCGACCGCCGGCGTCGAGGTCGAGACCCGCGACATCTCCCTGGCCGGCCGCATCCTGGCCGCCTTCGCCGACAAGCTGCCCGAGCAGCAGCGCACGTCCGACGCCCTGGGTGAGCTGGGCGAGCTGGCCAAGACCCCCGAGGCCAACATCATCAAGCTGCCCAACGTGTCGGCGTCGCTGCCGCAGCTACAGGCCGCCATCGCCGAGCTGCAGGCGCAGGGCTACGCCGTCCCCGACTACCCGGACGCGGCGGCGTCCGCCGACGATGCCGACGTTCGGGCGCGTTACGACGCCGTGAAGGGCTCCGCGGTCAACCCGGTGCTGCGCGAGGGGAACTCCGACCGGCGCGCCCCGCTCGCGGTCAAGAACTACGCGCGCCAGCACCCGCACTCGATGGGCGCGTGGGCGTCCGGCAGCCGCACCGAGGTGGCCACGATGGGCGCCGACGACTTCCGCAGCAACGAGCAGTCGGTGATCATGCCCGAGGCCGCAACGCTGCGCATCCAGCTCGTGGACGGCGCCGGCGACGTCACCGTGCTCAAGGACAAGCTGCCCGTCCTGGCGGGCGAGGTCGTGGACGCGACGGTGCTGCGCGCGGCGTCCCTCGACCGGTTCCTCACCGAACAGGTGGCGCGCGCCAAGGAGCTGGGCGTGCTGTTCTCGGTGCACCTCAAGGCGACGATGATGAAGGTGTCCGATCCGATCATCTTCGGGCACGTCGTGCGCGCGTTCCTGCCCGAGACGTTCGCCCGCTACGGCGCCCAGCTGGACGCCGCCGGACTGACCCCGAACAACGGCTTGGGCTCGATCCTCGCCGGGCTGGACGAGTCGGCCGACGGGGCCGCGATCAAGGCGTCCATCGACGCCGAGATCGCCGCGGGACCGCGCCTGGCGATGGTCAACTCCGACCGCGGCATCACCAACCTGCACGTGCCCAGCGACGTGATCGTGGACGCCTCGATGCCGGCCATGATCCGCACATCGGGCCACATGTGGGGCCCGGACGGCAAGGAGGCCGACACCCTGGCCGTCATCCCGGACAGCAGCTATGCGGGCGTGTACGCCGCCGTCATCGCCGACTGCAAGGCGCACGGCGCGTTCGACCCCACCACCATGGGCTCCGTGCCGAACGTGGGCCTGATGGCGCAGAAGGCCGAGGAGTACGGCAGCCACGACAAGACGTTCGAGGTGGCCACGGCGGGCAAGGTGCAGGTGGTCACGGCGTCCGGCGAGGTGCTCATGGAGCACGACGTCGCCCCCGGCGACATCTGGCGGGCGTGCCAGACCAAGGACGCCCCGATCCGCGACTGGGTCAAGCTCGCCGTCACGCGAGCCCGCGTGTCGAAGACGCCGGCGATCTTCTGGCTCGACCCCGAGCGCGCCCACGACCGCAACCTCGCCCAGCTCGTCGAGCGCTACCTCGACGATCACGACACCGACGGCCTGGACATCGACATCCTCAGCCCGGTGGAGGCCACGAAGGTGTCGGTCGAGCGCATCCGCCGAGGCGAGGACACCATCTCGGTGACCGGCAACGTGCTGCGCGACTACAACACCGACCTGTTCCCGATCCTCGAGCTGGGCACGTCGGCGAAGATGCTGTCGGTCGTCCCGCTCATGAACGGCGGCGGGCTGTTCGAGACCGGCGCCGGCGGCTCGGCGCCCAAGCACGTCCAGCAGTTGGTGGAGGAGAACTACCTGCGCTGGGATTCGCTCGGCGAGTTCCTCGCCCTGGCCGAGTCGCTGGAGCACCTGGCCCGCACCAGCGACAACCCGCGCGCGTCCGTCCTGGCCACGGCCCTGGACGCCGCCACCGGCACCCTGCTGAACGAGGGCAAGTCGCCGGCCCGGCGCGTCGGGCAGATCGACAACCGCGGCTCGCACTTCTACCTGGCGCTGTACTGGGCCCGCGAGCTGGCGGCCCAGACCCAGGACGCCGAGCTGGCGGCCGCGTTCGCGCCGATCGCCGCGGAGCTGGCTGCCAACGAGTCCGTCATCGCTGGGGAGTTGCTGGCCGTGCAGGGGCACCCGGTGGACCTGGGCGGGTACTACCGTCCGGACGCGGACAAGACGTCCGCGGTGATGCGGCCGTCCGCGACGCTCAACCGCATCCTGGCCACGCTGGCCTGACAGCTGAGCGGACGGCGTCCTGGGAACGTCACACAAGGCGCGAGTTGGAACGGCGGAGTGATTGCGACTTGTTCGCGCCGACACGGCGCCGGTTGCAGCCGACTGGGTGCCTCCGTGCCAAGCGCGCCGGTCGCGCCCGCTGAAACTCACTGCGCCCGCCCAGTTCAGGGAGCACAGTGAGTTTCGGCGGGCGGCATGGCTCATCGCGATCCCGAGGCACCTCGAAAGGACGGCTTCGACGCGTCCGCGCCCGGTAGTTCCGCTTGCGCCAGGTCTACGCGAGCGTCACCAACGGGCGCAAGTGGCCAGCGCGGCGAGCGCGGCGTCCGGGACCACCGGCGTACGGGAACCCAGGCGTCCGGGAGCGAGCCCCCCGGCCCGCCTCACCGGCCCTCGTCACCGGGTAGCTCGCGCGAATCAGCCGCGAGCCAGGCGCCGCCAGGCCAACTCGGCCAGCGCGGCGGCCTGGTCGCCCAGGACGGCGTCGTCGAACACCACCAGCGGGGAGTGGTTCCACGGCGCGGTCTGCCAGTCCAGGTCGGACGGCGTGCTGCCCAGGAACACGAAGCACCCCGGCACCTGGTTGAGGACGTAGCTGAAGTCCTCCGACCCCATGAGCGGGTCGGGCGACCGGACGGCGCGGTCGGCGCCGAACACCTCGGCGAGCACGTCGAGCGTGGCCTCGGCCTCGTCGGGGTCGTTGACGGTCACGGGGTAGTCGACGTGGAAGACCACGTCGGCCGTGCAGCCGTGGGCGGCGGCGATGCCGTGGGCGAGCCGGCTGGTCTCGGCGTCCAGGGTCGCCAGCGACGCCTCGGACAGCGCCCGCACCGTGGCTCCCAGCGACGCCTGCGCCGGGATCACGTTGCGCGCCTCGCCCGCGGCCAGCTGTGTGACCGTGAGCACGACCGGGTCGAACACGGAGAACCGCCGCGTGACCATCGTCTGCAGCGCCTGGCCGATCTCCAGCAGCGCAGGGACCGGGTCCAGCGACGTGTGAGGCTGCGACCCGTGCCCGCCGCGGCCGTGCACGACCACCTCCAGCTCGTTGGACCCGGCCATCAGCGGACCGGGCCGCGTGGTGAACACCCCGTACGCGCCGGTGGCCACGTGGACGCCGTACGCCGCCACCACGCGGGTGCCGGCGGCGTCCAGCACGCCCTCGTCGATCATGACGCGCGCGCCGCCCTGGCCCTCCTCGCCGGGCTGGAACATGAACACCACCGAGCCGGGCAGCTCGTCGCGGCGGGCCGCCAGCAGCCGGGCCGCGCCCACCAGCCCGGCGACGTGCAGGTCGTGCCCGCAGGCGTGCATGGCGCCGTTGGCGGCGGCGAAGTCCAGGCCCGTGCGCTCGGTGATCGGGAGGGCGTCCAAGTCGCCGCGCAGCAGCACCGCCGGGCCGGGGCGTCCGCCGCGCAACACCGCCGTCACCGACGTGCACCCGGTGCCGGTGGTGATCTCCAGGTCGAGGCCCTCCAGGGCGTCCAGGATGCGGCGCTGGGTGCGCGGGCAGTCCAGGCCGATCTCGGGCTCGCGGTGCAGGTCGCGGCGCAGGGCGACCAGGTCGGGCAGGAGGGCGGCGGCGGCCGTGGCGAAGGTCATGCGCGCAGGCTAGCCCACCCCCCGACGGCCCGCCCTACAGGCTGTCGCCGAAGTCGGACCTGAACGCGGCCACCAGGCGGTCGGCCCAGTCGCCGATCGGCTCGAGGCGGCCGTAGAAGAACCGCAGGATCTCCGGCTCCTCGATGAACCGCAGGCCGCCGACCAATGACCGGTTCTGGTACAGCCAGTCGATGCGATCGATGGCGTATTCGACCTGGCTGAGCGTGAACACCCGGCGCGGCAGCGCCAGCCGCACCAGCTCCATGTTGGCCAGCGGCTCGACCCCCTCGGCGTCCCGCTGCTCGCTGAGCGTGCCGCGCTCCATGCCCCGGACTCCGGAGGCGATGTAGAGGGCGGACGCCAGGGCCCCGGCAGGGTACTGCTGCTGGGGGACGTGGTCGAGGAACCGCAGGGCGTCGACGTGCGCGCCGAGGCCTCCGGCGGGGGTGATGACCGGGATGCCGCGGCGGTCGAGCCCATCCACCATGTGCGCGATGAACTCGGGGCCCTGGCGGATCATGTCGAAGTCGAGGGTCTCGTCGAGGCCGACCGTGATCGCCTCCATCTCGCGAACCGACATGCCGCCGTAGGTGAGGAACCCCTCGTACATCGGCACCAAGCCTCGGAGCTGTTTGTACAGCGACTCCTCGCGCACGCAGATGCCGCCGCCCCGGCCGAAGCCCAGCTTGCGGGCGGAGAAGTAGATGACGTCGAAGCAGTCCGCGATCTCCCGCGTGATGCGGGCGATGTCGAGGTCGCCGCAGCCGGGTTCCCGGGTCTTGATGAAGTAGAGGTTGTCGGCCAGCAGCGAGGCGTCCAGGACGGTCAGGATGCCGTGGCGACGGCACAGCTCGGTGGTGGCGCGATAGTTCTCAAGGGAGAGGGGCTGCCCGCCGATGAGGTTGGTGCCCGCCTCGATGCGGACGTAGCTGATCGCGTCCGGGCCGCGTTCGGCGATGAGGGCGGCGAGGGCGTCGACGTCGAAGTTGCCCTTGAACGGCTCGTCGCTGGTCACCCGGAGGCCGGCTTCGGTGATCAACTCCAGGACCTCCGCGCCCCGCGCCGTGATGTGCGCCTTGGAGGTGGTGAAGTGGTAGTTCATCGGCACGACCGTGCCGGGGCGCACCAGCGCCTGGGCCAGGATGTGCTCGGCCGCCCGGCCCTGATGGGCGGGCAGGAACCAGTCCATGCCGAACAGTTCGACGAGCTTGGCGTGCATCCGCGTGAAGGTGGCCGAGCCGGCGTAGGCGTCGTCCGCGATGAGCATCGCCGCCTGCTGCTGGTCGCTCATGGCGTTGACGCCGGAGTCGGTGAGCATGTCGAGAAACACGTCCACGTTCTGCAGCAGGAAGGTGTTGTAACCCGCCTCGGCCATCGCGGCACGCCGCTGCTCGATGGGCAGCAGGGTCAGCTTCTGGATGATGCGTACCTTGTGCATCTCCAGGGGAAGCTGCTGACCTCGGAAGAAGGTGACGGTCGACATTGAAGTCCGTTTCTACGCGTTGTAGTAGTGCCGCGGGAAGACTGACACATCGGCCCCGCGCGGGTGGCGGCGTCCCAGCGCCTGGGCCGGCGTGAGGGCGGGGGACGGCCGCCCTGGGCACGGCTGGCTAGGCTGGCCGGCGTCCCGCGGGGTAAGGAGGGTGGCCGACGTGACAGAGCCCAGGGAGCCGGCCGACGCTGTCCCGACGCCGAACGTGCGCGACGTCGCGCTGATCTTCGAGGGCGGGGGCATGCGGGCGTCGTACACGTCCGCCGTCGTGGTGGCGCTGTTGGAGGCGGGCATCGCGTTCGACTGGGTGGGCGGGGTGTCCGCGGGGTCGACGAACACGGCCAACTACCTGTCGCGCGACGCGTGGCGCGCCCGGCATTCGTTCACCGACTTCGCCGCCGACCCCCACTTCGGCAACTGGCGCACGTTCGTCCGCGGGCAGGGGCTGTTCAACGCCGACTACATCTACCAGCGCACGTCCGGGCCCGGCGAGGCGCTGCCCTTCGCCTGGGACACGTTCGCCGCCAACCCCGCCGCCCTGTCGATCACGGCCCTGCGCTGCGGCGACGGCGCCACCGTGCACTGGGGGCGGG
>WBZS01000585.1_pt2 | contig 34202 bp, 23 predicted proteins | sample 5204201 | NCBI WGS metagenome assembly WBZS01 (sample SAMN12344357, study PRJNA552823) | activated sludge metagenome | biome: Activated sludge suspended growth; feature: Nitrification reactor; material: Wastewater; isolation source: activated sludge from nitrification reactor of wastewater...
TGGACTTAGTCGCGTTAACATTTTCAGCTGGTGGACATCCGCCCCGCCGAAAAACGATTCAGACACAAAATTGACCATTCCGCTCCGCCTCAACGATGCCAGCAATTCTCCCGCAATGGTCGAGCGCAGTTGGGGTCAGGGCAAGGTTGTGCTCTACACGATTCCAGCCGACGGCGACTGGACGACCTGGCCGGGGATCACGGGAGCATTTGTGCCAGTGATGCTGGATTTGATTGATTACTTGGTGGGCAGCGACGAGAACCGTTCGGAAGTTGCCCTTGGCAGCCCAATTGAGTACCCCGTCGACGTGTCGGTTTATCAAGATCGTGTGTCTCTTCGTGATCCGCGAAACGACAAGGTGGAAGCGGTCGCTCGACCGATCGATGATAGTGACGACAGTAAGAAAAATACTCTGTACCGCGTACAATTTGAAAGCACGGCCCGCGTCGGCTTTTTCGAGTTGGGATTGACCAGAACGACGGGTGAAAAGGAAATCACGCTCTTTGCCGCAAATACTCCGGCAGACGAAAGTCGCTTGCGACGGCTCGACACCTCGAAATTGGAAAGTGATTTCTGGGGCAAGCAATTCAAGTTAATTGGCTTGGCGGATCTCAACCAACAAAAGATCGCCGGAACCTCAACGGAATTTTGGCCGCAAATTGTATGGGTCATCTTGTTGATTTTGGCTGCCGAGCAGTTTTTGGGATATTGGTTTGGCAGGAATCAATAGCATGGGTGCAATCATGAAACAGTTTTTGCCGGCTTCGATAATGGGAATGCGGAAAGCCTTTCAGGGAATCGCATTTTGCGTTGTGGCTTCGATGTTCATCGTGAGTGTTGATCGTTGCTCTGCCGGTCAGCAGGTAATTGTTCGCCAACGAGCACTGGGAAAAGTTGCTGTTGCGCAGCCGTTCGTCGCCATGAAACCTGGCTCCGATCAGTTGCAAGCGGTTGCCGCCTTGAAAACCGATCCCGATCTGGAAGCGATCTTGGAAAAGGCCAATCGTTACCTGGCCGACAAGAATTACACGGTCGCCGCCCAATTGTGGCAAGCGGTTTTGGAAAAGTGTGGGGATACACTGTATTCACAAGATGAAAAGACCTACTTCTCAATGATCGATCAGGTTGAAGCGATTCTGTCCGGACTCGATGCAGAGGCATTGAAGATCTATCGCATCAACGCCGATGCAGCGGCCAAACAAATTCTCGCCCGCTCTGCCAGGCCAAACGACGTCGAAGCGTTAAGCCAGGTCGTTCGTCGTTACTTCGTCAGTAGTATCGGCGATGATGTAGCATTCCAATTGGCGGCGATCCTCATCGACCGCTTCGATTTTCTGGGAGCATTGCGGTTGCTGGAAAAAATTCGTGACCGACATCCCGACCCCTCCATATCGCGCCAAGAGCTCGAGAGTCGAATTGCCTTTTGCCACATCTTGGTTGGGGACTCAAGAGTGGCCAAACAATTAATCGACCAGATCACGGAGGCCGAGGGCGACAGTTCCGACACCACAAGTCAGCTCGCTGGCCTGTTGGGAAAATCTGCCGATGAATTGTCCAAGCAATTTGACCTGACTGCCTTGAGTTCTTTCCGAAATTTTCGCGTCCAGCCTTCCGTGCCAGAAAATTTCCTGCAGGGCAACCTTATCGGTGCGTGGCAATTCCACCACGAATTGCCGACAACTGACGGGGTCTACCGTTTTGGCGACATGAAGGGGATGGTCTCGCAGCGTACGCCGGAGGACATTGACTCGCTCAACGAAACGGTTTCGCAAGTTGAACGCGGATTGATCAACAACTGGCGTCAAAATAATTGGCGACCGAATGGTTCGGTGATTGTTAGCGATGGACAAGTTTTCTTCAAATCCGTTGCCAATTTGGTGAGTTGGCCAACAAAATTGTCGAGCGAACCGAATTGGCGGAGTCTCTGGTTGAATCAATTCGAGTTGGATGATGCGACCAAATCCATGGAGCAGATTCGCAATAGCTATGGCAATCAAACGAATTTCGATCGCAAGCGGGACGGCGTGCGATTCCCCAATTCTGCGAATGAAATCAGCTTTTTTGGCGACAACATTAGCCCGCAATTGACAAAGATCGGAAACGTCATTTACTCATTGGAGGGGCGTCATTACGATCCAAACGACAATCCTCAATCGAGCGCCAGTAAGCGGCGAGGATTCCAGTACAACGCCACCTTCCGCCGCACCCGCACGAATTTCCTTGTGGCTTATGAAGCCGTCAGTGGACGCGTGCTGTGGACCCTGCCAAAGAATAGCGGTCTGGCGTTTCGCAGTGACCCCGCGCAGATTCCCGCTCAAGTGCCAGCTCCAGGCAATCAAGTACCGGCAGACGCCGATCCTCGAGGCGTTGCTACACCGGCACCCCAGGAGGAACCGTGGTTGGCAAACGGCGGCTTCATGGGGGCGCCTTTGGGTTTCAACAAGACACTGATCGTTCCAGTCAACGTTGGCGGCGCGATTTACGTTTACGGTCTCGATCCCAACGATTCAGGACGGACTTTGTGGAAGACCTACTTGTGCGATGAACCGGAAACCAGCGCAGCACCTTGGGCGCCGATCACTCTGACCATTGACGGAACCGACCTTTTTGTGGCCAGTGGAATGGGTGTGATTTTTGTGTTGGATCCCACGACGGGTGCGATTCGTTTTGCGCAACGCTACGATCGTTTGGGAGAACGAAACCAATACCTTGCGAATTTCGGCTGGCAGGTCAATCGATTGGATTTTGATGGCTGGAGCGAAGACCTCGTCGTGCCCTACAGTCGACAAATGATCTGCTTCTGTTCGGACACCAAAAAAATCTTCGCGATTGATCGGACGACAGCCGAGCTCATTTGGGAAGTTGAAATGAACCCTTTGGGATTTCGAATCGACTACGTGATCGGCATCCAAAATGATGTCCTGTTTGCCGGTGGACCGGAAACGATCATTGCGATCGATCTCTCCGGCGAAGGGCGAATGTTGTGGGGAGGTGATCAACTTTTTGAGCAGGGTAAATCGGTTGGCCGGGCAATGCTCTGCGCCGATGGACTGTATGTGCCTGTTGATGACACCATTGTTCGTTTTGACGCGGGACGCCGTGAAGGGAAACCTCGTATTCTCAATACGGTCCATGTCAATTGCGGCAACAATGGTCCCTGCGGAAATTTGTTCAGCGACGGCGAGCGAATCTGGATTCAATACATCAATCGGTTGATTGCGACGGAATCGGTAGCTCGCGACTCGGGTAAACAGAATTAGCAATTGATTTGAAAACTATGAACCTGACCCTGGCCCAAGAAAACTTTTTGAATCGGCTGTTCCGTTCGGAATCAGACCAGCCTGGCGAGCTGCGCTGGCAATGGATGAACTTGCCAGAAAGTTGGGGGGTTTTCGTCTGGTTGTTGATTTTTGTGTTGGTCATCAGCGGAGCAATTTGGCTTTACCGCCGCGAGTCCAAGGTCTGCCCATTTCCAATTCGAATGCTGCTGGCCGGCCTCCGGGTTGGGGTCCTGTTGTTCCTGCTTCTACTCTTGTTCAAGCCCTCAGTTTATTTTCAGGAGGTCAGTATCATCCGACCGACATTTGCGATCCTCCGAGATCGCTCATTGTCGCTGGATCGAGCAGATCATTACCTGAACGAAGAGACGATGAAGAAGGTTGCGGCTGCCGCTGGAGTGACAGAAGCAGAAATCCGCGAACGAAAATTGACCCGAGCCGACATCGTGAATCGAGCCTTGTCGCGCAACGAGCAAGACTTCGTTAAAAAACTTCGTGTGAAGGGGTCCGTGCAGGTTATCGACTTCGACGACCGCGTCGACCCTTTGGAGTTTTTGACAGACTTGCCCAAGGAAAATGAAAGACCAAAATCGAACACCAAACAGGCAGCGGACGATCCCGCTTCCTCAAAACAAACAGAAAAAATTTCGGATTTGAAGGCAGTCGGTTTGGGCACTGACTTGTGGCAGGCTCTGCGACAGACAATGAGCGATACCAAGCGGCTTGGCGGAATCGTCTTAATCAGTGACGGCCAACATAAGGGGAGCGAGGACCCAGTCGAAATCGCCAAGCGAGCCCAAGCGGCTGATATTCCGATCTTCGTGATTGGGGTCGGCGATCCAACCCCCGAAAGAAACCTGGCCGTTACTGAAACCAACGTGCCGGCGCGAGCCTATATGAACGAGCCATTTTTCGTCGAAGGCGTAATTCAAGCGAGCTTTGCTGAAGAAGATTCAGCGCGCCAAACTCCCATCAACGTTAGCCTTTACCAACAAACGCTCGATCCGCGTACCGGCAAGCCCGGTGAGCTGCAGTTGGTCGAAACGCAACCAGTCACATTGGCCGACGCCGGCAATCGACTGCGTCTGCAATTTAGTCACGTCGTGACAAACCCCGGGAAATTTGCCTATTCCATCCGTATTCCGGAAACCGAAGGCGAAACAAATCCGGATGACAACCAAAAGACTTCGGCAGTAGTCGATGTTGTGGACGAGAAAATCCGAATCTTAGTCGTCTCCGGACTGCCTAACTGGGACTACCAGCAACTGGTTCGACTATTGCAACGTGACGCCACCATTTCGGTCAGCTGTTGGCTGCAGTCAATGGACGAGACCCGATTGCAGGACGGCGACGAGCCAATCACCAGTTTGCCACGCACGATGGAAGACTTGGGGCAGTACAACGCCGTGATCTTGATCGACCCGAATCCGGAAGAATTCGACGAGGCCTGGATCAATTTGTTGCAGGAATTCTGCCGCAACAAAGCCGGCGGACTGATCTACATGGCCGGCCCGCACTTTTCGGCAGAATTTCTGACGATGAATCGCCTCGCGGGTTTTCGCGAAATGTTGCCGGTGCGATTCGGGGATGCCAATTCCATTGCCGCCTCGCAAGTGATCGCCGAAGCTACTGGTGACCAGTCGGGCGGGATGCAAATCGTTGGCTTCAATTTGGAACATGAGGTCATGAAGCTGGCAAAAGATTCTGCCGAAGTTCAACGCATTTGGGCTCAGTTTCCGGGATTCCTGTGGAACTTCCCCACCGTTGCTGCGAAACCCACCGCTCGGGTGTTGCTTGAACGCGGTGACCAACCGAGTGTGGAAGGCAACCAGCCCATGCTCGTCGATGGCCAGTACGGCGCGGGGACCGTTTTGTATTTTGCATTTCAAGGCACTTGGCGATGGCGAAGTATCGGTTTGCAGGCACAATATTTCAATTCATTTTGGATTCAGACGGTTCGCTACCTCGTGGAACACCGATCGTTGCAAGGTAATCGCCGTGGTTATGTCGACTCGGACAAGGTCGAATATGAACTGGGCAACCGCGTCACCCTGGTCGGTGACCTCGTCGACGAGCAGTTTCGACCTTCCCAAGCGGAAACCGCGTCCCTGATTGTCCGCGATGAAGACGGCCGCCAGCAAAAAGTCGTTATGAAACTGATCCCTGGCAAGGTTGGGAAATACGAAGGCAGCTTCAACGCCAGTCGTGTCGGCAGTTTTGAGGCGTCTTTCGAAATCACCGCCGAGTCCGATGCCAAGCAGTTTGAGCCTGCAACGTTTCGTGTGACTCCCCCACGTGCCGAGACGACCGCAACTTGGCTTAACGAAAAACTTCTGCGAGACATTGCCCAACAATCGGGGGGAGCCTATTTTCTGCTGGATCAACTGGATGAGGTTGCCAATGCGCTGCCAACGATCGAGACGCGGGCCGAATTTAACAGTCCTCCACAGCCCGCTTGGGATTTAAACCGATGGCTGCGTGGACTTGCCTTTTTGTGCCCAGTCCTGTTGTTGACCATCGAATGGACGATCCGCAAATGGTACAAACTTTTGTAATAGGTTTTTGGAAAATATTTACCACAGATGACCACCGTTGACTCCAAATCTCAAGCAACACAATTCATTCGCTCGCGTCTCGCGGAGCTGCGTTCCAGTTTGCGCCGCTGGATTTTGGTGTCCGGTTTGGGGCGCTGGTTGTGGATGATGCTGGGATTGTTGGCTGCGGACATGATTTTGGACCGTTTCTTCAAGATGGACTTGCCCCAGCGAATGATCGTTTTGGTAGGGCTCTTGGCAGGCGGGGCCTATTTGTTGCACAAGAATTTGCTTCGACCGCTTTCGCGGCGGATTAGCGATGACGGATTACTGCTTGAAGTCGAAAGCAAGAATGAAAGTCTGGACCAGAGTTTAATTTCCAGTTTTCAGCTCGCCCAACAGATCGATTTTGAGTCGCGCGGTGTTTCTCCTCAACTGGCTGCGGCAACGGTTGACTTGGGAGTTGAGCGTGCACGGCAAGTGGATTTCCGTTCGACATTGGACGTGAAGAAAAACGGCACGAATTCACTAGTGTTAGTGAGTGCTCTCGTCGTCATTGCTGGCTTGGCCATCGGTTCGTTGCAAAATGATTTTTTGAGGACTTGGTCGCGCCGCAATTTGCTCTTAGCCAATGATCAATGGCCGCAAGCGACCTATCTTGAAGTCGTTGGAGCGGTGGACGGGCGGTTGGTCGTTCCTCGTGGCATCGACCACCGACAACTGGTGCGGGTGACGGAAAGCAGCCGAGTCAAAAATGTAGAGGTCACGCTTGAGGCGGATGCCAATGAGACACGGACGCTTCAAAAGATGAAGCCGACGGGAAAAGAAGGCGGCCGCGAACATGCCTTCGTTTTTCACAGCATTGCCACAGGCTATCGGATTCGAGCGATTGGTGGCGATGCGACTACCGATTGGGTCGAGCTCGAATTGATCGAACCACCTGCAATTCTGGAAACCGAACTCACCGCTTTGTTGCCGAGTTACACTGGCAATGCCGAACAGGAGTTCACCGGTAGTGGACCCCATCGTGTGCTATCCGGAAGTCGCCTGCGTGTGGCAGCTCGTTCCAACAAGCCGCTCAAGGAATGTGTTCTAAAACTCGACGAGTCGAACGTTGTGCGTTTAGAGCCGACAGATAGTTCGCGCCTTCAATTTCAGACGGTGTTGGGAGAGTCTAGCGGAGGCTTGGTCGGCGGCAAGTACGTTTTTGACTTGGTGGACGATTCCTCTTTGCACAACATTCGCGATTTCAGCTTCACGGTAAAACTGGGAGAAGACAAACCACCCGTGGTGCGTGCCAAGTTGCTGGGAATCAGCGGATTGATCGTCCCACGTGCGATCGTCCCCGTGGAATACACCATCGAAGATGACTTTGGGCTCACGCAGTTGGACTTCGAATGCAATTGGAGTAGTGAAGATGCCAACGCACCTTCGAATTTGAGTTTTGCGACCAAGGCCTGGGAGAGAACGCCGGCTGTCGCGAGCACTGAAGACGTTGCCGTTTTTCAAGTCGAACGACTCAAGTTAACTCCTGGCACGAGCTTGCGATTTACACTGGCTGCAGCCGACAATGTTGAGCCCAAACCAGGACAAGGCCGCAGTCGGGAATTCTTGCTTCGTGTCGTGTCAGATGAGGAATTGCGTGCGGACTTGTTGCGCCGTGAGATCGAACAGCGAAAAGCGTTTCAGCAGTCCTACGATGCACAGATGGAATTGATAACCGAAGTCCGACAAGTCGCGGCAGGGACCGACAATCGCAGTGTAGAAGAAGTCAACGAACAACGCCAAAACAAGCTGGTCAGTCTCTTCCGTATGCAGCGCGGCATCGGCACAAGTTCGAGCATGGTAGCACAGCGATTCGAGGAATTCCTCGTCGAGGTACAAAACAATCGCTTGGACGAAGAGACAACGAAGATCGATCCCACGCGAACGATCGAGGCTCGCTTTAGCCAGGAAATCATTCTCCCTATCCGGCGGATGGACGAAGAATTGGTAACTTCCGCGGCAAAAAACATTGATAATTGTCGTCGAAACCTGGATAATGAAGCCAACTTTCAGCAATCGGTTGACAACACGGTGGCCGTGCAGGAACAAATCCTGGAGCGCATGCGTCAAATCATGGCTTCCATGGAATCGTCGGAAAGTTTCCAGGAAACGGTTAACCGCTTGTTGGAAATCAAACGAATTGAGGAAGGGTTGCGTATGCAACTTGACTCGAAAGGCAACACCAAAGGTATTTTTGACGACGAGTAAGAACTCGCACGATTTTGCTGGGTTTAATACTACCTGCCTGCACCTTTTGGTGGCGAGGCTGGGGCACCCAAAATCCTTTGTTGTCTTCGGTAATTTTGAATCACGCCAGAGGTCATCCTAACCGGCCGTTATTATTAGTACTTTCGTAAGGGATTCGCCATGGAGAGTCGATTGATCAACCAAGGATTCATGCCGTTTACTCTGACAATGTTGTTGGCGATTTCCTCATTTGCTCAGCCACCGGCTGCCCCGGCGAATGCCCAGGATCCGATTGCAGCGAAAACAGCCCAAGAGCAAGACAAGAAAAGTCAGTTGGGCGAACGACAGCGGTTGGTCGAACGCAAAATGGCCGAGCTGGAATCAAAATTTACCTCGATTGCCGAACAAATTCGCCAGAAGGAACCCGAACGGGCGGACCGGCTCGTCGCAGCGTATCAACGGGCCAAGGAAACCCTGCTCAAAGAAAAGATGAATGAAGTTTCACAACTGCTCGACCAAAACAAATTTGCCGAGGCCCAACAGGGGTTGGATCAAGTGATTCTTGCGCTGGAAGATTTGATACGCCTGCTCATCGATCAAAAGAATGATCAGCTGGACAAACAGCAAGAAATCAAAATGCTGGAGGAGTGGAAGAAGGACATCAAACAAGTTCAACAGGATCAGAAAAAACAAACGCGAGAAACCGAAAACGTTGCCAACAAAGATGACGCGCTCAAAAAACTTGACGCCCAAATCAAAGAACTCAATGAGTTGATCGAGTCGCAAAAAAAAGTCGTGGAAGAAACTGAAGCCAATGCTGGTCAAGGCTTGAAGGCGCTCGACAAGATTGCCGATCAACAATTCGATGTACGGAAACGAACTGAAAAACTATCGAATAGCATTGCTGAAAAACCTCAGCCGACCGATGGCAAGTCGGGCGATGAAGCCAAAGAAAATCCCGGGCAACCCGGTTCCAACTCAGGAAAAGCAGGGGATTCAAAATCCGGGAAAGCAAAATCCGACGAAAAGTCGCCCGAAAAACCGCAAGCAGGCTCGGACTCAAAGACGAAGGATGACCAAAAGGAAAAATCTGCCAATGACGGCGAACCGTCGAAATCTGGAGACTCGAAATCTGGAGACTCGAAATCTGGAGACTCGAAATCTGGAGACTCGAAATCTGGAGACTCGAAATCTGGAGACTCGAAATCTGGAGACTCGAAATCTGGAGACTCGAAATCTGGAGACTCCAAGCCCTCGGCCTCGAAACAAAATGAAAGTCCACGCCCCGGTCAACAGCCACTAGAGAAGGCCCAGGACAGCCAGCGCCGGGCAGAAGAAAAACTGGCTAGTGGCAAAGCTGAGGATGCGCAGCGGCAACAGCAAGACGCGCTCAAGAAAATGGAAGAAGCGAAATTGGAATTGGAAAAGGAAAAACGCCGAATCGCTGCCTTGCCGCCCGAAGCACTCAAACAAATCGCCGAAAATCAACGCCGCATTCGTGACAAATCCATGGACATTGCCAAGAGCATGAAGGACGCGCCCAAACCCAAAACGGACTCCAAGAGCAGCGAGGCAAATCAAAATCAACCTCCGAAACAACCCGGCCAGCAATCGATGGAGCAGGCCGGACAGTCCATGCAGAAGGCCGCTAACGAGCTTAATGAACAAGAGGCCGAGCAGGCGCAACGCAATCAAAAAGAATCAGAAAAGAAACTTCAACAGGCACTCGATGAAATTGAAGAACGTTTGAATCAACTTCGTGAGGAAACCCGCGAAGAAAAACTTGCTCGTCTCGAGGGCCGGTTCCGCGAGATGCTGGACCGCCAAAAGACCGCCAGCTTGATGACCGTAGAAGCTGACGACAAACGAAACAGCTTCGGAAATCTGGAACGTCGTGATCAATTGGTTCTTCTCCGACTCTCCAACGAAGAATCGGAAATCAATGAACTTGGTCAACAGGCTTACGACCTGTTGCTCGAAGACGGAACAAGTGTCGTGTTTCCTGAAATCGTCCATTATTTGAAAAAAGACTTGGAACGTGCCAGCGAGTTGCTGGGCGATGAACGAACGGATCAGTTGACGCAAATGGTCCAAAGAGAAGTCGAATCCAGCCTGGAAGAACTGTTGGACGCCCTGAAAAAGAGCAAAAAGAAGGGTGGCGGCGGGGGCGGAGGCGGCGGAGGAGGCAAGCAACCATTGCTTGAGAAGTCGGCTGAACTTAAGATGTTAAGAGCAGCTCAAATGCGACTGAACCGTCGCACGAAGCAGTTTGATTCGATCAAATCCGCTCGAGAGTTGGACGCCGATCTAGGAAAAGAGATCAAAAGCATGGCCGACCGCCAAGCCCAACTCTTGGAAATGGCGGAACGCATCATGTCGGCTGAACAATCGGATCAAACCCCCTGAGTCGAACTGTTTTGTCGAATTGTGCTGGCGAAAACGTCGATAATTGAACTTGGCGTACGCTAAAATTTGTTGAAGAATATGATCCCACGTCCCACCCGCGAATCACCACACGAAATGTTGAGGAACGCTATGTTGAGGAACGCTATGCAAAGGTTGAATTTTCTAACAGCGGTTTGGTCATTTGCCGTTTGCGGGATGGCGGCTTGTGTTTCGTTGGCAGACGACAAATTGGTCGTCGATGCTTTCGTTGACCATGTGACCAATTCTAACCACCAAGCAGTCGAGTCGATCTTGGCCTCGGTGCGTCAGGCGACTGATCCATCGGAAGCGATTACTTCGGCCCTCAAGGTCATGTACCCCGATTACTCGGCAGGTATCGCTGCCTCCGACGATGACAATCTTGAGCTAGCGGTTCAGAAGCTAAAATCATTCGTCACATCCGATGACAAGTTTCTAGCGGCCGACGCATCGTTCTACCTGGCTCGTACCTTTATGAACCATGAGCGCTTCGAGGAAGCTATGCCGCTGCTGGTTTCGCTCCAATCGAGCCTTGCCGAAAATTCTTCCCAAACTGCTGTCGTGCAATATTACATCGGCCAAAGTCTCGCGGGGATGCTTGAAAACGAAAAGGCTGTTGCCGCTTTGATGGAGTTCCTTCAAACCAATCCGGACGCCCCAGAACGACTCCGCGTGAGCGCCTGGCGACAAATTCAAGACTTGCAAAATATCAACCCTGGAAAAATGGAAGACGTTTACCACCGAATGGACTACTCACGTCGACGTTTGAAAATCGTCGAGTCGGGCGACAAAACCCAAGAGGAACAGAACAACGTCGTGAAAATGCTGGCCAAGTTGATCCAAGAACAAGAAAAGAAAGAGTGCAGCAGTTGCAACAGCAAAAAGAATTCAAATAACCAACAGCAAAAACAAAGCCAAAAACAGGCGCAAAAGGATCCCAAAGAAAGCAAAAGCCAATCGGGTGGAAACAGTAGCAATCCGAACGGAAAGTTTGTGGAAAAATCGTTCGATACTGGCAACGCCAGTCCTTGGAGCCGCCTTCGCGGAATGGATCGTGATCCCGCCAATGCTGGGATTAAAGAGAAGTTGCCCGCGCGCTACAAAGAAATCGTCGAACGGTACAACGATGCCGTGAATGGCAACACGGACAAGTCCGACGAGAAGAAATAGCTCTCGAAAATCGGGCCAACGACGCAGATTTTCAAATGTAACGTCATAGTTTCTAGTCTACTGATCCTCGCAAATTGCTGAGGGCAGCGGGACGTTGCCAACCTCGAAAGCGTTACGCGTTTGTTTGCGAAGTCCAATTCCGAAGCAACCGTCGACTGAACAACGGGTGGGGTTTTCCACGAAAGCTTTTTTCCAGTCCGCCCCAGCCCATCCCATGATCGCGCGTATAGAGTCGCACATGCGAATCAGAAATGAGATGGTCGCCGTAACAGAGCAACTTCAAAACCGACGCTGGTCGCTGATGCCAGCAGGCCCAAGCCAAGGGGGTTTCTCCATGAACGTCACGGCTTTCGACGTTGCCACCAGCATTGATTAACATCGTGATCAACTCAGGCCCGCCGAACGCGGCAGCTCGGTGAAGCGGTGATTCGCCATCCGTTTTGGCATCCCGCATGAATATCTTTGCGGCCGTCGATAATCTTTTTAAGCATTCAAAAAATTCAAAGGGCAGTATTCGTCGCGATTCTGGCTGCAATTTTCCCTTCAAAGATAACGCGGTATACGACTAAAGGTGCAATCGGGCCAAGAATGCGATCTTGAGTTCCGACCAAAATCTGCCAATTCCAAAACCTGTCATACTTAGACCCGTACTTGCCAGTCGAATAGGATACGCGTTCGTTAGAATCAGATTACCGTCCTCTGCGCCGAGTGGCAAAAGTTTTAGGATAGGCAAACTGAAGTCGCATATTGGAGTGGCTCATCATGGAAAACTGGATCGTCATAAAAACAACCGCCGACAAAAAAGAAGCCTTGTCGGTAATCGCCAGCACTCTAGTTGCCGAGCGGCTGTGCGGTTGCGCTCAAGTTGCAGGCCCGCTCGAAAGCTATTACCGTTGGGGGGAGCAATTGGAGCACTCGGAAGAGTACCAGTTGACTATCAAGACAGCAGGTATTCTTTTTGACGCCGTTGCGACTCGCGTGAAAAGTTTGCATCCCTATGAGGTGCCCCAGATCATTGCCACGCCGATCACGAATATTTCCCCTGATTATGAGGCTTGGCTCCATGGCAATATAGATTTGTCGCCGATTTCCCGAACCTAAACCTCAACGGTTGACCCGCGTCGTCGCAAGCGTGAGTTTTTAGAGAAATATCACTCAATTGGAGGATAAATGGCTGAGCCATGGCATTTTTTCATTCATTTCTTGAACGATTGTTCGCCCGGTGATTTCATAACGGCCAACCTTTTTGGCCATTCGGTCGATTCCGTCCAACTACGACCAACGGATCTGCGCGAACCCTTTTCGCATACGTTTGATGAGGTTCGGCATCGAATCGAATCTGAAACTGGAGGCTATTGCGAGGGGGATGGCGCGTTTGGTTGGCACCCACCGAATGATTCACAAACACACCTCTGCGGCACCATTCATTGTCTCGACGAACGCGTCATGTGCTTTGAGTTGCATGCTGAACTGACGCCCGACTCTTGGTTGCGGTTGAATGAAGTTCTTGGAACAAAAGATCGGACGGTCATTCAATTTCCCGAGTATGGTGTTTTCGTTATGCATCAAGAGTTGCACCGACTGCTAACAGTTGTCGATTGAGTCGAGGCGCGCCCTCTCCTCAATCGGCAAATCGCCAATTGCCGTACGAGTTTTTGGAGTCGAAAGTCTTTTGCCGTTTGGTCTATTCGCCCAGCAAGTGTTGCCGAACAAACAAGACCGTCGCGTAAAATTGAAAGTCCGCGTTTCCTTTTTTCCGAAAGCCGTGCCCTTCGTCTTTGGCCATCAAGTACCAAACGGGTCGATTGTTGGCTTTGACCTTGGCCACCATTTGTTCGGCTTCGGACAGGGGAACGCGCGGGTCATTTCCTCCTTGGACGACGAAGAGTGGTTTCGTGATCTTGCCGACATTGTTTAATGGCGCAATCTTCTCGAAGAATTCGGCCATTGCCGGGTCGCGTTCGTCACCATATTCCACCCGGCGGAGATCGCGACGATAACTCTCGGTATTCTTCAGAAAAGTTGCGAAGTGAGAAATCCCCACTACATCTAATGAGCAGCGAATCCGATCGTTGTAATGAGTGGCACAGGCAAGAGTCATGTAACCGCCGTAACTGCCACCGGTAATCATGATGCGGTCGGAGTCCAAGGTAGGTTGACCGGAAATCCAGTCCAACAGGGCACCGATGTCCTTCACCGAGTCTTCCCGTTTCATCCCATTATCAAGCTTTACAAAAGTTTTGCCGTATCCGGTCGAACCGCGAATATTGGGATAAATCATGGCCACTCCCAATTCGTTCATATAGTAGTTGTTGCGGCCTTGGAACCCCGGTCGCGATTGGCCTTCCGGTCCTCCGTGAATGTTAATGATGACAGGGCTTTTGCCGGAGGATTTTTTCGCTGCGGGATAAAGGAAGCCTGTGATTTCCAATCCGTCAAAGCTGGGCCACTTGATGAGTTCCGGTTCGACCAACTCTTCAGCGACAATTCCTCCCAGTTCGCTTTCGGTCCAACGAGAAACCTCACCTGTTTTGGCATCCAATGAATAGATGTCAGACGTCGAGCGAGCAGAGTTGATGGTGAAGGCAATATCGCGGCTGTTGTTATGCCACTTGGCACCCGAGATCACACCGTTCGGTAGGCCTTTGACAGGCTGGATTTTCCGGGTCGCGGTATCCATCAAGTAAGCCTGCGATGATCCCGCCTCGTTGGTCAGGAATCCCAATAGGCTACCGTCTTCCGTAACTTCGAAACCTTCGATGTCCCACGGAATTTCCTCTGTCAAACATTTTGATTTTTTCGTTTTCAAGTCCATCCAGAATAATCGTTCGAACTCGCTGCCCTCGTCAGAGGTGTAGTACAAACCGAGTCCGTCTTTGCTGAACTGTGCGCCACCATAGGCTACTTCCTGGGAGACATCGTTAATTGCCTCTTTTTTTCCGGTCGTTGCATCGACCAGCCAAAGGTTGGACTTGGTGACTGAAATGGACTCTTGCGCGATCACGGTTTTGTCGTCGGGTGACCAATCGACTCCTGCCCATCCTCCACCGGACAATTCGGCGATCGGCTTGCTCGATTGCGGATTTTGCGGATCCATGATCCATAGGTCGCGGTCAGCGCCATTGCGTCGAGTGGTCGAGTACATGAATTTATCTTTTGCGTGGTTCCAAACGATGCCGCCGTTTTGCGAGCGCCCGCCGTCAGTCAGCAACGTAACTTTGCCCGTATCGTTGTCGTAGCGATAAAGCTGCGCGAATTCATTGCCGCCAGTATCCCGAGCAAAAACGAAGTAGTCACCGACCCGCGGTTCCCATGTCGCAAAGGCAATAGGCTCGTTGAAGAAGGTAATTTGTTTTCTGGCTCCACCGGGAAACTTCACAAGGTGAATTTGGGGCGTGTTCCCGAAACGAGTTGAGATCAACATCTCTTTTTTGGTGGGATGCCAATCGTTGAAACCTGCGGCGCGGGATTCGGTATACCGTCCAACTTCGGCTGCGATTTCAGCGGGAATCGACGGGATTCCATCGACAACCAGATTGTCGGCGGGCGTGATAACTGCCGCTTTCTTGTCCGGACCTTTGGAGTCGGCCTTGGGTACTTGGCCGTTTGCACGATTTGCAAAAAGGACCATGCTTAGGGAACAAAACAATATCCAAAATGCTACACGGCGGAGTATAAGTGACATCTGTTTAGTCGCTTTCTGATACGGGGTTTCGATCTGCTGGTGTCTCACAAAAATTGCGATAGGCGCGTAGTTTATCGAAGTTTTTTGGCGGAATTGAAATTTTTGACGGGCTCTCCGAATCGAGAAATTTCGACGCAGAAATTCTCGCGTTCAGGGCCTAATTTGTTTTTCGCAATGCAATTCCCAATTCGCGGAGTTGCCGTTCGTCGACGATATTTGGTGCATCCGTCATCAGGTCTTGCGCGCGGGTTGTCTTGGGGAACGAAATGCAGTCGCGGATATTGTCGAGCCCAGCGAACAACATCACCACCCGGTCGATTCCTAGCGCGATTCCTCCGTGTGGAGGCGCACCATATCGCAGCGCGCCCAACAGGAATCCGAAGCGATGTTCCGCCTCATCCGGACTCATTCCGAGCAATGCGAACACTCGCTGCTGGACAGAGTTGTCGTGGATTCGGATGGTCCCACCACCCGCTTCGAAACCGTTAATGATCAAGTCGTAGGCCTTGGCTCGAACACCTGCAGGATCCTGTTCTAACTTGCCAAGGTCGGCGTCCAACGGAGCAGTGAACGGATGATGCATTGCGGCCCAGCGATTTTCTTCGGGATCGTGAGCAAACATGGGGAACCGCACGACCCAGGAAAAGTTCATCGACTGTGGATCGTAAAGCTTAAGTTCGGCTCCCAATCGTCGTCGCAGACCGTGCAGCACACGACAGGAATTTTCCCAATTGTCGGCAACGAACAGAATGACGTCGCCAGTCGTTGCGCCCAGGTGATGCTCGAGCGAGTCGAGTTGACCGGCGGAAAAATTTTTGGCAATTGCACCGCCCCAGCCTTCGGCCTCACGTCGCATCCAGGCAAGGCCTTTGGCTCCGAAATCGCCTTGAACAAATGCAGTAAGCTCGTCGATTCGCTTTCGCGAAAAGGCCTCGGCTGCACCTTTGACATTGATGGCCCGCACAAAGTTGCCTGCGTCTGCGGTGCCGCGAAACACGCGAAACTCGGTTGACTTGGCCCATTCCGTGAGATCGACAATTTCCATACCGAACCGCAAGTCTGGCGCGTCGTGACCGAAACGTCGCATGGCTTCATCATAGGTCATGCGCGGTAAGGGGAGTTGCAGGTCGAGGCCCAGGATCTCTTTGGCAAGGTGTTTCATCAGGCCGTCAATCACGCCCATGATGTCGTCCTCTTCGACGAAGGACATCTCAATGTCGAGTTGGGTGAATTCCGGTTGCCGATCAGCCCGTAAGTCTTCGTCGCGAAAACAACGAGCCACCTGTACGTAGCGGTCGTAGCCAGCGATCATCATTAACTGTTTATAAATCTGTGGCGACTGGGGCAGAGCATAAAACTGGCCCGGGTGAACGCGGCTGGGGACCAGATAATCTCGTGCTCCTTCGGGAGTGCTGCGGCCAAGGATGGGGGTTTCCACATCAATGAAGCCTTGTTCTTCGAAATAATCGCGAATCTTTTTAGTGATTTTGCTGCGAAGCATCAGCGATTTTTGCATCACGTCGCGGCGCAAATCAAGGTAACGATAGCGCAAACGATTTTCCTCGCTCGGTACCTCAGGTGATGAGGGCAGAAACGGAGGAGTCTTGCAGTCGTTGAGAATTTTCAACGAAGTGAGCGAGACTTCGATTTCGCCCGTTGCCATTTGTGAGTTGTCTTGACCTAGTGGACGTTTCGCAACGGTGCCCGAGGCCTGAATCACATATTCAAAGGACAACTGGGAAACGGTTGCCAAAAGTTCGGGTGAAGCGTCGGGAGGCAACACTAATTGTGTTTTGCCATAACGGTCGCGAATCACAATGAACTTGCTTTGACCCAGATCGCGAACGCGCTCGACCCAGCCGCAAAGAACAACACTCTGATTTAGATGTTTGACGGATAGCTCCCCGCAAGTGTGTGTACGCAACAAAGCAAACTTCCTTTATTTAATCATGACAAATGCAAGCCGAGAGCCCTACAATATCGCAATTTTGCGGCTGTTCGAATAGACGACCCGAATCGCTAAACTGCACGAGCGCGGCCGCGTTCGAGAATGGTTTCAGCGGTTTTTTCCGTCGGAGCCTCGCCCGCAAGCTCGATGAATTCGCACTCCGACAACCCTCGGAACCAGGTTTCCTGGTGCCGGGCAAATCGACGCGTGCGAATCAAGGTCTGTTCCATGGTCTCAGGCAATGTACGGCGATCCGCCAAATATTCAATCACCTCGCAATAACCGACTGCTTGAGCCGCCGTGCGCGAAAGGTTTTTGTACGTTTCGACGATTCCTCGAACCTCCTCGACGAAGCCTTGGGCGAACATGCTGGCAACTCGATTGGCAATTCGTTCGTGCAAGATCGCCCGCGGGTGTCGCAGAGTAAACACTCGACAAAATTCGGCCTGTGTGGCATGATCAAATTCCATTTGCCAGTGGCTGATCGGTTTACCGGTCAAATGGACGACCTCCAAAGCCCTGACGAGCCGTCGCCGATCATTGATATGTAGCTTGTGTGCACTGAGCGGATCGAGAACCCGCAGGCGCTCGTGCAGGGCCACCTCGCCGAACCGCTTAACGTCAACCTCGATTTGTTCGCGAAACGCCCAATCGGCGGGAGGGCCTTCGAAGAGACCCCGCAACATGGACTTCAGGAACAAAGCCGAGCCACCGACGAACAAAACTTCTTTCCCACGCGAGCGAATCTCATCGATCTTCTCCAAGGCCGCATCGCGGTACCTTGAAACGCTGAACGACTCCGTTGGATCAAGAATGTCGATCAAATGATGCGGCACCTCTTCCTGCTGCTGCCGCGAAGGCTTTGCCGTTCCAATATTCATCTCGCGGTAAATCGCCATAGAGTCCAACGAGATGATTTCTGCGTTCAGCTTTCGAGCCAGATGCAAACCGACTTGAGTCTTGCCGCCGGCAGTCGCACCCGTCAAATACCAACAGTTCAAGGCTTTCGCGCAAGCGGTTCGATTGGACTGAATTTCGTCTTGCATTTGTTTGCTATTGGACTCGAAAGTTGACTTACAAATTTTGACAGGTCGAGTCGATGCCGCAAGGGGGAAGCGCACGGCGTCTTTTTTTTAAACGTTGCCAAGTTGGTAAAGCGAGCTCTCAATTTGCCTTTTTCGCGCGCAACTGCTTGCGAGTGTCCGAATAGGCCGATGCCAGCACGATCAAAGACACGGCAGCGCAAATTATCCACGGAATATCACCGCTTAGTCGATACAAACTCCAGCGCCGCGGTTGTTGAGTCAAATCGACCACCAAGTAACCTTCGTCGCGACGGGGTCCCTGCTGGACAATGCGACCTAGACTATCAATCTCTGCTGAAAAACCAGTGTTGGCAGCCACGACAAAGGGCTTCCGCAATTCAACCGACCGAAAAACGGTGCAAGCCAAATGAAAATCCAGGCAGCTGGTTCCGTAGAACCAACCATCGTTCGTGAAGTTCGCCAGCCAATCTATTTTTTCACCGGAAGCTTCGACAGCGTTCAACTGTTGGCGAATTACTTGTGGCACCATCGATTCAAAACAAACACTTGGCAACAGTGACACCGTCTCGCTGGGACCTCGTTGTCCATCGCGAAGTGCCTCGAACTTCAACGGCATTGGCCCGCGGCCACGAGTCAAGCCTCGTCCGATCGGCGACAGCGAATCCAGAGATCGAAACCAATCCACGATCGGAATAAACTCGCCAAAAGGAACTCGCAGAATCTTGTCGTAACGATCGTAGGTCGAAAGGTTCAGGACCGAGTTGTATTGCAGCTCGCCGTCGGCGACAAACACAGGAGCTCCAGTAATTGTCTCGATCGGCGGCAGCGGAGTCGGCGTGTCCGATAAATCAGCTCGATCGCGCACGCAGTAAAACCATGCCTTGCGAATGTATTCATCATTTGCGGGAATTTCACCGCTCCCATCCGTCTCCGGCGATTCGTATTCAATGAGGAAGGCAAAAATACTCTCTGGCCACAACAATAAATTGGCTTGGGGTACTTTTTCCCGCGCTGCAATCGTAATCCGCCGGTACTCTTCGATTTGATTGCGTTGAAACGCGATCGCTTCGTCGCGGTCTCCCGGGAAAACCGTATCGACTGAGCCTTGGATCACCAGTGCCTTGCGGACCGTTGGTCCAATGGGCGGATTCGTTTCATTCAACTTCCAAATGCCATAACCCAAGGTCACTGCAACGGTGGCTAAGGACAATGTCAGCCCGGCAATTCCGTTTGGACGCGGCAAATCGGCTGATTCCGTTAAGGAACTTTTGAGCAAGCCACGCCAGGCAATCGTCAGCCCAGTTGCACAGCCGACCAGCATGAACGAAACACCATATGATCCGGCAATGTCTGCGAGTTGAATGACGACGGGCCAACGGAATTGCGAATGACCCAGGCCGATAATACCAAAGCCGTACTCGGTTTGAGCCCGCGCCCATTCGATGGAAGTCCACACAACAGGGACGACGAATAACGGCGACACGCCCCAGCGCCAAATTGCCTGACGACTGATCACAAAAAAGAACAATAGGATTGCCGCTTGGTAGGCTGCCAGCAACACCCAGCCCAACCAAAGCAAGGGATGGGGAATCGGAATGAAGTATAACGACGCCAACCAATACATCCACAACGCCATCCAAATCTGGACGTAGGGCCGTCGCCCCTTTAACTGCGGCTCGGTGATCACAAAAATCCATGGAATGGTCGCGACCCATGCGAGCAATGCAATTCCTACTGGAGGCTGTGCCAGCCACAGGCCAATGCCGCCCAATGCGACGCAACCAAAAAGGCTCCGCGTCAATCGAGTCCAAGTCGTATTTGGCAGCGTTCTCAATTCGTTGTTCCTCTGTTCATGAATCAAATTCGTCAACATCGGAATCGACGCCGTCGACCTTAGCATCAACCGGCTGAAGTTGGGCCGCCCTACTGTTGCCCGACAATGGCTCCGCTGCAATCAATTGCGCCCCGGTCGCTTGGCCCAATGCTCGCGCTAGCCGCGTCAAGTCAAAAGGCTTGGAAACAACGGCAACAACGCTTTGCTGTCCGGTCAATTCCAACACTTCTTCTTTCCGCGGGAAATTGAGCAACGCAATAAGGGGCGTTGTCGGATAGTCACCGCGAATTGCTGTCAGCCGTTGAAAAAAATTGGCCGTCATTGAATCGCCGTCGACGCAGATCGCCTGCAGGTCTTGAGTTGTTTGTTCGGCTTGCCATTCCTGTTGTTCCAGCCAAACCGATTCAGCGCCAAGAAATTCCAAGGCATCATCGAGATAGCTCGCCTGGGGGTGCGATAGGGTGCTCACTCCAACGCACATTCTTGCTGCGGATATCAAATCTGACTGGGGATAAGCAGTCCCCGCGCGAGCCATCGCGAGCAACTGCTTGATGCCACCTGACCACTGATGCCAGTAGATGGGCAATACATTTTGTAGCGGCTTGCCGGACCGCTCTTGCCCCTCGCACCAACTCCCCAACAGGTTAATGACCGGTGTTTCTTTGCCCAGGAGCTTATGCAAATGATCAATCAATGCTTGTGAAATCGAATCGCGCCCGGATTGCGCGACGAGAACCAAATCAAATTTTTCATCCCATGATTTGGCACGTTCGATCCGCTCGCTAGTGAGCAAGGTTGTCGGGCTTTCGATGCCGTTAATCAAGTCGGCGAATTCACTGTCCCAAAATTGTCCGGTGATAAGGATTCGGTTCGGTTCCATTGTGTCGGTCATCCCAGTTCAAGCTCGGCATTGGTCAATATTTTTTTCGCGGCAACCGCGTCGTCTGCCTGTCGTAAATCACTAATCACTGCCGTTTGGCCCAGCAGTCTGGCTAGACGCGCTAACAGCTTCAAATGAAAGGCCTCGGAATCGGAAGCAATCAAGAAGAAAATGTCGGTCAAAGCTCCCCGTGGGCCGCCAAACGGAATCGCCGAAGGCGTGCGGATCAATGCCAAAAACGGTTCTCGCAAATTGTCTGGCTGGGGTCGCCTTGGATGTAGAAGGGCCACACCGTTCTCCAAAGCCGTCGAGTTGAGTTGCTCGCGATTTTGAATCGCTGTGGCTAACTTCTCAGAGTCCCACACGTATCCCGCATGCGCGACAAATTCGCAGACATCGCGGATCAAGGAATTCTTGGAACGGCCGCGACAATCCAGCCAAACCAACTCCAGTGGCAATAACGCATCCATCGAAATCGTCGCGGAATCGGACTCCTGATGGTGGCGTTCAATGAGTTGTTCGTACTGCTGCAACTGGGTGTCGTCGGAAATCCCGATTCGCTCTTCAAACCAATGAAAAATTTCACGCCGTGGGAAACGCCATTCACCGCCTACACGCTGTCCCGGCAGTTTGCCACGATCGGCCATCTTTCGAATTTGTTCTGGGGCGAGATGCAAGTATTTCGCCAGAGAATCAACGTCGAAATAGTCTTCCACGGTGGAACCTTCCCGAATCAAAGGAATAATGCTGGCGCATTCTAAACCGGCTGCGCAAATTGCCTTAGGCCAATTTCCAGCCCCTTTTCTCCAAGCGCTTGGAAGTGCTTGCAGATTGGTTGACTTTTCCGACAGGATAAGGTTCCACCTCGAAAACTCCGGTGCGAAGCGTCAAAATTCCGGGTTCCACGTCGGCGTTGAAGGATGCTCGCGAATTGATCCAATTTTCTTGCAACCCAAATCATGCGGTGACTCGTATTGACTTTTCCAACCCGATTTTGAGAATCGTTTAGGAACGGAAGGCGGCGACCCCTGCAATTGTCGTTCGTTTCGTTTCGAGACAAGGATGCTCGAAAGTTATTTTGGAAAACTGGTGAACAGGCAAGGAGGCCTGATGAACTCGATACCCTCGCCCGCGCTACGTGGCCTTTCTTTGCGTTCAATTCTCCCGGATGCCACTCCGTTCAAGACCGACGACTTGCTGGTCCGTTCTTGCTGCGGCTCGTGGGCCGAATGCCAGTCCGGCGACTTGTTCGTGGCTATTGTCGAGGCCGATACGGATGGACATGATCACGCGCAACAAGCCATTAGCAATGGGGCCCAAGGCATTGTGACCGAGCGACTGCTCGCGATCGACGCCCCACAATTTATCGTCGAAGACACGCGCAAGGCACTGGGCACGATTTGTCAGGCCTTGGCGGGTGACCCGTCGTCTTTGCTTACCACAATCGGTGTCGCCGGGACCGATGGCAAGACCATTACGAGCGAGCTGATCTCCCGGGTGATTGCGGTGGCTGGAGGTCAAGTCACGGCTTCAACGTCGCTGTGGCCCAAGGATAAGGCTTTTGTACCACCCGACTCGCAACCAAACGACAGCTCCGCCCGCATTGCCAAATGGATGGCCAATTCCGTGATGGATCGCGCCAGCCATTCAGTGCTCGAAATCAATTCCCAAACGATTGCCGCGCAACAGTTGCATGGCACTTCATTTGATATCCTCGTCATCACAAACATTCGCCGCGATGAAACGAACTTCGCTCGACTTGATCAAACTTACCAACAATTGCAGACTCGCGTGCTGGAATACTTGAAGCCGCAAGGAATGGCGGTCCTCAACGCGGATGACCCGAACTCACAGCGGCTAATCGACGAGCTGCAAGTCCCGGCGCTGACCTTTGGAATCAATCAGGCCGCTGAGATCTCCGCCAAAATCATTGAACGGACGCTCTATGATCAAACGTTTGTTATCACTACTGGTCACGAGTCGATTGTCGTATCAACGCAAATGATTGGTGTCCAACACGTTTACAATTGCCTGGCCGCAACGGCCGTTGGGCTTGTCCTGGGACTTGAATTGACGACGATCGCCAAAGGCCTCGAAGCGGTCGGTCAACTCGCCGGTCGCCTGGAAGCCGTTCATTGCGGCCAGAGTTTCAACGTTTTAGTTGACGCGGCAACCCGTTCGACTCCAATCGCGACTGCCATTCATGCAGCAAGGCAACACTGCGGCGGTCCGTTGTGGGTGCTCGCATCCGTGGGTGTTCAGATTTCATCGCAAGAAGCTGAACGGTTGGGAAACATTCTGGATAAAACCACCGATCATGTGGTGCTCGCTCCTCATTCGTCGGCGGTAGCATCTGACTTCGAACCGTTTCATAGAGTCCTGGATGGCTTTGCGAGCCAGACCAAAGTCCGCACCATGCTTAATCGCTGCCGTGGCATTGAATGGTTGCTGGAGAATTGTCCTGCCGGTGGCACGGTCTTAATTCTCGGTGCTGGCGACCGTCCGATTGCTCAAATAGAAAACGGCGAGCGAGCTATTACCGACCGTGACGTTTGTCAGGCCTGGCTGGAAGATCGCCTAAGCCTGTTGGAACCACGTCAAGAATTGCCGACCATCTTCAAGATCGAGGATTATCGAAAGAAACTCCGATAGACGGCCGGCGGACGGAAGTCTCGCATTCCTAAGGCAACAATTCGAGGCCACAAAACCCTAATGTCATGGCAACGCATCCACAATGGATCCGTATCATTTTGCAGCAGCCAAAAAAAGAAGGCGGCTTGGTGGGCCGCCCTTTCAACACAATGAATTTTGTGGACCGGTCAATTACCGGGCAAGACGACGACGATTGCAAGTCAAGCCAACAACGACCAAGGAACCCCACACCAGCAACGAGCTCGGCTCGGGAGTGATCGAAATGGAGTCCGCATTAAAGTAAAAGGCGGGTTCGGTGTAATCCCGTGTGAATAAGTTTGGGAGATCGTAATCGTCCACCGTTCCTGTATAACGGACACCCCAAAACGTAAAACTCGACGGGATACCTGAAGTAAAATTTGCTGAGTTAAATTGCTGTCCAAAGTGTACATCACCTTCAGTAGTCGTCGTGGGATTCGAGGTCAACAACGCCGATCCGTTGGCATCCAAAAATGAAAACGTACCTGTACCCGTGGTTTGCACAAGATTTGAATCAGCCGCGTAAGAAAAGGCCCATACGAACGATAAGTTATTTGCGGTCAGTGCCTGAGAACCAAGAAAGTCGATCGTGAAATCAAAGGTGTCTCCTTCAGAAATCACTGCAGTGTATCCGCCATTAAACGCAGGTTGATTTTGCCATCCTTGGAAACCTGGCCCTGGAGTAGACTGCGGTTGAGTTAGGTCCAAAGTTTGGTTAACGGTGATAATGCTTGCTGAAGCACTTGAAACAAGAAGTGCAATAATGGTGATCGCTATTGATTGCTTGATGAATGCCATAGAGAACTCCACGTAAGAATTTGGATTGGTGCTTTGCGTTGAAACTGCTTTTTGAAATCCAGCAGGATTTAAAAAAACAGTTTAATTGGTGGAAACGGCCCGTCAATGTCGCCAAGGCGAACATTTTCAACCATCCAGAGTCAAAGCCAATGTCCAAGAACAACAAGCTTCAGCAAATGCCGTAAATTTCGCCTCGTTTTGAGGCACCACACCAAGAATTCGCAATGTCCCACAAGGGCTTTTTCCCATGGTGGAGTCGCCAAAGCGACCATTTTCGGGGATCAATTGCTGAGTTTTCGACTGCTTTTGCCCAAATTCAAAGCACGCAATTCAACCCCAGTTACATGAATATTATGGTTACGGTACGAGGTCGTCGTAGTCCATGTCGAACAGTGCTTTTAGCCCGGTGAAATCGCCAGACTTCATCCCTTCGCTGAACCAGCGGACACGTTGTTCCGAAGTGCCATGAGTGAAGTGGCGCGGGTCTGCGTAACCGGTTGCTTCTTTCATTAACGTATCGTCACCGATCTGGCGCGCTGCGTTAATTGCCTCCTTGATATCGCCCGGTTCCAAAATCTCGTATTGCCGATGAGCATGATGTGCCCAAACACCAGCCAGATAGTCGGCTTGCAATTCCAATCGCACTGAGGCGCGGTTCGCATCGGTCTTGCTACCGGTGCGACGCACATTGTCGACTTGACCGGTCAATCCCAGCATGTTTTGAACATGGTGGCTGACCTCATGAGCGATCACATAGGCTTGAGCAAAGTCACCGGGGGCCTTGTGACGTCGGGCCAGGTCTTCAAAAAAAGCGGGATCAATGTAGACTTTGCGATCTGCGGGACAGTAAAACGGCCCCATCTGTGATTGGGCGATGCCGCAGCCGCTAGCAGTTTGACCAGAGAAGACAATCAATTTGGGTGGTTCATATGTTTCACCGACTTGCTTGCGGAATAGATCGGCCCAAACGTCTTCGGTGCTCTTGAGAACGACCTCGATGAACTCGCGAGTCTTGTCGTCAGCGGCCGGTTTTTGACCGCCCCCTTGTTGCTGTTGAACTTGGGCCTGTTGCTGTTGCTGCTGTAGCAGCTTGCCAACCTCTTTATTTCCCGTAAAGAGGTATAGAAGAAACAGAATAATCAAGCCGATAGAACCGCCGCCAGCAGCTATTTTTCCTGGGCCAAGACCTCGGCGGTCCTCTACGTTTGTACTGCGTTCGCGACCTTCCCACTTCATCGTCTCACCTGTTTTTGCCAAAAGAATAAACGAATTTCACGACGCCTATTGTTAGGCAATTTGAGCGCCCGGGCAAGGACCGAAATTTGTCGCGGTCGATTATCCCAAGAGCTTGTCGATCACCAGCCCCGAGACATCGGTCAGGCGAAAATCTCGGCCTTGATAGCGATACGTCAATCGCAAATGATCGATCCCAAACAAATGCAAGATTGTCGCGTGTAAATCATGAACGGACATGGGATCGACAACCGCTCGGTATCCCAATTCATCAGTCTCGCCCACCGTGACTCCCGCTTTGACACCACCGCCTGCCATCCAAGCCGCCATACTGAGAATATGGTGGTCACGGCCGCTGCCCTGCCCCATCGGTGTGCGACCGAATTCGCCGCCCCAGACGACCAATGTATCGTCGAGCATTCCACGCTGTTTCAGATCCCCGACGAGAGCCGCACTCGCTTGGTCGACATCTTGAGCAGCGATCGGCATGTTTTTTTCAATGTCGCCATGGTGATCCCAAGCGCGGTGATACAACTGGATCATCCGTACACCGCGTTCCGCCAGTCGCCGGGCCATCAGGCAATTCGAGGCAAAGCTGCCGTCACCTGGAGTTTTGATGCCATAGAGGTCGAGCACCTCTTGCGGCTCGCTGCGGAAATCCGTCAGCTCCGGAACCGAGGTTTGCATGCGAAAGGCCAATTCGTATTGAGCGATTCGGGTATCCGCCTCCGAGTCCTGTCGCGGTGCATTGGCAATTTTGTTCAGGGAGTTGATTTGGTCGATGAGTTCGCGCTGGGCACTTTGACAAACTCCGTCGGGGTTGCCGATGTAATGGACTGCTTGGCCCTTCGACTCGAACTTGACCCCTTGAAATCGGCTGGGCAAAAATCCGGCCGACCATTGCCGTGCGGAGATTGGCTGGGCTCCGCCGGCCTTGCTGGTTGAACTAAGAACGACAAAGCCCGGCAAGTTCTCCGTTTCCGAGCCCAGACCATAAAGCAACCACGAACCCATGCTCGGTCGGCCTTTGATAATCGAGCCACTGTTCATGAATGCATGAGCAGGGTCATGGTTGATTTGTTCGGTATGTAGTGAACGCACGATGCACAGCTCGTCGGCAATCGCGGCAATGTGTGGGAACAACTCGCTGATCTCCTGTCCCGATTGGCCGTGTTTGGCAAACTTCGCGAAAGATCCGCGCGCCTTGAGTTCCGTATTTTGCAACTGAGCCAGTTGTTGGCCTTGAGTGAAGGACGCGGGAAACGGCTGGCCGTTGAGTTCCACCAATTTTGGTTTATGGTCGAGACTTTCGAATTGCGAAGGCCCTCCCGCCATGCAGAGATGAATGATTCGTTTGGCGCGCGGAGCATGATGGAGTGTTTTCATCACGCCATCGCGATCGGCCACCGGTGCGCCCAGTGCTCGTCCATTCAAGGCTAACAGACCCAAGGCCGTCGCGCCGATTCCATAACCCGAACGTGCCAGAAACGTCCGGCGGTGAATTTCGGTTGCCAAGTCGTGATTGCCGGTTTGTCGAGTCATCGTGGGTTATTAGTAGCGGGTGATTGTTTCGTGCAAATTCAGCAGGGCGCGGGTCGCTTGGATCCAAGCGGCAAAAGTCGCTGTATCAATATTTGCTGGCCCTTGCCGATTTCCAATTGCGATCAGTTTTTCGGCATCTGCGAGGTTGGCGTCAAAATGTTTTCTCTGTGCAGCAACAAAAGTTGCCAGTGAGTTTGCTTCCTGGACTTTCGGCTCGCGGGCCAAAGCCAAAGTGAACAGAAACTGAATTCGTTCGTGATCGTTTGCGGAATTACTTAATGTCCTTGCTGCAAGAGCTGTTGCGGCCTCAACGAACGTTGGATCGTTGAGAAGCGTCAGGGCTTGTTGGGGAGTGTTGGCTTCGTTGCGCTGAGCCGTGCATTCCTCACGAGCGGGGGCGTCAAAATTGGCCAGCATCGGATGCAGAAACGTCCGTTGCCAATGGGTGTAAATTCCGCGGCGGTAGCGTCGGTCATCCGTATTAGCGACATAGAGGCGGTCAGGGAACTGCAAGTGCTCATAGTAGTTCGGCGGTTGGAACGGGAAAACCGGCGGACCGCCGCGATCGAGATTGATCAGTCCGCTGATCGCCAGCGCATTGTCGCGCACGATTTCTGCCTCGAGGCGACGAGGGTTTTGATGCGACAACCATAAATTTTTGGGATCTATTTCTCTGGCATGGGGCGACGGTGCCGAGGACCTTTGGTAAGCTTGCGACATCACGATCAACTTCACCATGTGTTTGAAGTCCCAGCCGCTCTCCTGAAACTCCAGTGCCAACCAGTCGAGCAATTCGGGATGCGTTGGGTACTGTCCTTGCAAACCGAAATCATCCAGAACACTGCTAAGGCCCGTGCCAAAAAAGTGTTTCCAAAGCCGGTTCATTTGCACGCGAGCAGTCAGAGGATTTTCCTTATCCACCAGCCAAAGTGCCAAATCAATTCGACGAAGCCGAGGTTGATCGAGGGCCACATTTTGCTGGCCGCCTGGGAGAAAATGAGGCGTGGCGGGCAAAACGACTTCTCCTGTTTCGTCTTGCCAATTGCCGCGAGGCAGGACGCGGGTCACGAGGGGCGTTTGAGTTTCCGAAACCTGAACTGGCGATTTCCCCTCACGACATTCGCGAATCGAGCGTTCGATCTCATGTACCTTCGCAGCAAGTGGCTTTGTCTCCGCTCCGGTTAGCGCCCATTGACGTTGTACAAACTCGGAGGCATCGGCGGGCGAGGCGGTCTCTGTTTTAAACTCGGGAAAACTGGAACTCCATTCGGTGGCCCTACTGGCGTTTTCCGGAACAAACGGCGAAATGCAGATGCGCAGTTTGCGGCAACGATTGCCTGTGATCTTGAGTTGCAGTGATTTTCCGGCGTCAAGTTGGATAGGTTGATCGAAAACCCAGGTGCCTCGCAAGCCCGCTTGCATGGTTGCAGCGACACGCCATTGGCCGGCGATTCCCAGGAATTCAAACGTGTTCGAGTACCGCGGAAGTTTTTCGGTGGCGTCGGCAAATACAAACCGCAAGGGCATAGGTTTCAATTTGCCTTCCTCGACAAGGTCGACCGATAAGCCCAGATTGGCTTGGCCATCAGCAAAGATCTTGCCCCCAGCCGCCTCGTCCGGCAATAGTTCCAAAGACATGCTGGCAATCAACTGGCCCGTTGCGACTATTGGAAAAACAAACGCGTCGGTCTTGCCAGCGGTAATCGTAAACGAACCGTCTTGATTCGGTGTGAATTTCGTAGGAGCGTCCTCGAGAGAAGCTGGTGGCGGTTGGGTGGCCCAGCCATCAGGGTGTTGCGTGGAGAAATCTGCGGTTTGGCGTTGCCATTCATTCCAGCTTTCTTTTGCCACTGGATGTTCACGCAAATGCGCGGCGATTATCTCGGCTCGTTGGCGTTTCAGTTTGGAGATCCGTTCTTGGAGGTAGGGTACCTCGACGACGATTTCCGGTGGAAAGGGATGATCGTTCGACCAGCCCCGTAAATCCGGGTTCGGCGTATAGCCGTAATCCTGATAGACGCCCCATTGTCGCAAGTCAGCAAAATAGGCAGAGAGACTATAGAAGTCCTTCATCGTGAACGGATCGTACTTGTGGTCATGACATTCCGCGCAGCCCATTGTCGAACCGAGCCAGGCACCCGAAACGGTTCGCACGCGATCGGCGGCGTACTTCGCGAGATATTCACCAGGTTGAGCCCCTCCCTCGCGAGTCATCATGTTCAGTCGATTGAAGCACGACGCAATTCGCGATTCTGTTGTCGGGTTCTCGATTTGGTCCCCGGCCAGTTGATGCAACGTGAATTGGTCAAACGGCATGTTCTGGTTAAAAGCGTTGATTACCCAATCTCGATAGGGAAAGACGTTTTGATTCTGGTCGCCGTGATATCCGACGGTATCGGCATAGCGGACGACGTCGAGCCAACCCGCCGCCATCCGTTCTCCAAACTGAGGGCTGGCGAGTAAATTGTCGACTAATTTTTCGAAAGCTTGCGGGTCGTTGTTCGTCAGAAAAGCCCGCCGTTGGTCCAGCGTCGGGGGAAGGCCAATCAAGTCCAGGTGAGTTCGCCGCAAAAGCGTTTCGCGGTCGGTGGCAACGGCGGCCGTCAACCCCTTCGCAATCAGGCCCCGCTCGATCCAGTCGTCGATTGCTTGTCCGGCGTCGAGGTTTGCGCGAATTGGCGGAACGTAAGCCCAATGTTCTTCGTAGGTCGCACCGCCTTCGATCCATTGCTTCAATGTCGCGCGATCGGTTTCCGATAGCGGCTTGAGGAAGTCCGGTGGCGGCATTTGCTCGGTAGGGTCAGTGCTGAAGATCCGCTTCAGAATCTCGCTATCGCCCAAGTCATCCAGATCAATTGCGTTTTGCGCAACCGCCACGTCACGTTGATCTAACCGCAATTCGTTCACACGCGTTTTCGCATCCGGGCCATGGCAAGTAAAACAATGGTCTGCCAAGATCGGACGAATATCACGATTAAATGTTTTCGATTGTTGGCCCCAAGAAATACTCGCGCATTGCACGAGGATCGCGGTCCAGATAACGACAGGTGTAAATCCGTAATTCGAATGCTGAGTCATGACACTATTATCGTACGAAAACTGGGTGCCGTCGAGCAATCAAGCCCGCCCTTGTCCGCAACCCGCTAACAGCGAACTAACGAACAATCCGCACGATCGCGGCGAATTGCGCGGCCGTCACGCGTTGAACGGAGAGGCGAGAACCTTTTCGCAATAGTTCCATGTCGGCGAGAGCCTTAATCATCCGCAATTTGTCCAAGGGGATTTTAGCGGCAAATTTCTCTTTGAGCTTGACTTCCACCCCATACCAACGGGGGTTTTCCGGAGTCGCGCTGGCATCGAAGTAATCGCTTTGCGGCTGGAGAGCTGTCAAGTCGGGACTTGCTTCCTTGACGACTTCTGCCGTCCCCACAATCCCGGGCGGATCGTCATTGCTGTGGTAAAGCAGCACGGAGTCTCCGATTTTGAACTCGTCGCGCAGCAAGTTTCGGGCTTGATAATTACGCACGCCGTCCCAAAAAGTGGTTTGCCGCTTGGCTTGGGCGAGGTCGTCGATCGAGAACGTATCGGCCTCTGTTTTCAGTAACCAGAAATTCATCGTCTGCAAGGGTTCTCGATGGTCGAGGTGCGCAAGAAATCTTCTGACAAAATCAGGCGATCTTGGTGGGAGGGTTCACCGTCATGTTTCCCAGGCGAAAGGCCTCGGCCATGGCCAAGGGGACTTGAGCCTCAGCCATTACCAACCGGGCACGATTTTCCGCAACATTGGCTTTCATTTCCTGTTCAGTAGCAATCGCTTCGGCGCGACGGCGTTCTGCCTTGGCGCGGGCCACGCGCGTGTCGGCTTCGGCCTGGTCAGCTTGCAATCGAGCGCCAATGTTTTCGCCAACTGCGATGTCGGCGATATCGATTGAAACGATTTCGAACGCCGTATGCGCATCGAGTCCGCGAGCCAAAACGGCTTTTGAAATTCGGTCTGGGTGTTCCAGGACGTCTTGATGTTGAACCGACGAGCCGATCGACGAAACAATGCTTTCGCCGACGCGTGCGATAACGGTTTCTTCCGTGGCTCCACCGATAAGCTGTTCCAGGTTTGTGCGAACTGTGACGCGAGCTCGGATCTTGAGTTCGACGCCATCACGAGCGATCGCGCTTAGAAAGTTCTTTCCGCTCTTTTGCGGATCCGGGCAATCAATGACTTTGGGATACACGCTGGTCTTCACCGCGTCGAGAACATCGCGGCCAGCCAAGTCAATTGCCGAAGCCCGGTCAAAGTCCAAATCGATGTTGGCGCGTTGGGCTGCGATGATCGCGTTGATCACGCGGACCACGTCGCCCCCCGCGAGGTAATGAGCCTCAAGGCGTTGCGTGGTAATTCCCGTTTGTCGATTGATGTCGAGTCCGGCCTGCGCTGCCATGATTTTTGCATTCACGATCATCGCCGGACGAACTTGGCGGAATTGCATTCCCACAAGGCTCATCAATTTGACGTCGGCACTCGACATGAACGCTTGAATCCACAACTTCCCATAAGCCAAAAGAGCTGTCAAAAAGGCCAAGATAATTCCGATCCCTAAGACAACGCCCATAGCGATCAAAATAAACTTCCAGGGAATCTCATCGTTAGCTGCGGCCAATGCGAATGCAGGATCGGCGATTTGATTTAGTTGTTCGAGGCGAAATTCACTCATGTCAAAACCTGTACGGTGAGAAAGACCGAATAATATCCGACGTCTATCTTAGGCCATATTTGCCGCCGGAAACAGTAGCACGGCACTGACAGGCCCCTCTGCGGTACGACATTAGACCATCATTTAATCGCTGCGGCATCGTTGATTGCACCGGCGATCAAGTCCGCGAGCAGTTCGTTACCTTGGTCGTTCATGTGGACTCCTCCGAGCTGTACGATCTGTCCGCCGATCCGCACGAACGGAAGAATCTAGCGTCCGCAAATCCAGACATGATCAATCGCCTGTCCAAACAACTGGACGCGTGGTGGACCCAAGGAAATTCTCGTTGACGCCGATAGATTGATTTTTCCAATGCCGTTTGTCGCAAAGGATTCTACCCGTGAGTCGGCACCTTTTTGCAACCATCGTATTTGTGTCAGCACTGGTTGTTTCGGCTTACACTCAGGACTTGGTTGGCCTGTTCGCCGACCCGCAGTGCTCTGATGCGTCGTTCCTTTAGTGGCGGTTGAATCGGTTTTGCGCATCAAACGGATCAACGGACCGTCCCGTCCAAATCTTCGGATCGTTACATACCTCCAATCCTGTCATGGGGAACAGTAGTTTCAACATTCTCCTTGACGACTGGGCAAGCTTTGACGGGAGCACTCGATAACGAAGGAGCAGCTTCAATGCAGTTAGATTTCTAAATAGCAATTGCCAAACAAGGCCTTTCAGATTAACCGAACTCTCCAACCGAAACCCAGAATTCCAATTTACTCAAAATGACAGACATCCAATCTTTCAAGTCGTTTGAGGCTGCCGCAGAAGCCTCGCTCAAGTTTTTGCAATCGCGTTTAGGGATGGGCCTGTGGATGATCACCAGAACCGAAGGCGAAGATTGGATCGTTCTGCATGCCGAAGGTCAAAGCTATGGCGTGAAATCGGGCACCGTTTTCAACTGGGCGGATTCTCTTTGTTGTCGAATGACGCAAGGGCTTGGTCCTCGCATCGCGCCACGCTCGCGAGAGATTCCGGCCTATGCCGCAGCCCCGATCAGTCAACAGGTTGCGATTGGTGCGTATGTTGGTGTTCCGATATCCAAAGCCGACGGTTCTTTGTTTGGAACATTGTGCGCAATCGATCCTGCGGAACAGCCAGAATCGCTGGCCACTGAGTTGCCTCTAGTGGAATTAATTGGCCGCCTCCTCAGTAGTGTTCTGGAAGCAGAACTGAAAACGCAATCTGAGACTCGTTTTACCGAGAGAGCACTAAACGAGTCGCTTATGGATTCTGTAACGGGTCTTTATAACCTTCGGGCATGGTCTAAACTAGCTACTGCCGAAGAGCAACGCTGTCGGCGTTTTGGACACCCCGCCTGCGTCTTATCCATCGATCTGGATGGTTTCAAGCTGGTGAATCAACGTGAAGGACGTGCGAAGGGTGACAAATATATATGCCGAGCGGCAGAAGCGATTCGCAGCGCTGTGCGAGTCACGGATATCGTTGCCCGGGTTGGCGAAGACAGACTTGCGATTTTGGGTATTGAGTGTGACGAAATCGATGTTCGCAAAATGATGGATCGCGTCAGCGCCGCCTTGGATGAAGCCAGAATATCGGCGGTTATCGGCATTGCCAGTCGTAATCCCAAGCTCAGCATTTCAAATGCTTTGGTCCAAGCGGATGAAATGATGTACCGATGCAAGCGAATCCGCAATAAACAAATTCTCAATTCGGGATTGGGCGAGCCTGACAATGACTCCTATGAGGTGCATTGCCTTCGCCTTAACGCGAATCGTTCTGGTTCATGCTAGGCAATCGGTAACAGGCGGCTTCGCGGGCGTTGCGAACGTATAGGCGATCGCCCACAACCACCGGATGATTCCAAGTCTTGCCATCCAATGCCTGCAGCTTGCCCACCACTTGATGGCCGCCGGGATCGGCCTTGAGCAGCACCACGTTTCCTTTTTCGCCCAAGACCAACAACAGGTCCGAGTCGGCGAGCAGCAGCACCTGGCCTTTGCCGTAGCGTCCATCCTTCCACTTGAGGCTGCCGTCCTTCAGATCGACGCAAGCGAAAATCGTGTTGTCGAAGCCGTAGAGGAATCCTTTGTGGGGGACCACGTCGTTGAAATCGGGCTTCATGTCGCGCGACGTCCACAGCTCTTTTGCCGAAAAAGTCTGATCGTTTCGCGTCACTTCGATCAAGCGTGTTCCCGTGCCCATGCCGGTCGGAATCAGGA
>WBZS01000743.1_pt1 | contig 34195 bp, 29 predicted proteins | sample 5204201 | NCBI WGS metagenome assembly WBZS01 (sample SAMN12344357, study PRJNA552823) | activated sludge metagenome | biome: Activated sludge suspended growth; feature: Nitrification reactor; material: Wastewater; isolation source: activated sludge from nitrification reactor of wastewater...
AGCACGTTCGGAAAGTCGGCCTCGTTCTGGTAGCCAAGCAGGCTGCGGAACTGGTCCGACCACCAGAACGGCGTCTGCGCGCCGATTTGCCCGTCGGCCGGGTACTCCATGTCCCACAGCCCTTCGCTGGCGCTCTGGTTGACCAGCTCGAAACGGGTCATCGCCGCGTTCAGCTCGGCAGCCCGGCGCTTGTCGTCGGTGATGTCCTTCAGCGATCCGGCCACGCGCAGCGGGTTGCCGTCCTGGTCGCGCAGCGTCGTGCCACGGGCGCGGAACCAGCGGTACTCGCCCGACTTGCACTTGAGCTGGTACTCGCGGTCATACGGCGTTTGCCCGCTCTTGTCGTTCAGGTGGGCGGCAAACGCGGCGAAGGTGATGTCCTTGTCGTTCGGGTGCAGCAGCGAGCCCCAACTGTCGAGCACGTTCGGAAAGTCGGCCTCGTTCTGGTAGCCAAGCAGGCTGCGGAACTGGTCCGACCACCAAAACGGCGTCTGCGGGCCGATTTGCCCGTCGGCCGGGTACTCCATGTCCCACAGCCCTTCGCTGGCGCTCTGGTTGACCAGCTCGAAACGCGTGATGGCATCGGCAAGCTTTTTTTCCACCGACGCGCTGGCGTCGCGTACCGGGGCGGGAACCGTCATATCGGACATCTACATCTCCTGTGCGCCGGCATTCGGGCACCGGCACAGAGTTCGCTTCGTTAAGCCGTGACAACGCAGAGTGAGCGCGTCGCGACTCGGTGCAATGGCAGCTTCGAAGTGACGCACGGCACCACCGGCCGCTCTGGCTGGCAGTCGCAGCGTCACAAGCTGCCCTCCATCTACGGATCGCGCACCGCGAGAGGCTGCTTGGCGTTAACTCAAAAGTGCGCTGGATTCAACAGCCCGCACTATCGCCAACCGCAGGCCGTACCAGTCGCTGAAAATGAGGTGCTTCCTTTGCGCTTCCGCGCCATTTGCCGGTCGCGCGGCGGCGCCAAAAACCGCCAGCCCACCGTCCTGGCAGCGACGCTCAGCGCGGCACGGCCAGCAGCGCCGGCAACAGCGTCGCCGCGGTACCGGTCAGGCAGACGTCGGCCTGGTCGTCGACCGCGCTGGCGTCGGGGTTGACGATGGCGACAAACGCACCGCCGCGGCGCGCGGTGCCGACCAGCCCGGCCGCCGGCCAGACCACGCCCGAGGTGCCGACCACCAGCAGCACGTCGCAGCCCGCCGCGGCGCGCTCGGCGGCAGCCAGCGCCTGCGCCGGCAGCATTTCGCCAAACCAGACCACGCCCGGGCGCACGCGGTTGCCGCACTCGGCACAGTGCGGCGGGCTGCCGGGCTGGGCCTGCGCGGGGTCGCACGCCGGCCGGCGCGGGCACGGGTCCAGCCAGCGGTCGGCCAGGATGTCGCCATGCAGCCGGATGGCGTCGCGGTTGCCGGCGCGCTGGTGCAGGTCGTCGACGTTTTGCGTGATCAGCGTCAGCCGCCCGGGATGCGCGGCGGCCCACGCCGCCAGCGCGCGGTGGCCGGCGTTGGGCTGGGCGGCGCGCACGCCGACCTGGCGCTCGGCATACCAGCGCCAGACCAGGTCGGCGTCGGCACGAAAACCCTCTTCGCTGGCCAGTTGCGCCGGGTCGAAGCGGCTCCACAAGCCGGTGAGCGCGTCGCGGAAGGTGGCGATGCCGCTCTCGGCGCTCATGCCGGCGCCGGTCAGCACCGCCAGGTGGCGCGCCTGCGCCAGCCTGGCGCGCACGCGGTCGACATCGGCCGCGGCGGTCATGGCGCTGGCTTGGGCGTGACGGCGCGGCGTTGCCGCAGCGCCTCGTAGAGACACACGCCAGCGGCGACCGACACGTTCAGGCTCTCGACCGCGCCGGCCATCGGAATGCGCACCAGCCGGTCGCAGGTCTTGCGCGTCAACTGGCGCAGCCCGGGGCCTTCGGCGCCCAGCACCAGCGCGACCGGGCCGCGCAGGTCGATGTCGTACAGCGTGTGGCTGGCGTCGTCGCTGGCGCCGACGACGACGATGTCGCGCTCCTTCAGCTCGCCCAGCGTGCGCGCCAGGTTGGTCACCATCAGGTAGGGCACGGTTTCGGCCGCGCCGCTGGCCACCTTGGCCACGGTCGCGTTCAGCCCCGCGGCGTGGTCGCGCGGCGCCAGCACGGCGTGCACACCGGCGCCATCGGCCACGCGCAGGCAGGCGCCCAGGTTGTGCGGGTCGGTCACGCCGTCAAGCACCAGCAGCAGCGGCGCGCCGGCCACGGCGTCTAGCACGTCGTCTAGCGAATGGCGCGCGGCCAGCGGCGTCACCCGCGCCACCACGCCCTGGTGGCGCGCGCCGCCGGCCATGCGGTCCAGCGCCGCGTCGTCGCTGTCCACCCGCGTCGCGCCGGCGGCGTCAACGCGTTCGATGAACTGGCGCATGCGCGCGTCGCGCCGCTGGGCGTCGACATGGACCTCGCGCACCGAGGCGGGCGCGGCCTTCAGCCGCACGGTGACGGCGTGAAAGCCAAACAGGATTTGTGTCGGAGCGGTGGCGCGGGTCATCGCGGCACTGTAGCCGCGCCGCCAACCCCCGGGCCGCCCGGCACCGCGGTGCCGGCCACCGCGCCACCCTTGACCGGGGTGGCACCGTTGCGGTAGACCTCTTGCAGCTTGCGCACCTGCGCCGCCAGCTCGTCGGGGTTGGCGATTTTTTCGTAGTGGCGCTGCACGGTGTGGAAGGCCAGGTCCATCAGCTTGGCGTTCAGCGTCTGCTCGGCCAGCTTCAGCAGCGTGGCGGCGGCCTCGCCGGGCTCGCCGGCCAGCGTGCGCTCGACCGCGCGTTCGGTGTCGGCACAAACCTTTTGATACGCCGCCTGGATGCGGGCGACCATCGGGCCATGGCTTTTCAGCGCCGCGCACATCAGCTCGCAGGTGGTGCGCGAGACCGCAAAGCGCATCGACAAGGCATCGACATGGTGCGGCAGGTCGGGCAGGCGCAGCTCGTCGCTGTCCAGCCGCGCCAGCACCATCAGCAGGTTGGTGGCGGCTTCGAAGTCGAAGTCGGGCGAGCGCACGTCGGCCAACAGGCCGTTGAGCAGCGGCATGGCCTCGCCAGGCAGGTGGCGCACCATCGCCAGCAGCGCCTGCACCGTGGCCTCAAAGCGCCGCAGGCGTGGACTTTCCAGCGCCGCCTGGCGCATCTTGGCCATTTGCGTCACGGTTTGCGACAAGCCGGGCTCGTCGCCATGGTCGTATTGCGACGCCGCCAGCAAGGCCAGCCCCTGCAGGTCAAAGGTCTTGGCGCCCAGGCCCAGCCGCACCGCGCGGCCCAGGCTGGTCAGTGCCTCGTCGGCGTCGCCGAAGTAAAACGCCATCAGACCCAGCTTGTTCAGCCGGTGCACGCTGTTGGGCGTCAGCTCGCTGGCGCGGCGCAGCGCGGCAATGGCGCCGGCAGCGTCGCCCTGCTCCAGCAGCACGCGGCCAAGTACGTCGTAGGCGTCGGTGTAACCGGGCAGGTCGGAAATCAGGCTTTCCAAGGTGCGCCGCGCCTTGAACACCGCGCCAGACTCGGTCTGCGCGCGCGCCAGGCCCAGCCGTGCCCACGGCACCGCGCCGGTCTTCAGCACCTCGTCGAGCAGGCGCGACGAGTCCTGCGGCCGGCCCAGCCGCAGGTACAGGTCGGCGCCGATGCGCGCCGCCTGGATCCAGGCCTGGCCGCGCTCGTTCAGCAGTTTTTCCGCCACTGCCACCGCTTCGTCAAAGCGCTTGCTGTTGACCATCGCCAGCAGGTCGGACAGCAACCGCTTGCGCTCGCGCGCCTGGGCCAGCCGGATGCGCAGCGCGTCGGCGGTGTGCGGCTTGAGAAGGTAGGCGTCCAGCGCCACCTCGGCGGCCTCGGCGACATGGCCGTAGGTGCGCTCGCCCGAGATCATCACCACCACCGCATTCAACGACAGCAAGCCAGACTGGCGCAGGTCGTCCATCAATTCCTGGCCGTTGATCGGCGCGCCGGCAAAGTGGTAGTCGCACAGCACGATGTCGTAGGGGCGCAGCTCCAGCATTTCGCGCGCATCCTGCGGCCGCGAGGCCTGCTCGATGCGGCGCACGCCGAAGTCGCGCAGCATGCCCACCAGCGTGCGCCGCGAGACCTCGTTGCTGTCGATGACCAGCGCCAGCGAGCGGCAAATTTCGTCGTCGATCGCAGCCGGTGCGGTCATGGCGCCGCCCACTTCGGCACGGCCACGCTCAGGCGCCGCCACGCAGCACCAGCCAGCCCTGCAGCGCGCCCAACAGCAGCGGCTGGTGCAGCATGTAAATGCGCAGCGGATGCCGCCCCAGCCAGGCCAGCGGGTGCAAAGCCGCCGGCAGCGCGCCGCGCAGCAGTGGCCCCTGCCGCGCCAGCAGCCACTGCCCGAGCGCCAGCCCGGCCAGCAGCACGCCCAGCCACGGCAGCAGCGGCACGTAGTCTTCGGTGATCGGCTTGTGCGTGACCAGCCCGACCCAGTTGGTCCAACGGCTGTCGAAAAACGGGTGCTGCCACCAGCGCGGCGCCAGCAGCGCCAGCGCCGCCAGCGGCCACAGCGCGGCGCGCCACGGCGCCAGCAGGCGCGCCACCAGCAGCATCAGCGCGATGCCGTGCAGCACGCCGAAGCTGATCCAGCTGCGCGGAAACATCAGCGCCGAGCCGGCCGACACCGCCAGCGCACAACCGGCCACCTGCGCCCAGCGCCGCCAGAAACGCGGCCAGCGCTGCCCGGCCTGCAACGCCGCCGCCTGACCGAGGCCGGCGCAGAGCAGAAACAGGCTGACGATGCAGGTGCGCTGAATGGTCCAAAACGGATCCCGGTAAAAGTCCTGCGGCACCGGCAGCAGGCGCAGGTGGTTGAGATCGAAGGCCAGGTGAAACGCCACCATCCAGGCAATGGCCACGCCGCGCAACGCGTCGAGCCGATCGAGGCGTTGTCCACCCGCAGCGCCCGGCCGGCTCATCGCGCTGCGCCAAAAAGCTCGAAACCTGCCCGCCCGATCGGCAGCCACCGGCTGGCACTTGAGTGCCGGCAGCCACGCGGCCGGCGGTAGGCGTGCAACTGCGCACACTGGCGGCGCGGCGGCCGGTGATTCAACCTAGAAACGGCAGTTGGACGCGCCCGAGCGGGCTGCGATGGGCCGCGCTGGCAAGGCGCGAACCACAGCGATGCCCGGTGGCATCGCGCGGATTCGCAACGCCGCCAGCGTGGTCCAACGCGGCTCAATCGGGTGCGGAGCGTGGTCACCCCTGTGGTGAACTGCACCGTGGGCATAAATCTGAGCGATGCTGCGGTGTTGCCTGCGGAGGAAAGCGGTCAACTGCCGTTTCTAGGTTCAAGCCATGGTGCGGACAAATCGGCATGGCCTGCGATGATGCCGTGAAGACGCCGTGCGGCGCACCCGGCACGGCGCCGGAGCCGGTACGGCCGGCATACCGGCACGGGCACAATGCGCGGGCAGCCGCTGGCGCGACTGTGGCGCGCGGCGATCGCCGCGCCGGCCCGGCGAACGCGCGACGCCAACTGCCCGTAGCTCAACTGGATAGAGCAGCTGCCTTCTAAGCAGCAGGTCGGGGGTTCGAGTCCCTCCGGGCAGGCCAAATCGGCCGATCAGCTCCGATCGTCCTGTAGGCCCCCTCCCGCAGATTCCGCGACAGCCAGGCAATTCAACACGGGCGCGGGGCTGGCGTCTGAAGTGGCTGTGAGTTTTTCGATCTTGCCCGCTCACTGCCCCAAAGGACTTGTTCAGCGTCGCCACAAGTCCCTCGCGTTGCCTTGCTTGGCGTTCAACTGCGCACCGGGCGCAGGCGGTCGAACAGCCAGTGGTAGAGGTAGCCGTAGACCGCGTAGGCCAACACCAGCGCGCCATCGGCCAGCAGCGCCTGCCACCAGCCGAGCGCGGTCATCCAGACGATGATCGGGCAGGTCACCACGGCCGAGCTCAGCTCCAGCCCCACCGCGTGCAGCACACGCAGGCGATGCGGGCGCGCGCTGGCGATGCGGCCCGCCTGGTGCGCGTCGAGCCGGTCGAACGCCGAGTTGTAGATCGCGGCCCAGGCCATCACTGCCAATGACAGCGCGACCAGCAAGGCCAGCGACTCGCCGGCCGGCGCGCCGGTGGTCCAGACCAGCAGCGGCGCCACCACCAGCAATGCGCCGGCTTAGAAGAGCAGCGTCTGCAGCACGCGCTCGCGCGCGCCGCGCATCGGCACGGCTATGTCGTCGGTCACGGCTTTGATGGCTGAAGTCACTACCCACCCACTGAGCGAACACCGCCACGTCCAGCACGCGCCGGGCCTTCGCGTGCGGCCGGTCCCGCCAGGCGGCAATGAGCCCCTTCGGGCCGGCCTCGATGTGGCGCCGTGCTGGGTTGAACGTGGCCACGCGGCCGAACCGGCAGCGCAGCGCGCCCCGAGCGCTCAGGCCGACTGAAACCAGTTGCATCCAGCCGGCTGGGATGCCTTTTGGCCCGCGCGGCCCGCCGCGCCGAGCGCGTCCGGTCGCGCCGCGGCCGTGGCTTGGTGGCACACCGCGACGTTCCCCCGCAACGACATGAATCGATTCAGGGATGCGCAGCGCGGCCAGATGGCATCTCAGTTGTGTCTGTCCAGCCCAGGCCTGCCGACTATGAACGCCGACGCTTCCCCCGTTCGACCGGCCCAACAACGCGCCGCCTTCAGCAACTTGCGGCGCCTGGCACAGGCTCGGCTGTCGGGGTGAGCGCGACATGCCGAACGGCGCTGTGACCGGCCAGGCCGGCTTGCCGGCCGCGGCGCCGCAGACCCAGCCGCCGGCGATGCACGGTGCATTCAACCTCGACGCCACCGCCTTTGCGCGCCTGCGCCAATTGCTTGAGCAGGCACTGCAACTGAGTACCGACGCGCGCGCCGCCTGGATCACCGCACTGCCGGCCGAGGAAGCCGAGTTGTCGCCGCGGCTGCGGGCGCTGCTGGCGCATGCGCCGGCGTTGCAGGGCAACGCACCAGAAGGCTCCTCCGATGCCGACCTGCCTGCTGCCGTCGCCGCCCGGCTGATGCAGACATTGCCGAGCGTGGAGGCGGCGCAGTTCGCCGATCGGCCGACTTGGGCCGTGCCGCCCGGGCCGGTCGGCCCCTACCGTCTGCTGCGTGAACTGGGCCACGGTCGCATGGCCAGCGTGTGGCTGGCCGAACGCACCGACATGCTGCAAGGGCGCAAGGTGGCGCTGAAGCTGCCGCACGGCGCCTGGCGGCGCGCCGGTCTGGCCGAACGGCTGCAGCGCGAACGGGAGATCCTGGCCACGCTGGAACACCCCAACATCGCGCGCCTGTACGACGCCGGCGTGGCCGACGAAGGCCAGCCCTACCTGGCGCTGGAGTATGTCGAGGGCGAGCGCATCGACACGCATGGCCAGCGGCTGCGTCTTGACGTGCCGGCCCGCCTGCGGCTGTTTCTGCAAGTCGCCAGCGCCGTGGCGCATGCCCACACCAAGCTCGTGGTGCACCGCGACTTGAAGCCCAGCAACATCCTGGTCGATGGCGCTGGCACGGTGAAGCTGCTCGACTTCGGCATTGCCAAGCTACTCGACCAGGGCGTTGCCGATGAAACGGCGCTGACGCAGCAGGTTGGTCGTGCGCTGACGCCAGACTATGCGTCGCCCGAACAGATCCAGGGGCACCCGATCGGCACGCCGGCCGACGTCTATGCGCTCGGCGTGCTGCTGTTCGAACTGTTGTGCGATGTGCGGCCGTACCTGCTCAAGCGCGGCACGCGTGCCGAACTGGAAGAGGCGATCCTGCACGCCGACGTGCCCCGGCCCAGCACGGTGGCTCCGGCCCTGCGGCGCCGGCTGCTGCGCGGTGACCTGGACACCATCGTGCTGAAGGCCTTGAAGAAGGCGCCTGCCCAGCGCTACGGCACGGTGGAAGCACTGGCCGACGACATCGAGCGCCACCTGCGGCACCAGCCGGTGCGTGCCCAGCCAGACCGCCTGGGCTACCGCTGGCGCAAGTACGTGGCGCGCAACCGGCTGGCCGTGGGCGCAGCGGCCGCGGTGGGCGTGGCTGTGCTGGGCGGCGCCGCCACCGCGCTGTGGCAGGCGATCGAGGCGTCGCGCGAACGCGACGGCGCGGTGCGGCAGGAGCAGCGTGCGGCGGCCTATGCCGAGTTCCTGGGCACCGTGCTGCAGGATGCCGGGCGCGGCGACCAGCCGCTGACGCCGACGCAACTGCTCGACCGCGGCGCCAGGATGCTCGAAGCCCGCAGCGCGCAGGACGATTCGCTGGCGGCACACATGGCGTATGCGCTGTCAAGAAACTACCTGATGTTCGTGCTGACCGATCGTGAAGTCGAACTGCTGACCCGCAGCTCGGCGGCGGCGCGCCGCATCGGTGACCTTGATCTGCTTGCCGCCAGCGAATGTTCCCTGGCATGGTCGCTGACGCAGCGCGATCGATCGGCCGCCGAAGCGCATCTGGACGCCGGACTGCGGGCGCTGTCCGGCGTCACCCGACCGGCCGACTATGCGCAGCGCGACTGCCTGCGCGGACAAGGGCGCGTGATGCATCTGCAGGGCAAGATCGGGCCGGCCATCGAGCTCATCGAGGCCGGTCTGGCACGCATGGACCGCGGCGCCACACTCGCTGGCCCCGGACATGACTTCCTGGTGACTCAGCTCACCGACATGTATCGGGCCGTCGACCGCTACAAGGATGCGGCGGTCCATTCCGAAGCGCGACTGAAGCAGCTTCGTGACGCCGGCCGAGCCGGCTCCTTCGCCGAGTTCGTCGCCATGAACAACCGCGCCGGCAACCTGTGCCGGTTGGGCGAATACCTGGCGTGCGCCGACATTCAACGCCAGTTGCTTGCCTGGATCGAACGGCCCGACATGACGCATGCCGCGCCCACGACCGTTCGGTCCAACATCGGCCTGACGCGGGTTCGCTTGGGCCAGTCGGGTGACGCCCTGAAGCTGGCTGAAACCGATCTGCATGTCGCCAATGCCGCTGGCAACCTGGGGGCCGTGGCGAATGCACACCTGGTCGCCGCACGGGCATTGCTGGCGCTGGCGCAGGTCGATGTGGCATTGCGACACCTTGCTGAAGCCGAGCGCTTCTACCGCAAGGATCCGCCTGCCTACGCACGTCGCTTGCAGGACGCAGACACCCTGCACGCGCAGGCCCAGCTCATTCGGGGCGATCTGGCCGGCGTGCGCCAGCGCATCCAGGCCGTGTTGGCCCAAGCCGGGTATCCGGCCTCGACCCAGGCCGCCGGGATCGACGAGGTGTTGCTCACGGCGGCGCAGATCGAACTGCGCGCCGCCGACGCGGCGCAAGCCGAGCGCCTGGCTGCTGATGCGCTGACGGTGTCGTCGCGCATCGCCCGGCATGCATCGAGCAGCGCCGACGCCGGGCTGGCCGCCCTGTTGCACGCCACCGCCTTGCATCGGCTTGGCCGGCATGCGGAGGCGCTCGCCGATGCAACGCGTGCCGCCGAGGCCCTGCGCAACGGTGTGGGCGCCGCGCATGAAGACACGGCGGCGGCCGAAACGCTGTTGCGTACCTTGCGCGACTTGCCGCACGGGGTCGGCGCCCGGGCCGGATAGAGGGCCATGCGCCCTCGCCGCGCCCGCAGCGCGCAGCCGCGGCGCCTGCGTGACTGCGTGACTGCGTGACGGGCAGCGGCGTGCCGCCCGGCACCCCCCTGCGCCATCACCAGGGCTGGTGCGCGTACACCGCAACAACCAGCGCGCAAACCGGTTCGACCTCGCAGGTGACGCTGGCGATCTCGGTGTGTACCGGCCCGAAATCGATGCCACGGCTGCGTTGCATGGCCTGCAGCGTGGCGGCCAGATCCTGGCCGAGCCGCTGGCGGTCGCTGTCGTGCAGTTCGACGAACAGGCCGTGGCCACCCGCCGCGTGCTGCACCCAGCCGATGCCGGCATGCACCGTCTGCCCAGGTTGCGACGCGCGCGCCTGCGACAACACCACGTACAGGCGCTGGCCCCAATGCTCGGCCGGCGTGGCCCAGCGCGAGCGCTCGATAAGGCTGCCGGGCGGTATCACCGACGACAGGCACAGCAGGTTGTAGTTGGCCACGCCGGCATCGCGCAGCGCGGCGTCGAAGGCGGCCAGTTCGGTCGGCCCACGCCCCAGGCCGCACGCCACCCCAATGCGGCCAAACGGCGCCGGGCTCACCGCGCCCCCCGCGGCGGTTGCGCCTCTGGGCGGCCGATCAAGCGTGCCCACGGCCAGCAACCGGGGTGTGTGGGCCAGGCAGTGCGGTTCATAGCACGGTCATCGTCGATCACGGCGGTCTCCTTGCGGGCAGGCCTCATTGCCTGCGTCCTGTGGGTTTGAACGAGACCGCAGTGCCAAGCCGGCAACGCGCCTGCGCAGGCGGCGTCCCCATGGTGAGGGACGCTTGCGTCCGGTTACTTGCCGCGTCGCCCGCGGCTGAAGTAACTTTGCGGGCCGCGCAAGATGGGCCTTCGGCGCTAAGGCAAGGCTGAATAAGCCCCCTCGAACGGCGGGCACGCGGCGGCCCACCAGGCTGCCACCATTCCAACCAGACCCTACCGATGACCCCCGACGGCACCCCGATCGACGCGCTGTACGCGTCAGCCTACGCCGAGCTTCGTCGCATGGCGCACGCCAGGCTGCGCGGCGGCGGGCGCGATGTGCTGCTGAACACCACCGCGTTGGTGCATGAGTCCTACCTCAAGCTCAGCCGCGCGGTGCAACTCCGGTTTCCGGATCGGACGAGCTTTCTCGTCTATGCGGGCCGCGCCATGCGATCCATCATCATCGACCTGCTGCGCCAGAAGCAGGCCGACCGCCACGGCGGCAGCGCGCTGCACGTCACCCTGACCGGCGACGTGGTCAACCAGGCCGGCATCCCGGCCGAGGAATCCCACATCCTGCGCGTGCACGAGGCGCTGCAGGAGATGGCGCGGGTGGACCAACGCATGACGCAGGTGGTCGAGATGCGCTACTTCGCCGGCATGACCGAGGCGGAAATCGGCGCGGCGCTGGGGGTGAGCGAACGCACCGTGCGCACCGACTGGGAACACGCGCGCTTGTTCCTATCGGAGGCGCTGCGCTAGACACAGGATGGTCCGCTTGTGCGTGATGCGCCTGATGCGTGTCGCTCACAACGCCGCAAAACGCCAGCGCGCCATAAAAAAGGGCGGGTGCCCGAAGGCCCCGCCCTAAAAGCACGCTGAGGTGCTAGGAGGAGACACGCATGAAAGGGTTTGCGCGGCGCGCGCGGCGGGCTGGGTGACCCGGCGCGGCGCGGCGGTGTTCAGCCGCCTCGGGTTCAGGCCAGCGCGGCTTCGGCCACCGCGTCGCGCGCGCTGGGCAGGCGGATGGCACCGGCATTGCGGCCCTTGCCGGCGCGCGCCGGCGGGTTGCACAGGCCGCACACGTAGTGGCGGGCGATTTCGTGCGGGTGGGTGACGAAGTGCCCGCCGCAGCGGCTGCACTTGGTCATCGTCAGCATGCCGTTGTCGATGAACTTGACCAGCCGCCAGGCGCGGGTCACCGACAACTGCGGCTCCAGGCCCTGGGCGCCGACCTGTTCCAGGTACAGCTTGTAGGCCTTGATGATGGTCTCGATCTCGTCGAGCGCCGCCACCTTGTTCAGGTACTCGTGGATGTTGAGGAACAGGCTGGCGTGGATGTTGGGCTGCCAGGCCATGAACCAGTCGGTCGAAAACGGCAACTGGCCCTTGCTCGGGCTCTTGCCGGCGACCTCTTTGTACAGCCGCAAAAGCCGCTCGTAGCTCAGGTCGGTTTCGCTTTCCAGCACCTGCAGACGCGCGCCCAGGCGAATCAATTCAACCGCGGTTTCGATCTGTTTGGCTTCGGTCAGGATGCTCTTTGTACGCATGGTGTTCTCTCCTCGGTGCGTGCGCGGTTGCGGACGGCTTGCGCTGGACGCGGAAACTGAAACTGGCAAGTGGCTGGCTGGCGGTGCGCCGACGGCGCTGTCAGGCCGCCTCTTGATGGCGTCCGGCCATCAGGATTGACGCGTGCAGACGCGACACGCTGTCGTTGGCGGCCGATTTGCCATGGCTGGTCAGCAGGTTCCAGACCATTTCGTCGTCGCTGCGCATGCGGCACAGCAGGGTGTTGCCGGAGGCGATCTTCATCATCTGCGCCGGCGTCAGCGCGGTCAGCAGCGCGGCGGTGTCTTCGCCGATGCCGAGGCGAAACAACGCCTGGTCGCGGTCGGCGCGGATCAGGCTTTGCGCCAGCATCAGGTACGACAGGTTGGCTTCACGGATCTCGGCGAGGATTTGGTCGGCGTTCATGGTGCTGTTGTCCGGTTGGGGGCGTTGGGTTGCCGCTGGCGGCGTTGGGGTGAAACGAACTGTAGAAGTCGAAACACGGCTCAAACATCAGGCGGGCCGGTCATCTGAAGTCCTGCTTTTTCTGTGCGCACTGTCAGGCAACTTCCTACAGCGCTGTCGCCGCGGCGCCGCCAAGCAAACGCCTGCCGCCGCCGGCCGGTCGGCCGCCGTGAAGGTGTTCACGCTTGCCGCAGACAAATGCCAGCGGGCGCGGGTACGCCACCTGAGGAAGCCGTGCCGCGCGGCCGACGATTGAGGGCTTGGGCTGCGCTCGCCCACCAAATGGTGGACGTCCCGCACGGCGCATCTGCGACGACGCGCGACACTGCCCACCGGCCCGTTTGCCGTCCGCAACTGCCATGCCCGTGCGCTTTTTACAGATTCCTAGGCGATACGCTGCGCGACCCGCGCTGGCAGAATCGCCGAGCACCCCGGTCGGGCATTGCCGTGACGGCATACCGGCCGGCGACGATTGCACCGCCGCCCGGCAGCCACTGGTTGCCGGCGTCCGGTCAACGACCGACTTCAAACGCGCCTGGCCCGTCGGCGCCTGGGGGTAATGCGATGCCTGCTGGCCTGCTGGACCTGCCGCTGATCCTGCTGCTGCTGACCCTGGCAGCCGGCGCGGTGGCGTGGCTGATCGTGCGTCAGCGGCGCAAGCCGCCGGCGCTGCCCGGTGACCGTGACCGCGGTCAGGTCAACGCGCCGGCCGAGCGCCGCGGTGCTGAGGCCAAGGCACCGGGGCGGCCGTCACCGCCGCCGCCGGCCGCGCCAGCCAGCGAGCCCAACCTGCCCCCGGCGCCCGCCGCGCCAAGCGCGGCTGACGCTGCGGCGCAAACCGCCAGCCCGCGCCCGCCGGCGGTCACCCCCCGCGTGGTGCCGGCGCCCACACGTCCGTCCACACCGGTGCGCGGCGCGCCGTCGCCCACCGCGCCCGCGCAGCCGGCGGCGCACACCGCGTCGCTGCCGGCGACGTCGGCCTCGCCACGAACCCTGCCGCCGGTGCGTCCGGCACCGGGCCGGCTGCCGACAGCGCCGCCCACCGCTCGGCCGCCCAGCGCAACGCCAGAGGGTTCGGCCGCGCCGGCAAGCGACGTGCGACGCGACTCGACAGCCCGCACGGCGCAGCCACCCGTCGCCGCGCCCGCCGCCACGGTGCCCACAGCACCGACAGCGCCCACGGCATACAGCGGCACGCCGGCCACCGCGCCAGCGCCGGCGGCTGCGCCGGCACGCCCGCCGGCCGCGCTGTCCCCGGTTGCCAAGGATTCCTCCAGCGCCGTTGCGCCGCCGGCACCGCTGGTGGCCGCGCCCATCGCCGCCGCGCCGCCGCCGCGCATTGCCGCTGCGCCTTCGCGCGAAGTCGTGGCGGCCGACTTGCTGCTGGTCGACGACTCGGCGGTGGTGCGCACCAAGCTGCGCAAGCTGTTCGCCAGCGCCGGCCACAGTGCGATGCTGGCCAGCGACGGCCTGGAAGCCCTGCGCCTGCTTGAACAGCAGCGCTTCGGCTTGTTGGTCACCGACCTTGAAATGCCCAACATGGACGGCGTGGCGCTGATCAGCGCGCTGGCCGAGCGGCGTCTGGCCGACGGCATGCCGATTCTGGCCATCACCGGCCACGACGACCAGCAAAGCCGGCTGGCGCAGCTTCCAGGCGTGCGCGGCGTGTTCCGCAAGCCGTGGGTCGATGCCGAGCTGCTGCAGCGCGTGCAGGCCTTGCTGCCGGCCGCGGCCGCGGCGGGCGCCGAAGCGGCCCGCCCGGCCGCGGCGCGCGGCGTCCACGGCGCCGGGCGGTCGACCGCGCACAGCGCCTGAGAAGCTGGCGCCCGGTGCGCCGAATTCGGGCCTGCCGCGACCGCGCCCGCTGGCGGCCCGAGTGGGACAGTCGCCGGTCTGAAGAGGCTGAGTGACCCGGCGCCGGCAGCAAATTCGACCGCAATCAACCCTCAGTTCGCGACTTTGGCTCCTGGCACGGCTGCCTAGACTTCGCCGACGCGCGGCTGTCTGCTGCGCCGCCTGCTGTCGCGCCGCGGCAGCGGCAAGTCCGGCCGACCCGGCCCGCGAAGGAGCTTGTACCGATGACTGCCACCGTCCTGGCGCACGCCGCTGCCCTGCGCCCGTCCGCCGCCTTGCTGCCGGTCACGCGGCGGCTGCATGACGACGCCACCCGCGACGCGGTGCGCCTGGCGGCCGCGCTGGCCAACGAGCTGGACAGCGAACTGGCCAGCCTGGACGACGACGACCTGCGCCTGGAGCGCGCCGCCGAGGCCATCCGCGCCGCGCTGCGTGGCGGCGCGCTGGCCGACATCCGCGCCGCCGCACGCGCGGCGCTGCCGACACAGCAGCCGCTGCCCGCGCGGCACTCGGTGCTGACTCTGCTGGCCCAGGCGCAGCCCACGCCAATGTGCGTGCCCGACGAGGGGCAGCTTTTCGTCTGGCGGCGGCTCAACGGCGCACCGATCGGGCTGCTGCGACTGCGTCACGATGGGCAGGTCAGCCGCAGCGGCCTGTCCGCGCAGGCCCTTGCGCCAGCGCATTGGCGGCGCAGCGGCGGCGGCCTGGAATTGCTCGACGGCCAGGGCCGTTGCGTCAGCCAATTGGGGCTGGCCGGCCGCAGCACGGCCGCCGCCGGCCGCGCCGACGGCGCACAACTGCTGTACGTGGGTGAATCGCAGAAAGATGGCACGCTGCATGTGCTGTCCGAGGTCGCCTGTACCTACAGCCGCATGCGCATGCTTGACCCGGAACTGGTCGCGCCCTTCGGCAGCCTGTTTGGCAGCGACGCGCTGGCCGAAGTGGCCTTGCCGCAGCGGCCGGTGGTGGTGTTGGCAACGCCGCACTGCGCGGCCACGCGGCTGCAAAAGCTGCTCAACAGCAGCGCCGACGTGTTGATCGACGGCGAACTGCTGCACCCGCAGCGCATCGCGCTGGCCGACGCCGATCTGGCTGCCGACGATGCCGGCGCGCTGCCGGCGTTGCGGGCGGCTGATCCGGTGTATTTCACCCGCGTGATGCTCGGCCGCAGCCACCACCTGGACGGGCGCAGCCTGGACGCGGTGCCGGTGCGCGGCCTGCTGCTGAACCCGGCGCATTCGCGCGCCGTGCTCGACTGGGCCATCGACGATCCGGCACTGACCATCATTCACCTGGCGCGCGAAAACCTGCTGGCTGAGTACGCGGCCATCCTCGGCGGCAACGCCGACGACGCGCCCCGCACCCGGCTGCACTTTGACGCCGACCGTTTTGTGCGCTTCGTGGCATTGCGCCAGCGCAGCCTGAACGAATTGCGCCAACGCGTCCATGCGCGCAGTGGCGCCTGGGCCGAGCTGGAGGCCAGCGCGCTCAACCAAGGCAACCTTGACACGCTGCTGCAGTTTCTGGCGCCGACCGCCAAGGCGGTGGCCTGGCCGACCGGCGCGCTGACATGCGAACGCAGCGGGCCGACGATCGACCACTTCGACAACCCCGAGGCGGTCACCGCGGTGCTGGCGGCGCTCGACCGCGCCCACTGGGCGCAGGGCTGACGACGCACCTGGCGCCGCTGGCGCCGGTTACACAGTCACGGGGCCGTCAGGCCCCTTTTCAATTTCGGCGCCGTCAGGCCCCGCATCCATTTCGGCGCCGTCAGGCCCCGCATCCATTTCAGCGGCCCGTGGGCCCCGCGTTCCACCAGACGGGTGCTGCCGCTGTGTGTGCCGGTGGCCACCGATCTCAATTGGCAGGTGAACTTGAGGCTGATCAGTGGCAAAGAGGGTGACGCAGGTCACGCCGCATCGCCAAACCGGCCTTGACAGGCGCCGAAATTGCGCGTCGAAACACCCTCAAGTTGCAGCGCTTGCGCGCCGATACCTCAGCCAACGGGTGGTTGATGAAGCCCCCGCGGTCCGGTTAGCCGGCCCATGGATGAAAGGCCAAGCCCGACAGCCATAGGCGACTAGCGCGGGCGGGCCGAACGACGTGCGGTGCACGCCATTTGGCCACGCAAAGGTGGTGGCGAAGTCCGCCACCGCCCGAGTGACGCCGGCGCTCCCGCCGGGATCCATTACCGCTGAAAGGAATCTACCGTGCCTCAAGTCATCAACACCAACCTGATGTCGCTGAATTCGCAGCGCTCGCTGGCCAGTTCGCAGAACTCGTTGGCGATGTCGATGCAGCGCCTGTCCTCGGGCCTGCGCGTGAACTCTGCCAAGGACGACGCCGCCGGCCTGGCCATCGCCGAGCGCATGACCTCGCAAGTGCGCGGCATGAACGTGGCGATCCGCAACGCCAACGACGGCATTTCGATGTCGCAAACCGCTGAAGGCGCGATGGGCAAGGTGGTCGACTCGCTGCAGCGCATGCGTGAGCTGTCGGTGCAGGCCGCCAACGCCACCAACTCCAACAGCGACAAGGACTCGCTGGACAAGGAATTCGGCGAACTGTCAAAGGAAATCCAGCGTGTGCTTGGTGGCACCACCTTCAACGGCCACAGCGTGCTGGCGGCCGGTTCGGGCACCTTCACCTTCCAGGTCGGCGCCAACACGACGACCAACGACACCATCGACGTGATCACCACCGACCTGACGCAGGACACGACGATCACCGCGGTCGCCGGCACCGACAACAACGGCGCCGGCCGCGCAGTGATCGACAGCACCGCCGACCAGACCAGCATCAAGGGCACGATTGACGCCATCGACGTGGCGATCAGCACGATCAACGACAAGCGCGCGGTGATGGGCGCGGTGCAGTCGCGCTTTGACTCGGTGATCTCCAACCTGCAGACCTCGGTCGAGAACCAGACCGCGGCACGCAGCCGCATCACCGACACCGACTACGCGGCCGAAACCGCCAACCTGAGCCGTGCGCAAATCCTTGGCCAGGCCGGCAACGCGATGATCGCGCAGGCCAACCAGTTGCCGCAGCAGGTGTTGTCGCTGCTGCGCTGAGCTCCGCGCTCAACCCGCAGGGCGCGCGCCAGCGCGCGCGCCTGGCCAACGGTGCCGCCCCCGGGCGGCATCGCTGTTTTCGTGGCAAAAATCACGCCACGCTGCCGTTTTTAGCAAATCAATGCCAGGCAAGTGGCAGTACGGCTCAATCGCCGCCGGCAATCGGTCGATAAGCACCCACATCAGACCGCTGTTTCCGGTACTGCCCTTTACCGACGATCGGAGCCAAGGAGCCCGCCATGCCGCAGACCATCAACACCAACGTCGTTGCGCAGAATGCACAGCGCAATCTGGGCGCCGCCCAGGCGGCGCTGGCACAGTCGATGCAGCGCCTGTCGTCGGGACTGCGCGTCAGCTCGGCCAAGGACGACGCCGCCGGGCTGGCGATCGCCGAGCGCATGACGGCACAGTCGCGCGGCATGACAGTGGCGGTGCGCAATGCCAATGACGGCATCTCGCTGACGCAGACCACCGAAAGCGCGCTTGGCAAGGTCACCGACGCGCTGCAGCGCATGCGCGAACTGGCGGTGCAGTCGGCCAACGCCACCAACTCAGACAGCGACAAGGACTCGCTGGACAAGGAGTTCGGCGAGCTGGCCAAGGAAGTCCAGCGCGTGATCGGCGGCACCTCGTTCAATGGAAAGAAGGTGCTCGGCACCGACGCCGGAACCCTGAGCTTCCAGATCGGCGCCAACACCAGCGCCAATGATTCGATCGACATCGCCACCACCGACATGAGCGCCAACAGCGCCATCACCACGGTGGCGGGCACCGACAACCAGGGCTCGGGCCGCGCGGTGATCGACCACACGGCAGACTCCGGCACGGTGCGCACGGTGATCAGCAACATCGACACCGCGCTTGACACCGTCAGCTCGCAGCGCGCCACGCTGGGCGCGTCGCAATCGCGCTTCGACGCGGTGATCTCCAACCTGCAAAGCTCGATCGAGAACCAGACCGCCGCGCGCAGCCGGATCACCGACACCGACTACGCGCTGGAAACGTCGAACCTGAGCCGTGCGCAAATCCTGCAGCAGGCCGGCAACGCCATGGTCGCGCAGGCCAACCAGCTGCCGCAGCAGGTGCTGCAGTTGCTGCGCCAGTGACCCGCCGTCGACAGCGGCGCCGCCGGACGCGGCGCGCCTGACCACGCCCCCCGACGCCTTGCGGCCCGGGGGGCGAGTCTTTTGGGGCCACCCTGCCGCTGACGGCGCGGAAAGCGCGGCGGGCGGTTTTCGGCCGCCCGGACGGAAACTGAAGCGCGTTCGTCAGTCATTTCGCGGCATCGCGCGGAAGTGGATTTTTCACAATGGCCAGCATCCCCGGGTCTGGCACGCAACGCCTCAATTGAGCGTCAGCCGGCCCCGGACCAAACGTCCGCATTTGTGCCGACATCGACGGCTGGACCCGCCGTCGACCAGGCACCGCCCCAGGAGTTGCCGCCATGCCCCAGACGATCAACACCAACCTTGCGTCGCTGAACGCGCAGCGCAACCTCAGCACGTCGCAAAGCTCGCTGTCGATCGCCATGCAGCGCCTGTCATCGGGACTGCGCGTCAACTCGGCCAAGGACGACGCCGCCGGCCTGGCGATTGCCGAACGCATGAACTCGCAGGTGCGCGGCATGAACGCCGCGATACGCAACGCCAACGATGGCATTTCGATGTCGCAGACCGCCGAAGGCTCGCTGAGCAAGGTGGGCGACGCGCTGCAGCGCATGCGCGAGCTGTCGGTGCAGGCCGCCAACGCCAGCAACTCGCTCAGCGACAAAGACTCGCTGGACAAGGAGTTCGCCGAGCTGGCCAAGGAAATCCAGCGCGTGCTGGCCGGCACCACCTTCAACGGCAAGCACATCCTCGGCTCGGAAGCGCAGAGCATGAGCTTTCAGATTGGCGCCAACACCACCGTCAACGACGTCATCGACGTCACCACCACCGACCTGACCACCGACCCGATCATCACCGCGGTGGCCGGCACCGACAACACCGGCGCCGGCCGCGCGGTGATCGACAACACCGCGCCGATGGCGTCTATCCACATCGTCATCAACAACATCGACGCGGCGCTGGACACCATCAACTCTTCACGCGCCACCTTGGGCGCCTCGCAGTCGCGCTTTGAATCGGTGATTCAGAACCTGCAGGTTGGGGTCGAAAACCAAAGCTCGGCGCGCAGCCGCATCATGGACGCCGACTACGCCGCCGAAACCGCGGCCATGAGCCGGGCGCAAATCCTGCAGCAGGCCGGCAACGCGATGGTGGCCCAGGCCAACCAATTGCCGCAGCAGGTGATGCGGCTGCTCGGCCAGTAAGGCAGGGCCGCGGCACGCGCAGCCCCGGACCCGGGCGCGCAGCGGCGTGGCGAACGCCCGCCCTCTACCTTCTGTGCCCGGCATTGACCGGGCTGTTTGCGTTGGTTCGCGCCGTTCGCGCCACGGGTTCAGAACCCGCGGCGGTGGTCGATAAAACGTTCAACCAGGAACCTCCGCCATGAGCACCTCGATCGGCAGCACCAGCAGCGGCAGCATCAGTTCGACCGGCATTGGCAGCGGCCTGGACGTCAACACCATCGTCAGCCGCCTGATGGCCGTTGAAAGCCGCCCGCTGACCCTGTTGCAGGGCGAGGCCAGCACGCTCAACACCACGCTGTCGACGATGGGCAAGCTGCAAAGCAACTTCTCGGCCCTGGCGGACAAAGCCAGCGCACTGACCGCGCCGGCGTTGTGGAACAGCGTCACCGCCAGCAGCAGCGACAGCGCCTCGGTGGCGGCCAGCGCGGCCAGCGGCGCCAGCGCCGGCAGCTTTGCGGTGGCAGTCAGCCGCCTGGCCAGCGGGCAAACGCTGACCAGCGCCGCGGTGGCCGACAGCGCCTCCGCGCTGTCGTCCGGCACGCTGACCATAGAACTGGGCAGTTGGGCCGACGGCGGCTTCAGCGCCAAGTCGGGCAGCAGCGCGGTGTCGATTGACATCGGCGACGGCCAGACCAGCCTGGCCGCGATCCGCGACAAGATCAACGCCGCTGGTGCCGGGGTGACCGCGGCCATCGTCAGCGATGCCACGGGCGCCCGGCTGTCGCTGCGTTCGGCGCAGACCGGCGCCGAAAACGCGTTTCGGGTCCAGGTCAGCGAAACCAGCCCGGACGGCGATCCGAATGGCGGGCTGTCCATGCTGGCCTACGATGCCACCGACGCCACGGCGTCGTCGATGACGCGTTCGGGCGAAGCCGGCAACGCCGAGGCGACGGTCAACGGCATCGCGGTCAGTTCGGCGTCGAACATCCTGAGCAATGTGGTCGACGGGCTGACACTGACGCTGAACAAGACCACCTCCAGCGAGGTGCAGGTCAATGTCGCCGCCGATACCACGTCGATCAAAAAGGCGATCACCGATTTCGTCAGCAGCTTCAACACGCTGACCTCGTTCATCCAGACGCAGACCGCCTACAACGCCGACTCCAAAACCGCCGGCGCCTTGCAGGGCGACCAGTCGACGCTGTCGCTGCAGGCGCAACTGCGCGCGGTGGTCAACACCTCAAGCAGCGCGTCAGGCGCCTGGTCGGTGTTGTCACAGATCGGCCTGACGCTCAACCGCAACGGCGGCTTCGACACCGACAACGCCAAACTCGACAGCGCCTTGGGCAACCTGCCCGAGTTGAAAAAAATGCTCAGCGCTGACGGTGGCAGCACCGACAGCACCGGCTTCGCCCGCCGCTTTCAGCGCCTGACCGCCGCCGCGCTGTCGATCGACGGCGTGTTGAGCACCCGCAGCACCGGTCTGCGCAGCACGATTGACCGCAACAGCAAGTCGCAGGAGGCTATGCAGGCCCGGCTGGCCCAGACCGAAGCCCGCATGCGCGCGCAATACCAGGCGCTGGACACCAAGATGGCCAGCCTGACCAGCCTGAGCAACTACATGACGCAGCAAATCGCGCGTTGGGCCGCTTGAAAAGCTGAACCCTTAGCGCCGCTGGCAGCGACGCCAGGCCAGCGCGGCCAGGCCGGCAGCCAGCAGCACGGCGGCGCCGGGTTCGGGCACCGCCACCAGTTGGCTGGCGCCCAGCGTCAGCAGCACATGGTCGGCGCCCGGGCCGAACAACGGGAAGGCCGGGCTGAAGCTGGGCAAACCGCCGGCGAATGCGTCGCCGGAATCCAGAAAGCCCCAGGAAGCGAGCACATCGGTGCTGCCCGGCGCCGTGTACATGAAGCCCAGAATCAGCGCCGCGGCCTGCGCCGGCAGCGCCAGCGCGGCGCTCGACACCGTGCTGTGGCCGGCATTGGCGGCAAAGCTGTCGACGCTGACCGACAGGCTGCCGCCGAAGCGGCCAACCGCAATCGTGGCGCGGTAGGCGTCCGACGCCAACTGCATGCCGTAGGCCTGGCCATCGTCGGGCATGGCCGATACCGGCAGCTTCAACGCCACGCCAAAGCTTTGTCCCTGGCCCAGGCCGGCGTCGCTGCCCGACATCGGCGTCTGCAACGCCAGCCCGACCGCGCGCACCGATCCGGCCGCCATGCCCTGCGCCGGGTCCAGCCGCAACTGGCCGGCCGACTCGGTGACCGCGCTGTCCTGCGCGGCGCCTGGCACGCCGACCAGCGAGTACAGCGCCGTGCCCCCGCTGCTGAATGCCGGCCCAACGCCGGGCATGCTGTCGTTGAAGCGGTCGTGTAGCCAGATGTTGCGCTCGGCATACCAGTCGAACAAGGAGCCGTCGCGGTACAGCGTCAGGCTGTCGACCACCATCTCCGGTCCGGCCTGCGCGAGCGGGCTGGCCGACAACAGCAGCATGGCCACGCTGCAGGCCACGGACTGGGGGGAGGTGCGGGGGGTGCGGCGCGCCATGGCGGGTGTCCTGGGTTGAAGAATGCCAGCACAAGCGACGCGTTACGCCGCGCCGGCCACCTGCGCGCGGCGCGCCTTCCAGGCGCCGTAGAGCACGATCAGGCCGGGAATCAGAATCATTGCCCAGATGATCTTGGACAGGTTTTGCTGCACCCACGGCACATTGCCGAACAGGTAGCCGGCCAGCACCAGGCTGCACACCCACAACGCGCCGCCGCTGACGTCATACAGCGTGAAGCGGCTGCGCGTCATCGCCGCGACACCGGCAACGAACGGCGCGAAGGTGCGCAAGAACGGCATGAAGCGCGCCAGCACAATGGTCACGCCGCCGTATTTTTCGTAGAAGGCGTGTGCCTGTTCGAAGGCACGCTTGTTGAACCAGCGCGACTGCTCCCAGCCAAAGACCTTGGGCCCGAGCGCGCGGCCAATGGTGTAGTTGGTCTGGTTGCCGGCCACCGCGGCGGCCACCAGCAGCGCCATCGTCAACGGCAGGCTCATCAGCCCCAGCCCACACAGCGCACCGGCGACAAACAGCAGCGAATCGCCGGGCAGAAACGGCATCACCACCAGCCCGGTTTCGACAAAGATGATCAGAAACAGCAAGGCGTACACCCAGCCGCCGTGCAGGTCGACAAATTCGCGCAGGTGGCGGTCAACGTGGAGCACAAAGTCCACCAGCATCATCAAGGCATCCATGGCGGCGAATTATGCTGACCGGCTCCGCATCAACCGGCACCCGGGCTGCGGTGATACTGCGCGCCCTGTCGGCGCACGATGCGATGTTCAAACCAATTGCGGCCATTTCCATCGGCGCCGCCGCCGGCGCGCTGCTGCGCTGGCAGTTGGGCCTGCGGCTGAACGCGCTGTGGCCAAGCGTGCCGCCGGGCACCTTGGTGGCCAACCTGATCGGCGGCTACATCATTGGCGTGGCGGTCGGCTGCTTTGCCCAAATGCCGCAGCTTGCGCCGGAGTGGCGGCTGCTGGTCATCACCGGCTTTTGCGGCGGCCTGACCACGTTTTCAACCTTCTCGGCCGAAGTGGTCACGCTGCTGCAGCAGGGCCGGCCGGGTGCGGCGATGGGGGCGATCGCGCTGCACGTCTCCGGCTCGCTGCTGGCCACGCTGGCCGGGCTGGCGACCTGGCAGGTGATCAAGGGGTTGTGACGCGGGCGGGCGCGGCGCCGCGTTCAATCGCTGACCGCGTTGGAGCCCAGCGCCAGGCCCCAGCGCGCCAGCGCCGCGTCGTCGGCTACGCGGGCGTCGACCCACTGCGCGCCGGTCGGCGTGGTTTCCTTTTTCCAGAACGGCGCCTGCGTCTTCAGGTAGTCCATCAGGAATTCGCAGCCCGTGAACGCCGCGCCGCGGTGCGCCGAAGTCACCGCCACGAGCACGATTTGATCGCCCGGCGCCAAGCGGCCGACGCGGTGCACGACGCGCGCGGCACGCAGATCAAACCGCGTCAGCGCGGCGTCGACCATGGCCTCGATGGCCTGCTCGGTCATGCCGGGGTAGTGCTCCAGCTCCAGCGCGCTGACCTCGCCCGGCGCGCTGCCGTGGCGGTCGCGCACGGTGCCGACAAAGGCCACCACGGCGCCGACGCCGCCGTCGGCGTGGCGCAGTTCGGCAACCTCGGCCGACAGGTCAAAGTCGGCCTGCTGCACGCGCACGCGCGGCGCTCCAGCGGCTGGATTGGCGGCGGACAGGGAAGTTGAAGCGGCGTCAGACATCGCGGCAAATTGTCGGCCATCGCTACACTGGCCGCATGCTGTGTGCCACCGCCCTGCCCCGACCCGCCTGTGCGGCGCGGCTGGTTGCGGCCATTGCGCGCAGCAAACAGAAAAAACAGTCGCTCGTCTGACCGGGGCGGCCGTCAGCCGTCGTCGGACGAGCGACGGATCTGCCTGGCCACCGGTGCGCAGCCACTGAGCTGCGAGACCACACAAAGCCCCGACTCCGCGCACGCCCGACCGCTCATGCCAACGGTCTATTGAAGGAGTATTGCGTGATGGAGAACGATTCGCCGCCGCCCGCCGCGGCCACCTGGCAAGGCATCTGGCTGCCGCTGGTCACCCCGCTGCGCGACGGCCGGCTTGACCTGCCGGCGCTTGAGCGGCTGACACGCCACCTGGCCGCGGCCGGCGCCGCCGGCTTCATGCCCTGCGGCAGCACCGGCGAGGCGGCGATGCTCGACGCCAACGAGCAAGACCAGGTGCTGGCGACCGTGCTTGACGCCGCGGGTGGCCGGCCGGTGGTGATGGGGCTCTCGGGCCTGGCCGGCGTGCGGCCGGCGCGCGTGGCCGCACGGGCGCAGGCGCTGGCGGCGCGCTTTCCGGCGCTGGCCGGCTTTTTGCTGACCGCACCGGCCTACGTCAAGCCGTCGCAGGCCGGCATCGTCGACTTCTTCCACCACGTGGCCGACGCCACGCCGCTGCCGCTGGTGGCCTACGACATCCCCAGCCGCACGGGGGTACGCATCCAGCCGGCGACTCTGCGCGCGCTGGCCGACCATCCGCGCATCCGCGCGGTCAAGGACTGCAGCGGCGACCGCGCAGCGGCCGACGCGCTGCTGGCCGACGGCCGGCTGGCACTGCTGGCCGGCAACGACGACGAAATCTTCGACCAGTTGGCGCGCGGCGCGGCCGGCGCGATTGCCGCCAGCGCGCACCTGGCGACCGCGCAGTTCGTGCGCCTGCACGCGCTGCTGCGCGACCAGCAGCTTGTCGCGGCGCGCCAGCTGTGGCGCCGGCTGGCGCCGCTGACCGCTGCCGCATTCGCCGAGCCCAACCCGGCGCCGGTGAAGGCCGCGCTGGCGCGTCAAGGCTGGATCGCCAACGCGTTGCGCGCGCCGATGCACTGTGCCAGCGAGGCCACCGCGCAGGCGCTGCTGGACGCCGCGGCGGTGGCCGAAGCCGATGCCGTGGTGGCTGCCGCGGGCGTGCGCTGAACGGCTGCACCCGACAGAGCTGTCAATCGGCCGGAAACACCTCACCGGCCAGTTGCACCGCCGGCGCCAGTTGCAGCCGCTGCGCGCGGCGCGCAAAGCGGCGGTCGTCAAAGGTCAACAGCCGGGCGCAGTGGGCGCTCAACGCCAGGTGCAGCGCGTCGGCAAAGTCCAGCCCCTGGCGGTGCTGGGCCAGCGCGTCGTGTACCTGCTGCCAGTGCTCGACGGTGACATGCGGCAGGCCGAGCAAGTGGTCGATGGCGGCGCAAAACGCCGCCGGCGGCTGCTCGTAACAGCCGCGCATCACCCATTCGAACTCAAGCACCACGGTCAACGGCACGAACAGCGCGGGTGACTCCAGCAACACCCGGCGCGCCACCGGGCGCTGGTGTTGCGCCTCGGGGTCGGACGGGTCGTCGACATAAAAGCGCGCCAGCAGGTTGGTGTCCAGCGCCGAGATGCCGGCGCCAGTCGGCCAGCCAGTCGGCGCTTCCTGCGCCTCAAGCGCCGCAGCCGGCGCGGCGGTGGCATAGCGGCGCGGTCTGCCGGTGGCCATGACCTGGGGCGCCGTGCCTTCGAAAAACCTTAGCGCTGGCTGCGCCGTGCCAACGTGGCCGGGTCAAAGTCGGCCAGCCGGCGGCTGACGCCGGGCGCCGGCGGCGCCACCTTGACCATCCCGTAGCCGGCCGCGGCATCGGTGGCCGGCACGCGCCGGCGCACCAGCAGCTTGATCACGCCGCCATCGTCGACAAACTCGACCTGCGTGCCGGCGGTCAGGCCAAAGCGCTGCCGAATGTCGATCGGAATCACGATCTGGCCTTTTTCGGTCAAGGTGGCGACGGACATGGTGGCTCCTGAAGTGCGCACGCGCGAATCTACCTCAAATCTGCTTACTTGGTAAGCGGATGAACGTGACAATCCTGCCGGCCTGGCGCTTGCGACATCAACCGCCAGTGACCGGCGGAAAAAACGCCACCTCCGCGCCGTCGGCCACCGGCACCGTTTCATCGGCCATCACCTGGTTGACCGCGCAGCGCACCGCGCGGCCGCGTGCCAGGTGCTCGGCGTGGCGGTCGCTGCGCTGAATCAGCGCGTCGCGCAGCGCGCCGACGGTCAGCCCGGGCGCGGCCGGCAGCCGCTCTTCCGGGCCGAGCGCCTCGCGCAGCGACGCAAAGTAGCGGATGCGAATCGTCATCGTTTCGCCACCTCCGAAGCCTCAGGCGCCGATCAGGTCGGCCAGCAACAGCACGTTGACGCGGTCACCGCGCGCAATCGGCTGCGCCGGCGCCACGTCGACCAGCGCGTCGGCCCACACCGCCGAGGTCAGCACGCCCGAACTTTGGTTGCCGAACAGCTCGACCCCGCCAGCGGCATTGAAGCGCGCGCGCAAAAACTCGCGCCGGCGGTCGGGCCGCGGCCAGTCGAAGTCGGCGCGCACGTGCAGCGCGCGCGGCGCGGCCTGCGGGCAGCCCTGCAGCGCGCGCAGCAGCGGCGCCACCGCCAGCAAAAAGGTGACGAAGCTCGACACCGGGTTGCCCGGCAGGCCCATGAACAAGGCCTCGCCGGGGTCGTCGTCGGCAGCGCCGCCCCCGCCTTCATCAGACGGCGGGCGCCGCACCGCGCCAAAGGCCAGCGGCTTGCCGGGCTTGATCGCCACCTGCCAGGCCTCCAGCCAGCCTTCGGCCTTGACCGCCGGCTTGATGTGGTCTTCCTCGCCGACCGACACGCCGCCCGAGCTCAGGATCAGGTCGTTGCCGGCCGCCGCCTGGCGCAGCGCGGCACGCGTGGCGTCCAGCCGGTCGGGCACGATGCCCAGGTCGGCGACCTCGCAGCCGGCGGCCAGCAGCAGGCCGCGCAGCGTGAAGCGGTTGCTGTTGTAGATGGCGCCCGGCGGCAGCGGCTGGCCCGGCATCACCAACTCGTCGCCGGTTGAAAACAGCGCCACCCGCGGCCGCCGGCGCACCACCAGCCGCGACGCGCCAACCGACGCCGCCAGCCCCAGCGCCTGCGGCGTCATGCGCTGGCCGGCGTGCAACACCTCGGCGCCCAGCGCCACGTCTTCGCCGCGGCGGCGCACCCACTGGCCGGGCGTGGGCACGCTGTCGATGCGCACCGCGCCCAGGCCGCCGCTGGCTTCGGCGGCCGGCACTGCGCTGCACTGCTCCTGCATCACCACCGCATCGGCGCCGGGCGGCAACTGGCCACCGGTGAAGATGCGCGCCGCGGTGCCGCGCGCCAACGGCTGGCCGACCACGCCGGCCGGTATGCGCTGCGCCACCGGCAGCACGCAGCCGGGCGCCGGCACGTCGGCGGCGCAGACCGCGTAGCCGTCCATCGAGGTGTTGTCGGCCGGCGGCACGTCCAGCGCCGAGCGCACCGGCTTGGCGAGCACGCGGCCCAGCGCCTCCAGCGTGTCGACCTTTTCGGCGTCGCCAATCACCCGGTCCTGCGCCACCGCCAGCACGCGCCGCAGCACCTCGTCCAGGCTCAGCAGGGGCGGCGCGGCGCGCGCTGCGGCGGCGGGTGGCGAAGTCGGGGTCGGGTCAGCCATGCCGTTGTGCCTGGTAGTCAAACCGTTCGGCCTGCGCGTGCAGGTAGTCGGCCAGCGCCTGCGCGTCAGCCAGCGCAAACACCGGCCGCGCGGTGGCTTGCGGCAGCGCGTCGGGCGCGTCGGTGGCCAGCGCCACCACAAAGGGGTCGTCCGGGTACAGCGGCGGCTGGCCCAGCGCGGCGCGGTACACCTCGACCTTGGGCAGGTCGGCGTGCTTGAAGCCTTCGACCAGCACCCAGTCGGCCGGCGACAGCTCGGCCAGCAACTGGTGCACCGTCGGCATGCCCGGCACCTCAAACTCGCGCAGCAGCGCCAGCCGCTGGTCGGAGGCGATCAACACCTCGGTCGCGCCGGCGGCGCGGTGGCGAAAGCTGTCCTTGCCCGGCTGGTCAATATCGAAACGCTTGTGCGCATGCTTGATCACCGACACCCGCTGGCCACCGGCGCGCAGCAGCGGCAACAGCCGCTCGACCAGCACCGTCTTGCCGACGCCCGACGGGCCGCAGAAACCCACCACCTTCATCGTTGCTCAGAGCCTGTGAAGCATTCGAACGTGTCCGAGCAACGCGCCAAAGCGCGTTCGATCTAGACGCAAAGCGCAGCCATAGCCCGGGCTATGGCGAGCATTTGTAACGACGAGCGGGCGCGCTTTGGCGTGGTGAGCGGGCATGGGCGAGTGATTCATAGGCTCTCAGCCCTGCGCATTCGCGGCGATGTAGTCCATCACCTGCCGCGCATCGGCCGGCATCACGGTGACGCGCTTGGGCCGGTCTTCGATGCCTTGCAGCGCCGCCGGCCGCAGCGGGTCGCAGCCCAGCGCCTCGCGAATGGTGGCGGCGAACTTCACCGGCAGCGCGGTCTCCAGCACCACCATCGGCACGCCCGGCTGCAGGTATTGGCGCGCGACCATCAGCCCGTCGGCGGTGTGGGTGTCGATCATGTCCTGGTGCCGGTTCCAGGTGTCGCGGATGGTGGCCAGCCGGTCGGCGTGGCTGCTCTTGCCCGAGACAAAGCCAAACCCGGCGATGCGCGCGCGATCGTCGGCGGCCAGCGTGAAGCCGCCGTCGCGCGCCAGCCCGGGGCCGAACAACTGCGCGGTGCGCGCCGCGTCGCGGCCCAGCAGGTCAAAGACGAAGCGTTCGAAGTTGCTGGCCTTGCTGATGTCCATCGACGGGCTGGACGTTTCATAGGTCTCCGCACTGCCGCGCACGCGGTAGCGCCCGCTGCGGAAAAACTCGTCGAGCACGTCGTTCTCATTGGTGGCGACCACCAACTGCGCGATCGGCAGCCCCATCATGCGCGCCACATGGCCGGCGCAGACGTTGCCGAAATTGCCCGACGGCACCGCAAAGCTCACCGGCTGCCCATCGTCGGCAGTGGCCTGGAAATAACCGGCAAAGTAATACACCACCTGGGCCAGCAGCCGCGCCCAGTTGATCGAATTGACCGTGCCTATCTTCCAGCGGCGCTTGAAGTCCAGGTCATTCGACACCGCCTTGACGATGTCCTGGCAATCGTCAAACACGCCGTCGATGGCGATGTTGTGGATGTTGGCGTCGACCAGGCTGTACATCTGCGCCTGCTGGAACGGGCTCATGCGGCCGTTCGGCGACAGCATGAACACATGCACGCCGCGCTTGCCGCGCATCGCGTACTCGGCCGCGCTGCCGGTGTCGCCGCTGGTCGCACCCAGGATGTTCAAGTGCTCGCCGCGGCGCGCCAGTTCGTACTCGAACAACTGGCCCAGCAACTGCATCGCCATGTCCTTGAAGGCCAGCGTCGGGCCGTTGGACAAGGCCTGGATGTACAGCCCGGGCTCAAGCTGCCGCAGCGGCGTGATCGCGTCGCTGCCATAGGTGGCCGCGGTATAGGTCTTGTCGACCAGCGCGCGCAGCTCGGCCGGCGCGATGTCGCCGATGTACAGCGACAGGATCTCGAACGCCAGGTCGGCATAGCCCCCCGCCGCGCCGCCGCGGTACAGCGCACGCCAGCGCGCCAGCCTCGCGCGGTCCACCGCCGGGTAATGGTCCGGCAGGTACAAGCCGCCATCGGGCGCCAGCCCTTCCAGCAAGATGTCCGAAAAGCCGCGAGGCGCGCGGTCGCCGCGGGTGCTGAGGTAGTTCACGTTCAGAGGGGGCCGGGGTCAGGACGGCGGATTGTCGCTGGTGCGCCAACCCGAACCCTCACACCGGTTGGCCCTTCAAGTGCAGCAGTCGGTTCACCAACTCGTGCAAGGCCGTGTAGGGCTGCGTCCCGTCCGCCGCCGTGTGCCCTGCAGCCACCAGCGCGGCGGCACGTTTCGTGGCCGCGTCGAGGTGGTTGCGCGTCGCGGCCCAGTGTGCGCCTTGGCCCTTTGCATAGCCCGTCAGATGCGTGCGAAGCCGAGCAATGACCTGGTCGCGGTGCAGCGGCGCGAACACATCCTCGAAGTGCAGCAGCAGCCAGAGCTCAAAGCAAGGCACCGACACCACGGCCTCGAACGGCACCCTCACCTTGGCGTCGTTCTTCAGCCGACCGTTCAGTGCGGCCACGCGCTGCAATGCGGCGTCGTAGGTGTGGTGCGCGTCGCGGTCGAACACTGCAACGACGCGGTCAAAGCTGCGTGCTCGGATGCCGAGCGCGCGATCGCCATGCGTAAAGAGCCGCTGGGCGTACTCAACAATCCGGAGCGGCTCGGTGCCATAAGCCGATGGCTGCACCTGCACATTGGCTGAAGGCAAGCGCAACGCCTGACGGATCTCGCCCAGATAGAGAGGCTCGGTCTTCGCGCCTTCGCAAACGATGAGCAGGCTCTGCGCCGGCTGCCGCTGGGCTGCGCGGCGCCGCAGTTCGCGCGCCGCCTGACGCTGCTTGGGCTGATCGTCCTTTCCCACCGCAGCACCTCTGCGTTCAGACCGTCACCGTCGAACCCAATCCAGTTGGCAGCGAGGGCGCCACCACCGACGCCGCAGACTCCGGCAGCGCACGGAACATCGGCACCGCACCATATCGGCCCATCAGGTAGCCGCGGTCCCAGGCTTCATGCTTGCGCGGACTGAAGTCAGACAACGGGAAGATCCGCGTGGCCTGCGACTCGTCCTTCTCCGCGAACCACACCTGGTCACGGCGGAACAGGGTGTGGTCAAGCAGCGAGGTGTCGTGCGTACTGAACACCAGCTGCGCGCCATGCGGGTTCAGCAGCGGATCGTGGAACATGCCGACCAGGCGCCGAACCAGCATCGTATGCAGACTGCGGTCCAGTTCGTCGACCACCAGCACCCGGCCATGCCTGAGCACGTCCAGCACCGGTGCGGCCAGGCTGAACAGGCGCTGCGTGCCATCGGATTCCTCATGCAACTCGAACCTTGCGCTGCCCCGCTCGGTACGGTGTTCGAAGATTGGGAACATCACCTCCCCCTCTTCGTGCTGGGCCTGCGCCAGGCCGCCCGGCTGAAACTCAAACTGCGCTCGAAAGCCGTTGCGGGCAACCGCCGACACTTCGGCAATCGAAATGTCGGCGCTGCCTAGAAAGTCCCGGATCGCCGCCCGCCCTTCTGGCGACGCCAACAACGCAGTGGTGTAGGCGATGTCGACGCCCGCACCGGCTGGCAGATGGATCAGGCTTTGCGCCAGCCAGCGCGCCACCGGCCCAAGCAGTTCGCTGTTGAGCTGCGCCGCCGTCGACAGAAACAGCGCGTTGGGTCGGGTGCTGTCCTGCCACAGCTTGCGCGGGCCAGTCAGGTAGGCGCTGAACTCGTAGGCGCAGCGGTCACCACCATCGTCAAGGCGCCTGCTGAACCACTGCGTCGGCTTTGCGGTGCGCCACACCATCAACTGCTCGCTGACGATGCGGTCGGCCGTCATCGAAAAGCTGTACTGGTGGCGGATGCCGTCGACCAGAAAGCTGATCTCGAACGCCGTCGGCTGGCCGGCAGTCGCCGGGTCGAGCCGGAACGGCTGGACGTTGTAAGTCTGCCCCGGCTGCACGACCGTCGCCGACTCGGCCACCATGGCCCGAAGGTAGTTCAGCGCGAACAGCAGCGTGCTCTTGCCACTGGCGTTGGGGCCGTAAAGCACCGCGGAGCGAACGGCTTGCGGCAGCGCCTTCAGCCCGGTTGGCGCCAGGTGCGTCTGCGCCAACGCCTTGTCGGCGGGCGCAGCCACCAAGCTCAGGACTTGCTCGTCCCTGATCGACCGAAAGTTACGGACGCGGAACTCCAGCAACATCGCCGACCTCAACTGAATATTTAAGTCATTTTTGCATAGATCATGCGAAATTTCTACTAATTTTCATGAATTCGGACACCGTGACTCCCCACGTCAACCCGGTCCCAACGCAGCGTCGCCGGCCGGCGGCGCCACGCCCAGCAGCAGCAGCGGCTGGTCGAACACGAAGTCCAGTTCGTCGAGAAGGAAGTCGCTGCCGTGCAGCTTGGCGGGGCCATCGGCGTAGGACGCGTGGCTGGTGCCGTCCGCGGCCACGTAGGCGCCGTAGTCGAAGTGCTCACCGCTGTAGGCGCCGGCGATGATTTCAACGCTGGAAAACGCCAGGTCGGCGCTGGCACTGACCTGCGCCGTGCCATCGGCCGATGCCGCGGCAAAGGCCTTCTCGCCGACCACGTGGCCGGCGGCGTCGACCATCCTCAGCAAGCCCGACTCGGCGTACAGCGTGCCGTCGTCGTTGAGGAAGAAGTTCGACAGTTTCAGCGTCACGCCCTTGGCGGCGTGGTCCAGGTTGACCCGCAAGGCCTCGTGGCCATCAAGCTCCTGCTTGATGGTGGTGGAGGCCGCCGACTGGCCGCTAACGCCCAGGTCGCCTGAATAGATGTCGCCACCGCTGAGCAACGCCGCGCCAACCGCGTTGAACTTCACCGGCGTCCAGGCTTCGGCGGCGTTGGCGTGGTCGGCCTTGTGGCTGATGCTGACGCCCGCCTGCGTCCACGCCTGCGCCCACTGCCCGCCGGCGCCGGTCTGCCGCACCGGCGCGTTGCCCAGCGTCAGCGTTTGGTCGTCGGCGGTGCCGTCGATGGTGATGCGCACGCGGGTCAGCACGCCGTCGGTGGTGGTGACGCCGAACAGGTCGGTGATGGACTGGCCCGGCGACAAGTAGTCGTAGGCCATGCGCGCGGTGTAGTTCCAGTGGCCTTGCGCGTCGATCTGGAACACGCCGTAGTCGCCGCCGGTGGCGGGCTGGGCGACGAAGGCGCTGGCGCTGTCGACATCGGTGATCGCCAGTTGGCCGCTGAAGGTCAACGGTGCGTTGGTCTCGTTACCGCGCACATCGGCGCTGGTGGCCACCGACAAATCGTCCACCGCCGCAAAGTCAATGGTGCGCGCGGCCGCCAGCGTGGCCTGGCCGTCGCTGACGTCAAAGCGCAGCGTCACCGCGCCGTTGAAGTCAGCCGGCGGCGTCAGCAGCCAGCCGCCGTCGGTGGGCACCAGGCTGCCGGCGCTGGCGCTCAGGTTGGCGATGTGCAAGGCGTCGCCCTCGGCGTCGGCAAAACCGGCCAGCAGGCTGGCCGAGGCGATGGCATAGGCCAGGTCCTCGGTGCCAGCCGGCAGGCTGCCCAACACCTCACCCTGCGGCGCGGTGTTGGTTGGCGCGGCCACGTCCAGCGTGAACGTGGTCGACACCGCCGACCAGCCGTCGCTGGCGGTCAGCCTGAGGCTGAGCGCGCCGGCCTGCGCCGGCGTGCCGGCAAACACCGCGCCGTCAAAGCCCAGCCAGGCCGGCAGCGCCGAGCCATCGGCCAAGGTGGCGCTGAGCACCAGCGCGTCGCCATCGGCATCGGCAAAGGTCGCCGCCGGCACCGCATAGCTGAACGCCTGACCGAGCGTGGCCGTGGCCGGCGCCAGCGGCTGGGCCAGCGTTGGCGCCTGGTTGGTGATGTCGGCCGAAATCAGGTTTTGCGCCGCGACTGCGCCGCCCTGCCCGTCGCTGACCGTGTAGTGCAGCGTCACCGCGCCCACGTAGTGCGGGTCGACCTGCAAGGTCCACGCGCTCTCGCCCAGCGGCACCAGCCGCGCATGCTCGGCGCTGACGTCTTGCACGGCCAAACGGTCACCGTCGACGTCGTAGAAGCCGCGCAGCAGGTCGGCGGCCTCGATCACATAGGGCTCGCCATGGGTGGCGGGGAACTCAAACTGCGGCGCGCCGCTGGGCGCGTCGTTGACCGGCGCGACGCCCACCTGCACCGTGGCCGCCAGCGCCGCCTGGCCGAGGTCAGTCACCGTGTAGTGCAGCTGCAGCGGGCCGTTGAAGTTGCTGTTCAGTTGCAGCAACCAGCCGTCGGGCGTGGCGCTCAGCCCGGCGTGGTCGGCCCACAGATCGTGGATGACCAGCGCGTCGCCATCGGCATCGGTGATGCCGGCCAGCAGCGCCGCCGGCGTCAGCAGGTAGGGTGAGGAATCTTCCGCCAAGGTCAAGCTGAGCGTCGGCGCGCCGACCGGCGCATCGTTGACCGCGGTGACGGTGAGCGTCGCCGCCGCCGCCGTGAGGCCGCCATGGCCGTCAGACACCGTGTAGCGCAGCGCCAGCGGGCCGTGGTAGTCGGCCTCGGGGGTAACCAGCCAGCCGCCTTGCTCCACGGTCACCGCGGCGTGGTCGGCCTGCAGGCCCGAGGCGGCCAG
>WBZS01000641.1_pt1 | contig 34163 bp, 21 predicted proteins | sample 5204201 | NCBI WGS metagenome assembly WBZS01 (sample SAMN12344357, study PRJNA552823) | activated sludge metagenome | biome: Activated sludge suspended growth; feature: Nitrification reactor; material: Wastewater; isolation source: activated sludge from nitrification reactor of wastewater...
CTGGCTCCTGATCATCCTGCTCAGCGCGATCGGCGGGTTCGGCTCGGGCGTCCTGGACGCCGGTCTGAACACCTATCTGGCGGCCGAGTACAACGAAGGGCAAATGCAGTGGCTGCATGCGAGCTTCGGCGTCGGCGCCACGGTGAGCCCGCTGATCGTCACGCTCAGTCTGTCGATGACAGACTCCTGGCGCGGGGGATACCTGTTCGTCGGCGCCGTGATGGTCATCATGGTCATCGCTTTCGCTGTCACGCAGTCGGCCTGGAAACGCTCGACGACGACAGCCCCTGAACATGCGCAGAACGATGCCGAGCACGGCCTGATGGATTTCCGGACGCCGTTGCGCGAGACCCTGCTGCGCCCGGTGACCTGGATCGGCATCGTCATGTTCCTGCTGTATTGTGGCGCTGAGTTCACGCTCGGCAGCTGGACGTACACGCTGTTCACCGAGGGCCGCGGCATCGATCCCCAACTGGCCGGGCTGTGGGCCGGCGGCTTCTGGGGGACTTTCACGATCGGGCGCATCATGGCCGGGCTCTTCGCGCACCGCGTGAAGCTGCACACGCTGATGCTCGGCGCCATGACGACGGCGCTGGTCGGCGCGGCTTTGTTCTGGTGGAACCCGCATCCGTGGGTGAGCGTCGGCGGCGTCTTTCTGACCGGCTTCGCCATCGCCCCGATCTTCGCCAGCCTGATCTCGAGCACCAGCCAGCGCGTCGGCGCGCGCCACGCCGCCAACACCATCGGCATTCAGGTCGCATCGGCCGTGTTGGGCGGCGCCGTGCTGCCCTCGGTGACCGGCTACCTGGCCCAGCGCGTGTCGCTCGAGGCAGTGCCGGTCATGCTGTTCATCGCTCTGGCCGGCTTGCTGGCTCTGTATATCGCATCGATGGGCGGCCAGAAAACCGTCGTCGATCCCGCGTTGTCATCGCTGACCGATTCGCAATCTTGATGAGTGAAGGCTCCCATGACCCAACTGCCCACCCAAGCCGCTGAGGCTTACAAGAACCCCGCCCTGTCCGTCGAGGAGCGCGTCGCCGACCTGCTCGGGCGCATGACGCTCGAGGAGAAGGTCGGCCAGTTGATGATGGTCGACGCGCGCGACGAAGATCTGTCGTTCATCAACACGATCCAGCCGGGATCGATCCTGCACATCCTGGGCGAGAAGATCGGGCGCGCGATGGACCTGGCCGCGAAAAACCGGCTCGGCATCCCGCTGCTCGTCGGCGAGGACGGCATCCACGGCCACTCGTTCTGGAAGGGCGCCACGATCTTCCCGACCCAGCTGGCGATGGCCGCGAGCTGGAGCCCCGAACTGCTCGAGAAGGTCGCGCGGGTGACGGCCGAGGAGATGGTGCCGACCGGCGCGCTGTGGACGTTCTCGCCCGTGCTCTGCCTCACGCGGGACCTGCGCTGGGGGCGCACCGGCGAGACCTTCGGCGAGGATCCGTTCCTCATCGGCGAGTTCGCGGCGGCCATGATCCGCGGCTATCAGGGCAAGGGTCTCGACGACCCGACTGCGGTGCTGGCCACCGCCAAACACTACGCCGGCTACTCCGAGACCCAGGGCGGTCGCGACGCCTCAGAGGCCGACATCTCGCGCCGCAAGCTGCGCAGCTACTTCCTGCCGCCCTTCGAGCGCGCGGTCAAAGCCGGCGCCATGACGTTCATGACCGGCTATCAATCGATGGAGGGCGTGCCCTCGACGGCCAATCGCTGGCTGCTGACCGAGGTGCTCAAGGACGAGTGGGGCTTCCGCGGCGTGCTGGTGACCGACTGGGATAACGTCGGGCGGCTTGTGAAAGAACAGCGGGTGTGCGCGACCTTCGCCGACGCCGCGATCGTGGCGCTCCGCGCGGGCAACGACATCATGATGACGACGCCCGAGTTCTACGACGGCGCGCTCGAGGCCGTGCGCAGCGGCCGTCTGGCCGAAGCCGAGATCGACGCGCCGGTGGCGCGCTTCCTGGCGCTCAAGTTCCGCATGGGTCTGTTCGAGAACCCGCGTCGACCGGACCTCGACCGTGCGGCCGCCGAGATCGCGCGGCCCGACCACGCCGCGGTCAACCTCGAGATGGCGCGCCGCAGCCTGATCCTGCTGCAGAACGACGGCCTGCTCCCGCTTGACGCCGCCGAAGTCAAGTCGATCGCCGTGGTCGGCCCGAACGCCGACGATGCCGTGCAGCAGCTGGGCGATTGGACGCTCGGCGGCTGGCAGTACCCGCCGGAGTTCGGCAAACAGCCGCGCGAGAAGACCACCACCGTCCTCGACGGCATTCGCGCCCTCGCGCCCGCCGGCTGCGTCGTGCGGCACGAGGCCGGTTGTTCGATCGTGAACGACGACCTCTCGGGCGTGCCGGCCGCCGTCGCCGCAGCCGAGGCCTCCGACGTGATCGTGGCCGTCGTCGGCGATCACCTCGCCTTCGTCGGCGAGACCCTGAGCACGGCCACGCTCGAGCTACAGGGCGGACAGACCGCCCTGCTCGACGCTTTGGCGAAGACCGGCAAGCCCATGATCGTGGTGCTGATCAACAGCAAACCGCTCGTTCTGCCGCAATCGGCCAAAGGCGCGGCCGCGATCGTCGAGGCCTTCAACCCGGGCATGAAGGGCGGGCAGGCCGTGGCCGAGGCACTCTTCGGCACGCTCAACCCGTCGGGCAAGCTGACGATCTCGATCCCGGTTCATGTCGGCCAGCAGCCCGTCTTCTACAGCCAGGTGCGCGGCCAGCACGGCGCCCGGTACGCGGACCTGACCCAGGAGCCGCTGTTCTCGTTCGGCCATGGCCTGAGCTATACGCAGTACCGGTACGCGAACGTGCGCCTCTCGACCGGGGTGTTGACCCACGGACAACCCGTGACCGTCAGCGTCGACGTCGCCAACGTCGGCGGGCGCGCCGGCGACGAGGTCGTGCAGGTCTACGTATCCGACGTGGTGACGTCGGCCACCTGGGTCAACAAGGCGCTCAAGGGATTCGCGCGCGTACACCTCGAGCCCGGCGAGACGCAGACGGTCGTGGTCGAGCTTCCATGGGAAGCGCTGCGGATCGTCAATGTCGCCGGCGAGGTCGTCGTGGACCCGGCGAGTTCGAGATCCTGGTCGGGCCGTCGTCGCGCGATCGCGATCTGCTCAAGGTGACGTTGCGCGTCTCGTGACGGGGCGCTGGAGGGCCACCCCCGGTGGCGGGATCGAATAGTTCGATGGAAAAGGACGATAGACCATGACCGACATCCAATCTCTGATCAGCGCGATGACGCTTGCCGAGAAGGCCGCGCTCTGCACGGGCGCCTCAGCCTGGACGACGACGCCGATCGAACGCCTGGACGTGCCCGAACTGATCGTCTCGGACGGTCCGCACGGCATCCGGCGCGTGCCCAATGTCAACGACCTGGCTTCGCAAAGCCTGCCCGCCACCTGCTTCCCGACGGCCTCGTGCCTGGCGTCTTCATGGGATGTGGATCTGGTGCGCGCCCTCGGCGTCGCGTTGGCCGAAGAAGCGATCGCGCTCAACGTCGACGTCGTGCTCGGTCCGGGCGTCAACATGAAACGCTCGCCGCTGGGCGGTCGCAACTTCGAATACTTCTCGGAGGATCCGTTCCTGGCCGGTGAGATGGCCGTCGGCCTGATCGACGGCATCCAGAGCAAGGGCGTCGGGACGTCGCTCAAGCACTTCGCCGCCAACAACCAGGAGTTCCAGCGCTTCAGCATCAGCGCCGAGGTCGATGAGCGCACGTTGCGCGAGATCTACCTGCCGGCGTTCGAAGCCGCGGTGACCCGCTCGCAGCCCTGGAGCGTGATGTGCTCGTACAACAAGCTCAACGGCACCTTCGCCTCCGAGCACCACACGCTGCTGACCGAGATCCTCAAGAACGAATGGGGGCTCAAGGGCTTCGTCGTCTCCGACTGGGGCGCGGTGCGCAATCGGGTCGCCGCGCTCAAAGGCGGGCTCGACCTCGAGATGCCCGGCCCGCAGGATCGGCGCGTCGCGGCCGTGATCGCGGCCGTGCGCGCCGGTGAGTTGGACGAAGCCGTGCTCGACGAGTCGGTGCGCCGCATCCTGACCGTGGTGTTCAAGGCCAAGGCGACGCCCAAGGGCGGCGGGGCATTCGACGTCGACGGTCATCACGCGCTGGCGAGCCGGATCGCGGGCGAGGGCATGGTGCTGCTCAAGAACGACGGGCTGCTCCCGCTCAAAGGCCTGCAACACATCGCCGTCATCGGCCGCTCGGCCGAGGCCGCGCACTTCCAGGGCGGCGGCAGCTCGCACATCAACCCGACCCGCGTCGACGTCCCGTTCAAGGAGCTGCAGGCGCGGGCCGGCGACGCCGAGCTGACGTATGCCGAGGGCTACCCGGCCGACAACAGCTTCAAGCCGACCCTGATCGACCAGGCCGTCGTGGTGGCGCAGGCCGCCGACGCGGCCGTGCTGTACATCGCCCTGCCGTCGTTCAAAGAGTCGGAGGGCTACGACCGCACCGATCTCGACCTGACCGACCAGCAGGTCGCGTTGATCAAGGCCGTGTCCAAGGTCCAGCCCAAGACCGTGGTGGTGCTGAACAACGGCGCGCCCGTCGCCATGAGCGCCTGGATCGACGGCGTCTCGGCCGTGCTCGAGGCGTGGATGATGGGCCAGGCCGGCGGCGCCGCGATCTCGGACGTGCTCTTCGGCCGGATCAACCCGAGCGGCAAACTGGCCGAGACCTTCCCGCTCAAGCTGGAGGACACGCCCGCGGTGGGCAACTGGCCGGGCGGGGCGGGTGTTGTGCGCTATGGCGAAGGCCTGTACATCGGCTACCGCTACTATGACTTGAAGGAGATGCCGGTGCTGTTCCCGTTCGGGCACGGCCTGAGCTACACGACCTTTGCGTACGGCAACGCCCGGGCCTCGGCCGCGACCTTCAAGGACGTGGACGGCCTGACCGTCTCGGTCGACGTCACCAACACCGGCGCCGTGTTCGGCAAAGAGGTCGTGCAGGTGTACGTGCACGATCGCGTCTCGGGTCTGGATCGGCCCGCCAAGGAGCTCAAGGGCTTCGCCAAGGTTGCGCTCGAGCCGGGTGAAACCCGGACTGTGTCGATCGCGCTCGGCACCCGCGCGTTCGCGTACTATCACCCGGATTACAAGCAGTGGATCACGGAGGCCGGCGAGTTCGAGATCCTGATCGGGGCTTCGGCAACCGACATCCGCCAGACCGTGGTCGTCACGCTCGAGTCGACACGGGACCTGCCCTGCGTGCTCGACGTCGAGTCGACCCTGCGCGAGTGGCTGGCCGACCCGCAAGGCAACGCGGTGTTCGGGCCGTTCTTCGCCACGATGGCGGCTCAGGCCCGGGTAGCGTTTGGCGGCGGGCAGGCTGAGCAGGCCGACCTCGGGCTGAACATGATGGACATGCTGGTCGACATGCCCATGGTCAGCGCCTTGCTGTTCATGCAGCCGATGCTCGATCGCCCGGCTGAAGACATCGTGGCGGACCTCCTCAAACAAGTCCACGCCAAAGGCTGATCAGACCGGCAGCACGACCCGGCCCTGAACGATCAAGCGCCGTGGCTCCCTTATTCACAAGAGGGGAGCCACGGCGCTTGTTCATTCAAGGTCGGTGTGCATGCATGACCTGATGCGGTTGGCGAACCGGATTCGGACGGCTGGCCCTGTACACGGATCACACGGATGTTCACGGATGGCACGGAGCCATTCGAGATGTTTCCGTGTGATCCGAGCTATCCGTGAACATCCGTGTACCGGTCCGGCCTGTTCCGGGGCTCCTGACAACGTGCGATCGGGTTCGCCAACCGCATCATCTTGCTCGTGCACACAAGGGCCGGTCACGTAAGCGTTGCTGATCCTGGCGCTTCACGACACCAGGCTCAGCTCTCGGGCCCGGGTGATGGCCTGCAGTCGGCTGTTGGCGTCGAGTTTGGCGTAGATGTTGCCGAGATGCGTTTTGACCGTGCTCTCCGCGACCGACAGCTCGCACGCGATCTCTCGATTCGAGCAGCCTGCGCTCAGCAGGACGAGCACATCCTGTTCCCGCGCCGAGATCAGCGCCGACGTGGCAAGCTTTTCCATTTCGGACTTTGAGATCTGGGGATGCTGCCCAAGCGGATCCAGCAGATGCAGCAGTTCTTTGACGAAAGCACGCGCTTCGCTGTTGAGCTCCTTGTTCTGCCAGAGCAGCCAAAGCATCGGCATGCAGCCGCTGCCGCCGTTCAAAAAGGGCCGGATAAAGCGCTCGGGCGCAGCCAGACGAATGGCCTCGCTCAACACCTGGAGCGCCTGGTTCACTTTGTGTTGCCCGAAAAGGGCCAGGGCCAGCGGGACGCGGGCGACCAGGATCGGCTCGAACGCCAGACCGTTGGGGTGCACCTCCAGGAATTCGTTTAGCAGCGCCTCCGCCTCCGCGAAGCGTTCCCTCCTCAGACAGAACTCCGCCTGGACCAGCTTCGACAACTGGTTTTCGGGGTCGTCCGCCGCTTCGCGCAGGATCTGTTCGGCCGAGGCGTCATCGCCGCTGCGCAGGCAGATCAGGGCCTCGTAGGTCTGTAGCTCGATATCCGACCAGGTGGCGGAGGGGCGCCGCAAGTGAAGGTTGCGGATCGCCTGGATGGTGACCCGGGCTTCCTTCCATTGGCCCTGGGCCATCTGAACCTTGGCGCGCAGTACGGCGGTGTCGACCACGCGGTTGGTGCTGGTCGGGTTAGGATCGACTTCCTCGGCCTGATCGAGATATTTTTTGGCCAGTTCCGGTTCGTTGCGTTCCAGATGCAGGTGGCACAGCGCGTTTAGCACGATGCTGGCCGGTTCGGGCAGTTTGCGGCGCTGGGCCATGGCCTGCTCCAGGACCTGACGCGCGATTCGCTCGCTGCGTCGCAAGTGGCCGGCGACGATGGCGCGCATGGCCAGCACCCCGCCGGCCATCAAGATGACGAAGAGGTTGTGTTGCGCCAGGGCGTCACGTAGCAAATCCGCGATCTGCTCGTCGAGCGACGTCTGGCCGTAACTGTATGCTCGCTTGACCAGATGCAGTCGATTGAGCAACTCCCAACGGACGTCGTACTCGTTGCCCACCCGTGCCGGTGGAACGAAGATATCGCCCTGGGCCCAGATCCGTCGGATCTGCTGGATCTCCGCCAGCACCTCGCGCTCATCGAGCGTCTGCAATCCCGGAGATTTGTTGGCGATGCTCAACTCGATGTGGGTGATGAACCGCTCGATCCGGCCGTGCGGCAAACCGGTGTTGGCCAGGCGCAGATAAACGAAGAGCAGGTTCTTGTGTTTCTGCACGACGCTCTCGGGCAACTCCTGCAGCCAGCGCAGCAGGCGTGAGTCCTCGCCGAACTGCTCAAGCTCACGCAACGCCATCTCCTCCATCAGGGCGGCGGCTTCCTCCCAGGCCTTGGTCGCCAGCAAGTGGTAGATGGAGTCGGCCGGTGCGTATTGCTCTCGATACCACTGCGCCGCGCACTGATGCAGACGCGAGATCTCCTCGGGGTACCGGGATTGCAATTGGCTGAGGAGCATTTCGGCGAAGAGATCGTGATAGCGATACCAACCCTGCTGTTCGAGGCGTGCGATGAACAGGTTCTCTTCCCAGAGATGTTGCAGCATCTGGTCGCCGTCGGTCTGGCCGGTCAGGGCGTTACAGAGACCGCCGTTGAGGTGCTTCAGCACGGCCGTCTTCAGCAGAAACTCCTGAACGCGGGGGCTGGAGCGTTGCAGGACCGTCTCCATGAAGTATTCGCGCAGGTAGATGTGCGCGCCGCTGAACGTATCGATGAAGTGACGCTGGTCTTCCTGCTTGCCCAACGCCAGCGCCGTGAGCGTGAGCCCGGCCGCCCACCCCTCGGTGTGCTTGACCAGCTTCTCGAGGTCCCCATAGGCCAGCGGCGGATCTTGCGGGTACTGCTGCAGATAGTGGATACCTTCCGGCAGGGTGAAGCGCAGATCGCTGGCTTCCAGTTCGGTCAGGCGGCCCTGGGCGCGCAGGTGGGAGAGCGCGAGCGGCGGCCGCGTGTGTCCGGCGATGATCAGTTGCAGGTTGGGCGGGAAGTGCGCCAGCCACTGCTGCAGAAACTCGTGGATCTCGGAGCTATTGATGTTGTGAAAGTCATCCAGCACCAGGCCCAGGCGTGGGGCCTCGGTCGAGATGCGCGCGATGTCGTTGGTGAGATGCGCGATGACTTCCTGTGTGATGAACGCCGTGGTCGTGTTGAGATAAGAGAGCAGGTCGCGGCCGAATTCCGGCCAGAGGGTTTGAAGCGACATCACCAACGAAAACCAGAAGCGTTGTGGGACGTTGTCGTCTTCATCCAGCGCCAGCCAGGCGATGGGGAAGGTGCAGGTCTGTCGCCAGTCGTGTAACAGCGTGCTCTTGCCAAAACCACTGGGCGCGCAGATCACGGTCAGGGGGGTGACGATCTGGCGCACAAGCCGCGGGCGGCTGACGAGGATGTGCGGCGGCACCGGGACGTTGACCTTGCCCAGAGGCAAGAGGGAGGGTGCGATCAGGATATCTTCGTGATCCGCGATCGTGTCGTTGACCCGAGTGGAAACATTGTGGAACAGAGCCTTCTCAGACAGCGTGGAACAGGCCTTATCGAGCCTTTCGCAAGTCAATTCCTCGGTTCTGCCCAGATACGTTTTCGACAGCTTCCCGGCTGAGCGCCGATAGGCGTACCAGTAATATTGCTTGCGTCGAATCTCGGCCTGGGCCGTGAACTTTCCGTTCTCGCCGGTGTAAGTGAACTTTCCGTTCTCGACCAGCCAGAGGAACCACTCAGGGGATCCAACCTGCAAGCAGGTCGACCCGATTTGAAGCGTTCCTTCTCGTACGATCGATTTTGGCATGGCACCATCCGAAAGGGCCAGAAGTTACCCAACAGCGCCATTATACAGCGATGGGTAACTCCTGGGCTGACCAATCATACCGGAAGCGCTTCCATCGGGTTGAATCGGTTTGAGTTGTTAAGGATTAATCATCCAAACTCCCGATCCCGGCCAGTTGGGCCATGCCCTATTCTCACAACGGGTGATTTTCGTGCAAAATCACCTCAACAAGCCAGCTGCGACATTCCAATAGGAGAAGGAGATTGACAGATGCCTAAGAAACTGCAAGCTGTTGCAAGTCTGCTGATGGTATTCAGTTTTGTCTTGTCGGCCTGCGGGCCTGCGGCGACGACCGCGGCCCCGACCGAAGCCGTTGTGGCGCCCACCGATGCGCCCGCGGTTGAGCCCACCGCCGTCCCGACCAAGGCGCCCGCGGTCGAGCCCACTGTGGCTCCGACCGAAGCGCCCGCCGTGGTCGAGCCCGGTGGATCGCTGCCCCGCACCGAGACCCTGTACTTCAATGGTCAGCAGTGGGGCGCGGTGGCCTGCTGGAACCCGTACTCGTCCAGCTGCAACAACGGCCTGGCGATCGCTCAGGGTGACAGCGCCCGCGTCACCATGTTCGAGACCCCCTACCTGTACAACATGCTCGATGGCAAGCAGTACCCGCTGCTGGCTGACGGCCCGTACACGTGGAACGACGCGCGCACCGAGATCACGTTCAAGATCAAGCCTGCCGCGAAGTGGAGCGATGGCACCCCGGTGACCGCCGAGGACGTCGCCTACACCTGGGCCTCGCACCTCAAGTACGAGACCAACACCGCCGCCGCCAACAAGGACTACGTCGAAACGATCGAGGCGGTGGACGCCCAGACCGTGGTGATCAAGGCCAAGCTGGGTGAGGATGGCAAGGCCATCAATCCGCTGCTGGTCGCTGCTTATCTGAGCGGCAACTACGTCATGCAGAAGGCCTGGACCGAGACGCTGGAAGCGCGCGCCGGTGGCGACGCTGCCAAATTCCGCGAAGACGTCGCCGAAGACGTCGTGTACTCGGGTCCGTACCACATGTTCTTCTCGGATGAGACGAAGGTCGTGCTCGTCCGCAACGACGAATACTGGGGCCAGGACGCCAGCATGTGGGGCAAGCTGCCCGCGCCCAAGTACCTGGCGCACGCGATCTACAAGGACAACGCCGCGGGCTTCACGGCCCTCAAGGCCGGCGAAGTCGACGTCAGCCAGCAGTTCAACGCCAACATCCAGGACCTCTGGCTGAAGGACGGCCTGCCGATCTCGACGTACCTGCCCGAGGCCCCCTACGGCATCGGTGCCAGCCTGCCGACCGCTTTCTTCAACCTGTCCTCCCCGGGCCTGGATAACGTCGCCATCCGCAAGGCGATCGCCATCGCCGTGGATTACGACACCATCATCGCCAACGCGATGACCAATCAGTCGGCGACCTTCAACCAGGTCCCGCGCTCGATCATGAACCCGACCACCGGTGAGCAGGAAATGTACGACCAGGCCGCCGTGGCCGACCTGCAGTGGGCGGGCAAGGACATCGAGGGCGCCAAGGCGATGCTCGATGAGGCCGGTGTCGTCGATACCGACGGCGACGGCTGGCGCGAAGTCGATGGCAAGAACCTGAGCTACGTCGCGACCTGCCCGAACGGCTGGTCCGACTGGCAGGCCGCGATCGAAGTGGTCGCCGCCGCCGGCAAGGAAATCGGCATCGAGATCACGACCAACTACCCTGAGTGGTCGGTCTATCAGACCGTCGTAACGGTCTGGCCGCTGCCCGAAGCCGACTACGACATCTTCATGATGTGGTCCGGCGGCGCCGGCCCGACGCAGCCGTGGGGCCGTGTCCGCGGCCTGATCGGCGGCGAGTTCGCCCAGACGACCGGCAACTGGAACGGCAACTGGGGCGGCTACAAGAACGACGCAGTCGACGAGATCATCAAGTCGATCCCGGCGATGACCGATGCGGCCGATCTCAAGGCGGCCTACACCGAACTGACCAAGATCTACCTGACGGATGTGCCTTCCTTCACGCTCATGTACCGCCCGCAGGTGTTCCATGCGGTGAACGAGAGCGTGTGGACGAACTTCCCGCATCAGGATGACGGCACGAACCCGCCCGTCCCGCCGATGGACATGACGGATGGTTGGGGCGTCGCGGGTCTGTACAACCTGACCCTGGTCACCCCGTAACCGCACGACCTAATCCCTGACGCCCTGTTCAGCACTTCAGAACAGGGCGTCAGGGTCGTGACCGCAGGGACGCCGGCCGATAAGGCCGGCGCCCTGGCGGTCAGACGGCCGGCTTTGTTGGATGCGACCGCCGGGCGCACATCACGCTCGGCGGTTTTGTTAGGCGGCACCGTCGTCAGGCGCACAGCCGCCGCTCGACGACATCACGCTCTTGACATGACGTCAGGGGGAGGCGCGGACTTGAAAGCCTATCAGAAATACTTCACCACAAAACTGGTCTGGTTTCTGACCACGTTTGTGTTTGCCTTCCTCCTGAATTTCATCCTGCCGCGTCTGATGCCGGGCGACCCCGTCGCCGTGATCACCCAACGGGTGACCCAGGGCATGACGAGCCAATCCGGCGCTCAGGCGGTCTATCAGCAATACGCCGAGCGGTTCGGCACCAATCGCCCTATCTGGGAGCAGTTTGCAAAATACGTGGTGAACGTGGCGCAGGGTGACCTGGGCGTCTCGTTCAGTCAATATCCACGCCCGGTCACCGAGATCCTCGCAGCTTCGATCGGGTGGACGATCGCGCTGCAGTTCCCGGCGATCATCGTCGGGTGGCTGATCGGAAACTCGTTGGGGGCGTTGGCCGCGTACCTTAAGGGCGGCTTCGACAAAGTCCTCATGCCGGTCAGTATTTTCATCAGCAATTTTCCGGCCTTTGGCATGGCCGTCCTCATGTTGGTGGTGTTTGGGGTCAATTTGAGATGGTTCCCGACCTCGGGCGGATACGGTTTTGACCTGATCCCCAGCCCGACCTGGGAATTCGTCTGGTCGGTGATCGTTCATTATCAGTTGCCCTTCTGGTCGATCGTGCTGATCTCGATCGGCGGCCAGGCGATCGGCATGCGTTCGATGGCGATTTACGAGTTGAACGCGGACTATGTGAAGTACAGCCGCTTCATGGGCATCAAGGACGTGAAGATCATCGGTTACGTGTTTCGCAACGCGATGTTGCCGCAGATCACGGGCCTGGCGCTGTCCATCGGCACCATGGTCGGCGGCGCGTTGGTGGCGGAGATCATCTTTAGTTATCCGGGCCTTGGGTTCACGCTTCTGAACGGCGTCGTGGGCCAGGATTACCCGCTTATTTCCGCCGCCACCCTGATCATCACCATGATGGTCCTGATCGCGAATTTCTCGATCGAGATCATCTACGGCCTGATCGATCCGCGTGTCAAGGCCGCGCAGGCAGATTAAGGCCAGACGTCGCCATGAACAACACCCTCCGACAAATCTTCCGGTCCGGCAAGTTCGTCACGGGTTTCGTGATCTTCGCCGCGATCTTGCTTGGCGCGATCATCTATCCGCTGATCATCACCGATGCTCCATTGACCATCATCGGTCAGGGCACGTTCTTTCCACCCGGCATTTACGTCAGTATGTATGACAGCCTCGGCTCGACCCGCTACACCCTCGATCTGGGCGAGGCCAATTTCAACCGCATCGCCAGTCGGTTGAACGAAGAAGATCGCCAATCGATCAAGGACTGGTTGGTCGCCGCCGGTATCCCCGAGACCGACATCGACACGGCGGATACCCAGAAGCTCCTGACCCAATGGGAAGAGAACTTCGACCCGAAGAAGAGCGTTCCGGGGATGACGAACGCGAAGCGCAATTATTACGTCCGGCTCGACAAATCGATCGACGGGCTCCTGTCGGCCGAGGGCGCCATCATCGCGGCGGCCAATGTCGACACGGGCGCGCTGGAGCAGACCGGCACGGTCGAGCAATCGGATTTCGTCAACGTTCAGCAGGTCGCCAACGTCCGTTTCCTGCCGCTCGGCACCGACAACTTCGGCCGCGACATGCTGACCGAGCTGGTCGCGGCGACGCGCGTGTCGCTGATCATCGGCTTCGTCGCCGGCATCATCGCCACGGCGATCGGTCTGACCCTCGGGCTGCTGGCCGGCTATATCGGCGGGCCTGTGGATGACGGCATCATGTTCATCACGAACCTGTTCACCGTGATCCCGAGCTTCGTGCTGCTGATCCTGATCTCGTTCAGCATCGGTCAGGAGCAGCGCGGCGCGGTTACGGTGGCCGTGGTGATCGGTTTTACGTCCTGGGTCTGGACGGCGCGCGCGGTGCGGGCGCAGGTGATCTCGCTCCGCAACCGCGATCACGTCAATCTGTCGAAGCTCTCCGGCCACTCGGTCGTGCACATCATCCTGACCGACATCCTGCCCTACATCGCCTCCTACGTCGTGATGGCCCTGATCCTGCAGATCTCGTCGGGCATCCTGGCCGAAGCCGGTCTGTCGATCCTCGGCCTGGGGCCGAAGACCACGGACGTGCCGACCCTGGGGTTGATGATGAACTGGGCCCGGATCTACCAGGCCGATATCCAGGGACGGTGGTGGGCGTACCTCCCCGTGCTGGTGACCATCGCGATGGTGACCTTCTCGATGAACCTGATGAACACGGGTCTCGACCAGGTGTTCAACCCGGCACTAAGGGACTAGGTGAGCGACATGGGCAAAGTCATGCTTGAAGTCAGAGACCTGACGACCAAGTACATCACGCGGTTTCGCGAGGATGTCTACGCCGTCGACCATGTCTCTCTGAAGGTCGAAGAAGGTAAGTCGCTGGGGATCGCGGGCGAGTCGGGCTGCGGCAAGTCGACGCTGGCGCTGAGCCTGATGGGTTACTACTTCCCGCCGCTCTACTACACGAGCGGCGAGATCATCATCGACGGGCGAACGATCTCGGGTATGGACCCGGACGATGTGCGCAGGCAGATCCTGGGCACCGAGATCGCCTACATCCCCCAGGCGGCGATGAACGCCCTCAACCCGACCCAGAAGGTCATCCACTTCGTCGAGGACGTTATCCAGGCGCACAACCCGAAGGCGACCAAGAAGGAAATCTACGAACTCGCCAGCGAGCGGTTCCACATTCTTGGCCTGCCCGCAGAGGTGTTGCAGCGGTACCCGGTTGAGCTCTCGGGCGGCATGAAGCAGCGCACGGTGATCGCGGTGTCCGTGATCCTCGGGCCGAAAGTGCTGATCGCCGACGAGCCCTCGTCCGCGCTTGACGTCACCTCGCAGAAGATGGTGATCAAGATGCTGCGCGATCTGATGGAGAGCGGGCTGATCAAGTCCATGATCTTCATCACCCACGAGCTCCCGTTGCTCTACAACGTGACCGACGACATCATGGTCATGTACGCCGGGCAGATCGTCGAAAAGGGCTCCGCCAGCGAGGCGGTGTTCGATCCGCTCCACCCGTATTCGAAGGGCTTGATGGGATCGATCATCGTGCCGGAGGCTGGGCTGCGCGACCACAAGCTGACGGCAGTGCCCGGCGTGCCGCCAAACCTCAAGAATCCGCCGTCGGGCTGCCGGTTCGCCGAGCGCTGCAAGCTCGTCCGGCCGGAGTGCAAGGCGATCTCGGTCGGGATGCACACATTGGACTCGGGGCGCACGTATCGCTGCATCTTCGCGGAAGGCGAGTTGAGGGAGGCCTACAAAAATGGCGCTTGAAAAGAAACCGTGCCTGACCGGCGTCGGGCTGACCAAGACCTTCGGGCTCGGCCGATCCAAAACCGTGGCCGTCGACCATGTGGATTTCACCTTCTATGAGGGCGAGATCGTGTCGATCGTCGGCGAGTCGGGCAGCGGCAAGACCACGTTGGCCAAGTTGCTGCTCGGCCTGATCAACGAGACCGAGGGCAGCGTCGAATTCCTGGGCAAGAAGCGCGACATCAGCAACGGCAAGAAGAAGCAGGAGTACTGGAAGAGCATCCAGGCGATCTTCCAGGATCCGTTCTCGTCGTACAACATCTTCAACAAGATCGACGCCGTGTTGCTCGACTGCATCCACATGCGTGGCGGCAAGAACCTCCCGAAGGAGAAGAAGGTCGAGCAGATGACCGAGGCCTGCAAGTTCGTCAACCTCAAGTTCGAGGAGTTGACGAACAAGTACCCCTTCGAGCTCTCAGGCGGCCAGATGCAGCGTTTGATGATCGCCCGCATCTTCCTGCTCAAGCCCAAGATCCTGATCGCCGACGAGCCGACGTCGATGATCGACGCCTGCTCGCGCGCGACCATCCTGGACTATCTGACTCAGCTACGCAACGAGATCGGGATGACCCTGATCTTTATCACCCACGACATCGGCCTGGCGTACTACATCTCCGACACGGTGTACATCATGGAGCACGGCAAAATCGTCGAGCGAGGCTCGGCCGATGAGGTGATCCTGCGGCCGCGGGCCGCTTACACCAAGCGTCTGATCAGCGACGTCCCGAAGATCTACGAAGAGTGGGATCTCTCGACGGTGTAATTGGAACCTAGCGCAAGATCGGGTCGACATGTCGGCCCGACCTTGCGGCCCGATACCTCGGCCTGAACCTTCGGCCGCATGGTTGAGCACGCGAGCGACGTCCGCCTTGGACGGACGCCCGTTGCCGATTCGTCGGTCGTCGCTTGACTGCGGAAGTGCAAACAGGGGAGCACCATGACCAGTGACGTTCGATCCATCATCGCCCAGATGACTCTCGAGGAGAAAGCCGCGTTGTGCACCGGCGCCAGCGCGTGGTCGACCACGCCGGTCGAGCGTCTTGGCGTGCCCGAGATGATCGTTTCCGACGGCCCGCACGGCGTCCGGCGGGTGCCCGACATCCATTCGATGGCCCAGTCCAGCCTGCCCGCCACCTGCTTCCCGACCGCGTCTTGTCTGGCGTCGACCTGGGATGCGGATCTGCTCCACCAGATGGGCACGGCCCTGGCCGAAGAGTGCATCGCTCTCAACGTCGACGTCTTGCTTGGCCCGGGCGTCAACATGAAGCGCTCGCCGTTGGGCGGTCGCAACTTCGAGTACTTCTCCGAAGACCCGTACCTGGCCGGGGAGTTGGCCGCCAGCCTGATCAGCGGCATCCAATCCAAAGGTGTGGGGACGTCGCTCAAGCACTTCGCCGCCAACAACCAGGAGTTCCAGCGCTTCAGCATCAGCGCCGAGGTCGATGAGCGGACGTTGCGCGAAATCTACCTGCCGGCTTTTGAGACGGCAATCAAAAAAGCTCAGCCCTGGACGGTGATGTGCTCGTACAACAAGGTCAACGGCACCTTTGCTTCCGAGCACCATGGCCTGCTGACCGAGATCCTCAAGGACGAATGGGGCTTCGAGGGCCTGGTCGTCTCCGACTGGGGCGCGGTGCGCGATCGCGTGGCCGCGCTCACGGCCGGGTTGGATTGGGAGATGCCCGGCCCGCAGGATCGGCGCGTCACGGCCGTGGTCGAGGCGGTGCGCTCCGGCGAATTAGACGAAGCCGTGCTGGACGAATCGGTGAGCCGGATCCTGCGGATCGTGTTCAAAGCCCGGCAAACGCCCAAAGGCGGCAGCTTCGACGTGGACGCGCACCATGAATTGGCACGCAAGATCGCGGTCGAAGGCATGGTGCTGCTGAAGAACGATGGCCTCCTGCCCTTGAAAGGCCAGCAGCACATCGCCGTGATCGGCCGCGCCGCCGAGGCCGCACACTTCCAGGGCGGAGGGAGCTCGCACATCAACCCGACCCGGACCGCCGTTCCGTTCAAGGAGCTGCAGACGCGGGCCGACGACGCCGAGTTGACCTACGCCGAAGGCTATCCGACCGACAACTGTTTCCGGCAGGATCTGATCGATCAGGCCGTGGGCCAGGCCCGGGTTGCGGATGTCGCCCTCCTCTATATCGCCCTTCCGACGTTCAAAGAATCCGAGGGCTATGATCGCAAGGACCTGGATCTGACAGCGCAGCAGATCGCGCTCATTCAGGCGGTCGCGAGGGTCCAGCCCAAGACCGTGGTGGTGCTCAACAACGGCGCCCCGGTGGCCATGACCGACTGGATCGACTCGGTCTCGGCCGTGCTCGAAGGCTGGATGATGGGGCAGGCGGGCGGCGCCGCTCTGGCGGACGTGCTTTTTGGCCGGGCCAACCCTTGCGGCAAGCTCGCCGAAACATTTCCGCTCAAACTCGCCGACACGCCGGCGCACATCAACTGGCCGGGCGACGCCGGCAAAGTGCATTACGGCGAAGGCCTGTTCATCGGGTATCGCTATTACGACGCCAGGCGAATGCCCGTCCTGTTCCCCTTCGGCTACGGGTTGAGCTACACCACGTTCGCCTACAGCAACCCGCGGGCTTCGACGAAAACGTTTACGGACGTCGAAGGCCTGACGGTGACTGTGGACATCACCAATACCGGCCGGGTCGCGGGCAAAGAGATCGTCCAGGTTTACGTCCACGACCCGGTCTCCGGGTTGACACGCCCCGAGAAGGAACTGAAGGGCTTTGCCAAGGTGGAGCTCCAGCCCGGCGAGACCCAATCCGTCTCCATCAAGCTGGACTTCCGTGCCTTTGCGTACTACCACCCGGAATACAAGCAGTGGGTCACGGAGGACGGCGACATCGATCTGCTCATCGGCGCCTCCGCCGCCGACATCCGCTGCCAGGTGCCGGTTCAGCTCAAATCAACGGTCGAGCTGCCGTGCATCCTCGACATGGAATCGACCATGCGGGAATGGATGGCGGACCCGCGCGGCAGACAGGTGCTTGGGGCACTTTATTCTCAGGTCGAGGCCCAAACCCGCAAGTTGTTCGGCGAAGCCGATCGCTACGGCAATGACGGGCACTCGAACGGGAATGGAAACGGCATCGGCATGGATATCATGGACATGATGGTTGATATGCCGGTCGTCAGTGTGCTGATGTTCCAGCAGAACGCGCTCACCATGCCCGCCGAGGAAATGGTGGCCGGGCTGCTCCGGCAGGTTCAGCGGATGAATTGAGCATTCCGAGAAAACGAGGCGTGGTTCGGGTCGGGGCGTCGCCTCGACCCGAACCACGCCTCGTTTTCTCGTTGTTTTTCCCCACGGTGACGCGGTCATCGCCCAAGCTGCCCCTGATATAATCAATATTCGCCTTTTTCCAGGCGCAAGAGGTGCTGACACGCATGTTTAAGAACCTGATGCGGATCCTGAGTGGCGATCCGAATAAGCGCGACATCGAACGCTATACCGGCGTCGTCGCCAAGATCAACGACCTTGAACAAGGGCTCCGGGTCTTGAGTGACGCGCAACTCTTGGCCAAAACGGCCGAGTTCAAGGCGCGCATCGCGGCGGCTCGCGAGGGCGTCGAGGACGATAAGGAACTCCGTGCCGCGGAGCAGGACGCGCTCGACGAGCTCTTGCCCGAGGCTTTCGCCACCGTGCGCGAGGCCGCGATGCGCACGCTCGGCCAGCGCCACTACGACGTTCAGCTGATCGGCGGCATGATCCTTCACGAAGGTCGTATCGCCGAGATGCGCACCGGCGAGGGCAAGACGCTGGTCTCGACCCTGGCGATTTACCTCAACGCGCTGCTCGGGCGCGGCGTCCACCTGGTGACGACCAACGACTACCTGGCCCGCCGCGACGCGCGCTGGATGGGCCAGATCTACACCGCGCTCGGCCTGACCATCGGCGTGCTCCAGGACGCGCACCGGACCGAGAACGCGGCCAAGGCCTTCATCGTCGACTTCTCGATCGAGTCGCCGCAGGAAGACCGACACCACCTGCGTCTGGTGCCGCGACGCGAGACCTATGCCTGCGACATCACCTACGGCACGAACAACGAGTTCGGCTTCGACTACCTGCGCGACAACATGGCGATGGGCCTCGACCAGCGCGTCCAGCGCGAGCGCTATTTCGCCATCGTCGACGAGGTCGACAACATCCTGATCGACGAAGCGCGGACGCCGTTGATCATCTCGGGCCCGGCGCAGGACGACCCGCGCCTGTATCTGGAGACCGCCAAGGTCGTGCGTCAGCTCCAGCCCGAGCACTACGAGATCGACGAGCGCGGCCGCGGCATCTCGCTGACCGAGCTAGGCGAGGCCTATCTCGAACGCCTGTTGCGCCAGCCGTTGCGCGACCCCGATCGCCCCGAGGAGCTGACGCCCGATCAGGCGCGGCTGCTCGGCCACATCGAGCAGGCGATGCGCGCGGAGTTCATCTTCAAGCGCAACAAGGATTATCTGGTTCAGAACGGCCAGATCGTCATCGTCGACGAGTTCACCGGGCGCATGATGCCCGGGCGGCGCTGGTCCGACGGCCTGCACCAGGCGGTCGAGGCGAAGGAAGGCGTCAAGGTCCAGCAAGACAACGTCACCTACGCCACGATCACGCTGCAGAACTTCTTCCGCCTGTACGCCAAGCTGGCCGGCATGACCGGCACGGCGTTGACCGAGGCCGAGGAATTCGAGCGCATTTACAACCTGACGGTGTTGCCGGTGCCGCCGCACCTCGAGTACACGGCCAACGCCACAGGGTCGACGCTGACCGAGGTGAAGTTCAAGGAAGAAGGTCAGAACTTCACCTACTTCGCCCGCAAGGACGACACCGAGAAGACGCCGGTGTTCTGGCGCCGCAAGGACTACCCGGATCTGGTCTTCCGGACCGAGGAATCCAAGCTGCGCGGCATCGTCGGCGAAATCCTGCGCCGGCACCTGAACGGCCAACCTGTGCTGATCGGCACGACCTCGGTCGAGATGTCCGAGCACGTCTCGGAGCGGCTGCGGCCCGAGGCGTTGCAGCGTCTGGCGCTTGTGCTGTTGCTGCGCGACTCCTGGTTCCGCAAGAACAAGAAGGAAGAAGACGGCATGCTGGTGCCCGACCTGCAGCCGTTGGAGGCCCCGCTCGATCGGCTCAACAAGAACGAGCTGGCGACCAAGCTGCGCGAATATGGGCTCTCAACCAACCCGGCCGGCGAAGAAAACGCGGCCCGGCTGTGCGAGATCCTGGGCAGCACGCCGGATCGCGGCCCGGAACTGACCCGTGTGTTGGGCGCGGGCGTCAAGCACAACGTGCTTAACGCCAAACGCCACGACGAAGAGTCGCTGATCATCGCCGACGCCGGAGCCTACGGCGCCGTGACGATCGCGACCAACATGGCCGGCCGCGGTGTCGACATCAAGCTTGGCGGCGAACTGGCCGAAGACGTGATCACGTCGGTCAACCGGGTGCTCAAGAACACGACCGACACCGATCCGTACAACCTGACCCACGCACAGCGCCGCGAACTGCTGCGCACGGTCCCCGAAAGCGCCTGGGGCATCTACGACAACGAGGTGCGCACCTTCGTCACGATGATGGACGACGTCGAACGTGTGCGCGTCGTCGGCGGTCTGCACGTGCTCGGCTCCGAACGCCACGAGTCGCGCCGGATCGACAATCAGTTGCGCGGCCGCGCCGCCCGGCAGGGCGACCCGGGCTCGTCGCAGTTCTACCTCTCGCTCGAAGACGAGTTGATGAAGCGCTTCGGCGGGCAGGGCGTGTCGGACCTGATGCAGCGGTTGCGCATCGACGACAGCGTGCCGATCCAGGCCGGGCTGGTCAACCGCACCATCGAGAGCGCGCAGACGCGGGTCGAGGGCTCGAACTTCGACATCCGCAAGCACCTGATCGAGTACGACGACGTCCTCAATTCGCAGCGCAACACCATCTACGGCCAGCGCGATCGGATCTTCGTCAAGGGCGACTTGAGTGACGACTTCGACGAAATGCTGGTGGCCGAGGTCGACCGCCGCATCAAGCTGCACGCCGAAGCGCTCGAGCGCTGGAAGCTGTTCGCCTGGGCCGATGAGACCCAGCCGCCGATCCTGGACGTCGGCCCGGAGGGCGAGCGCCTGTACCCGACCTACGGCCAGAGCATCCTGTTGCGCGACATCGCCGCCGCGGCCGACAAACGCCAGGCCCTGATCGACGTGGCCCGCGATTCGCTCAAGGCCGAGCGCGAACACGTGCTCGAGGCGATCCAGACCCAGCTGAGCGCCACCGACGAGCGTCTGAGCAGCCAGGTGCGCGAGCGGAAGATGGCGGCCGAGGAAGCGCTCGAGGGGCTCGAGAACGAGGCCCGCGAGAGCGGTCAGCCGCTCGAGCCGCGCGCGGTGCTGCGCGCCGTCAGCGAGGTGCTGGGCATCAACGTCCAGCTCCCGGCGGCCGAGACCCGCGACTTCGACTACAACGCCTTCAAGCGCCGGCTCGAGGAGCTGGCGCAGGCGGCCGTGACGGCGCGCAGCCGGGTGGCCCTGATCGCCGCCGTCGAACGGCGTCTGGGCGGGCCGCTCAACCTGGGCGAACTGCGCTCCGACGAGGAGTGGCCGGACGTCCAGACCAAGATCCAGGAAGCGGCTGAGAAGACTTTTGACGCCAAAGTCGAACGAGTCCTCACCGAGGTCGAGCGCGACCTCAAGACCAATCTGCCCGAGCAGATGACCGAGATGCAATGGACCCGCGGTCTGCTGGCGATGCAGTTTGGGCGCTCGGTCGGCTTCGACAAACAGCACCGCAAGGTCGAGATGAACGTGCAGCGCCTGCACTACGCCTATCTCGTCGGCGAGATGACGGCCGACTGGAAGGTTGAAGAGCTGCGCGACGAGCTGCTGGCGCATCTACGCGAATCCGTGAACCGTCTGCGTGACCTGTTCGCGCGCGCCGAGGCCCAGATCCGCACGTTGGGCGGCACGCCGACCGAGCCGACCGAGGCCCTGGGCAGCGAGGTGATGACCAACATCAACCGCAGCCTGATGCTTCAGACGATCGGCCAGATGTGGGTCGAATACCTGACCTCGGTCGAGGCGCTGCGCACGTCGATCGGGCTCGAGGCCTACGCCCAGCGCGACCCGCTGGTGGCGTACAAGTCGAAGGCCACCGACATGTTCCAGGAATTGCTGGCCAACATCCGCGCCGGCGTGGTCTCGCGCGCGATGCAGATGCGCCCGCGGGTGGTGCAGCCGGCCGCTCCTGAAGGCGCTGTGGCGCAACCGGTCGCCGGGGGCGCGCCGCGTCCGGTCGTTCAGGCGCCGCGACCCTCGGTGCTCGACACGCTCAAGGCCACCGAGCGCCCGGCCTTGCCGCAGATCAACCCCAACGCAGGCAAACCATCCGGCGATGGTGAGACGGCGCCGGTCGAGAGCACCGAAGAGGCCGGTGATGCGCCGGGCGAGGCCGCGAACGACGATAAGGGCGGTGGGCGCCGCCGCCGCCGCCGTCGTTGAGCGCAGCGATCGAGATCCAGCGACATCAGGCGGGCCGGAGCATTGCTCCGGCCCGCGTTTTTGATCGAGTCGGCATAAGAAGAGCCAACTGTTACCATCGTAAACCCCGCCTAAATACCACGGTTTTTCTGTTGCCCGAGGCGCGCGTTGCTTGTACAGTAGTCGCTATGACCTTGGTGGATCGAACCGCGCTCGAGCGGTTGCCGAAAATCGACCTTCATCGCCACCTCGAAGGCTCCCTACGCCTCTCCACGCTGGTGGAGATCGCGACGCGTTATCGTCTCGATCTGCCGCGCGACCCGCTGACGCTGCGCCCGTTGGTGCAGATGACCGCCAGCGATCCGCACACGCCGCGCGCCTTCCTCGACAAGTTCAACGTGTTGCGTCGGTTCTATCTCTCGCCGGGCATCATCCGGCGCCTCTCGTTTGAGGCCGTCGAAGACGCCGCGCGCGACGGCGTGCGTTACCTCGAGTTGCGTTTCACGCCGGTCGCGCTGGCGCGCACGCAGGGCTTCTCGCTCCGTGACGTGGTCAGCTGGGTATCCGCGGGCGCCGAGGATGCGCGCCGCCAGTATCCCGAGATCGAACTGGTGTTGATCGCCAGCGTCAATCGCCATGAGCCGATCGAGTTGGCCGAGCAGGTGGTGACGCTGGCCGCCGACCGACAGCGCGAGATCTCGGCCGTCGACCTGGCCGGCGATGAGGCCAACTTCGCGGCCGAGCCGTTTGCGGGTCTGTTCGCCGAAGCGCGGCGCTCGGGCCTGGGCGTGACCGCCCACGCCGGCGAGTGGTCGAGCGCGGCGTCGGTGCGGCATGCGATCGAGCGGTTGGGCGCGCGGCGCATCGGCCATGGTGTGCGCGTCGTCGAAGACGACGGCGTCACGGCGCTGGCGCGCGAGCACGACGTGGTCTTCGAAGTCTGTCTCACCTCGAACCTCGACACGGGCGTGGCCGCCGGTCTGTCGCTGCATCCGTTGCCGCGGATGCTTGCGGCCGGGCTGCGGGTGACGCTCAACTCCGACGATCCGGGCCTGTCGAACTGCACCCTGACCGGCGAGTACGAGAAGGCGCTGTCGCTGCCCGGCATCGATCAGGCTGCCCTGAACGGCATGCTGGTGGAGGCCGCCAACGCGTCGTTTCAACCCAGCCTGGCGCGGCAGGCGCTTGGGCTGCTACAGCCGGCCTGACGCGGTCTGACCGATCTCCGTCATGAAACAGAGCGGGCCGGGTGTGCAACACCCGGCCCGCTTTGCTTTACATGGCGATCGTTGCGACTAACTCGCCTGTGCCTCCCAGCGCTTGACGGCCGCGCGCAAGAGGTCGCGGGCGGCAGGGTTGGGCACCGAGTCGATGTCGGGGTAGCTCTGACCGTCGAGCTCGAACGACACCAGGCCGTCGGGCGACCCGGCCACGCGCAGGCCGTGCCCGGCCAGCGGGCTGACCGCGGTCAGATCCTGCAGCAGATTGTCGATCTGTTGCGCGATCGTTAACTCGGGCGCTTCGGGCGCGGCGTTCAGCTCCTTGACCACCTTCATCTGCTGGAAGGGGTTCATCGACGGCAGCCGCAACGTGCCCGCCGCCTGGGCGGCCTGGGCGGCCGGTCGTGCGCTTACCGGCGAGGTATGTGTGGGTGCCGGCGCCGAGGTCGGCAGCGGCGGGGCCTCGTCCGCGGTGGTCTCGCTCGGGGCGGGCCCGGCCGGGAGCGCGGCCGCTGCCCTGGTCTGTCCCAGGAAAACCAGGAGATCGCGGGTCGAGCCGAGCAGGAGCCGCTGATGCTCCGGGCGCCGCACCTCGCGTGCCGAACCGAAGACCTGACCGCCGATCTCGACCAGCAGCTTTCCAGTGTCCGCGTCGCGCAGCAGGCGGATGGCGTCGGCCATGGGCTGTGGGGTCCCCGGCGCGGATGTTTCGGGCAAGGCGGTGGGCGCCGGGGCCTGGACGGGCGCGGCCGCCGGCGTCTCCAGGCGGATGGCGACGTCGGGCAGGGCCGCCACGGGTTCAGGCGTCGGCGCGGCCGCCGGCGCGGCGTTCATCGATGACAGACGTTGGTTCGTCTCTTTGCGCCATTGGAACCAGCCGAAGACGATCAGGCCGATGCAGGCCAGGAAGGCCGTGACCAGGCCGATCAGGATCGGAAGCGCATTGTTGACCATGAGATCCGACATGGTTCGTACTCCTCACTCGTTCGGCCGCGACCGGCGCATGCGGCGCGCGGCTGTGGCGACCCAATCGACGCCCGGGCCACGCTTCGGCTGACAGACCGGGCAAAAATGCGTGCTGCGCTGGCCGACGACGATGCGTCGGATGCGCCCCGTGCAGCCCGGCCGCTGACAATCGCGGCCGGCGCGGCCGTAGGCGCGCAACACCTCCTGATACTCGCCGCCACGATACTGCCAGTCGATGCTGGCGCCGTTGTGGCGGAGGCCGTCGTTCAAGGCCTGGCGCAGCGCCTTCCACAGCCCGCGCACCTCGCGCGGCGAGAGCGTGTCGCTGCGTCGAAGCGGATGCAGCCCCGCCAGGTGCAGCGACTCGTCCGCGTAGATGTTGCCCACGCCGGCCAGAAAGGCCTGGTCGAGCAACAGCGGCTTGAGCGCGCGCTTGTGGGCGTTCAGGCGCTCCGCGAGCACGGCCGGCGTGAACGCCACGTCGAGCGGCTCCGGGCCCAGGGCGCCGGTCACCTCGGCGGCGTCCGCGACCACCCAGACCTTGCCGAACTTGCGCGTGTCGCTAAAGCGCAACTCGGACCCATCCGCGAAGTGGAAGACGGTGTGCGCGTGCCTGTCGGTTGGCGCGTCGCCGGCCGTCACCGCCAGATCCCCGCTCATCCGCAGGTGCACGAGCAGGGTATCGCGCGACAGACGAAACACGAGCACCTTCCCGCGTCGTCCGACCTCGAGCACCTGCTGGTCGCGCAGGCGCGCGGCGATCTCGCCGGGAGCCGGCGCCGCGATCTGCCGCGGCCAGCGCACCGTCACATCCACGATCACGCGGCCCAGCACGGACGGACCGCGTGCACCCGAACCCTCACGCAACTCCCGCGCCACAGTCTCGACTTCAGGCAATTCTGGCATGGCGCGGATTATAGGCGCGCCCCGGGGCTCACGCCCACAGCCTGTCTCGAGTGTAGGCCGACGCCCAGCAGGCAGGCCGAAATTCCGCGTGAAGGGTTGCATAAAGAGTGCCCACGATGCTTCTTGCGGGCAAACGCATCCCAAGCCGGGTCAAAAGAGCCTGTCGCGGATATCGCGTGGGTCCTGATTGTCAGGCCCGGACAGTACGAGCCCCAAGAGCCGATTGAGTACAATGCAGGCGTTCGCCTATTTGTCGGATCGTCGGGCGGGCGCCACCGAGCCGAAAGCCCGGTTGCGTTGCGGTTTGGGGGGATCGTGAAAGACGAAAAGTCGAAGAGCGGGTCGCCCGGGGGGCGGCCCGACCCGGAACGGCGGCAACGCATCGCCGATCGCGTGCGTCGTCGACTCGACCGGACGCTACAGCCGATCCTCGTCGCCCGGCGCACGGCCGGCGGCGCATCGGGTCTCGAAGGGATCGGGCTGCGGTGGCGCGGCGACCATCTCGTCCTTCTGGCGCTGTCCGTCGGGAGCTCGGTGGCGCAAGCTCCGCCGTTCGGGCGGATCTCGCCGACAGCCGACGGCCTCTTCGATCTGGCGTATAAGCGCAGCTCCGGCAAATGGGCCTCGCTGGCCCGCGCGTGCTCGCTCAGCGAGACACTCGCGTACCTCGACCTTCCGAGCCCGTTGTGGCCGCGCGAACTGCTCCCCTGCGAACGTCCCTCTTCCACACCCGATGCCCCGGCCGGCTCATAAGCGCCGCGGGGTGAGCGGCCGCGCCCACCGAGCCATCGACCTCTGTCATCGGCGTTGAAGCCAAACGTCACGGCCCCGGCCCGACCGAAGCGCTATGATTGCCGGGTTCGGGATCGATCGTTGGGATCCAGAACTTCGGCTCACCCTCCACATCATGAAACGCGACATTGCGCTGCTCTTCACCACCCGGATCGTACGTCTGTTCGCCTATGGGTTCCTGTCGGTCGTGCTGGTGTTGTATCTGATCGAAGCGGGGTTGAACGAAGCGCAGGCCGGCCTGATCCTGACCTTCACGCTCGCCGGTGATGCCGCCGTCACGCTGTGGTTGACCACCTCGGCCGATCGCTTCGGCCGGCGGCGAACTTTGATCGCGGGCGCGCTGTTGATGATCCTGGCCGGGCTCGTCTTCCTTATGACGCGCGACCCGATCGTGCTCACGCTGGCCGCGATCGTGGGCGTGATCAGCCCGAGCGGCAACGAGATCGGGCCGTTTCTGTCGGTCGAGCAGGCCGGGCTGACCCAGCTCGTGGCCGACAAACAGCGCACACAGACGTTCGCCTGGTACAACCTGGTCGGCTCGTTCGCGACGGCGCTCGGCGCGCTGGCCGGAGGCTGGCTGGCGCAGCTGCTGCAGGCTCAGGGCTTCGCCGCGTTCGAGGCCTATCGCGCCGTCCTGGTCGGGTATGCGTTGGCCGGCGGCGTGATCGCGCTCTGTTTCCTGGCCCTCTCGCCGGCCGTCGAGGCGCCGCTCGAGCAGGGACCGGCGCGGCGGACGCTCGGCCTGCACAAGTCGCGCAATGTGGTCTTCAAACTGTCGAGCCTGTTCGCGTTGGACGCTTTCGCCGGCGGCCTGGTCGTGCAGAGCTTCATGGCGCTGTGGTTCCACACCCGCTTCGGGGTCGACACAGGCGTGATCGGCAGCATCTTCTTCGGCGCCAACGTGCTGGCCGGGATCTCGGCGCTGTTGGCCGCGAGCATCGCACGCCGGATCGGGCTGATCAACACCATGGTCTTCACGCACATCCCCTCGAACGTGCTGTTGATGCTGGTGCCCTTGATGCCGAACCTGCCGTTGGCGATCGTGGTGTTGTTGGCGCGCTTCAGCATCTCGCAGATGGACGTGCCCACGCGCCAGTCGTACACGATGGCCGTGGTCGATCCCGACGAGCGCTCGGCGGCCGCGGGCGTCACCGCGATCGCACGCTCGGTCGGGGCCGCGGTCTCGCCGTCGCTCGCGGGGTTGATGCTTGGGGTGCCGGCGCTGCTGAGCCTGCCGATCTTCCTGTGCGGCGGGTTGAAGATCGTGTACGACCTGGCGCTCTGGCGCGAGTTTCGGCGCGTCAAGCCGCCGGAGGAGCGAGGAGCGTGATGCGAAGAGCGAGGGGCGTGATGCGAGGAGCGAGGGGCGATTATGCTACCGCTCCTCGCTCTTCGTTGGCCATCACGCGCAACGTTTGCAGACCGGGGTCCTCCGGGCCGACCAGGCGCACGCCATGCGCGAGCTGAGCGCGCAGGAAGGCGACGTGCTCGGCGCCCACCACCTCACCCGGTAACACCAACGGAATCCCCGGCGGGTACGGCATCACCTGTTCACCGCACACCCGGCCGACCGCATCGTCGAGTGGCACGGCCACGGTCGGCGCGCCAAAGGCCTGCCGCGGCGTGAGCGCCATGGGCGGGATCGGCGGCAGGTCGACGACGGGCGCATCGGCTGCACGGGCTTCGCGCGGACCGGCGACGGCGCGGCGCAATGCGTCGAGCAGGACGTCGACCGACTCGTCATCGTCGGCGATCGTGAGCGAGCAGATGATGTGCGCGGGGTCCGCGAACTCGACGCCCACCCGTGATTGCTCGCGCAGCCGTGTCTGGAGTTGCGTGCCCGTCAGCCCGCTGTCGCGCACGTCGATGACCAGTTTGGTCGGGTCGTGGGCCGCGATCCCGTGTGCGGGGTCGATCAACTCGGGCCCATAGCAGTCGAGGCCCGGGATCGCGCGGATCGAGTCGCGCGCTCGCGCCGCCAGCGCCACGGCGCGGCCGATCAGCCGGCGCCCGTCGAGCGCCATCAACCGGCGGACGAGGTCGAGCGAACCGGTGAGCAGCACGCTCGGCGAAGAGGATTGCAGCAAGGCCAGAGCCTGGGTCAGGGCCGTGCGCCCCACACGCTCGCCGACCACGTGCAGCCAGGCGGCCTGGGTCAACGCGCCAAGGGTTTTGTGCGGGCTCTGCACCACGACGTCGGCGCCATGCTGGACGGCCGAGCGCGGCAGCGCGGGGTGCAGGCCCAGGTGAGCGCCGTGCGCCTCATCGACGAGCAGCGGCAGGTCGTGTGCATGGGCGAGCGCGGCCAGGGTTGGCACATCGGGCAGGTAGCCGTAGTAGTTGATCCCCGTGATCTGCACGGCGACGGCATCGGGGTGCGCGGCCAGCGCTGACGCGATCGCGTCCGTCGACACCGCCAGCGGCAGGCCGGTGCGCGGATGCACGCTCGCCGGCACGTAGACGGGCTGTGCGCCCGAGAGGATCAGGCCCGCGTACACCGACCGGTGCGACGCGCGGGAGACGATCACCTTCTGCCCATCGCGGACCGCGGCGAGCAGCATCGCCTGGTTGCCGGCTGTGGCGCCGTTGACCAGGAAAAACGTCGCATCGGCGCCCGCCAGATCCGCGGCCAGCAGCTGTGCTTCGCGCAGCGCAGGCCCGGGCGCGTGAAGGTAGTCGACCGCCGGGCTGCACTCGTTGACATCGGCGCGCGCCCAATCCTCCCCGAGCCAGCGCGCCAGGTCGGGCAGCAAGGCGCCGCGGAACTTGTGCCCCGGCATATGAAACGAGCGCGGTGCGAACGATTTCTCGGCAGCGAGCGCGTCGAAGAACGGCGCGCGGGTGTGGTCGATGATCATCCTCGCATCATACAGCGAGGCAGATCGATGTCGGCCTCAGGTCGGGGCAATCGCACCTTGTTCGCGAGGGCTGTTTTTCTTTTGCAACGAGTTTCGCAACTGCTCAACCCCCGCATCACACCGCTTTTTGCCCAAATCCCTACTCGCTGAGTAGTAAGGATGTTCGTGGTAAAGCACGCGCTGTTCCACTCCAGATGCGATCGGTCATTGCGCCGACAGCCCGTACCCCAACTGCGTCAGGTCATTCAGCGCGACGTCGCCGGCCCAGGTCCAGGACCACAGGCCATCGGCCTCACGGGCAGCGGCCAGCGCGCCGTACCGGGCTGACAGGGACTCCTCGGCGGCCGCGCGCACATCGGGATCCGGGTGGCTACGCAGCGCGATCAACTCGGGCACGGCATCGTCCGATAGCGAGAGCACGTAGACGAAATCGAGCGCTCGGCTCTGGCCGCTGCGATCCTCGACCCCGGTGATCTCAACGGCCTGCACCAGATCGCGCGTGATGTTTTCGTGGGCGATCAGACCGTCGAGGTTGATGACGTCGAGCGTGGCGATGAAGCCCATGAGGACGATCAGACCGCCGATCGCGATCAGATGCGGGCGATCGACCAGCACCGTGACGCCGTACGCGACCAGCAGCACGGCCAGCCAGATCATGAAGACCTGCGTGAGCACGCGCAGCTGCGTGAACCCATACGCCTCTTCGTACAGACGCATGCGCGTGAAGGCCGAGGCCAGCAGCACGGCGGTCTGCACGATGAGCAGCAGGGTCAAGGCCTTGAAGCCGACCGCCGCCAGACGGCGGCTGCGACGCGTCAGGCGTTGGAGGGCAAGCCCGAGCGCGAGCACGATCAGGGCGACCAGCACCAGCTCGCCGAACCCGCGCCGCGCGTAATCGGCGTAGGTGAAGCCGGCCTCCGTGATGTTGGCCTCGCCGCCAAACAGGTAGCGCGCCTGGAACATGCCGAAGGCCAGGAAGAGCGCGTTGACCGACCCGAGCACGACGGCGGTCTCGGTGAAGCCCAGGCTCGGCCACATCGACGCCGTCTCGGCGGGCTGAGCCGTCGCAGCCGCCGGTCTTGTGCGCAGGGCCAGTGTCAGCAGACCGAGCGCCGCCCAGGCCGCCAGCGCGGCGAAGACGGCGCGGGCCGTCACGAGCCCGAGATCATCGAGGCCCAGGGCGCGCAGCAGATCGCGCACCGACTGGCTGAAGGCCAGGTCCGCCAGGGTCAGCAGGGCCGTCAAAACCAGCACGATCGGGGCGGCCAGGAGCAGGCCGCGCACGATGGCCCACAGCCAGGCGCTGCGGCCCGGTGCGCGCGATTGCCGGGTGGCGGCCACAAAGGCCTCGCCAGGTTGCAGCAGACCGCCTTCGAGCAGGCCGCCAAGCGCGAGCGCCAGATAGCCGCCGACGCCTTTTGTAAACAAATCGGGACGCGTGAACACCCTGGCCAGGAGCAAGGCCAGGCCCAGGGTCGCGCCCACGTTGAGGAACTGGATCATCGGGCTGGCCCGCCAGGCGACCGCGATCCCGAAGAAGAGCACGGGCGCCACCAGCCAGATGCTGCGCCAGGCCGGCCGGACACGTTCCAGCAGGCCCAGGGCGCCCAGCGCGATCACGCCCAGCCCGGTCAGCACAGCCACGTTCAGGCCGATCCCGCGCCAGATCAGGGCGAAGGCGGCGATCACGCCCAGCATGGCTGAAACGACGAGCAGGCGTAGGGCGTCAAGCGTGAACGGCGTGGCTGTGGCCGGACGAGCCAGAGCGGGTGTTTCGGCCGCGGCTGGCGCGGCATCGGTCGAGAGGGTCATCGCGGGCTCCGTAGGTTCTGAATGACCCAGTGTGCGCGTCGGCCGGCGTCCCGACAAGCACGCGCGGCGCCAATGTCGCGCACTTGAGTGCGAGCGAGGGAGAAGAGCGGGGCACCGGTGTGGGCCGTCGTCCGCTAAAATACCTTTCGGAGGAGCCGAGTATGCCCGCACGTCGCGCAGATGCGTTGCAGAAGTTCGTGGCCGCCCTGACCCCGTCGGAGCGCAAGCTCTGGCGCGGGTTGACGACGCCGATCAAGATCCAGACCTTTCTCGACACGATCCCGTACACGGGCGAAGAACGTTATCGCAGCCCGTTGACGTTCCTGCGGGATCGCACCGGGCACTGTTTCGACGGGGCGCTGTTCGCGGCTGCCGCGCTGCGCGCGATCGGGTATCCACCGCTGTGGGTCGACCTGATCCCGGGCGACGACGACGACCACATCCTTGCGGTCTTCAAACGCAATGGCTGCTGGGGCGCCGTAGCGAAATCGAACTTCAGCGGGCTGCGCTATCGCGAGCCGGTGTACCGGAGCCTGCGCGAACTGGCGATGAGCTACTTCGAGGACTACTTCAATTTGCGGTTCAAGCGGGCGTTGCGCGGCTACACCCGCCCGTTGAACCTGGCGACCTTTGATGGGATCGACTGGCTGACCTCGGACGAGCGCCTGGACGATATCGGCGTCGCCCTCGGTGAGATCAAGTCGTACAGGCTGCTGACGCCGGCCCAGGTGCGCGCCCTCAACCCGATCGATGAGCGCTCGTACAACGCGGGGTCGCTTGGCGCAGACCTGACCGAGTCTTACATGCCACCGAAGTGACCGGCTTCGACTCGCGGCAGGACGCACCAGGCCCGGATCAACCGATCCGGGCCTGGTGCGTCCTGCGGGGTGCTTCTGGCAGATCGGCTCAATCGCGCACTTCGACGATCAGCTCGACCTCGACCGCGTAGTTGTATGGGATCGTCATGCCCACGGCGCTCCGGGCATGTCGGCCGGCCTCGCCAAAGACCTCGAGCAGAAAATCGCTGCAGCCGTGGATCACATCCGGCGTGGCGTCGAAGCCCGGCGCGACGTTGACCATGCCGAGCACCTTGACCACCCGCACCACGTTGTCGAGCGATCCAACCAGGCTCTTGACGGCCTTCAGCGCGGCCAGCGTGGCCAGCCGGGCGGCGTGATAGCCGTCTTCGACTGAGAGATCCTGTCCGACCTTCCCCTTGATCTCCTCACCGTCCCAGGCGCTGACCGCGCCGGCGGTGTAGACCAGGTTGCCGGTGCGCACCGCGCGCATGAAGCGCCCGCTGCTCAAATCCCCGGTATCGACGGTGTATCCCAAGGCGGTGAGTTTGGCTTCGTAGGACATGGCTCCATTCTACGGGAGTTTTGTGTCCTGTATGGCGATGTTTCAACCGGCAGAAAGTTGGGCGAAGCACGGGGTGGTGCGCGGGGCGGAGCTCCGCCCCGCGCACCACCCCGTGCTTCGGTCATTTGCTTCCTGCGCGATCAGTGATGCACGAATCACCTCACGGCATGGCCCATCTCGTCGCCGCCTTCGGAGGCGTCGCCGACATCGAGCGAGTCTTGATACCAGAGCCGGGCGCCCGCGGCGGTCAGGCCCACGGAGCGCGTGCCGTAGATCACGTTGAAGGCGCCCGCGTCTTCTTGGGCCGAGATCCGCTCGCCCGGCACACCCGCCACGAGATCGGCGGCGCCGTTGCCGTCGTAGTCGCCGCTGGTCAGCGAGAGGGCGAACACGTCGCCGGCGATCCGGGCCTATGAGCGGGCGCGAACGTCGGCAACAACCTGGGCAACGCTCACCGTGAGCTCGGCGAATACGATCGGGCTCTTGCTTACTACGACGAGGCTGTCCGGATCGACATCGAAAGCGGAAACAAAGAAGGGCTGGCGCGTCGGCTGGGCTATCTGGCGACCCTGCACGCCGAGCGAAACGACCTGGATGCTGCGCGCGCGGGTGCGCGCGCGCACTACGAACGCGGTGTGGCCCTGTTGCGCGAGCTGGGCGCCCGGGATTACCTGGCCTGGCAGCTGGTCGATCTGGCCGAGGTCTGCCTACGCCAACGCGATTGCACCCGCGCCCGGGCGCTGATCGACGAAGGTGCGGAGACGGCAGGCGCCGTGGATCGGCGGGAGTACCTGTTCAAGTCACGGGTGTTGTCCGCCCGTCTGCACCATGCCGAAGGCCAGACCGGCGCCGCCCACGAGGCGCTGTGTGCGCTGCTCACGGGCGCCGGCATCTCCGAACAGGCCCAGGTGCACGATGCCCTGTGGGAACTCGGCGCCGGTGTCGACCATGCCGGGGCCGCGTTGCGCGCTTATCGACGGCTCCCGGTCCAAACGCCCAGCGCCGCGATCCGGGCGCGGATCGACGTCCTGAGCCGGGCGCTGGGAGCCTAAGCCGCGGCCCGTTCGAGTGCGGCCCAGGCGCGCGCCACGTCCGCGGTGGTCGTGCGCCAGTTGGAGAATGCGGCGCGGATGGCGGGCCGCCCGGCGAGGACCGTCGGCGTGAGGAAGACCTCGCCGCTATCGCGCACGCGCTGTAGGAAGGCCGCGACGAGCTCGGTCGTGACATCGCCGGCGAGCGTGAAGCAGACCACGTTGAGGCGCACCGGCGCGAGCAGTGAGAAGGCCGGCGCGCCGGCGACGCGCGCGCCAAGATCCTGCGCCAGCGCGCAGCAGCGCTCGACGATGTTGCGATGGCCCTCGGCGCCGTAAGCTTTCAGCGTGAACCAGGCCGGCAGCGCGCGCCAGCGGCGCGAGTTCTCGGGCGTGAGATGCAGGGCATCGGGGTCGTCGCCGATCGCGCCGAGATACGCCGCGCTGTTCTGAAAGACCTGGGTCTGCAGATCGCGATGACGCGTGAACTGCATGGCGCTGTCATAGGGGACGTTGAGCCACTTGTGCGCGTCGACGCAGATCGAGTCGGCGGCGTCGATCCCGGCGACGAGCTGTGCGTGCGTCGGCGCGCAGGCCGCGAAGCCGCCGAACGCCGCATCGACATGCAGCCAGAACGGATAGCGATCGCGCAAGGCCGCGATCGCCTGCAGGTCGTCGAAGTCCCCGGTGTTGACGGTTCCGGCGTTGGCGACCACGATCGCAGGCCGGCCGTCGAGCGCGGCCAGGCGTTCGGCCAACGCGGCCACGTTCGCGCACTCGCGGCCGGGGAGCGCTGGCAGAGGCTGCAGCGCGGCGCGGCCGAGGCCGATGATGCTGAGCGCCTTGTAGATTGAAGAATGGGCGACGGCGCTGAACACCGGTGTCGGAGGCAGCGCGCCGACGCCCTGCACGGCCACGTCGATGCCCAGTCGGGCGCCGACCCATTGGCGACCGAGGGCGAGGCCGACGGCGTTGCTGAGCGTCGCGCCCGAGACGAACAGGCCTGTATGTGCGGTCGAGAGGCCGAGCAGCTGGCGCAGCATCGCGATCGCTTCGCGCTCGACCTGGGCGGTGGCGGGTTCGGTCTTGCCGGCGGCGTTCTGGTCGTAGGCGCTGGCGAGCCAGTCGCCGACGAGCGCGG
>WBZS01000268.1_pt2 | contig 34130 bp, 32 predicted proteins | sample 5204201 | NCBI WGS metagenome assembly WBZS01 (sample SAMN12344357, study PRJNA552823) | activated sludge metagenome | biome: Activated sludge suspended growth; feature: Nitrification reactor; material: Wastewater; isolation source: activated sludge from nitrification reactor of wastewater...
TTTAGAGCGACCAATGAGTGAACTTTTCCACGAATGTGGCGTAGCCGCAGTTTTTCATCTTCCTTCGGCTACTACTAGTTCGCTGCTTCCAACCAATGATCAAAACTCGGCTGCTCGATTGATCCCGCGGATGTTGTTGGATATGCAAAATCGTGGGCAATTATCGGCTGGCGTATCGCGCTATCATGCTCATCCAGCCAATGGCCAATTGATTGACACCCATCGGGATTTGGGAGCTGTGCAAGAGGTCTTCCGTTTGTCGCACCCAGCGAAGGCTGAAAGCCTCATGACAACGTATTCCGGTCCGGCTGCCATCGGCCACGTCCGCTATGCGACTTGCGGGAAAAGCGATCGGAGTTATGCCCAACCGTTTGAGAATCATCACTTTCACAAACGACTCTGGTTTAGCTTTGCGTTCAATGGACAACTCGCCAACTATGAAAAGCTCGAAAACGAGCTGTTGGCCGAGCCCAACCATCATTTAGTTCGAAGAACGGATACAGAAGTACTCCTGCATCAGATTTCGAAGGTCATGACGGACTCGCCGGGTATCGCTTTGGAAGAAATGATGAGGATCGTTTCTCGACGTCTCGACGGTGCCTATTCTCTCGCCCTGATCAATGCAAACGGGGAGATGTTGGTGGCCCGCGATCCGCTCGGAATTAAACCTCTTTGTTATGCGGTGCAAGGCCCTTTGTTTGCCGCCGCTAGCGAGAGTGTTGCCTTGGTGAATCTTGGCTTTAAGCGAAATGAAATTGAGTCACTGGCACCGGGGCATGCCATAACTATTCGAGATGGCAAAATTAAGATCACTCAATTTGCCGAGGCTACTGGACGGGCTCATTGCTTTTTCGAATGGGTCTATTTTGCAAACGTCGCCAGCTCACTCGATGGTCGTAGCGTTTATTTGGCGCGAAAGGCGTTGGGAGCTGAACTTGCAAAACTTGAGGCAGCCGACCCGCTTTTTGAGATTGATGAAAACACCATCGTCGTGCCTGTTCCGGATACAAGTAAGGCGGCTGCGGATTCGATGGCTTTTGAACTTGGCTTGCCATCACTCGAGGGATTGATTCGGAATCGTTACAGCGGTCGAACGTTCATTGAGAATACGCAAGAAACAAGAGCCGAACGTGCCAAAATCAAATACACACCGTTAAATGAAATTCTGGAAGGTAAAAAAGTCATACTCGTGGAGGACTCTATCGTCCGCTCGACAACAATGACTGCTTTGTTGGAGCGAATTCGCATCGAAGGGGGCGCAAAAGAAATTCACGTTCGGATCGCCTGTCCGCCAATCATCGCTCCATGCTTTTATGGGATTGATATGTCCTCGATTCGACAGTTGTTTGCACCACGCTTCATGGAAATGGGGCAACCGATGTCAGCTGAAGTGCAAGCTCAAATGGCATCAGAATTAAAAGCCGATTCACTGCGTTACTTGCCGCTGGAGGCCGTCGCCCGCTCGATTGGCTTTAAGCCTACCGAATTGTGCCAAGCCTGCATTTCAGGACGATATCCGACGGTCGCCGGGCAGGAGCTCTTTCAAATTGACTTGGAAAAGAGTCGCAACCATTCAGTTGATGACAAGGATTCTCGAGCCTACGAGTCCGATTCGCGGATCCGACTCTAGATTGCGAGGAGTCCAATACTAGGCGCATGCGACGCACGAGGCGGTAAAAGGAAGCAATTCCAATCGAGCCTTCTCAATTGGTTTGCCGCAATTCTGGCATTTCCCGTAGGCGCCGGCATCAATCAACTGTAATGCCTGTTCAATTTGGAGGATTTCTTTTTTCGTCAATTCGCCGATTCCGATCAGGACTTCGTCGCCCTCGGATTCGGTCGCATTTTCTTCCCAATCAGCTTCCCCCGGTTGGCTCAAATTTTCTTCAATATCTTTTGCCCTAGCGACCAACTCGCGTAGTTTGGTTTGAAGTTGATTGCGAATTTCCGAATAGTCCATGGTCGTTCCTTTTCTACGTTTCAATCCTGCAACTGTGCGGATTGCCCAAAATTCGACAGAGAATTGAGCGGATTTCTACAATCCAAACTCCTTGCCACTCATCCCCGTATTGTAACGAATTTTGACGGCGACGAGAATTCGGTTTCGGTTGCCTCGTTATCGCCTATCCGATGTTGAGAAATGATGGAGGACATAAGGGAAAGTTACTGATTCATTGCTAGAATACGTTGATTGCAAAGTCACTTAGAAAGCCAAAACAAACGTGCGATGATCACGAAACTGAGCAGGGATTCCTTACTGCAATTACTAGTCTGTGGACTCTTGGGGTGGCCGAGTAGTTCACCGACCGTGGCGCAACAAGCTGTGGAACTGAGCATTCAACGTCAGCAATTTCAAGCTCAAGAGGTCATTCCCTCCAAATTCGGCGGGTGGATCTTTGCAGTTGGCTCGACTCCCCGAATGATCTGGCGGGATGTCGATGAAGTGCGCAAGTTGGGGCCGGACACAGCCTTCCGTGTGAGGTGGTTTGATGCAAGTCTAGCGGAGGCCGCCGAGCCCAACCATTCCGGCCGATGGATGGCTGTGGTGGAAGGCAGGGCTCCCAATGCAACTCCCCTACGGCGCTCGTTTACTTTTTTTGCCCTACCAGAAAATTTGAATGGCGAAGCAGGCCCGGACCTATCGATTGAATTCCCAAACTTCCCCGGACCCAAAACGCCCGCTGCTTGGGCCGAACACAAGTCTGAATTTGATCGACTCGGTCGCGAGTTCTTAATGCGCGGATTGTTAGAAAGTGAAAAAGGAGCAATTTTGTTCGCAGGTTTGGCTGAGTCCAAAACGTTAGGCCGGCCGAAGAAGTATTCTGAGTCCACTTCTGTCGTTAACGACGAATTTCAATTGTTGTTGAAACTGAAGGTATTGGGACAGGACCAAGCGGTTCGCGGTTTGCAACCAGCCCGAATTCGCCGGACACCCGCTCCAGTTCTACATGAGTCCTCTCCCTCCAAGGACTCTAGCAAGGCAGTCAAAATCGCCATCGACAATTACTGTCGGGCATGGGCCGCGGCGACGGGCGAGCCCTTCGTAACATTAGTCGTCGAGCGGGGAGAAATCATCACCCACGAAGCATACGGCAATTTGCCATCAGGCATTCCGATCGATTTGAACTATCGTTGCTGGATTGCATCACTCACGAAAACAATAACGGCGATTATGTTTAGCCAGTTCGTCGACCAGGGGTTAATTTCTCTCGACGACCCTCTCTCCAGTGTTTTCCCTGATTATCCAGTGGATGATCCACACGTTCCGACTTTTCGCCAATGCTTGAACCATACGAGTGGCTTGAACGGTCACAGCGAGTTTGGCGGAATAAAAAATCCTCATTTGGAAAACGTCGTACTGAATGGTATTGACGTAAACGAACCATTGAAAACGTATCGGTACGGTGGATTGGGATTCGAGCTGGTTGCCAAAGCGATGGAGATGAAGGCCGGCAAATGTGCGATGCGGATTTATAACGAGCACTTGTTTGGACCGCTAAATTTCGGCGATGTTGTGATGGGAAATGCGAGTTCTGACGGGGAATTTACAGCTTCCGAATTAGCCATCCTCGGCCAATGGTTGGCGAATCGCGGCAGCTACGGAAAGTTCGAGTATATTTCGCCGCTTACATTCGAGGAACTGATGCCGCGACCATTGCAAGTTGAAGGTTCCACGCAAGACCAAGGCCTCGGACTGCATTGGATTCGGCACCTCAAGCCGAATGCGCCACCCAATTCAACGCGTCCAGAAGATTGCCTCTTCAGTCGGAATACAATCGGCCACGGATCATTTTCCGGATGCATTCTCGTTGTCGACCTGGAACAACAGTTGGTAATTGCCCAAGCCCGCAAAAAATTTACGGAGGCTGATAACGAATGGTATGCAAAGTTTTTTCAAACGGTTGCTGCTGCACGCGAAAACGGGCCATTGCCCGACCACCCGAAAACACCCGTCTCCAACCAGTAGCTGGTTGATTACTCGTTTCCTAAATCCCAACCGCCGCCAAAAAATCCGTCATCTGGGAAAGGATTTGAGTGACTGTTGGATGTTTGGTTTCAAATTGCTCGATTTGTTCCGCAAGAAACGAGTGACGATCGGAAAGCTCGGAATTGGGTGGAGATTCCTTTTCTTCGACGAGAACCCGGATTTCTGTAGCCATTTGCTCAAGTGCTTGGATTACGGTTGAGTCGACATCGTCGATTTTTTGAAGATCATTCCTCAAGCTATCGATTCGGCTTAATAAATTTTTCTTGTCCATTGCTTTTGCTTTTGCTTTTGAGAAAACGGCAGGAAGTCCAAATTCGTCAATCTGTCGCGTGAGTTTAGTATTTTTGCGTTTCGATATAGTTGTGGCAATCGAGGCAGTTGAGTGTCAAGTCAAAATAGCGTAACGCAGCTGCGTCGACGTTTTTTGCATTTGCCGCAAGTTCCAAACGATTCGCCGAGATTTCCATCTCGGCACTTAGTCGTTTGTACTCTGGCGTGTTCAAGACAAACCAGTGTTGACCTTTGACAAGGGCTTTCACGCCTGCGGCCCCTTCGGCAATCATACCGAAGTTTTTTACGGATAGACCTTCAACGATTTTCTGATTGCTAACAAGCTTGCCACGCATGAATGCCTTCCTTGAATCGGTTTTCACGTCGTCTTGGTCCTGCTTAGCGGCCGAAGATGCAATTATTGGCGAGGCTATTTCTTTGCTAGCTTCGGAATAGTTCGCTACTCCAAAAAACGCCGCAACAAGAACAACGGTGCTTGTCAAAACGATAGATTTCATGGGCACTCCAATGAGAAACAGGTTCGAACGAACAAAACAACCAAGGTAAATTCTAGAATCGATCGGCTGGACAAGAATTCAATAACCGTTTTACCCGGCGATCCAATTTCAATATCTAGTGGTCGGAATGCTAATGCAAGCTGTTTGCAAAATTTTGCCGACAAAATTCTTGGAGGAGGCCTTAGAGAGCAGAAATCGTGTGACTGTGCCCTATCGCACGGTGCTTGCCTTTCGGCACGGGGCAGGCCGCAAGTCATTTATGTTGGGCCGAGCCAAGAATGACCTACCTAGATGAACGCCTTAAATTGACCGGATAGAATTGGGGTCCTCTTGGATTCCGAAAACTTCCCGATTTTCAGGTGAAACGATGTCAAACCAGTTCAACTTAGGATTTTTCTTAGCCGTAAGTGTTTTCTTTTTGATGGGCTTTTCGGGTGCCACTGCCAATGACGATCTAAAAGAAAAGGCCCGTGCTTTGCAACAGCAAGCTCGGGAGTTAGCGGCGCAAGGCAAGGCGGAGGAAGCAGAGCGCCTCGAGGCAGCAGCGGATAGGTTGTACGAAGCAGCGCAAAAACAAGAGGCGGCTCAGCAAAAGCGCGATGCTGAAACGAAAGCCCGCGATGCGATGAAGGCTCGTGACGAGAAAGCAATTCTCGATGAGAATCGTGGCGAGCGCAACAATGATGAGCACCAGGCGGCGCGCGAGAAACAGCTGAGCCGACTAAGGAGCCGTCTGGATGAACTGAAGCGCGCGGAAAAGGAACTAATCGAATCGAAATCCTCGGATAACAAACTCGACGCCATTCGGGAAAAGATTGCAGTTGCAAAAAGAGAAATGCATGGCTTGATTGATCAACACTCTGCCACATCGAAACCAAATGACAAATTTCGTGCTCCAGCCGAAAAAATCGAGGCTGCGATGCGACGAATTGAGCACTTGAGAAATGCAGCCGAACACTTAAAGATGGCGGAAGTTCACGACTTGGCCAAGAAAATCCACGCTGAGGCCGAACAAATGCGGCAAGAAGTCGAAGAGGCCAAGCGTCGTTTGACCGAGGAAATGCGGAAAACTCACGAACATGGACAGCATCTGGATTCCGCATCCCAAGAGCCCCAAAGGAGTGGTTCGGAAGTTCAATCGTTACGCGCTGAAGTTGAGAAGTTGCGGCACGAAATTCACGAACTTCGGCAGTTGATGGAAAAACGACTCAAATAGTTTGGTCGACGTCGATGGTTCGCTGTCGAGGTCCGCCGACCCTATTTGTCTTCGTCGCATTTTTCTTTGAAACGGCTGGCGATATTCAGCAGAATTTTATTCTCGAGCGAATGATCGCGTCCCATGGGAATCCAGCCACGGTTTGGCTGCACGATAAACATTTCGTCGCGATCAGAATCGAGAGAACTATCATGGCGATTGATTCGGCCAGTGATGGTGGAAAATTCAGGATCAGCCATATCCTCAAGTTCTTTGTAGACTTTGACATCCACCAAGTAATTGTTTTGATTGGGAATCACCCGTACCTTGGCCCAACGGCGAACGGTTTGCAACGTCGCATGGGCTCGTTCAAATCCAACCGTAGAGTCGCGCCGCCAGGGCTCGAGATAAGTCGCACCAACCTTCGAATGGGTTTCGATCCAGCCCTCAGTGATGATACCATCGACGATTCGGATTCGTTCCTCACGCGCGATCCTGAAGTAATTGTCCAACTCGTCAGAAACTGCCGACATGGCCCATTCTGGTTCGATCATCGCGACCAGCATTGGGTTTTCCATAACGTCTTCTTCAAGCTGACTTATCGCTTGGCTTTCGTTCGGCCAAAACGACTTACAGCCAATCGCTGGCGACAGAGCAGCTAAGAAAAATAAAAAGTAACGCCAGTTCTTCACAGTCATCTCAATTGGAAATTGCCCAGAGAGGCGAATAATCCGCGGGAGTTTGACGAATCAGGGCGAATCGGGCAAGGCCACTTCATTAAGGGAAAACTGCCGAAATTCAAGGCGATTTGCCGTTATTCCAACCTAATCTCGGCGAACGAGCAAACACTTGGAAAATCATTGAAAACTTGAGGATTGTTCTCGGATCGCAAGCTCAGAAGGGTCTGCAAACCCGCCGACGACGCGGCGACAAGTTCATCAACGATGTCGCTAATAAACAGAACTTCGTTCGGGCTATTGCCGCAGTCAGCGACGATTCGTGTATAGCTGACCGGGTCCTTCTTCCCGCCAATCACGGTGTCGTAGTGAGCCGAAAAAAGCGGTAGTAAATTGCCAAATTTGGTATGGCCGAAAAACAACTGCTGTGCGGCAATGCTGCCAGATGAGTAGATTCTCAAGTCTCGGCCCTGTTTCTTCCAATCATGCAGACATTGCGGGACGTCGTCATAAACATGCGCGACCAAATTCCCGGACTGGAAACCACTTTGCCAGATCATGCCTTGCAATTCCTTAAGCCCTGTGGTCTTGGCATCTCGGTCCATCAAAAAATTGACAGCTTCGCAAAGCTCGGAAATCGGGTCAGTGGGAGCTGAGTGCCGAAAGCCAGCCAGAGTCGCCTCTTCTCGGATCAAATCGCAGGCTTGCAGAAATGTGGCATCGTTTTTCTTCGCGCCGATGAATTCTGCCAAATGCTTCCGAACAAACGGAAACATTTCGTCAACGACAAATCTTAGCGAAGACGTCGTCCCTTCAATGTCAAGCAAGATGACCTTCGCCGAAGTCCTAAACAAAAAAGCCTCATTTCCTTTGATCGCAAATTTGGATTTGAACGCAATTCACATTGTTCCACGCTCGACTCGACCGCGCCGGTCCGAAAGGAAACACAAAATTGCAACGCCACCGGATTCGTGGCTAATCATTCCGCCAGGTTTACTACCGATTCGAGGTTCGGCTTTGTGGAGGAGGTCAAATAGCTGGGGCCGAGACACAACGGTGAATACTTTTCGGCGACTCCACCTTCAATGTAGTGTGGCGTCCAGCCGGCCATTTCCTCAAACAAACGAATGCAACGAATCTTTCGGTCCGAGCAGAGGTTAAACCAGTGCTTGGTACCCCGTGGCACATTTACGAGGTCGCCCGATTCTACGGTAATGCTAAACACTGGAGCGTTGTCAGGATGAATGTGAAAGACACCACTACCGTAAACCGTAAACCGGACCTCATCCTCACTATGGGTATGTTCCTTGTTGAACTTGTTCAACATCGCATCCAAGTTTGGGGTTTCGGCTTTTACGTTGATCACGTCAGCAGTAACAAACCCGCAAGCAGTCTTTAACCGTTCAATTTCCGGCGAATAGGCTGTCAGAATTTCTTTGTCGCTGGCATCGGCACCAATTCGACCCTCCACGTCCCACTTCTCGTACCAAATCCCAAATGGCTCCAGAAAAGCTCTCATTTGTTCTACATCTGCGATCTCGCGTTTTTGGTCGGGGATTTGAATTTTCGCCATCAGATTCACCTTCAATATTTCGTCAGCCGGTCGGGTCTGTTAAAGATGCAGACTATTATCGACAATATTGGCCAAAGGACAACCGCAACCAAAAGTCGCATGGAAAAAAATGGCAAATTTGCGATGTTGAACCAATTATTAATTCGATTATCTTGCACAACCCCCAACCGATTGCAAACCAATGACGATTGCCGAAAGTAAAATCAAAGACAACCAATCATTTGCCCTTCCTGCTGATCTGCCGGAACGCGCCGTGAAGCTGGCTGCGGAAATTCTGCGAGAATCTCGAAAACGGGAGTCGAAAGCAGAGCGTGGAAGGTCAGCTCAAATGGCCCGCATGATGCGTGACGAAAATGGGAAAAAATTCACGATCGTGATGGCCGATCAAGTTTTGAAAATCACCGATCCGCGCCTCGCTGCGTCTCGACTTGCCTCGATCGTTCGCCAATACGGGCTACCAAAATATTTGACCCCGCTGAATCGAACCGCATTGTGGGCCGGCACCAAGGCCGCCGCAATTACCCCAGGATTGGTTATGCCGCAAATCACTAATCAAGTACGCCGAGAATCAGCACACGTTATCGTTTCGGCAGAGCCAAGAAAATTCGCCGAATACGTTCGAAAACGAAGTGCTGAAAAAATCCGAATCAACTTTAATCAACTTGGCGAAGCAGTGCTCGGCGATCACGAGGCCGAACGTCGACACGATGCGTATCTGAAGCGGCTTGCCGAACCCGAAATCGTCTACGTGAGCGTCAAGCTATCGTCGGTTGTCTCGCAAATCAGCTTAACGGGTTATCGACAGACGGTGGAAACGATTAAGCCGCGATTGCGAGATCTTTATCGAGCAGCGATCAAACACGGAAAAGGCTGCCCCAAATTTGTCAACCTCGATATGGAAGAATACCGTGATCTGCAACTGACCGTCGATGTTTTTTGCCAAGTCCTGGAAGAGTCGGAGTTCGAGTGCTTGGAGGCCGGAATCGTTTTGCAAGCCTATCTTCCGGACTCTTTTGCAGTGCAACAATCGTTGACTGAATGGGCGCAACGTCGCCACGCGCGCACTGAAGCCGGCATCAAAATTCGCTTGGTGAAAGGTGCGAACTTGGCAATGGAACAAGTGGAGGCCAGCCTGCGGGGATGGCGTCAAGCACCATACGAATCGAAACCAGAAGTCGACGCGAACTATAAGAGAATGCTTGAGTTTGGCACTCGGCCAGAAAACGCGCGCGTCGTTCGTTTAGGGATTGCCAGCCACAATTTGTTCGACGTTGCCTATGCCCTGCTCGTCCGCGAATATCGACAAATTTCCGATCGCTTGGAATTTGAGATGTTAGAGGGAATGGCTAACGCCCAAGCCTTGGAGGTACGCGACCGCTCCGGTGGACTGGTGATTTATACGCCGGCAGTTCCTGACGAAGAGTTCGAGTCTGCGGTGGCCTACCTGGTGAGGCGATTAGACGAAAACACGGCTCCCGGGAGCTTCCTGGGCGCACTCTTCGCACTCGAGGAAGGTTCTCGGGAATGGAACGAGCAACGCGACATGTTCCTGAAGGCTTGCAAAATGGCAAGCGCGCCCGACCTCTCTTGGGCTTCAAATCGAAAACAAGATCGCCAGACAATTACCCAACCGATCGATGATGGAACCGGTCCATTTGAGAACGAACCAGATACCGATTTTTCCTTGCCTGCCAATCGTAGTTGGGCCGAGCAATTGGTCGAGACTTGGAGGCAGAAAAAGTTCGACATAATACCGCTGGAAATCGGCGGCAAAAAAATTGATAAAGTTCCGACGGGCAAGGGAAAAGACCCTTCGCGGAATAGCGAAGTGGTCTACGAATATTGTGAAGCTGGAGAGGCGGACGTCAATTCAGCACTCGCCGTGGCAGTGAACGCTCAAAAGGGATGGGAGGCCTTGGGTGTAGCCAGCCGCAAGAAGATTTTGCAAAAGATCGCTCGAGTGTTTTCCGAAAGGCGTGGCGAAACGATTGGCTGCATGGTGATGGATGCCGGCAAAGCAATCGTGGAAGGCGATGTTGAAGTCAGCGAAGCGGTCGACTTCGCAAACTATTATTCGCGGTCGCTGGATCAAGTCAGTTTTACGGATGGAACGTCGATGCGCCCTCGTGGCGTCGTCGTTGTTACCCCTCCGTGGAATTTCCCCTACGCAATTCCTGCTGGCGGTTGCCTCGCGGCTCTCATGGCAGGCAATTCCGTGATTTTGAAGCCTTCGCGCGAGTCGGTAATGACCGCCTATGTGCTGGCTCGTCAGATGTGGGACGCCGGAGTGCCCAAAGAAGTTCTCCAATTTTTGCCGGTCGGAGACCGCGCAGCCGGTAAGCAATTGGTGGCAGACCCTCGAACTGCCGCCGTTATCCTGACCGGCAGTTATGACACGGCTAAGAATTTTTTGAGCTGGCGACCCGAGCTGCCGTTGTTCGCTGAGACCAGTGGCAAGAACAGCATGATCATTACCGCAAACGCAGACGTCGACCTCGCGATCAAAGACTTGGTGCGTGGGGCCTTTGGGCACTCAGGCCAAAAATGTTCGGCCACCAGTCTGGCCTTGATCGAAAAGAATGTATACGACAGCGAGAAATTTCGTCACCAATTGCTCGACACCGCCCGCAGTTTGATCGCCGGTGAGTCTTGGAATCCTAGCGCGACAGCAACTCCGGTGATTCGGCCACCAGATGAGAATCTCAAACGCGGACTTACGACGCTTGAAACCGGAGAATCATGGCTGTTAGAGCCCCAGATGCTCGACAACAATCCGTGCATGTGGACACCGGGAATTAAGCTTGGTGTTAAGCCCGGTAGCTGGTACCACAAAACCGAGTGCTTCGGTCCTGTACTCGGTCTGATTCGCGTAGAAAATTTCGAAGAAGCATTGCGAATCCAGAACAGCAATGAATTTGGTTTGACTGGAGGCTTGCATAGCCTTGAGCCCGATCAAATCCGAGTTTGGCGCGACAAGGTCGAGGTTGGAAATGCCTATATTAATCGTTCGACGACGGGGGCAATTGTCCAGCGTCAGCCGTTTGGCGGCTGGAAAAATTCGGTTGTGGGCTTAGGCTCGAAAGCCGGAGGGCCTAACTATGTCGTCGGGTTTGCGCACTGGGATGAAAGTTCATTGCCGGAAAATGTCGCGAGTTTGTCCAGCAAAATCAAATCGTTAGTTGATCGACTGAAGGCGATTTTGACTGGCGCGCGGTCGAAGGAACGATTGGCTGCTGCTGCCGGAAGTTTTCAAAAATGGTGGTACGAAGAGTTTTCCAAAGAACACGATCCATCCCAAATTCATGGCGAGACTAACCATTTTCGTTACCTACCACGTCCATGGCACATTTTGAGAATCGGCGAAGTTGGCGAACAACAGGCTATCGAGATTGCGGCATTAACGTCCGTCGCCTGTCGCCTCGCAGGAGTCGAATTGGAAATCAGTGTTGGCAAGCCGGCGGATTGGCACTCGACGTTTGCAGCGGCGAGCGACATTCAGCCACTTGTTGAAAGTCACGAGCGGCTGGTGACCCGGCTCAAGGAAATGCGTGACGGGACGATTCGTGCAATCAACGTCCCTGACATTTTTCGACCTGATAAAATTGGCAACCTCTACGTGACTCGCGAGCAGCCTTTGGCGAACGGAAGATTGGAATTGTTGAACTATCTTCGCGAGCAATCGATGTCCCAAACTGTTCATCGTTATGGCAACATTATCTAACGGCGGTCTCTGGTGAGTCAAAAATTCATTTCTTTGTGAGCTCAAGAATGCGGCTGTTTGCCGGGACAAAATTTGACGTGCCGCCCACCTGTGATCGCTGTGGCCAGCTCGAAAGCGAATGCAAATGCCCGCCACTACCCAGGCCTGGCAAAGACCCGGCCAAACAAACGGCTCGATTGGTTTTGGAGAAACGAAAAAACGGACGAGTCGTGACGGTTATCCGCGATTTGCTCGCCAGCGAAAACGATTTGTCAGCTTTGCTCACTCAACTAAAAACCACGTGTGGAGCCGGCGGAACCATCGCCAACGATTCGATTGAAATTCAAGGCGACCACCTGGAAAGACTCGAGCACGTTTTGCGCGGAATGGGTTATAAAACGAAACGTTGAATCTGGCTATTTTTTCGCCTTCAACTCACGTTTATCGGCATCGCTGAGTTTGTCGATCGGGACTGTAATTATCGATCCGTCCTTTTTCTTGAGGACGACCTGTTTTGTGTCTGCGGTAACCAGCGTTGCTTCGACTTCAAACTTTCCGGAATTGTCACGCCACTTTCGGAACAACTCGTTAGTTATGTTTTCTGCAGCCGCGGCACCCTGCACTTTTTCCGGTTCGTCCGCGAAGACGACGTTTTTCAATTCTGATTCGAGCACGGAATTCAATACTGTCACCGCGACGCTTCCCCCTCCACGAATGCCCATCGTTTGGGAGCCGACAACATAAACCGGAGTGGGCGTCAACTTCTGTCCGATTGCCAAGCCCGTCGTGTCCTTGACCCATAGCAAATAGTCGACCCCCTCAAATTCGATGATCACGTCATGTTCGGTCGCCGCGTGCAAAACGTAAGCGTCCGGCAAAAAACCCACTGAGCCTTTCTTTCGCGCGTCCAATCGCGGTCCGTAATTCCACAACAATGAATTCAACGAACCGCTCGTCGGTGTTTTACCAATCGAATCGCGGATTTTCGTCAAGTCCGGGATGCGCCCTTCTTGCCGTGAAAGCATTGAGTTTTTCAAGCTCTCGTTACCAAAAAAGAACTTGCCCGACCCTCGCTCCCGCATGATCAAATCGCCATAGCTGCTGTCAATTTTTCCTTGCTTCATTTGTCGATACAGGTCGTTCTGCGTTGTTACCTCACGCCGAAGACCCTTCGTTAGGTCAGCAAATGCCTCGCGGCCCCGCTCGACATATTCCTTGATCGCACCCTCCGGGACGTCGACCCGTTCGACGATTTCTCCCGATTCGGGCTTGATTTCGTCCATGTCAACTTTGCCCACACCATCTGTCAGGGGCATTAGCGGTTTGCCTTTCGCATCATTAATGGCGGCCTTAATATCGGCTACTGAAATTCCAAAATTCAAGTTTTGCGCGCGACCGGATGACGCTCGTGTGCTCATCGCCACCAACTGACCGCCGCGGTTGATTAGGGGCCCGCCACTATTGCCAGGTGAAAGAGCCGCGTCGACTTGGATCCAAGTACCGCGCATCGATGAGTCACCTAAATCGCGTTTCATTTCTTCTTCTCCGCGGATCGCACTAACGACGCCGCGCGTGACTGTGAATGACAAGCCCATGGGCGAGCCTAAGGCGATGACCTCTTCACCCTTGCGAGGCAATGAGTCGCACAAGGGCAACGGCTTAAATCCCTGGCCCTCGAGTTGAATCACGCATATGTCCTTTCCGGCATCGATCAGGTAGCTGCCTTTGATGACGCGTTCCACGCCATTGGGGAAAATGGCGGTGGCTTTGCCATTCTGTGCGCCGGCCATGACGTGCACGTTGGTGACGGCGATTCCAGACTCGCTGATGACGTACCCGCTCCCCAGGCCAACGTTTTTAACTTCGATTCGAATGACGCTCTCGTCTGCTTTCGCTACTATGTCGGCGTTGTCTTGCGCAAACACAACGAAAGGCAATAGAAAGACGTAGGAAAAGACGGCCAAAGAAGATCGTGCTGTGCGCATCAGGACAACCCTTTCGTCGAATGTAGAGGTGGGTTTTGTGAACGGATTCGTAATTCGCCAGGGACACCAAGACGTTGTCAAATAAATTCTTGGACAGACTTTTTCGACGTACTCCCGCACGGAATAGCGTAACACCCACAATTTGGACCGTCAAACATTTTGTTGAGGTCCGACCTTGCTTCTGATTTCAAGGAGTACCGATGAATGTAGAAAACAGGAGCACGTCGACTCTATCGATAACCGCGCAAAAAATTCTCGGAAAATCTCGCTAAAAACCAATTCGCCTGCCGAGACATTCAAAAAGGAACTCAAGAATCTCGATATGCCGGCGCGCTGCAAAAACGTCCTTGCCCCAAGTGTACAGGCCGTGTTGTCGGATTAGAAATCCGAAACGAATTTTTTCGGGGTTGGCACGATAGAGATTTTCAACTTGCACGGCCAAGGCGGCTATGTCTTGCGTGTTATCAAATACTGGAATCCAGACGTTCGTTTCGTGTGTCGTGATTCCCTCAAGTCCCTTCAACATTTCAAAACCAGAGATCTCAAAACCACCCGCAGTAAAGAAATGTTGAGACAAAAGCGTCCCCCAAATGCTGTGAGTGTGCAAAATCGATCCGACGGGCTCTGCACGTTTCGCAAGCACGACATGCAACATCGTTTCGGCACTTGATTTGGGTTGCCTCGGCGAGGACGGTTGGCCGTCATGTCCCACACGAACAAAATTTTCTCGCTGCAATCGGCCTTTATCAAAACCGCTGGCCGTGACAATCAAGTCGACTGGGTCTTGCGTGAGTACGACGCTGTAATTGCTGCTCGTGCCAACCGACCAACCGCGTGAATGAAAAAGCTTTCCGCATTCGATCAGTTCATCAATTCGAGGTTCGTGTCCTTGAAGCGGCAGTTGTAATGGAGGCATAGATGTTAATGTCAGTGTCTTGTGGCAAAAAAGAAACTCGCAGGTCCATTATTGTTTTTAAGTTTTATGAACGCCACGACATTATGGGCCGCACGAGTAATTTTGGGAACGAGACCTCGGCAGCCCAGTTGAGATGTGTATTGCGGGCTCTCTCGCACTCTCTACACACGACTTATCCTGTTGCCGACCAAGACCCGGCACGCTCGCATTTGCGCCTAGTGTTTGATGTGCTTCCAGTATTCCGAAAAGCCTTTTTTCAAGAAGTCCGGACTATTATCGATGTCATGACACTCGATGCACATGGCTTCGGCGTCCTTGAGTTCGCGGCGGACGAGTTTCCGGAATTTGGACTGCAAATCTTCATTGCTCCCGTCTTCCGCATCGGCGTGTTCTTTTCCGGGTCCATGGCAGTTCTCACAGCCATTGCCATGCAAAGCGGTGTCTTTTTGCAGGTCCCGATAGCCGGATTCGTACGGGAAATAGTTTTGCGGATTCCACCCAGTGACGTGGCAGCTCAAGCATTCCGGATCAAAGTTTCGTTTGATTTCAGCACGAGGATTATTCTTCGGACTGATCAAATCTTCGGTTGCCCGAGCGTGTGGTCCGCCGTTTCCTTCGATTCCGTCTTTCCAAATCTCGTATTCCTCTTCGTGGCAATCATTACATCGTTCAGAACCGGCATAGGTCAAGCCGGACGGAGTCTTTCGTGGTTGAATGTCGGGGAAGTCGGCAGGGTTGTTGTACAACACTTCAAGTTCTTTTTGATAGTTGACAAAAATGTGTTTTGCCGCTGGATCATCCTGAAAGCGAGCGTCGAGGGGAATCCGTTCGTAAGTCATTTCCAGTTTCCCGTTATTCCAGTTGCAAGCAACCAGGCCGACATGCATTCCCTTCGTTCCGACCTCAATTACTTGTGTCATTCGATCATTTTTGAAAACTTTCTCGGCGAGCATCGTCGGCTCGCCCGGGCAATCTCCAACCACGATTAGGTCAAAAGGAAATTGTTGAGCGTATTTCAAACAGACTTCCTTAGTGGTTTGAGCGAGCAGAATCAAAGCATCGCATTTGCTGGTCTTTTGCATTTTCGCAAGTGCTGTTTCAATGCCTTTGGCAGCTGGTAATCGTTTAATGTCGTTGTTCGCGTTAGCGGCGTTATTGTTGGCCACATCCGCGTCGTCTCCCAATGCCATCACCACTCCGATACGTTTTCCGTTGGAAGTGACGATACGGAACGGAGCGACAAAACTCTCATCGACCACCGTCACATTGCTGCAAGTGAACGGAGTCTCAGTTTCAATGCTGTTAGCGATCAATTGCACGATATCCGCAACCGCCAGCTTCAAATCCTCGGGACCCAAGCCAATGCAGTCGTAACGCATCAGTTTGGTCATTGTCTCATAGGTCGCGCGAAGTTTTAGATTAGACTGTAGGGTCGTGCGGCGGATTTGGTCACCGAGATCCAAGGAAACCAGATTCCAGCTGCGGTCTTGCAAAATCTTTTGGCAGTCCCGCCGCCGCATCAAACCACCTTTTTGGTTTTCCAATCCAGTGCAACCGCACGGTTCGATGTAGCCATGCTGACCGCCAGTAATGAACAACGTGACTTCAGGTTTTTTCCACTCTTTGACCAAATCCAGGCGATCGGGAAGCGGTTCCTTTTTTCCTTCTGCTTGGGCGGGCTCCTGCGCTTTTGCAACCTGGGTCGTCGAAGGGCCATGAATTATGATCGTTTTCTCGAGTTGACGATTGGTTACCCAACCCCCAACAATGCCGAAGAAAACAAGCGACGCCAAGCCTGAAAAACCAAGATAATTCATAATCGAACTTCGTCCAATAATTGCCAGCAAGTGACCGTGAGTCCGCTCGCTACTGCATGCGTATTCGGAAGCTACAATTCCCTTCACCTAAGTTTAGGGGAACCGCTTAAAGAAATGGAAGGCCAAAAATCACAGTTGCTGTTATTCTCCGAAACGGATAGCGACTTCTAATGGCCACAGATCCGGGCCCTCAACCTGAATCGACATGTCGACCTTCTCGCGAGACTCGGGAAACTCCCCGCGAGGTGTAATCCGGACCGTTTTTCCGGCTCGACCGGTTTTGAGCTCCGCCCGTTTCTCGTCCGGAATATCCAAAAACTCCGTCGTGAATAGGTCAGAATTTTTGGAAAAATTAATCGACTTGATCGACATCGAGTCGGTCAGCCAAGTTAATACAAAGATCTCTTTCGATTTCTTTTCCGTAAATTCTTTCGAGGTGAACGTAATACTCCGCTCCGGCAAAACACCGATTCCTGGGAAAATATTCGTCTTAATTTTGACGGAGAGTTGAGGCATTTCGACTTGGCTCGTCTGAATCCACAAGTCGCGTTCAAAGTCACTTTGTCCGAAATCACCCACAATACCAACATCCAGCAGATGTCTTGAGTGCGGCGCGACCTTTTTGCGTTCCCCCGTTTTCAAATTAAGGAGTTTGATACCGTCAGGCAGTTCGTTGAACCAGATTTCACCTTCTGTTGTCCCGACGTTTTCCAAAAAAATTTGATACCGATGAACTTTGCCGCTGTAAACCGAAGGGAGCATGACTATTGTCGGGCTTGAGATTACGAAGTCCGCCTGTGGCGGAACCGTTTTGCCAGAATTTGGCCAGCCATCGATCGGAAATGACTCGGTGGTGCTACTCGTTTGAAGCTTGAAAAACAGGTAAGCGCTTCCCAAGCCGAGCACTAGACCAAGCAGGATTGTGAAAAAAGCTTTCATGGGTTATTTATTTTTTCAGGATGTTATTAGATGTTTCATTTTCGTCGTGGAGAGGACTTTCAGCAATTGGGCGTCGCACCGCTCACCGATGCCGTTTCACTACGAGTCCCATCGCTCGCACCTCAAAGGCCTCGTCAGTCTGCGGTTTGTATACGCTTGCGAAGGTACTTTCGGGCTTGATCTAAGAACAAAAAATAATCCGGACGGCGGTAGTCCGGATAAGTCCAGCGAGAATATTGCCAGCCTGAGCGAAGGTAATACAGCGTCACTTCGCCATAAATTCCGTCCCGCAGATAAACTCGGTGGTCCCGATCTTTCGTGGTCGCCAAAACCAGTTTGGCTTCGGATAGATACCCAGGATCAATATTAATGGGTCTTTCGACGTCGCTAGCGCATGTCTTGCGGAATTGTTGTTCGAAAGCGTTGGACAGGATTTTTCGATCGGGTAACTGAGCTGGGTCAAATTCTTCAGCGAAGACAAATAGCTGCTTGAAAAGTTTTGGCCCCATCGTCTCGGCATAAAAAGCCGTTTCGACAAAATCAAAAAGTGGGCTTGCCAGCGCAATCGGCCCTGCGACACGCTCCAACTCCCGGCGACCCCAAGCGATGGCATCGTGTGAATGCGAAAAAATCGCAGCGAAAAACAAAGTCTGAAAATGTTCTCGCGTTCGACCCATTTTGAGATTGCCAATCCGGTTTTCTGAATAACACGACGCGACATGGACTGTTGTCTGGAAAGACTTGTCTAGTACGACTTAGCGAAGATCGCTCGCTTTGTGGTCTTTTTGCCGGTAAAAATGCATTTTCCGTCGAACGGCTCATCTGCGATCGGCAGGCATCGCACAGTGACCTTCAAGTCCTTGAGCAAATGGTTGATTTCAGGCTCATCGACGAAATGACAATGCGCAAAGCCGCCGTGAATTTCGGGTTCGATCTCGTTTTTTGGAGTAAAGAACTTTTTGAACTCTTCGAGGTCCGTAATCGTATGGGTGTTTTCGTCCCGAAACGCGGCAGCTTTCCGGAATAGGTTGTTTTGCATATCGTCCAGGATTTTCGTGACATTCGCCAAGAATTCACTGCGACCCATTCCGGTCGATTTGTCGTGATCACGGCGACCAACGAAAACTGAATCGCTTTCGAGATCTCGGGGACCGACCTCGACACGTAAGGGCACTCCACGCTTCACGTGCTGCCACTTTTTCTCGCCGCCACGGACGTCGCGCGCGTCGAGTTGAACCTCCAGCGGCCTTCCAATGTAGTTGACCGCTTCCAAATCGCGTTTCAGTTGTTCGCAATGAGCGACGACTTTGACTTTCTCTTCGTCGTTTCGGAAGATAGGCATGATCACGATTTGTTTCGGAGCAATCTTGGGAGGCAGCACCAATCCATCGTCATCACTATGGGCCATGATCAACGCCCCGATCATACGCGTTGACATACCCCAAGAGGTCGTGAAAACATACGATTCGGTGCTATTCTGGTCTTGGAATTTGATTTCCTGAGCCCGCGAGAAGTTTTGACCTAGAAAATGCGAGGTCCCTGCTTGGAGGGCCTTGCGATCCTGCATCATTGCCTCGATGGTGAGCGTCGAGTCTGCGCCAGGAAATCGTTCGCCATGCGACTTCTCGCCCTTGATCACTGGGATCGCCATGTAGTTTTCGGCGAAGTCGGCATAGACGTCCAGCATTAGTCGCGTTTCCTCCCACGCTTCTTCTGCCGTAGCATGTGCGGTATGGCCCTCCTGCCACAAAAATTCTGCAGTGCGCAAGAAAATTCTGGGGCGCATTTCCCACCGGACCACGTTGGCCCATTGATTTATCTTCAAAGGCAGATCGCGATAGGAGTGAATCCACTTGGCGAACATCGATCCGATGATTGTCTCGCTGGTAGGCCGCACGATTAAAGGTTCTTCCAATTCTCCCGCAGGATGAAGTTTGCCGTCTTCCCCCAACTCTAGACGGTGGTGCGTAACGACAGCGCATTCTTTGGCAAAGCCCTCGACATGTTGGGCTTCCTTCTCCAAGAAACTAATTGGGATGAACAGCGGGAAGTAAGCGTTCTCGTGTCCTGTGTCTTTAAACTTTTTGTTCAGAATCGTCTGCGTGTTTTCCCACAGTCCCCAGCCCCAGGGCTTGATGACCATGCAGCCCCGCACCGGCGAAATTTCAGCCAAGTCTGCCGCTTTGATGACTTGTTGATACCACTCTGGATAATTTTCGGCCCGTGTTGGCGAAATCGCCGTTTTGGCTTTGTTGTTCATAATCGTTTCTGACAAATGAGGCTATTTGTTATGATGGATCGCCTATTTTAAGTTGCTCTTGCCAGATCGACTAGGGCAACAGAATTGAGACAGAGTAGGCTTTGTCGAGTATTTTGTCCCAACCTCAAGCCCCCGATTATTTTCAAGAAACTATCCATGTTCTTCCTGACTCCAAAACTCAACGGTTGTGTTCATTCCTTGATCTTGGGTTGCCTCATCGCAACCACAGTCGTTGCGCAGGATGTCGTCATCCATCACGATCCCCGCTTCAACTCGGTCGCGTGGATGCAAACCGCTGCCGAATACCAAGTACTGACTCGGCAAACCTATCGTTTGGCCCAATATCAAATGAACATCGGCTTGAATGATGGACATTGGTCGGCGGACGAGGTTCAAGTCGCTGAAGGAGGATACTTTGGAAAACCACCTGCAATCATTCTCGACCTCGATGAAACCGTGCTCGATAATTCGGCCTACAATGCACGAAACATCATCGAGAAGACCGAATACACTCAAGAGAATTGGAACGCTTGGTGCAATGAAGAAAAGGCACGCTTGATTCCTGGGGCAAGCGATTTTTTGAAGGCTGCGAATGCCTTGGGAGTCAAAGTTTTCTTTGTCACCAATCGTCGGGATGAAGTGAAGCCAGCGACGATCAATAACTTGATCAAACTCGGAATCTGCGTCGACGAAAAAATGGTGCTGACCCGTAACGATGACGCGGGACGCGGTGGCGACAAAATCTCCCGGCGAGCCCTGGTCGCCCGGGACCACCGAATCGTTCTCTTAATCGGCGATAACCTCAGCGACATTTGCTCGGAAATGGAAATTGCCGACAATAAATTGAGAAGCGAGACAGCCAACCGCAAAGCCGATTTTTTGGGAACCCGTTGGATTGTTTTGCCCAACCCGATCTATGGCTCTTGGGAACGGGCGTTGCCCAATGCTCCAGAGTCCGCATTGCGGACGGACCGCGATCCTGTGACGTCGTCCAAGTAGGATTTGGCGAATTCCGCCACCTCGCAACAAAAAAAGCTAAAATTTCTGAAAAAACTGACCAAGATTTGGCTGGATCAACGAAATTGAAAGGTCGGCGGGATTTTCGAATTGGCGCAAAAGCCCCATTCGTTGAAAATAATAAAGTCACGAAAAATTGAAAAATAGGAGCGCAGCCAAGTGAACCCTTCTTCGAGCTTAATTGGATTAGTCGCAGTCATCTGTTGCTTGGGTGGTCCCTTTCTCTGCGGCATCATCGGCATTATTTGTTCGACGATCGAAAAGGTCAGCCGCCAACGCGCGGATTCCAATCTGAAGCTGATGATGCTCCAGCGTGGTTTCACCGCCGCCGAAATCGAACGCGTTTGCAACGCGAAAGTTCAAAAGAACATTTCATCGTCAGATGTATCTTCTTGGCAACCAATTCCTCCCGTTAAACCCGCCAAGGTCTAACGGTTCGCCGTCGAATCACTCGGTTTGAAGAACTCATTAGAGTCAACCCAAATAGTGAAGTAAGGGACATCTCGAGACTTTTCTTTAAGGTAAACAAGAAACGGTCCGTTGAAGTGCATATTCATGTTTTCATCAATTCCTACAAGCTCAATGCGCGAATATGACTGTAGCATTGCTCCATGTTCATCTAAAGAAAATCGGATAAGCTGAATCGCTTCGCCTATCAGTTGATTGCTCCGAAATCGTTTGCCGAAATCTTCTTGAACGTCGAGGTAAATCTGTGGAATGATTAGCTCATCGTGCATTTCCATAGCGAGTGGCTTTTTGCAATTGCGTACACGCTGCGAAACGCTGACAAAGGCCTCTTTCAATGACCTCGGACGTGGAATCTTTGCAAGCACAAGTTCGTCAGATTCGGAATTTGTTTTAAGCCGCACGACAAAATCAAAGTAGTTTTGGTAATCGATGATCTCAATCTGTTGCTGAAGTCGTTGATGCTCCGGCGATATCGGACAGAAATCATCGATGCCAAAGGCCTTCACCTTGTTCGATTTCCCATTTGAACCAATCCAGACCAAGTCCTTTTCGACGGGCTCAAATGCAATCGGAAATTTCAAAGACCTCTCCATGTATGCAATCGCCAACAGTCCTGATTTGTCGGCCTGATTTGTCGGCCTGATTTTAGAGGGCATAACCGAGTCGCTATTTGGAAACGGCTCAATCGTCTTCAAAATGTATCGGTCGCAGTTTTCGGTCGTATTCGCGCCACCAAAAACCGAAACGCAGTCAGATTTGACATCAGATTCCGTGAATTCACGAGCGTTCAGTTGATCATCTAATTCCGTTTCTTCCACATTAACCGGCTCGCCATACGCATCCGTCATTTGATTCCAGGCCAGCTGAAACGAGCCGCAATAGATCACGCTTTGACTTGCCGTCAATGGGCAATCCAATACTGGATGCACTCGGTACGGAGGCGGTCCAGAACTAACCCAACAAAAGAGAACTGCCGTAAACAGAAAAAGTATCAGAATTTTCGTCAAGCGTTTCATGACCGAGGTTTCCGGAATCTCATCAATCGTTAGAAAATTCTTCAATCGTCATGTTTACGAGTAGCCCGTTCATTTGCCTCCATTTAAGTACGTGAAAAGCTACAAAGTGTTCAAACACAATGCGGAAACGCTTAAGGAAAAACAACCCATACTGGCCGGCCGCCAATTTTTATTTACTTCGAAGGATTTTGTCCATCTTTCGGCCCTTCGCTAATTCGTCGATTATCTTGTCGAGGTAGCGAATTTTTTGGGTTAGTGGATTCTGGATGTCTTCTACGCGGTAACCGCAAATCGTTCCGGTGATCAGACTGGCGTTCGGATTTAACGATGCCTGTTCGAAGAACATTGCCAACGTCACTTTGTCTTTAATCAGTTTTTGCAAACGCCTGTTGTCAAAGCCAGTTAGCCATTTGATGACTTCCTGAAGTTCCTCTTTCGTGCGTCCCTTCTTCTCGACCTTGGCAAGGTACATTGGATAAACCGAGGTAAAAGTAATTTTGGCGATGCGTTCGTCGTGGGCACTGGTGTCTTTCATGGTTTTGGTCTTTGGTGTGATTTTTACAGGTTCCAAGCGTCCTTTCCGCTTGACGATATTCTTATAATCCCACTGAATTTCTCTGGATTTTTTCAGCCACCGTTTCAAATCATTGAGATTGATTTGTTTGACCGAGTGGTAGAACACCGAAGCGTCTTTGAATTTCTTGCCGACCACGCTCAGTTGATCTTCCTCAAAACTCGCCCCACTCCAAAACATCAAACGCCAGCCGGGCTTCTGCCGACTGTAGCCAACAATCGGATTGCCGTCCAAGAACCAAACGGGATGAGCGTGCCAGATTTTGCTTTCGGCATCTGGCAGAACATTGTCGATGGTTGTCGCGAGGAGATGGCAAATCTGTTTGTCAGCCGACGTTTGTTTGTTAATGTAGGTCTGGATCTCAGCGTTCAATTGAATCTCCCGGATCGCCGTGTGAATTCATCACGCACAGTTTTCTGGAAGAGCACAATCAAACCATAAACCGAGATTCCAATCGACAGCGGTGTACAATAACAAGTCGACATTGAGAGCAATCCAGCGATATTTCCGATAATCCCCAAGGTGCGCGAGCGGAATCGGAAGATCTGAATTCCGGCGATTGACCGGACCAGGCCGCCAATCAAACCGCCCGCCCCCATACCGAAATAAACCCAGAAGAGAATTTGTCGGACGAATGCCGATTCGGCCGGCGTCATTTGATTCTTACCACCCGCCTGCGCCTGAGCCTGTTCGATAAACTGGGGCATGAAAATCCCAATCACCAGATAAAAAACCCCCATGAGAATTTCGGAAAACCCAACCACCATCATCAAAATCCCAACAATGGGGACTTGTTTGACAAAGCTGTTGACTTGGGGAGTTTGACCCCCCGCCGGAAATGAGCTTTGAGACATGGGGCTGGAATAGGGATTGTTGGCACTCATTTCGATCGTCTTCGAAGGTCTGAAACGGTGAAGCAATACTTGAAAACGGTAATCGTATTCTAAGGCTTGAAGCTTTTGCGAAAATCACTCTTCCCGTCTGCGAGACCTAAACTTCCAACGAAAAGTGACCGTGTAGCAGTTTTTTGTATCGAATGAGCATCTGGGCTAATACGGAATGAGTTTGGGAATCAGGTTTGAATTCCGTTGCCGAATCAGGTTTGTGTCCCGCGAGAAACGCTGGCCAAGTTTCGGCGGAGCCGTTCAGCTTCAGAAATCGGTATTTGGCCAATAAAGCGGCACCCCAAGCGGAGCCCTCGGCAGCGCTGTCGAGAATATTTACGGGAGTGTTAAACACGTCGGCGAGGAGTTGCCCCAGTTCAGGCGTCCTAGTTAGGCCCCCTGAAAGGATAATTTCGATCCGCGGAAAATCCTGTTGGTCGAGTGCCTCGGAACCGATTCGCAAATTGAACATAGTTGCCAAAATTGCTGCCTTGACCGCATTACCCGGTGTCGCATTGGTCGAGGACAATCCGTATAACATCGCCGAGCCGCCTCGCGATATGCCGAGGCCCGGTTCATCGTCCATGAATGGCAATGCCAACAAGCCGCCGCAATTGGCCGGGGCTGAAACCGCGAGTGGCATGATCCGTCCAAAAGCCGATGTTCGGTCCCCGTCCAAATCTAGGCCAAACATCTCGACGACTGTGTTCATGAAGGTTGTTCCGTTTCGCAACCACACCATATTGATTGGGCGCCCGTCCGGCGCACAGAAGTGATCAATCGATCGGGAGACGCCTTGAAAAGACCGATCGCCTACCGAGTTGGCACACACCGAGGTGCCGAAGCTCATCGACACCATCCCCGGCGAACCGATGAGTGACCCCGCCATCGCCGCAGGCTGATCCCCTTCCGCCGGCGCAACGGGAATTCCAACAGGAAGGCCAAGCAACCGTGCTCCGTCTTGATGAAGTTGGCCGCCATCATCGCCTGCCCGGCAAACATTTGGCAGCATTGATCCCAATAATGGAAACGCGGAGCCCAAAATCAAATCGAATTTTTTGAGCAGTCTCGCGTCGAAGTCCATCGTCGTTTGGTCGATTGGAAACATGCCCGCCGCATCGCCGATTCCGAGGTTCCACTTGCCGGTTAGCCGATAGGCCAGCCATCCGCCGGGAGTCGTCATCCGCTTTGCGCGACGTGCCCAATCCCCCCGGTTTCGCGTCGTCCACAACCATCGCGCGGCTGTGATCCGTTTCGGCATCTTAGTTCCGAACGCATGAGTCAATTCAAGACCTTCGGCTTCATTGCGACTATCGCACCACAGCCGCGCCGGACCAATCGCCGTTCCCTGTTCATCCGCTAAAACTTCGCCATGCATCTGGCCTGAGATACCGATCGCTAAGATTGCTGGTTCAATTCCCTTTTTCTGAAGCTTTCGCCGCAAGTCGTTCGTCGCAACCGAGGCGGCCAACTCCCAATCATCGGGATTCTGTTCGTAACAACCCTCCTGCAAACCGGCGACCATTTCATAAATTCCGTCGCCAGTCTCGATCACCTTCATGGACTCGTCCGTGAAAACAACGGACAGCCCTTGAGTCCCAGCATCGATACCGAGAAATCCCTTTTGAATCATGTAAGCCTTTTCCTATTTCACGCGGGTCAACTTCGTAACACGACCGGTCGCGACCCATTCGGCAACGAAAATGTTCCCTTCGTTATCAAAACACGCGTCATGTGGGTGCACAAATTCACCATTTTTCCACTGGTCTGGTTTTCCACGAAGATTTTCAGTTGCCTTCATTCGCTCGATCGCCCCACCGAGTTGCGAAACGACTTCATTCTTCTCGTTCAGTAACGAAATTCGCGCATGCAATTCTGGCACCAGCATCAGGTTGTCGCGGGTTTCCAAATTCGCGGGCCAGCCGAACCCTTCGAGCGTTTCCAGATATTCACCATCCATCGAGAAGAACTGCAAGGTATTGTGGGCTCGGTCGGTCACTGCGATCGTCGGCTTGCGACCTGTTCGCCGATCGATGCACAGGCCGTGTGACGTGTTAAATGTTCCTTTTCCCTCCCCTGCTCCACCGAATTGACTGAGCCATTTTGCGTCTTTATCGAAGTGATGGATGCAAAAACTCCCGTACCCATCTGCCAACCAGAATCCACCATCGTCGAGGAATGTCACATTGGTCGGCAAGAATCCCTGGCGAGTCCAATTCGGTTCCGTCGATATGTCTTCGCCGGCGGCGTAAACGCCCGATTCCATCGGTGCCTTTTTGAACCAAACGGTTTCCCCGCCCAAGGTCAATTTGGAAAACGCCTTCACTTGTTGATAGCCGGTAACGTACATGAACTCTTCGTTACCTTCCTTGCGAATTTCGATACCGTGCCCACCGCCCTGAAATTGGCAACCGAATGCCCGAATAAATTTGCCCGATGGGTCAAACACGAAAATTGAGGGATGGTCTTTGAGTTCCCGACGACCTTCGTGAATCACGTACAAGTTATTGGCCGAGTCGACCGCGACATTGTGCGTCGTCTGCCACCTGTATTTGTCTGGGAGTTGGCACCAGGCGTGATTGACGAGGTATTGATATGCGCCCTGACCAGTGATGACTTCGTCGGCACGCGTGGGTTCAGTCCGCCGAGCTGTAAGAACTGCGGGAGCGGCGAAAACAGTTGCCGAAGTGACAGCCACGCCAATTGCCTCTCGGCGCGTTGGTTTCATTGACATTGTAGCAGCCTTTAAAATTTGAAATTGTTTGGAAAAGTCAGAAAGACGGATCGCTTTGATCAATAGCTCAAGAAACTCAAGTGTAATTCTGCGTGGCGCAAGTTCAGTTTAATTCGATCTTCATGGCTCAACGGTCCAAAAGCAGGGCTATCGAATTTCGCCGCCTCGCCGTTCTGGAGGCGTTCCAGATTTTTTCGCAAGCGCTTTAGTCCCTCGGCGGTTTCGATTTTGTCTTGACCGAACGTACCTTCTCGCGTCCCCGGAATTTTTTGGCCAGCTGGCATGCCCTTGAGAATAAATCGATGGCCCATCCGTACGGTGATCCACTTAAGAAAGAACGGTGGCGATTTCACGGGATAACCGTTCCAGCCGTACTCAATCCAATTGGAGATATGGGCTAAAACCTGACCGGCTGTCCAGTTCCCGTGGACATTTAGTGTACTGTTATCGGCGGCCCGCTCGATTCGATCGAGTTCCATGAGCAAATCATCAATCGACTCGAACCACAACTTTCGCCGTTCGATCTTTGCAGTTCTCTTTAAGTTTTGGGCCATGCGATTTCTCTCCTGCAATAAACACGAGACCTCAACCGTATAGCTTACACCCCCGCGATTCTCTTGAGAATCAAACAAGAAGTCAAAGCAAAGATTTCATCGCAACGGTTGGCCTTCGATCGGTTCTCCATTTGTCGTCAACACATGAATTTCATGTGCGCGATGGGGGCCGTCGTAAGTCCAGACAACTTTTTTCTCGGGCGTAATTTCAAAAATTTTGACGACTCCTGCTTTAGCGTTTGCACCATAGCTGGCGATGACGGTATTGCCGTTGGGTAGTCTTTGTGCACCGCACGGGTCAGCGAACGGTTGCCCGTCGACATCGGCATTGCTGGCTTGCCAAACGACTTCGCCCTGGGCGTTGAACTCGACGGTTTTGTTGCCGTGAGTCAAGTTGACCAAAGTATTTCCGTTTTTTAGACGAATCGCGGTGAATGGCCAATTCTCGGCGGCCCGCCCACCCAAAGACTCCAAATCCGTTTTCAGCTCGCTGATGACTTTGCCGTCAACGTCATACTCTTTGACTTTGAATGCAAACAAGTGGGGCACCAAATAATTTCCATTCGGCAATTTCCTAGCCATTCGAGTCTGCATATGTCCGTTGTCGGTTTCAGGTTGCAAAGGGACTTGGACCAGGACCTTGCCGTCCGCGGCGACCTCGAGCAGTTGAGGTTTCTTGCCTAACTCCGTAATCAGCGTGTTGCCGTTTTCGAGTCTCTGAGCCGTACCGATTTCTTGATTGTCGCTCAAGAGTTTGTAATGGAATGTTGTTTTCTTGGCTTCGTCTCGTGTCAACTCACGAACTTCGTCAGCCCACGCGATCAGCACATTGCCGGTTGCCAAGACACAGCCGTCTCTCGCCCCAGCTCGCCCAGAATTCCAAATTTCCTTGCCGTCGTCGATGATTCCTGTGAAGCTTGGACCAGCGATAAATAGGGAGTGCCGAACCGACTGAGCGGTTACCCATTCGGTTCCGAAAGCAAAACAAATTAAAGCGATCGACAACGAGATCTTCATGGCGCGAATCCTGTAATAGTAAAATTGGCTGAACAGTTAGTTTAACGGTTTCTTACCTTTGGGGGCTTGGGCGAGATCGCGAAGACAATCCGATTGGGACCGTCAAGCGCGCGGCCGGTTGCGATTGTCGAGTTGCGAGAGCTTTCATACGATGATGTCAGTTACCGCTAAAAATGGCGAGCAAAGATCTAGTTATTGAAGGACGCAGTCGATGAAGCGAATCGGAATCCTGACAGCAGGCGGCGACACTCCGGCACTCAATGCGACACTTTATGGAGCCGTTCGCCGGGCCAGCGAAAAAAATGTCGAAATGGTCGGGTTGATGAGCGGTTTCGATTCACTTTTTCATGCACGCGTTCCGCACGTGATCCTCAATCCATTGATGCAAGTCATCCCCGAACTCGATCCGAATTATGGGGGATCGATTTTGGGCTCGAGTCGAAAATACGTGGATGCAGATGACTGCCAGGCATTAGATGGAGTGGCCAGTAAACTACGGAAACTGCGTATTGACGGACTCATTTGTATAGGTGGCGACGGCACACTCAACGGATTGCAACCCTTGAGCGAGCGAATTCCAACGGTGCTCGCTCCCAAGACCATCGACAACGACTTAGGATTGAACTATCCCAACGAACCCGACAAGTATTTGCGTGAATCGACTGGTCCAGGAGAGGACGATTTTCAATATCGCGTTGTTGAGTCCCTTTCCCATGGGATTGGCGATTTTACGCTCGACGAGATGGTAAATTATGTGACCCCCGGTTACGCCACGGCGGTTTTTGTTTCGGTGGGCGGCGTCCGTCGGATCCGAACCACAGCCGAAAGTCATCGCCGCATCGCCATCATTGAAGTGATGGGACGCAATTCCGGATCGATCGCATTGGGGAATGCTTACGGTCAACCAGATATCATTTTGGTTCCTGAATCTCCGGTCAAAATTCCCACGCTGGTAGAACGTGTTCGAGAAATTTACCGCTTACAGCAAAACGTTGTAATCATTTGCGGCGAAGGAATCGTCGACGAAAGTGGCAGCGTTATGGCAGATGCCCAACGTTCAACCGATCCTGCAGGCAACGTGCGTCTCAGTGGCGCAGCCGAGGCACTGCGGACAATTTTGGCCAACGAGTTGGGCGAAAGTTTTTTTCGAAGTATGGGACTCGGCGATGAATCCTCCAGCGCTATCTTTACTAGAAAAGTGGGTCACACCCAGCGAGGTGGGCGACCGATTTTGTTTGACCGATTCTATGGTGCCCAACTTGGAGGACATGCTGTCGACATGCTGTTCGACGGCGATACCAATTGTGTAGCCACATTGAAATGGTCGGCCGAAAATGGTTTCGTCGTGCAGAGTTATCCAGGCCAAGGCTTGCGTGATAAGTGGGGGTTGATTCACGCACGCAACTTGCATCCTTCATTCTACGATCCACAGCGATTGCACATCTCGACCACCGGCATTCGCTATTTGCTGCCGATTTTTACAAAAGCAATTGGGGGCGACGACGTGGAGTTCATCCGCGAATCACGCTTTGATTCCGGTAACCTTTTCAGACGCTATCATTCGATTAATACTGACATGCAGAAACGGACTCGCTATCTGTAGTGCCGTGCAGGCAATCGGGATGTTCGGTCCCCCGCCCATTGAAGAGACCAGAGATCGGCTCTAGAATTCCGCCTCATTCATTTCCGCAACCCAGGTATCAGCATGAGCCGGCAATTCGTCACGAAACTAACCGACGGTGAAGCAGTCGACGAAATTTATCTCGCTTCTGAAAAACAACTACGGCCGAATCGCGCCGGAAATCTTTATCTCCAACTCCGTTGCAGCGATAAGACCGGTTCAATTACCGCGATGTTGTGGAATGCTGACCAACGCCATTACGAGAGCTTTGAAAATGGCGATTATGTTCGCGTGAAGGCAACGGCCCAATTCTACAACAGCAACATGCAGTTGATCATTAAATCACTGGCTACCGTCGATACCACCAATATTGATGTCGCTGATTTTCAAGCCAAGTCGACTCAAGATATTGACCGCCTGGTGCAACAGTTGGGTGACCGATTGCGAGGGATGAGAAACTATCACTTGCGAAATCTGGCTGAAAGTTTCTTGATTGACGACGAGCTCATGTCCCAACTGCGGCGAGCGCCGGCGGGCGTCAAAAACCATCACGCCTATAGCGGCGGGTTGCTGGAGCATGTGGTGTCGTTGATGGATGTTGCGGCTGCCGTTGCCCCGCTTTATCCGGAGGTCGATGTCGACCTGCTTTTGGTGGGTGTGTTTCTGCATGATATTGGGAAGATCCAGGAACTCACCTACTCCCCTGACCTGGGTTATTCCAATCCCGGACAATTGCTCGGTCATTTGGTTCTTGGCGCGATCATGCTCCAACAAAAAATCGCCGAAATGGAGAAACAAACGAACGAGTCTTTTCCCGAATCACTCGCCTTGCGTTTACAGCACATGATCGTCAGCCATCACGGCGAGCCCGAATTTGGAAGCCCCAAGGTCCCGATGACGTTCGAAGCGCTGGTCCTGCATCATCTCGACAATTTGGACGCAAAGATTGGCAGCTTCCGCCAAATCATTGCCGATGACGCAAACGCCGGAAGTGCATGGACGACCTTTAACCCGCAGCTTGGACGAAAAATTTTCAAATCTGGCCTGGAGTAGCTCAATTGACTTTGTGGCTGACAGTGTTGTGGCCTGTCGAAGTTTTACTAACGCGTGAAAACCAAAAAAAGCGAAGGACAACGTCCTTCGCTTTTGTATTTAAAGATCTCTGCCAGAGACTATGGAATGATGTTTTCGACATTCACGAAAATCCACGGAGGACCACCGTTGAAGTCAACCGTGTCAAATCCATTGCCGCCATCGACGCGTCGTACGATGGGCAAAACTCCTAGATTTTGGGTCAAGATGTCGTTGCCATCTTCCATGTAAACATTCATTGTTGGTGTGGCTACATTCTCCACTGTCATCGAATCGTCGCCAGCGCCAAGCCATGCGTTCAGGCGGTTGGCCACTCGGGTTCGAGTAGTGCTAACGACGTCAGCGTTATTTCCAGTCAGGATGTTGGTCAAACCATCGACATCCAAATCGACAAGTGCTACCGAGTCGTTTCCGTTGTTCGTATCAACACGCAAATTCTTTCCATTTCCTGAGGCGTTAGAAGAACCAAACGTGTATTCCGGGTTAATGATACCCAGTGGGTTCATAACAACACCAACGCGTCCGGAAACCTTTACAGCGTCGGCACCTATTCCCGTCATGATGTTGATGTGGCCAGCATATTCACCCGAGAGGCGCACACTGTCGTTGCCATCCAAGGTGTTAATATTGACGTTGCCTTTTGCCTTTACATTGTTCAGCGTGACACGGTCATTGCCAGGACCTGCCTCGGCAGTTGTTAGAGTTCCAAATACAACATTGGAAAATGTCATCGCGTCATTTCCCAAGCCCATGTTCGTGTTGATGTTGCCCAAGAATGGTCCTGGGAAAACTACGGAAGGCAAGCCATTGACCAGCGTACCAGCGTTCCCAGTAACGGTAATTGGTCCGTTGAACGGAGCTTGTGAAATGGTGATCTGGTTGTTTGCAGCATCGCCATTGAGTTGCAAATTTCCCGCAATGAAAGTGGCGGCCACAACACCAGCGAGCAATTCCCTCTTCTCTAATTTCTCGTACTCTGATTTTGGTTGACGACTGGATGAAGGACGAGTTTTTTTGACTTTTTTGGACCAGAACATGATTTGACTCCGCGAAATAAAGTTGCTTTTTTGGGAAATAACGTCCCACAACTCACTAGAGACCAAAATTCTGGTTTTTTCCTGAAAACTTAAGAAAACACTTCGACGAAGAAGTTTTGGGATGGTTCTCGGCAGTGAATGCCCGGAATTTGTCCAAAAAAGGTCTATTTAATTACTTTCGGCAATTCTTTGCCTTCGGGGATGAAGGTCATCGAGATGGAATTGACGCAGTGCCGCGTGTTCTTTTCCGTAAACTGCTCGCCTTCAAAAACATGCCCCAAATGCCCCTTGCAATTGGTGCAGACGATTTCGATTCGTTGTCCATCCGCGTCCAGATGACGATCGACAGACCCCTCAATTTCATCGTCGAAACTGGGCCATCCGCAATGGCTATCGAACTTGCTTTGCGAACGATATAGCGGCGCGTTGCACTGGCGGCAAATGTAAGTCCCAGCGGCTTTGTTGTCAGTGTATTTTCCGACCCATGCCCGTTCAGTTCCCTTTTTCAGAATGACGTGCTTTTCCTGATCGGTGAGCGCATTGTACTTACCTTTTTCCGAATCCAATTTCGGCTCCTTTGAGTCTGACATTTTTGTTTTGATTTTTTCCACCGTCGCGACAGACCATTGATCCAAGTCCGCTCTTTTTTGTAAATTACCGAACAGGGATTGGTTTTGGCCAACTGACGGTTCGCCTTCCAGCATTGCGGCCTGTTCGACTAGCGACTTCAAATCGTCCGCCGTAAGCGACATTAAGAACGCATCCGAAAAATTCGCCTCGTCGAATTCGTTGATCAACGTCACCGTCGCCAGCTTGGCAGCGATTTCCGCATACGTCTTGTTTTTCAGCCGTGACTGCATGCTCGCAACGAAAGTCCCGATCGCTTTCTTGTTGGATTCCACGGCCTCGTTGGGATTGCCCGTTACGGCCTCAGCTTCACGATTCCATTCGGGTTTGAAATCGGCAGCGAATGACGGATTCCATTCGCCGAATTTTTTTTGCACGACATCGAGATCGAACTTCTCAAGCGCGGCATCGCGCACGACTAATAGCAAAAGTTTCTGGGCCGTAAGGCGAGCCTGAATGGATTTCCCCATCGACTCACTGGTCTTGGGCGGAAAGGCATCAATTTCAACGGCCAGACGTGCGTTTCCACACAGAGCTCGAACACCAAATTCTTCCCATTTCTTTGCCTCGTATAGATGTTCGGCGGATTCCAATAACGAGGTGGCAGACGCTGTCGTCACATCCAGTTCCTGAATTGCGGGCACGGCCATTTCGGCGACAGTTCGCGGAGATGTTCGCAGCAGAATCGAAACCGTAAGAACGCCTACGGCCAGGCACAATAATGCAATCATCGTTTTCATGCTTCCCTCCATCCCAACTTGACGTCCGCTTAACCGAAATTGTTTGGATGCGATAACGACCGCACCAGCAACTCCTTACCGATTCGATTCTACGAAAAATCCATGGAAGGGGAAATTCAGCCAGATTTATCGCCTCGAATCGATCCAAATCACCGCGGGCTATGGTCAAAACCAGTGCGCCAATTCACAATCGATTGTTCCCCCGCAATGCAGTTTTGTAATTCTAAAGGCCGCCGGTGACAAATCCTCCGAAACGTGTCGTAGTTCATCCCCAGGCGCCTGCTCCGGCACGGCGTCTCGTCAACGTCGTTGCCAGCGCGATGCGGCGTCCACCGAGTCAGGCCCGTCGACATATCTTGGGTGGATACGTCGGAGTCAATCAAAACATCACGCGCAAGCCCGACCGAATTCTCAATCCTGGCGACACCGTCGACGTCTTTCCAGAAGAAGAAAAAATTAAAGTCGCCAAAGTCAAATCGGTTCCCTTTCCGAAAAAATTGCACGTGCTCTACGAAGACTCCCAATTGCTCGTGGTCGACAAACCGGCCGGCCTGCTCTCGGTACCGACAAAAAAAGGTGACCGCAAAACGATGCTTTCTCTCGTCGAGCTGTACCTTCAAGAGGAAGACCCCCACGCTGAGGTCTACAGCTTGCAACGACTGGACCGCGATGTGTCCGGTGTGATGCTCTTTGCCAAAGACGAACCGACCTACCTGAAACTCCGCGAACAATTTGAGGCCAACAAGCCTAGCCGCAAGTACGTAGCAATCATCGCCGGGCAACTAAAAACAGATACCGGGACGTTTCGTACCTATCTGGCGACTGGAAAAGACCTGAAACGCTATTCGGTGAAGAACGAAAAGGAAGGCGAGTTGGCCATCACGCATTACAAAGTCATCCGCCGATTGCCA